>JAEEGG010024074.1_pt1 | contig 11842 bp, 9 predicted proteins | sample 9134161 | NCBI WGS metagenome assembly JAEEGG01 (sample SAMN16246543, study PRJNA631951) | gut metagenome | biome: gut microbiome; feature: rumen; material: CR-attached | host: Bos | place: Iran: Karaj | collected 2018-10 | reverse complement strand
AGGCAAGCCATAGCTCAAAGCCAAGTAACATTCCGGTGCAGAATATTCAAACTCGCCCGATTCCCAAGAGGCGGCCGATGAAGTCCAGCCTTTCAAGAGGCCAGACACATAAAAATCGTCCTTGATCTGGTAACGAGCGCTAGCATCGCCACGAAATCCCCAGCCACTCTGGTCCATATCGCGATACAACACATGGAACGCAAGGCCCAAGTCCAAACGGTCTATAATGCGGCGCCCCCAAGCGACAGAGAAAACCCAGTCTGCAATCGAGAGCGTGTTGTAATCCGTACCTTCCGGCAGCGGGTCGCCTTCGCGGATGTACGGGATGTCGTCTGCGCCAAATCGGGAGAACGAAACACCTAAGCCCTGATTACCCGGGAGCGGAATCACCATCGACGCATAATCGTACTTGGTATCTTCGTAATACGCCGTATGCGAAAACGAAGCCCACATGTATTTAGCCTGAGAAAGCTGATATGCATTGGTGCCAAGCCCAAGATAATCACCTTCAACCGCCAAAGTAGCAGAACCCAAAGCCGCAGAACGCGCACCCGGTTCAATATCAAGAGTTGCATTCGCACCCACAACGCGGTCGGCAGCAAAAGAAGTCGACACAAACGCGCAGGCAAGGAAACAAGTCCGCAGAGATATAAATTTTTTCAAAAAAGACATTTGGTGACAACTAAAATAGATATTTTTCTTTTTGAAAACACTTTAAAAAAATGCTTTTAGACGAATACATCCAAAATTTCCTGATATACCTGCAAACCCAGCGCAGGTATTCCGAAAGAACGGTCATTACGTACCGGAAATCACTAGAAAAATACCTCGCCACGATCAATGAGAATGCTCCACTTGAAGCTTTTTCCGAAATGAACGTCAAAGCTTTTGTGTGGGATTTAAAAATCAAGCAAAAACTTGCGCCTACAAGCATCTGCGAGCACCTCGCCGCACTGAAAAGTTTTGGCAAGTACCTCGTCCGTTCCAAGATTTTGCAAAAGAATCCCGCCGAAGCGGTCCCCATGCCCAAGCGCCCCAAGCGCCTCGTCTCGTTCCTCAGTCAAAAGGACCTCGCCGAAGAGAAATTCCCTGAATTGCCCGAGAATCCGACGCTCCCGCAAGTCCGCGCACGTCTTTTGCTTGAACTCATTTACGGCTCGGGACTGCGAATTTCGGAATGCCAAAGCCTCTGTTGGAATCAATTACAGATAAAAGAAAGACTTGTCCGAGTCATCGGTAAAGGCAACAAGGAACGCATCGTCCCGATTACAGACACGTTAATTTCCTGGCTTGAAAAATTTAGGGCCGTTGAAATTGAAGCAGGGCATACGCCAACAATTACAAGCTATGTGTTCTTGAGCGAAAACGGCAAGCCCTACGACATCCGCACACTCCGAAACGATATCCACAATTTGTTGCGAGATATCGGCTGGGAAGGGAAAGCAAGCCCGCACGTGCTGCGCCACAGCTTTGCCACGCACCTGCTAGAGAACGGTGCCGAAATCATGAGTGTCAAGGAAATGCTCGGGCATTCAAACATTTCCACCACGCAAATCTACACGCACGTAAACGCCGAACGCCTCAAACAAGCATTCAAGAAAACACACCCTAGGGCGTAGCATTTTAGACGAGAGGACGGACCTACGGTCCTACAGACTAAAGACGAGAGAATTATTTATCTTTCGTCTCTCGTCTACCAGCGAAGCGGTCTTTCGTCTAATTAGAAGAAGCTTCCCTTCACGCCGACGGCGATGGTCCACTGCTGACCAATGTCACTCCAGTCCGGAGCGTTCCACTTCTTCATTGGCTTTTCGCTGTACTCATTCTTAGAATCCGCGCCACCCGCCTTGTCATGAATCGGGAGCGAGAATGCGAGGAACACCGGGAAATCCGGGTTCGAGAATTCCAAGCCGTACACAAGAGCCAAAGACCACGCCTGGTGATCCGGGTCCGGTCTCGGGTCATAAGTTCCTTCAGATTCAGAAGAAATCCAAGCCACGCCAAGCGGAATCGAGAAATTCACGCCAAACGATTGCACAATGCCCGAACGACCGCGGTAGCCATAAGCGACAGAACCTCCAATTGAAGGCGGAGTAAATGCACCAAGGTCATTTTCGCCATACGGCTTGAAGCGGTATTTAAAGCGATCACCATGCTTCTTGATGTCCTTCCAATAGCTGTCGTTGAACTCATTTTCGCCCGAGAACAAGTGCATCGCAAACGGGTGCGTATAGCTCAAGCTGTAAAGCCAAATGCCCTTGTCCGTATCGCGGCTGTAGTCCCATCCAAGCGTAAGTGAATAAAGGCCACTCCCCTTCTGGAAGCTGCTCGGCAAGATTTCCTTACCGCCATCCTTGCCGCGCTTGACATCGTACTGCCCCGTCGGAATCGTAAGCGATGCCGAAAGCGAAGCCGCACCGCCACTGCCAATCGTCTTCGAAAAATCAAACGAGATATCGCCAAGGCCGCCTGTAGTGCGGTCCGTCGGAGTCTGGTTACTGCGATACTGCACTTCACCCTGATGGCTCATGAACGGGATTGTCACACCGACTTTAGTATCCCATGTCGGCTTAATCGAGAAATGCGGATTCACCGTAAGAGCCGAGAAGTTCTGCCCCACATTATACTTCGTAAAAACTTCCGCTTCGAGGATTCCGCCCGAAACGCCCTGACCAATCCACTTGATGCCATCACCGGAACCGCCACCGGAACCGCCTGCACCGCAACCGCCAATGGACTCCCACGGAGTCGCTGGAGTCACAGGAGAATTAAAGCCAGCGTAAAAAGCAACCGCCGCAAGTGCGACAAGAGAACAACCCTCAATCAAAAAATTCTTCTTCATACAGCACCTCACGGAAGCTTAAGCAAATAAGCGTATTTATACCCCGTTGACAAGAACTTGCCATCGGGAGAACGTCCACCAATCATCGGGACCGGAGCTAGTTCAACATTGTCGTCAACCCATTCCACCAACTCATTACCCGTAGCGCCTGCCTTCAGGCGAACTTCACGCATAACCGTACGCCCAGCGGAACCATCCTGAGCCGCAGAATTATCTAAATGAATCTTGTTGAAATATGTTGCCTGCGTAAATTCCGTCCATACCACAAAAAGGCGACCGTCCGATTCAAACCAGTGTGGCTGTGTAGGATCCGACTTCATGTCCTTTGTACGGGGAATTTTGACAGCTTCCGCATCTTTAGTAAGTTCCTGTATATAGGCTTCCCAAGTATCTTCCGATTTTGTCAGCACGTTATACACGACAAAATTTCCATCCGGCGAAATCATCGGGCTTTCAATCTTCCAGTTACTGCGATCTGCAGGCTTTTTAAGCTTAATCGCCTTTGACTTTCCACCATTGGCATAGTCGATAAATACGATATTTTGCGGGTCACCATCCGAGCCATCGGCATAGGTCAAGCGCACATTCTTCGTACCAAAAAAGCCTTCAACGGTCGATGCATCGCCATCCTTATCCGCCTTAGCCGTCGGGTCTACCCACACATGCGGAGTCGCCTGTTCAATAATTCCCTTGTCATAGAACCAGAACTTTTTCTTATCTGACGTGCGGACCGCAAAAATGCCATAATCCAAGACGTCACCACAGGTTCCATTCCCTTCAATACCAACACCTCGCAATGCGACTATAAAATCCGAATGGGTACTCCACTCAGGATCTTGGAACTGGCATTCGCCATTGTCCTTATCGATCATCAAATACCACTTCACATTATTCGCGGTATCCGAAACCGTCAAACGGTCGTGCTGTTTCACACTAGTCACAGAAAACCCGTCATCATGGCTATTGACTTTAATCTTGCTAAAGTTCAACCAGAGCATCGAAGCCGGGAAATTGACCGTATCCTGCGAGATGGACGGATTGCAAACTTGCTCACTTCCGTTCACAGAGTAAATCGTTCCCATTTCGGAACTGGTCTGCTTTTTGGAATCATCATCCAGGGATTCTGCCTCGAACGGTTCGGGGCTATAGCACGCCATAAGTGCGAAGGTCGAAAGACCAAGGAGTAAAGACTTCTTATTCATCATCTTGTAATATAACAAGAAAATAAGTATCGAGAAACATCATTCTCGACCAAAAGGAGGTTATCTAGCGATTATTAGCGATAATTTCTAATTCCGAATGCCGAATCATCCCTTACGCGCTTTCTTGAACTTTTCGCGGATGAGTTGTAAATCGTGCTGGTAGGGATTCCGCACGAAATCGTCAAATGCCCAAGCCGTCGGGTGGAAAACGCCCTTCGCATACGTCAATAGCATGTCGAGCCACACACCCTTGCCCGCATAGAGCTTGAACGGGCCGCGCTTGTAGCTTGGGAGAACCACTTTGTCCATGTCCATATAGCCAATGTCAATATTCACATGGCGAAGTTCGGGAGCATCCGCCGATGCCGTCGTGAGTTCCAAAGCGTTGCTGCGTTCCTTCTCTTCGACTATCGTCTCCGGCGGGATCTCCTTTTCAAAAGAGACGACACCGCGATACAGACCATCGCCCATTTCGGGCTTGTAGTAATCAGTCTTGTCAAAAGCAAAGAGTCGGCCCTTGTGGCGAATAGGTCCCCAAGTCTTTTCCAATAGTTCAATAACGTTCGAGTCCCATTCAGAGCCCTTTTGCAAGACAAACGCAATCAGCTGCGCATTTTCAGAGAATTGAGAAGCTTTCATTTTTAGTGCGGGAAAATCATGAGCGAAGATCGAATTATTTCCATCTGCTGTTCTGTAAAGGTAGCATTTTCATAATCGTCAACCGTCACCGGGAACATGATGTTATCCAAATCGGCGCACGCTTCAATACTCGCCGGATTAGACTTAGCCAAGGACTCTCTACTTTCCTTGACATAGATTCCAGCAGGAAAGCCTTCCAATTCCTCATCAACAGAATTCTTATAGTAACCGTTCCTCAAGACATTTTCGCAGAAAGGAGTATCCGTCAAGCCGTCTTCAATATTCGAATAATCTCCAATCATGACCTTTGTTCCATCTTCGTATTCCACATACTGGTTCAGGTCACGACGAGTCACCGAAGTATGTCTCAGGCCGAAGAAATGTCCCGTCTCGTGAATGGCGGTCATCGTAATATTGTACGACGAAAGCAGTTCAATTTCATAATCCTTCCGGACATGCTCGCCAATCACCACAGAGCTTTCCTTGCCCGCTCCTAGCACGCCAGAAAACAGCCTTGCAAACCCCATGATGTTGTTTTCATTGATGCTATGAACAAAAATGATATTCAACGCAGTGCGAAGATTATCTTCAGGCCACCCAGTAAGTTCGCTCACAAAAACATCTTCCGAACTCAAGCCCGCCACCCAGGGTTGCGAAGCCGGATAAAACGCCCCCAAAACAGGATGCTGGTCGGCATACCGCACATAAAGAGTATCAATAGTAATCCCATAATATTTTTCGCGGAACATCTGCAACATGTAACGAGACAACTCATCAACGTCCATGCCATCAAGCGTCTTTTCCATGGAACCGACAACAATCAAATTTATTGACAAATGATCATTATAGGCACCAACTCCCGTATAACTTATATTACTTACTTTACCTTTATAATAGTCACCATCGACTCCTAGCGATGTAAACCATACCGACATCTTATTTTCGACACAATCAAAAGAATACACATAGCGATTTCCGACAACAGTTGGCGACAAAGTACGGACTTTACGGAACCCTACGCGCCCTTCGTTATCATTAATGCTAAAAGAACGGAATAACTGCAATTCAGGAGCCGGATAATCAGGGTCGATATCAAAGGAAAGCTGGTAAGAAGCATTCGGATGCACCACAAGCATAATCCCACGAGCAAGATTCGCGGCGGCAGAATCGTTTTTCGCCCTGTCATTGGGAAAAATTTTATGGACAATCAAATGATTTTTATCGGGTGGAAGAACAAATTCTCCATCCGAATCCGAAACTGACGAGCATGCGGTAAAAAGAAAAGACCACAATACACAAAAAAGCCCAAAAAAGCTCGTCCATTTTTTACAAACATTTTTCATAAATAGTTGATCCAAACACTCCTCAAATGCGTGTATAAAATATAGAGACTCACTTAAAATACAAAAGAAATAAGAAAATGAAAAAAAATATTAAAGAAAAAATATTTAACGCACTTAAGGAGCTTTTATCCACGCTTGACGGGAAACCCGCCCTTGTAAGCGCAATCGCCATAGTCGCCTCAATAGTCGCTTTCGACGAGCCCCAATTCGCTTTTTTGGGGCTTGGAATGGTACTTTTGTGTACTCATTTCTTCAGAAGGCACATCCAATGGGTGATTTTTGTGTCTTTGGCGGCAGGAATTATCGCTCACGAGGGAATTCCGGGGATTTTTGAGCCTTCAAACGAGCAATTTGTGAGCGAGACGGTTGAGTCAATTCGCAAAAATGATGCCATAAGTAATTTCGGGTGTGGAAAAGTTGAATCCAGGCTACCACGGCCCAAAGGGACCGCGTTTATCATCAATATTTCGAGAAAAACCGTGCGCCTGACCGAAAAGCGGGATCTGCCAGACCTCCCCTTGCCGGGGGATTCCATCTGTTTTGAGGCTTCGTGGTACCCCGTGACGCCCCCGAGCGTGCCTGGCGCTTTTGACACGCAAAACTGGCTAAAATCGCAAAATTTGGCCGCATACGGCAAATTCAAGCATTGGAAAGCGTACCCCGGTGATTGGACTTTCGAACGTAGCTTTTTTAAGTTCCGGCAATTTATGCAGGCGAGATTCGCAAAGTTCCTTGACCCCGCCGAAACGGGACTCTTGATGGGGCTATTGGCAGGAGACCGCTCGGGGATTCCAGAAGTACTGCGGAGCGATTTTCAGAGGTCGGGGCTTGTACACGTGCTTGCGATTAGCGGTTTTCACGTGGTTTTGCTCGCGGGAATGCTCATGATTTTCTTGAAAGCGACCGGACTTCCGCATAAAGCGGTAACCCTCATTGCGGTCACACTCCTTGCTATTTACGTTCCCGTCACGGGAGGCTCGCCAGCTGTTCGCCGTGCGGTCATGATGTTCGCCATCCCACAAATTGGCACTTTATTCGGGAAACCCGCAAATACGCTCAACAGCTTGGGCGTTGCGTTGCTCCTAATCATCTTGCCAGAGCCAAGCGTCATCTGGAATCCGGGATTCCAACTTTCTTTTGCCGCCACCGCGGGAATTATCATCGGCACGCCGCACAACCCGACAAAGTTTTTGCCCGACAGTTTCAAGCAAAATAAGCTTTGGCAAAAGATTCAAGCATTCGCCATCGACCCCACGTACGTTACACTTTGCGCAACGCTTGCCACGGCGCCGTTCCTCATCCATCATTTCAAAACGCTTTCGCCGTTCGCATGGTTCGGAAACATCATCATCGTACCTGCAATTTCACTTGGCATGCAAGCAGGGCTTTTCGCACAGCTTTCGCCTGTAGACTTTATCTGCGGAACATTCTGCGCTGCCGCGAGATTCTTTTTGCGATTGGCATCGCTTTTGACGCGAATACTCTCGGATTCTGCGGCCGCCTCGATGACCGTCGGGCCATTCTCGCCAGCGGTACTGCTTGCGCTCGGAATCTTGATTTTACTTTTGCCGGTTTGCTACAAGAACTACATCGCCCGCAAGTACGCGTTTATATGCATTTTAGTCGCCACTGCTTTATTTGCATTTGAAAGCTACCACCATATTCTGCATCCGTCGTGGACGCTCACAACCATCGATGTCGGGCAAGGCGACAGCCACCTCATCAAGGCGCCATCCGGCAGATATTTTCTCGTGGACGCGGGCGACAACAGCCGCCAAGATTCCGGCAAAGACATCATCGTTCCGTTCTTGCATCACATTGGTGTGAGCAAGCTCGATGCGCTCATCATCACGCACCCCGACAAGGACCATTTCGGCGGAGCGCTTTCGCTTTTGAAAATGTTCCCCGTCAAGGAACTTTGGGCAAGCGATTGTTCAATGAAAGAACGTAAAACCGATTGGCAACAAGTCCTCAGCGAAGCCCGCAAAAGGAACATACCTATCCGCAACATCCATCGCGGCATTCTATGGAAAGAGAACTACTTCGAAATGCGAACAATCCACCCACGAAACGATGTCTGCGTTGAAGCGAACGAAGGGAGCATCACGCTTAGGATCAAGGGGCTTGGGCATTCTGCGGTACTTACCGGAGACCTCACCGTCAAAGGCGAAAAAGAAATCATGAAGACAGACGCTTATCTGAAAAGCGATGTGCTAAAGCTCGGACACCACGGTTCCAAAACATCTAGCAGCATACCGTTTTTGAACGCAGTCTCCCCCATGTACGCCATCATCCCAAGCGGTCGCAAAAACAGATTTCGCCACCCGCACAAGCAGGTGACCGACCGCCTTGACTCGCTTAACATTCCCTACATCAACACCGCAAAAAAAGGGACGATAACATTCACGTTCGTCCCTGATTCAGTAAGCTATACAACAATGTGGTAAATTACATCTTCAAGCAATCGAGTGCGACGTCGTGCAAAAGCCCGTTCGTCGCGATGCTCGTAAAGCCTTCGTAAATCGGAGCCGTCGGCTTGCCGTTTACGTCGAAGAGCTCGGTCTTACCGTCAATGGTACTGAACTTGCCGCCCGCTTCCTTCATCAAGAGCGGAAACGGAGCAATGTCCCACAGCGAAACGACCGGATCCACCATGATTTCGGCACGGCCAACAGCCACGAGGTAATAGCCGTAGCAGTCGCCCCAGCCACGATGCAAGCGAGCGCTGCGGCGGAGTTTCGTAAAGCCTTCGCCAAAACCCTTGTCTTCCATCGTGTTGACCGTACCCGAAAGCACGAGCGCATCGCTCAACTGCGATACCTTCGAAGCGCGAACTTCGCGACCGTCCAAGAATGCACCGCCGCCATTCACCGCCCACACAGCGCTCTTCATTGCCGGTAAGCGAATCACGCTTGCAATCGGAACATTCTTGTGGTAAAGGCCGATCAGCGTTCCGAACAAAGGCACACCGTGGATAAACGACTTGGTGCCGTCAATCGGGTCAATCACCCACTGGTATTCCGCATCCGGGCTTTCAATGCCGAATTCTTCGCCAATGACGCCAAAGCCTGGAGTTTCCTTTGCCCAGAATTTGCGGGCGAGTTCTTCCGTTCCCTTGTCCGCAATCGTCACAGGAGTCTTGTCTGCCTTCCATTCGACGCCAACATCGTTCTGGTAATACTTGAGAATGTTTTCTTCGGCAAGTTCAGCCGTCTTAAGCGCAATCTTCAAGAGTTCCAGATTCTCGGGAGCGACACCAGCCTTTGCAATTTCGCGATTTTCCATAGCAAGCTCCTAGCCGACCCACTTCTTGACAAGCGAAACAAGGAGTTCGTTTTCTTCGGGCTTGCCGACCGTGATGCGGATGTGTTCCGGCATGCCAAAGCTCGTGAGGCCACGAACAATCATGCCGTTCTGTTCCAAGAACGAAACGAGTTCCTTGGCGCGTTCACCAATATGCACGCAGATAAAGTTTGCCTGCGTCGGGAGCACCTTGAAACCAAGCGCACTAAGTTCGCGGTTCAGGTATTCAAAGCCAATAGCGTTGTTCTTGCGGGTCGCTTCAATGTGAGCGGTATCGGCAAGAGCAGCCACAGCCGCCACCTGAGCAGCCTGGTTCACGTCAAACGGCGGCTTGATTTTCCACATGGCACGGACAACTTCAACACTAGCCATCGCATAACCCACACGGAGCCCTGCCAAGCCGTAAATCTTACTGAATGTGCGGTTGAGGAACAAGTTCGGGTATTCCGAAAGCAACGGAGCCATCTTCGGGTAATCAGCAGCCGTAGCAAATTCAGCGTAGGCTTCGTCCAGGAACACGAGAACGTTCGACGGCACTTTCGCAAGGAAGCTGCGAATTTCCGCTTCGGTGTAGTAGTGACCGGTCGGGTTGTTCGGGTTGCAAATGAAAGCAACGCGAGTCTTGTCGTTGACGGCAGCAGCGAGCTTATCAAGCGTTGCCTTTTCGTCACCTTCGCCCACACCAATAAAATCGGCACCGTTTGAAAGCGTTGTAAACTTGTAGACAGAGAACGTCGGCGTAATGCCCACGCAATTGTCGCCCTGGCGGATAAAAGCCTTGCCCACCATGTCGATGATTTCATCGGAACCGTTACCAATCACGATCTGGTTGGTAGAAACGCCATACATCTTTGCAATGGCATCAATGAGCTTCGGAGCATCACCACGCGGGTACAAGTGCAACGAATTTGCGATTTCGTGGAACGCTTCCACCGCCTTCGGAGAAGCACCCAACGGGTTTTCGTTAGACGCAAGCTTTACAACATTCTTAAGACCATAACGTTCACGAATTTCGTCGATGGACTTGCCTGGGACGTAATCGGAAAGTTTAGAAAGTTCTGGACGCGGTTCTACCACAAATACCTCCATTTTACGCGTGTAAATTTAGCTTTTACCGGGCGATTTATCTAACTTTGATGGACATGAAACGCATTCTTTGCCTACTAATCGCCATTTTAGCAACAAGTTCTTTTGCATTGGACCATTTCTGGGACATGCGCTACAACTTTGGCCCCGAAAGCCGCCCTTCACCCAAAATCGGTGGTGGCATCGGTATCCGTTCGCCATTCAACTCCAACGTTCTCTTCCCCATCAACTTCACGACTCGTTTGAATAAAGAATTTGATGTCGGTGCAAAGCTTGATATCAACACCTATAATAAGCTGGACGAAATCCATACAGCGCTTGACCTTGGCGTGCGTTACCGCTACAGACCAAGTTCTTTCATCGCATTTGACGGCTATCTCAACTTGAGCGAAACAAGTCAGAGCGCATTGGCATTTACCATCGGTACACAGCAGTTCATCGCAAAATGCTTCGCCAACTACTACGAACTCCGTGCAGGTTTCCTTGAAGGCGCTGTAGGCAAAAAAGGCGATCAAAGCGGATACGTCAAGTTTTCAAGTTCCATGATTCCGACACTTGTTTTTGGACAAGTTCTCCGTATGTTCCTTGAAGTGACTGCATCCGGCAGCATCGGGCTCCTCAAGGACGACTTCATGGTCGATATTATCCCGAAGATTGAACTAACCTTCGGCGGTACACACGTCCGCATTGACTTTGACGTCGGCGTAATGCAAGAAAAGAACAATGATGTAAAAACCATTGCTCTTTACGTTATGACAGCATTGTAGCGGCTTCGCCGCTGTGGGCTATGAGCACGCTCGTAAACTCGCTTTGGGGACGCTTCGCTTTGAGCTATGAGGTCGGCTTGTTTCACAAGCCTTGGGGCGTTTCTAATTACAATAGCCCATACCCCAAAGGGAGCCGTAGGCGACCGAGCTCATACCTCATACCCCATCACTACTTCACCACAAACATTCCGTCCTTATAGTCCACGACAGCGGGCTTTGCTGCACTCACGGTTCCCGAGAGGATTGCGTGGCTCAACGGACGTTCAATGTTGCGTTCGATGTAACGTTGTATCGGGCGAGCACCGAATTCCGGCTGGTAAGCACCTTCCGCAATTGCATCAAGAGCCGCATCCGAAAGCGTAAGCACCAAGTCCTGACGGGCAGCGCGGTTCGCCAAATCTGCAAATTTGAGTTTCACGATTTCGCGAATCTGCTTCTTCGAGAGGCTCTGGAACACAAGTACTTCGTCCAAGCGGTTCAAGAATTCCGGGCGGAAGAACGCATGCAAGTCAGCTTCGACATCCGCAAGCGCCACCTGCGGCGGTTCACCGTTCTTGGCGTTAGCCGCACTCAAGCGGAACTTCTCGGCACCCAAGTTCGAGGTCATCAAAATCAAGGTGTTCTTGAAGTTCACCGTACGGCCCTTGCCGTCCGTCAAAC
>JAEEGG010024071.1_pt1 | contig 11843 bp, 7 predicted proteins | sample 9134161 | NCBI WGS metagenome assembly JAEEGG01 (sample SAMN16246543, study PRJNA631951) | gut metagenome | biome: gut microbiome; feature: rumen; material: CR-attached | host: Bos | place: Iran: Karaj | collected 2018-10 | reverse complement strand
TAAGGGCGCCGTAGGTATTGTCATGATGGACTTCAAAGGGGAATTTACTCGCTTTGAGAATGAAGAGGATAATAGGATTGGTAATCGTCCGCCAACAGATGGTGGAGAGATCATCGGCTCGTCTATGAATAATATGCCTTTCCCGCCACCTGAAACTCCTTTTCCTAATGCCTAAGCTATGACAATAGAGGAAATTCTGAATAGAGTCGTTTTGTTGGGCATTCCGCTACAGATAGAATATTGTACTCGGAATGGCAGGGTGTTCACTTGTGAGATTGAGAACATCGAATATTCCCAATACTATGGTGGTGGCTATATCATAGGTTATCGAAAGGATATCAGGGCAGACCGGACTTTTAAGATTAGTAGAATCCAGAAAGTCAACGGTCATTCTTTCACAAGAATCTACTGGAATCAATTAGGTGATCATTTTAATAAGATTTGAGATTATTTTGTATGTAAAGCCTAAGCTAAGACAACAGAGGAAATTCTGGATGAGGCTTATAGTAATGCCTCCCATGCCTGTTCCCAGTATCTGTTATGGGGGTATTCTAGTATCTGTTATGTCTGATGCTAAAGGCTGTTATACCCCCATAGGAGATACTGGAATGCCTTTTAACGGACACTAGAAAGAGGTGTCATTAAGGTCATGAAGGTCATTTGTCATTAAGAGTTTGAAAATGGTGGTTTTTGGTTAATAATAATATATATTATATATAATATATATTATTATTATATATATTTTAGTAAAATCCGAAATCCTTAATGACAAATGACCTTCGTGACCTTCATGACCAGGGTTTGTACTACCCTAGAAAAAGTTGAATGGATTTTACCTTAACCCTGGCAAAAGTTGAATCAGCCATCATCCATCATACATCAGACATCTCCCCCCTCCCACACCACTAAGTCACGAGGAAGGGCAATCTTTTTGGAATCGTTTCAGGACTATTGCCCCTATTCTTCTTTGTTCAAAAAATATTGTTAAATGTTTTGTGTAATAAAGAAAAAAGTGTATCTTTGTGGCAAAAATCTGTAGCTTGCTACAAAAATATTCCATAAAATATGATTTTTGAACGTAAAACATACCTACAACAACTTGTCTCAGCAGAAGGAAATGGGATGATTAAAGTGATTACAGGTATTCGTCGATGCGGTAAGTCTTTCTTGCTTTTCAATATCTTTCATGATTACCTAATAGGAAAAGGAATTCAGGAGAGTCATATCATTCAAGTGAATCTGGAAGACCGTAGGAACAAGCGGTTACGAAACCCCGATGCGTTATTGGAATACATCGACAAACAGATAACGGATAATGAGATATATTACATTCTACTGGACGAGATTCAACTGGTACCTGAGTTTGAGGACGTGCTGAACTCATATCTTCACGTCAAGAACACAGAGGTATATGTGACTGGTTCGAATGCGAAATTCCTGTCGAAGGATGTCATCACAGAATTTAGGGGACGTGGCTGGGAGATTCGTGTGCATCCATTGAGTTTTGGCGAGTATTATGAAGCTGTAGGAGGTGAAAAGGCTGCCGCATTAGAGACTTACTATTTATATGGTGGGCTTCCTGGAGTGATACAGTTTGATACACCTGCAGAGAAACAAAACTATCTGCGTGAGATATTCGAAACTGTATATCTGAAAGATGTATTGGAACGTCATCATCTGCAGAATTCAGATGGTATGCGTGAGCTAATACGCATATTAGCCTCTAGCATTGGCTCAAGTACTAATGTGCGACGGATTGCGAACACGTTCAAGTCTGCTGTTGGCATTGAGATAGGGTCCAACACTATTTCGCGTTATCTTGAGCATTTACAAGATTCGTTTATCATTAATGAAGCGTTGCGTTATAACGTGAAAGGACGCAAGTATATCGGCACAGAAACAAAATACTATTTTGAGGATTTGGGCATTAGAAACGCTATCCTTGATTTTCGCCAGATAGAATACAACCACATCATGGAGAACGTAGTTTATAATGAATTACGAAAGCAAGGATATAGCGTGGATGTTGGACTTGTTGAGACCATCAAACGTAATGCAGAAGGCAGAAATGTACGTAGCAAACTGGAAATTGACTTCGTAGTGAATCGTCATGATGAACGCATCTATATCCAGTCTGCTTATGCATTGCCGGACAAGGAAAAGGTGGATCAGGAGCAGGCTTCATTATTGAAAGTACCTGATGGGTTCAAGAAAATGATAATTGCTGGCGATCGCTATCGGTCAAATTATAATGAAGAGGGAATTCTAGTAATGGGCATTTTTGATTTTTTGACCAACTAAAATCATCCCTCAGCCATCAGCCATCTTACATCTTACATCAGACATCTCCCCCCTCCCACACCACTAAATCACGAGGGAGCGTGATTTTCTTAGGCTCTCCACGTAAACCATCGATATAATAATGACGGGCAAGATGGTCATCAAACTGACCGACGAAGGCACCACGAATCCTGGCACATTTCTCATTGATGGAGTTCAACATAGGATTTGTAACATCCTCAATGCTCCGCAATGCCCTATCCGACAATCCCCAAGGTCTGACCTCAGAATATATCTTCGTCAACTCTTGCCTATAAGCAGGCAGATTTTTAAAGGCGATCCCCTCTGGATGCCTAAGAAACAGAAAGTACACCGCCTTCACCAGAGGTTCCATCTTAATCTCCATATCGTTATAATCAGGCAGTATAATTCGATAATCTTTGGTGATGACCATTTTACTAAGTCTGTCATCAGGATGAATCAACTGCTCCAAGATATATTGTGATATACCCCTCTGTCTCAGTTTAGCAATTCTTTCCTTTACCTCCTCTATCAAGTCATCAGTGTTCTCTTCTGCTAATTGAGAATTAAAGTCATCATCAGCCCCACCACTAATGACATCACCCCATTCGTCATGACTTTCAATTAACCGGTCATGCTGTTGCTGCTCTCTGGATATCTGTTTCCCAATTCTATGCAACTGATCTGCTATAGGCTCCGAACTACTAGATGTCAGAGGATAGAATCTGTTAATTGCCTTATCCTTCCCATCGCCACCTCTATGGATATCCTCTGTACGGATAAATCCGTGCTTTATACTATTCTTATCAGAAGGATTATTCAGATATTGCAGCAAGAAGTCATTTTTAAGATTAGCACTCGCTATCTCCGCATTTGTCATATAGGGAGCACGGTACCTCAGCACTTCCACATCCTTCAATCGTCTCATCAAGAGAGGCAGATAAATGATGTGGAACCCTATCATTTGCCCCCACCCTTCAAATACCTCAGGACTCTTCTCAAACAAATCATTCAGTATCTTGTCCTCCTCACTTGCAACATAAATCAACTCCTTTGGAGCCAACTTACCTTCTAATCGGAATTCAAACCTGTTATCCTCATTGATCTCTGACTCAAAAGAATCTTTGGACTTTAATGGTATTACCTGATGAGATTCCTTTTCTATCTTTTTCTTTTCAACGAAATACAAGATAATCAATCCTACAGCCACTATCACATCAACAATATTCCATATCAGTCTTCCTAATGCAATTTTAGCAAACGGCTGGAACAACAATGCTAAGATGCCAAAAGTCCAAGCAAGAGACTCTTTCTTCTCTTGATAATAGCGATATGCCATCATGCCAAATCCCACCATTGCCAGAAACCTGACAAGGACATAATAGCCATACGGCATCGGTGCAAGACAAAGCAGCATCATTGCTGCAAGAATGAGATAGAGTTGTTTCATACTATAATATCTAAAAATCCCATTTTATATCCAACTCTTTCAAACACTCAATTGCTTTCTCGTAGTCTTGTGCAGCACTCAAACGGTACCATCTGACTGCTTTATCCATACTGGGATCGACACCTATACCTTTACGATATAAATATCCCATATTGTATTGAGCGGCTGCATTTCCCTGTTTAGCAGCACGAATCATTAGAGAATAACCATGCTCAGCATTTTGTGGAACTCCTTCACCTTTAAGATATGCCAGACCTAAATCGAGAAGAGCTTCAGCAAAGCCGTCAGCGACTATTGATTTCTTATAATATTCCACAGCCTTAGCAAGATTCTGCTCAACACCTGCGCCATGGAGATATGCACCGCCTACTCTGTCAAGAGCTTCAGCATCATTCTCTTCAGCTGCTTTCATATACCATTTGGTCGATTCCTCCAAATTCTGCTCTACGACCTCTCCCAGCAAATATGTATTTCCAAGTTTCTTCATGATAGTAACGTCTGGTTCTTTTTCTAATTCAGCAAGAGTCTTTTCTAGTTCTTCTTGACTTCTTATCGTGCTTGGCCCAACTAAGGCTGTAGTAACTTTCAGGAATTCCACATACTCGTCTGTTGAAACAGAATCCTCACCGAATATATCTGTGACAGTGACACTTTGGCCCTTTTCAAGATTGGATATGTATTCTGAAATCTTATACCGAATCTTCTCGCCTTCAGAGATCGTATCAAGAGATTCATCCCACACGTCTTCGTACTCAATTGGTTCTGGTTCGGGATCTTCCGTCTCCTCGATGTCAAAGTAGGCATTAATAACTCTTTGAGTCCATTGTGATTTTCCGAGGTTATACAAATGGTCTAACAAAGGATATACCTCATCAATCATTCCGAACAAATCTGAAGTATTAAGGTATGGTGGTCTTTCTTTTGATGCAAACTCATACCACTTCTCGAGTAATTGGCTAACGGTAGTATCTTCACCATTTTTCCATTCGCCACAAATGCTTGCCACATTCTTATAGTCGAAGCCTCGCATAAATTCCCAGAAGTCTTTTGTCAGTTGTGCCTGTACATCATCCCTCAAACTGAATCCCTGCCCATTTTCATTATAGAATTGAGCCTGTTCTCGTATAGCATTTACGGTATTCATGATGTCACCCATACCCCTTAGTCCATCGTTACCGAAGAATAACGCCCAATACATAATATTTAGATTTGTCTTGTTCTTTGCCCTTTGCCAGAGATACTTGTATATCTGAATATCCAGATTCTTTAGTTTCTCATTAAATGGATCAAGATAGGCTTTGTGTTGTTCGATAGCTGCGGAACAGTCTGACGGTTCTATACCATTATACAACATGTGTTTCACTTCGGAATCTTCAGAGTTAAGCTGATTTAGCGCTTGCCAGTCTGCCACTCCTTGCCCAAACTCCAAAAGCATTTCTCTGTTTTCCGTACTAAATGGCGATTCAACAGGTTCCTGTAGTTCTTCTGTTGAAGGGAGTGCGAAACTAACCACGTTCTTGTTGACAAAAGGAAATAGGAAATGCGGCACCCTTCGATCTTTCAGTTGTTTCTCTGCCCACATCTTGAAATCATCGAGTCCTACCTCAATGACTTGCCCCCAAACGACAGGCTCCTGCATATTCTCTGCAATATACTCCTGTCTCATCTTGCCAACCGAATCCATCGTTTCCATTGGTACAATCGTTCTGGCATCAGTAGTATCTACTTGTTTCTGGTCTTCTATGAATTGTCGAGCATTCTCAATACGTTCCTCTGTTGACGGATGAGTATTCCATCCATCAATGACTCTTACCTTAGAGTGGTAATGGGCATTGTCACCAACTTCTGAGTCTAAAATGTCGTTGCATGACAATTGTAGTTGTTCATCCTTTGCTATTAAGCCGTCAACATAATCATAGCCATTCCAGTACTCTTTCAGATACTGCTTCTCAGAAAGAAGACTGGCTATCAGATTTTCGTAAAGACCATACCGCTCTGAAAGAACAGATAGCTTACATAGGGACGAAATAAAAGGTTTTGCACCTACTACGCGACAAGCAACGGCATCAGCTTCAAATTCCATAAGACGAGAAAGGCTCCTGTTCCTCTTCTCAATATAGTTATAAAAATCAATTGTCTTCCCCGTGATAAAAGAAATGGGACCGCTTGCAAGATGGAAAAATTTATCCCATGTGTTGTCCGATGCCTGACTCAAAGCAGCACTCCGTTGTTGTTCTTGTGCCTGTTCTATCATGTCACGTATTATAAGCAATAAACGATATGAAATAGAACCAACCTTCATCGTATGTTGGGAGAAATGTCCAAACTCATGCCCAAGGATTGCCTTAACCTCATCTTTACACATTCCCTGAAGCAAGCCTAGTCCTACCATAAGGTTCTTTCTCGTAGGAAAGAATATCGCCCATATACTGGTGGAGTTGTAAAATACACAGGCGTTTACTTCTGCTGTCAGATAAACATGCTTGGGCATTTTGTTACCCGTAGATTTTGCCACATCAGCTATCATTGAGAACAGTTCTGGACATTCTTCTCTCTTAACTTCTACTCGATTCTCATCGGATGAAGAATGAAAAGTGAACAGAGGTTTTATGAGATACCACGCAACTTGAATGCAAAACCACCACATGGCCAACCACGCTATAAATATCCATATAGCGATACGGCCATTTATATGGCTAAACTCACCAAGCATTTGAATAAGCAACCAAGTTACTCCAAATGCAGCGAAGAACAAGCCTATACCTAGTAATATCAGTCCTACATAATAGATTATAAAGAGGATAACACGCCAAAGTACGGTTGCTGCTTCTTTTCTAATGTTGCTTTCAATTGTGTTAATATCCATATTTGCTACAAAGTTACGACTTTTTCCCCGAACAAAAGTATTTTCATCCATCACAAGCCTTGTGAAAATAGTTTTCCCTTATGCTTACAAATCATTTCGTCGTCACAAACCACACCAGCTGGAAATACCCATACGGCATCGGAGCCAAACACAGCAACAATATCGCTGCAAGGAAAAGATAGATTTTATTCATCATTGGAAGATTAGCGAGATATCTTTATTACATTTTTACCATTATCTATTTCAACCTTTCCAAGTCTTCCCAGTACACTTTGTCCTAACAAAAGCGGTGCTTTTTGATTACGCACCACAGAAGCACGGACATTCGTCAAGTTATGCCCGCCAAAGTCTACCTCCTTCAGATTAATAACCGTACCCACATTGACATCGCCATTAGCATCCATATAACGCTGGTTGCCTATCACATCTTTTTCTGTAAGATAGCCGTTCTTCATCATAAAAGTAGCCTCAACCATTGATAATGTCACATCGCTGGCACCTGTATCAAAGACAAAATGCAGTGGAAGTCCATTAATTTTACATTTCACTTTACAAACACCATCTTCTTTTGTGAAAGGAATCTCAGAAACAGAAATATCACTTGGAGTTGATACATTAGAACCAATAGACACTTTACCCTCATCAGTCTTGGGCTGATATTTGTTTATGAGAGCTTTAAATTCTTCAGAATTTCGTAGGAAATCCAAATCAAAGTCTCGTTCCATATGGGCAAAGCGGTTATATCCTAACTTCAAAGCCTTTTCCAAATACCTCAACGCACTATCTTTATCCCGCATACGAGAATATAGACAAGCAGCGTCATAGTAATTTTCTTTACTTGTTGTATCTTTTGCAATAATAATCTCCATTGCCTCCTTAGCTTTTTCATATTGCCCTAATCCTTGATAGGCATAATGAATACACTCATATCTCTCTGGAGTATCTTCAAGTTCAATAACCTTTTTAAAATCACTCTCCGCCAAATCTCTCTTACCCAACCTCATATACAAATCACCACGAGTTCCGTAATAATATGACTCTTTGGGTTCCAGCACGATAGCCATAGACAAATCCTCCAGTCCTCCTTCAAAATTACCAGTCAATTCCTTATACCATCCTCTGCGATAATACCCATATCCATATTCTGGTTGTATCGCCAGTACTTTATCCCATTCTGTGATAGCTGCCTGCCCCATTCCACTCTCATAATAAATATCAGCCTTCTTAATAAGAAAATTAAGATTAGTACTATCCATATTTAGAGCCTGGTTGATATTGTCAAGAGCTTTTTCATAATTACCGAGTTGGTATTGACAATCCGAGATCTTCTGATATATATTCTCAGATGCATCTATTTTATTGGCGGCAGCATAATAGTCTATTGCTTTATGATAGTCCTTGGCTTGCTCATACATAGTTGCTATGATATAGGGCCATGTTGCTTCGTTAGGTGCTTTTGCCGACTGTATTTTCAATTTGGCAACGAGCATAGTGAAAGCTGGCTCCTTAGAGACCACTGCTAAGTAGTGTGCTTTCCTATCCCAATCAATACTTAATGCCTTCACGATATCATCCGTCGCCTCATTCCATTTCTCTAATCCTATATATGATTCTGCACGGAAAGAATACCCAGAAGAATAATCACTGGACAGTTTTGTCACATAGTCAAACTGTTTGATAGCATCCTCCCATTTCTTCTGTTCATTGGCATTACGTCCTAGTCCCATATAACCCATTACATCACCAGGTTTCAACTCTATCATCTTGCGATAATCTGCGTCAGCAAGATCATACTTTCCTTGTTCATAATAAATTTGAGCTCTTTTTTCATAAAGCTCCCCCTCGTCAGGTTGAGCTTTGATAGCCGCATCATAGTCATTCATTGCTTTCACAGTATCACCAAGATGGAGGTACACCCCAGCACGAGTCGTATAGGCAAAAATGACATACTCCGTATCTTTCTTTGGCAGATATTTTATTGCCAGATCAACAGCAGTAAGAGCACGTCCGTAATCCTCATCCTGACCACGTAACATTGCAATCCAAGAATAGGAATAACCATTCTTGGGATTATCTTGAAGATCTTTGTTAAAATAGTCAAGTGCTTCCTGCATCTTTTCTTCCTGCATAGCCTCCAATCCACGTTGGTAGTTGTATGAGTCCGGGCGCTTTATATTCTGAGCCTGCACTTGCCATATACTAAGCAATAGCGTCATTGTGATGAAAATCTGTTTCATATTCTATTATCTTTAAATTAATCTTAAATTATATAAGGTAAGTATTTCCTTTGTTATCGTCTGAAATATCTGTCACTCTCATATTCTACTTCTGCTTCTTCCGCTATTTCTTTACATTCATCACATAAAGAGAAATCACTTCCAATTTGGTAGCCTTGAACTTCTTCTAAATTTTCTGCGTTTTCTATTGCATCACATTCTGTCCAATCTAAATGATATAAACGAGCATGTTTATCAATCAAGAAAGTATCACATTCAAAAGCATATTGTTTTCTATATCTGTTACTATAATAGATAGCAAAAATTGCTAGTACTATTAGAATTATTGTCCATAATGTTGACAATATATATGATATCGGTTTTGCTACTTCTTTAGGTTTCCCCCAACTTCTTACTTCTGGTTCATCAACACTCACTTCTATATCAAGTAGTAATACCCACATAGCTACATAAGCAATGAAGAGTAAAGACGTTCCTGTTACTAATTTTAAGAGATAACTAACGATACTTGAATAAAAAAAGTAGGACAAGCCAAATAATATTAGCAACACAATGGTTCCTACTGCAATGGATATTTTTGCATATCCAACCCAATTTTCATAAGTCTCCTCACCTAATAGATTCGATAAAAAGGATTGTTTTTTTACCATAATATTCTAACGTTCTATATTTTAAAAGACTTCTCCCCTATTACTCCCCTTAGTCTGGAAATTACCATCACGTTGCAATTGGAGAACATAAGTTAAAATACCGCTATAAATATCTTGAGGATTATCCTTCGAAAAAATCTCGTTTTTCACGAAACCACCTTTCACTCCATTTCCCATATCTTTGTTGGGATTCCACCCTATGCCGTAGTAGAAAAACGTTTGATAAGTTCCATCAGGAATATCAAATTGATACGAATCTCCAGCTTTGATATATCCATGAGCAATTACTTTGCCATTTTGATTATTCCTTTTTATTATAACCATAATGTCACTTCCTGCAGGTGCAGTCACTTTTATACCTGAGCATTGCTCGTATGGACACTTATAGTTTTTTCCATAATATGATGTATAAGGGGCTGCACCTGTAGACAATGAGTTGTATTCATATTGCTTATCCTCATCAGAAAGCTCTTCTTCTACAGAATAAACCTGGTTATTACTAGTCCGTTGATAAGTAGAATTTTCTGACTCTGTTTTAGTCGTTGTCATTGCAGTCGACGTTTTTGTTGACGACGAAGATGACGAATCAGAATCATTGCATTTATTTACTATAAACACAATTGCTATAACGATAAGAATCAAGCAACCACATCCACTATTGTCTGAATTATTACGATATGCCATATAAAAAAATATACTAGAGTTTAAAAGTCACTATTCTATTATCTGCAATATACTGCTTTTGAGGATGCTTTATAGCATCATTATATAATTCAAATACAGAATGTAAAGCTTGACGACAATTGTCTTTAGAATATCTTGTTTGACTATTAATACTTTCTATCTGATTCTTGTTATCTATTTGGTATGTCATAGCAAACTGTTGTACCATCTTATAAAGTTCAGAAATCGCTTCCTCATATTGCATACAACCTACTAACACTTTAAAAATATCTAGTATGTATAGTAGATAATCTTTTGAAGATACATTTTTTTCGTTCTGATTTATTAAATTAGCAAAAGAATCGCATTGCGAATCTTGTATTTCAGATGAATCTAAGGTCTTAATCTTTGAAGGTACGACCTCCTTGTTATTTGCAAATCTTATTTTATTAAGGAATTCAAAAATAGTTGTGTCTGTAATAATATCACTATATGTCACTGCTTTCGTTAAAAATAATCCATCAAGTGATTTAACACGACTCAACGCAACATATAGTTGACCTGGAGCAAAAAGATGACTATTTAGGTCTAGAACGACCTTATTATAAGTCTGCCCCTGTGACTTATGAATAGTAAATGCATAAGCAAGTTTAATAGGAAATTGGGTTGTTTTTTGTATATAAGGCTTTTTCCTAACGAGTTTATGTGTTTTACGATCGTATTCCATTTCGTATCTATACTCATTAAGTTGACTAGCTTTGTATCTGTCGTTGGGATTTGGACACATCACTTGCGATGAAGTCCTGTCCGATTGTATTGTGAAATATGAGCCATTAAAATTTACAATTGTACCAAAATCACCATTCAAATATCCATAATATTTGCTATTCTTGGTAAACATCACTCTTGCACCTTTCTTAAACTGTAGTTGAGAGTCATACTGTGAAGGAATTACAATTTTATAGATATCTTCATTACTAGGTAGATTGCTATGCTTTATCATGATATGATTACTCCTGTCAGACTTTAATATCTGATATTCAGCATCAAGAGTTATAATTTCACCAGGAAGACGATTTAGTTGCCCCCTATTTACCTGTCTGACCTCTTCATTTGATGATGCAATATAAATCGCATCTGACGGGAGAGTATTAGTTACACGACTATTGAGAGCCTTGACAACTTTAACTCTTTCGTCTATGTTTAAGGGTCTTCTAAATGTATCTAATAATTTGACAAATTCAGGATCATTTAACTGTCTGTAAGACTTTGTGAGTTCAAATAGTTTAATGTTGTTAATATTGTTTTGTATAACATGACTATTAAAAAAGTATATTCCGCCATATTCCTTTTTCAAATATGCTAATACAGCTTCATCGCTTACAATCGGAGGAAGTTGGAACATGTCGCCCACAACCACTAATGGAATTCCACCAAATGGCAAAGCATTTCCCATACTTTTTTGGCATATTACATTCATCATTTCAAAAGTATCAGCACGCACCATTGATATTTCGTCTATAATGAGCATTTTAATTTGCCTTGCTTTGGGAGCAAACAAATTGCATCTTTCCGACGATAAATTTTCAGGGTCTTGAAATCCCTCATCTAAATCATCAAATACACCATAAAAAAAGGAGTGTAAAGTCCTGGCGTTTTTGTATAATGTCGCTGCA
>JAEEGG010024066.1_pt1 | contig 11845 bp, 7 predicted proteins | sample 9134161 | NCBI WGS metagenome assembly JAEEGG01 (sample SAMN16246543, study PRJNA631951) | gut metagenome | biome: gut microbiome; feature: rumen; material: CR-attached | host: Bos | place: Iran: Karaj | collected 2018-10 | reverse complement strand
TGAGACTTCCAACATGACCGTCGGTATCAGAGGCACATCAGGCTATGTCTGGTACGACGAATCCGGACTTCAGTCTCTTGTTATCACCGACGGTAAAGTCCTCGTATCCGGCCACAATCCTCAGACCGGAGAGACCAAGACTGTTGAAGTCTGCGGCGGACAGCAAGTCTCCTGCTTCCTCTACAACGATATCACGGAAGAGAGGACCAGCATCGAGTTCGAACTTAAAGACCTGGATGAATCTGAACTCCCCGAATTCCCTCTGCAGATGCTCGCAGAGAATCCTGATCTCATGGAGAAGGTTTGCGCCGAGACCGGCTGGGACAAGGACGAACTCCTTACGCTCGTAAACGAGATCCTCGATCCCAACAGCCCCTCTCCTACACCCGATGCGATAATCGAGATCACTGACACACCTACGACTACTCCGACTGTTATTCCGACAGTAACTCCAACTGTCACTGATGCGCCGATACCATTGGTCTCGCCTACGACATCGCCTACACCGACGACTACTCCGTCTTCCGGGACTACGGTAACACCCACCCCCGGTGCTACTACACCAACAACTACACCTACCGCTACACCTACATCTACCCCCGTTCCGACAGTGGCTTCATATACTGTAAGCTTCGATATGAACGGTGTGGGCAAGGCTCCTGCTGACCAGACGGTCGAGAATGGAAAGAGAGCTTCTGAACCAGACGAACCTTCCGCAGAAGGATACCGTTTCGGCGGATGGTATACGAACAGCAGCTGCACGGATAAGTATGACTTCTCTTCCCGTGTAACCAAAGACATAACGCTCTATGCCAAGTGGACACGCGTGACCTGCACCGTGCGTTTCAATACGGACGGAATAGGGTCTGCCCCTGACGATCAGATCATCAGTTACGGCGGTACCGTCTCTGCTCCTGCCGCACCTTCTGCTGAAGGATATACTTTCGGCGGTTGGTATATCAATGATGACTTGACCGAGAAGTATGACTTCGATTCTGAAGTAACATCAAGCTTCACGCTCTTCGCGAAATGGACACGCATTACCTATACTGTAGACTTCGATACAGACGATCTCGGTACTGAGCCTTCCGCTCAGACTGTCGCTCACGGCGATACCGTCTCTGTTCCTTCCGCACCTTCTGCCGAAGGATATACTTTCGACGGCTGGTATGTGGATGATGACCGCACGGAAGAGTACGACTTTAATTCAGAAGTAACTTCAAGCTTCACGCTCTATGCAGGTTGGACACTCAATTCCTATACAGTAAGCTTCGATGCCAACGGACACGGCACCGCACCCGCCGACCAGATCATCTATTATGGCGACTATGTGATCTCACCGGACTATCCTGCTGTTGAAGGATACACCTGCACCGGCTGGTATAAGGATGCAGACTGCACTGAACTCTATGATTTCAACACACCTGTCAAATCTGATATCACAATATATGCGGGATGGACTATCAACACATATACCGTGACCTTCGATTCAAATGGAGAAGGCACCGCACCTGCCGCTCAGAATGTCGCGCATGGATCTAAGGTAACGCCAGCTAATCCAACATCTGATAATCTCAAATTTGATGGCTGGTATACGGATCCGGAATGTACTTTAAAATTTGATTATGGCACTGCGGTAACTTCCGCCTTTACGCTTTATGCAAAATGGATTGGTCTCGGTGATCCGCCGTCTTCGTATTTCGAAGGGGAACCCGTATACGTAGATTGTTATATACGTCCGGTAGAGCTCATTCATGAAATCCATGGTTATCTTCCTGACGGAACAGACGTAATTATAAGTTACACGAATGAAGTGGATGAAAATGGTATTAATTGCTATCTTGTGACTTCATGCTATAAATATGTAGAAACTGCCGAAAGTCATGGATGGACGGAACCGATTGATTATCCGACAGGTTATCTCTACTTTGATGCAAGTGTTAGTGATACAAAAGGAAATTTCTATTTACACTGACAAATTAGGGACTGTCTCACCCGCTCGGCAATTACCTAATATGCTATAATTAATAAATTGTTGATTACCATAATCGGAAGGAAGATTTTATGAGTATCGTTGATACATTGAAAGCCTGGCCTAAGGCCAAAAAGATAACTGTTGCAGTCATAGCAGCGGTCGCCGTTGCTGCCGTAGGAGTAACCATATTCCTCATCAACCGCAACAATATCCTCGCCACGACAATGAGGCTTCTCAAGGTCGAAGGCACGGTCAACATTGAAGACGCTTCAGGAACAGTGAAGCCCGTCATCGACAACATCAGATTCACATCAGGCGATACGCTCAGCACAGGCTCTGACGGCCTTGCTTCCATCGGCCTTGACGATACCAAGATCGTTACTCTCCAGAACGACAGCAGCGCCCAGTTCCTTAAGAACGGCAAGCAGATCGAGCTCAAGCTCAAGCAGGGCGGTGTTTTCTTCGAAGTAACAGAGAAACTCACTGAAGACGAGACCTACGAGATCGAGACTTCCAACATGACAGTAGGTATCAGGGGTACATCAGGTTACGTCTGGTACGATGAGACCGGACTCCAGTCCCTTGTCATCACTGACGGTAAGGTGCTCGTCTCAGGCTATAATCCCGAGACCGGCGAGACCAAGACTGTAGAAGTCTGCGGCGGACAGATGGTCTCCTGCTATCTCTACAACGATAAGACCGAAGAGCGAGACAGCATCGAATTCGAGCTTAAAGACGTATCCGAAGAAGAACTCCCCGAGTTCCCTCTGCAGATGCTCGCCGAGAACGACAAGCTTCTGGAAAAAGTATGTGCCGAGACAGGCTGGGACAAGGACAAGCTCCTGGATCTGGTCAATGCTATCCTTGACCCCAACACGCCCTCACCTACTCCGGATGAGATAATCGAGATCACAGACACTCCCACGGCCACTCCGAAAGCTACAAATACGCCTTCGCTCACGCCTACCGTGTCACCATCGCCGACTTCTTCGCCGACCCCGACCAAGAAGCCTACATCCACGCCTACCGCAACACCTGCAAGTACTGAGGCGCCCATCCCGACTGTAGCACCCGAAACAACACCTACCGGTGTTCCTACGGTCACGCCTTCAAATACACCTTCCGCAACTCCGACTTCAACACCGAAGCCGACAGCTACACCTACGGATACACCTACACCTACACCTCCGCCCACTCCGACACCTGATCCGGAGCCGGAGATTGATAGTGAATACTCCGGCTACAATCAACTTGAGAAGGGGTGGAACAAGACCTATAACGGACATAAAGTCTATATCCTCTACACTACTGATCCGGCATCCGGATATTACATTTACGCTGGATACTTAGACGGAGAGTGGTATGACCTTGTTGATGAGATAAACAGTGAAAACGATACAATGGACTTCTATATCGCTGATGATATCGAAAACGAAGATTATCCGGAAGTATACTTTGCTATTCCTCTCGATGAGCAGATAATCCCTATCGAGACCGGCGCCTGGACAAACTAAATGAATAAGCGGACTCAGACACTTCTGGCATCAGGCATCAGCGCAGTTGTAATGACTGCGCTGTGCGCATCAGGTCTTCTGCGCTCTGCAGAACTGTGGTTCTGCGACGAGTTGTTCCAGACGCCGGAGACACCTCCGGGAGATGTCGTCATAATCGGCATCACCGAAGAGGACTTTGAAGCGCTCGGACCCTATAACTCATGGGACAGATCTGTAATGGCCTCTGCCCTTGAAGCTCTGGCATCCGACCCGGACAATCTTCCCGCCGTTGTAGCGATCGATACCCTGTATGCGGGAACGACTGATCCTTCTGCCGATCAGCAGCTCGTCGATGCCGCTGCGAAGCTCGGTAACGTTGTCGTCGGTACTGAAGCGACTTTTGGTACCGAGAGGTCCTTTGGAGCCACGATCGTAACCGATACTTACTCGATAGTTAACTACGAAGAACCCTTCGATGCCCTGAAGGAAGTAACGTCACAGGGACACATCAATGCCATGTACGATAAGGACGGCGTAATGCGCCACTCCCTGCTGTACGTCGAACCGTATGACGACGGCGAACTTGTTTACTCGATGGCATATGTCACCGCATCCAAGTATGCCGAGAAGACCGGCATGACGATAACTGAACCTCCCGTCAATGACAGAGGCCAGTTCTATGTATCTTTTACCGGCGGTCCGACCGACTTCTACGACGGTGTCACATTGAGCATGCTCATTAACGGCGAGGTCCCTTCGTCATACTACAAGAACAAGATCGTTCTCATCGGACCCTATGCTCCGGCCCTTCAGGATTCCTACTTCACCCCTATCAACAGAAGCAAGATGATGTACGGCGTAGAGTATCAGGCCAATGTCATCCAGTGCATGCTTGCAGGCAAGTACAAGGTTGAAGCTCCGGACTACATCCAGGTCGGAGCCCTGTTCATCCTGAGCTTTGCGTTCTATTTCTTCTGCCGTAACAGAAGGCTTCTGTTCACGGTACCTGCCCTGGTCGTAAGCGAAGCTGCTGCCATTGGTGCTGCGATGCTCTGTTATTCGATGGGGTACATCACGCATGCGCTGTGGCTGCCGCTGTCGTTTTTCGTGCTGTTCGTGGTAAGCGTTGCCGGCAACTACCTGCGTGCCGCCATCGAGAGACAGAACGTAACGAGGACTTTCGAGAGATATGTAGCACCGAACGTCGTTAACGAGCTGCTGAAGGAAGGCATCGATAACCTGAAGCTCGGCGGCAAGAACGTCGATATCGCGGTGCTCTTCGTCGATGTAAGAGGTTTTACGACTATGTCGGAGAGGCTGTCGCCTGAGACGGTCGTATACATCCTTAATCAGTACCTGACGATGGCAAGTAACTGCGTCGAAGAGACGGGAGGCACGATCGACAAGTACGTCGGCGACTGCCTTATGGCATTCTGGGGGGCTCCTCTCGCGGACGAGGATCCCATATACCATGCAGCTGTTGCAGGTCTCGGCATCATCAATGGCGTCGAGGAGATCTCAGCAAGGCTCAAGGAAGAGATCGGTGAAGAGATACACGTAGGAGTCGGCATCAACTACGGTCCTGCGGTCGTCGGCAACATGGGTTCCGAGAAGAGAATGGACTACACGGCCATCGGCGATACCGTAAACACGTCAGCAAGACTTGAGGCCAATGCGCCTGCAAGCACCATATATATCAGCCGTTCAGTAGCGGACGGACTCGAGGGCAGGATGAGATTCGAGCCCCTCGACAAGCCCATCAAGCTGAAAGGTAAGGCCGACGGCTTCGAGATACTGAAGCTCCTGGGCCCTGTTGAGGATTCTGACAAGGCGCCTTCAGAGGAGCCCGGCAAGGAGGAATAAAGATGTTGAAGTTTTTTGGAAGAGGCAACGCTTTTGCCGATCAGCACACCAGTGCTTATTTTGTGGATGGCAATGACCTCATAATCATCGATTGTTCGGTCAGCTCGTTCCAGAGGCTCAACAACCGCACCCTCTCCAGATACGATCACATCTACGTCCTCGTCACGCACACCCACGGCGACCACGTAAGCGGCATCGGATTGTTCATCGACCTGATGCATTTTGCCCTGAACAAACCCGTTACAATAGTTGCTCCGAACGAAGCGGTCAAGACGGACCTCCGCTACCTGCTGAAGAACCTGGAAGGCTGCGGAGATGACTGGTATGAGCTGTTGACCGCTGACGAACTCGACAAGGACTGGTTCGGATGTGCGATCCCCACTTTCCACTCGGAAGAACTCGAAGGCAAGTGCTTTGGTTACTACCTGACAGTCGAGGGCAACAAGGTCGTCTATACCGGCGATACCGGCATCTTCGAGCCCTATGAGAAGTACATGGAGCCGGGCGTCTATCTCTACACCGAGATCAGCGCCAGGAAGACTCCGGTACACTTAAGCTGCAGCGATATGCATGACAGGATCAAGGAACTCGTCGCAAGCGGCGTGCACGTCTATCTGATGCATATGGATTACGAGGATACCGTCCTCAACAAGATGAAAGACACGGGCGCTTTCCCCGCTCCCCTGGACGAGGCGGAGCTTACGCTCGAGAGCAGCACGCAGCTGCTGAACAATATCCTGAGCATATCCGATCACCTGTACAAGGACATGTGCATGAACGGAAGCCATGACCACAACATGCTCTTCACTTATCTGACGGAACTCGGCAAGATGTCCGTCGACGCTGACAGGGCATCCTTCTGGAAATGGGATAAGCGCAAGTCGCAGCTCTGGACCATGTCTGCCACGGGCATAGATAAGATCATCATCCCCGATAACACGGGTCTCGTCGGCAAGGCTCTGAGGATGCAGCAGACGCTCATCACCAACGATCCTTATTCCGATCCCGACTTCAACCGTGACATAGACATCCAGACGGGTTATAAGACCAGGTCTGTCATGGTCCTCCCTGTTGCCGATATCAACGGCAAGTTCATCGGAGCCCTGCAGCTCATCAACAAGAACGACGAGAGAGGCTTCGATGCCGATTCCGACCCTAAGCGTCTGTCACTGGCGGCACTTGTCTGCGGCATCGCGCTGGAGTCCGAGACATTCCTCGAAGACTCGCATCACGACAGGCTTACCGGCCTTAAGAACAGGATGGGATTCTACTTCGACTTCAACGAGAAATACAAGGATTACCTTATCCCCGGCTCCGGCAAGTCCATGTCCATATTCATCTGCGACATCGATAAGTTCAAGCGCGTAAACGACACTTACGGCCACAACGCAGGCGACGATGTGCTCCGCTTCACTTCAGAGCTCGTGGAATCCTGCTGCGGCGAGAATGACGGCGTCTACAGATGGGGCGGCGAGGAATTCGTAATGGTAATGCGCGATACCGATCTGGAAGGCGCAGTTGCAAAGGCTGAAGAGATCAGGGTCAAGCTGATGAACACCGATATCGAGGCTGACGGCAACACCTTAAGGTGCACGCTGAGCTTCGGGTGCAGCGTTTTCGATCCCGAGAAGACGATAGAAGAGAACATCAGTGCTGCAGACGAGCACCTCTACAACGCCAAGGAGACCGGAAGGAACAAGGTCTGCTATTAAGGCCGGATGAATCCGTGTGAGCAGAATGTGAGTATTAAGATTCCGAAGACGTCAGCAGTTTCTTATACGCCGCCTTCAGCATGAACGCGCCGACTATATCCAGCACGAAAACAAACATCATAAGCATGCCGACCACCATGATCACGGACGGCTTCTTCCTGCTGCGGATAAGAAAGATTATCGAGTATATGACGTCGGGAAGGCCCGTCATCAGCATGTAGATATATGTGAGGACAATGCCGATGCCGCCTGCGGCAGGGATGCCGAGCAGCAGGAACGGGTTCAGCATGCCGGACAGCAGGAACAGCCAGAGATAGATGTTGATTCCGAAGAACGGGATCATGAGCAGCTTGACTCCGATCGTAATCGGTATAGCCGGACCAAATTCTTTTCTGGCACCTCCGATAATCGCCAGGACGAATGCGACAAATCCTATGGCGAGCGAGACGACCAGCTGAATAAAGACCAGATCGACCTGAAGATCGGCGGTCCGCACTTGATTCATCACGCCGAATAACGGATAGGCTACATTGAACTGCATGATATACAGAGATACGAGCAGGATGCCGAGAGTCACCTTGGAAGCCGTTATGAATACCGGTTTACTCATGGGATGCCTCTTATGCTTTTACTTCTGAGCCGCAAGTCGGGCAGACGAGGCTCGAGCCCTCTCTTATCTTCAGCGGAGCGCCGCAGTTAGGGCAGTTGATGCCGATGAAGTGCTTCTCATAGTCCCCCGCCTCTTCGATGCGGTCAGACAGCTCGAATACGCGCTCTGTGGAATTATATGCGACTTTGGTAAAGTATCCCTTTGCATGAGCCTTGAGTATCAGCCTCTCGTAGGAAGAACCCTTGCTCTTACCCTTCTTGCCGAGGATGGTATCCATTGGAACGATGCCGTCGCTGTCCCTCTCCAGAGCGCGGGCTGCGTATGATGCCGCGCCGACGATACGGAGTGTGGCTATGGCAGCAATTATCATTATCACTGAAGCTATGAACATAACGATCGGAAGGATTATATAGTCAGGAATATAACCCTGTCCGAGTGAGGCGAGGATCCCGATCAACGAGAAGAGCGCCGAAGGTATTCCCAGAACGAGGAATACTACTGAAGCTATGCGGCTTGAATTGAATTTGGACGCGTTCTTATACATGGTTATGCCCTCCTGAGATAAGATCCGCAGTTATTGCACTTGTCGGAGCTTCCGGCGCGGACTCTGTTTGTCGCGCCGCAGGTGGGGCAAATGATATCTTCGAGTTCGTCTTCGGTACCAAGGATGATCTTGTCACCTTCGATGCGCACGTTACTGAATCTGTGCTTCTGAGGTCCTGTCATGTCTTTCCTGATCCTGTCTTCCGGTATGCCCGTAAGTTCACTTAATCTGGCGAAAGTAATGACTCCGTCGTGATCCTCTTCGAAGATCATCTCATACCTGGTGACTCGCTCGAACATCTTCCTGATCCAGATCATGGAGATCAGCTCGGCAAGGGCAATGAGTCCAACGATGACGGCTACAACTACCATATGCGGTTCGCCTTCCGAGACACCGATCGCGCCAAGGATGACCAGGATGGCCAGGATTACCCCCGACGTGATCATCAGACCCGTCAGGGTTGAGTTGCGGTCTTTGTTCTTCTTGGCATCATAGAATCTGCTCATAATGAATCCCCTAATTCTCCACAAAAATATCTCAACAATATTTTATACTGTTTTGTTTTTACCGCAAGATTAACCGCAAGATATACATAAACGGCACATTTCGTTATCGGTTTATTTATAGAATGATAATCTCTTTGTGCTATATTTAACTTCGTTAGGGTAGTTTTTAAGCGGAGGCAGTAGTTAATGTCGGTTATAAGGAAGATCAAGGAGAAAGGGCTCTCACTGAAGACCTATTCCCATACGATGCTCTTTATATCCATAGTAGTTACCGTGCTCCTGATAGCATCATCTATTGTCGCCTATGTGAATTTCATGGCGCTCGAGCATTCCTCTGACAACTTCATCGAACTCGAAGAGACGGCATCCGACCTCATGGAAGCATCCGACTACCTGACAGAGCAGGTGCAGTGCTACACGGTCCTTGGAGAACGCGAGTACCTGAATAATTACTTTGTGGAGGCTTTCGAGACCAAGAGAAGAGAAAATGCCATCGCCGTAATAGAAGAAGTCATGCCGGACTCCCCTGCCCTTGCCAATCTTAAGGACAGCATGTCCCACTCGGTAGAGCTCATGGATACCGAATACTACGCGATGCGCCTGGTCCTCGAAGCTTACGGCGATACAGACATTCCCGCATCTCTGCAGGATGTGGTCCTTACCGAAGAAGACAGTCTGCTCAGTGCTGAAGACAAACTCGATCTTGCCAGGACCCTTGTACATAATGCCGACTACTACGAGAAGAAGGATAACATTCGCGAGAACTGCAACGAATGTCTGGAAGATCTGAAGACCACTGCTCTCCAGCTCCACCAGAGGATGGAGAGCAGAGCGAGATGGGCTCTCATCGTAGTGATGATCCTCATCGTTGTCCAGACTCTGAACATAGTCGGCATGATCTGGATCCATAACTTCTTCGGTATCCAGCCTGTCCTCAATGCCGTGGCTCACATCAAGAAAGACGAGAACATTCCGATCGTCGGCGCATCCGAGATCAGATACCTCGCAGGCGCTTACAACTTCATGTACAACGCCTATAAGAACAGCATCTCCCATCTGAACTTCAAGGCTTCCCACGACGAGCTCACAGGCGTATATAACAGAGCCGGATACGAGATCATCAAGAACAGCGTAGATATTACGACCACCGCTATGATGATCATCGATGCAGACAAGTTCAAGCACATCAACGATACATACGGCCACGAGGTCGGAGACAAGGTCCTCAAGAGAGTTGCCAATACGCTTAAGAGCTCCTTCCGTTCAGATGACTATATCTGCCGTATCGGCGGTGACGAGTTCCTCATCTTCATGGTCCACCTCGTAGGCGACCCGAGGGTCCTCATCGAGAGCAAGATCACCAGCATCAACCAGCAGCTCGGCGTTACCGAACAGGGCGTTCCCCCGATCACTTTGAGTGCAGGCGTTGCTTTCACCGATATCGTCATGGATCCGGATGTCATGTTCCAGCGCGCTGACACCGCCCTCTACTACATGAAGGAGAACGGCAGGAACGGCTGCTGCTTTTACACGGACGATCTCGAGACTCTGGCTTCACGGCACAAGACCGCGATCTCCAAGAAAGATTAAACACAAAACCCCTCAGGCATTACGCTTGAGGGGTTCTTTCTATCCTATTATCTCCTGTATCTTACGATACTATCTTGTAGTAAGCGTTTGACGTTACCTTGTAGGTCGCCGCATAGAACGCACCGCAGACAAGGGCGCTTACGCCGGCAGTGATCAGCAGCAGCGGCCAATTATTGTGCCCGAAAAGCATCAGCAGTTTATGCACTATCGGGAGCACCGCCGCCAGGTGCATGCAGGCGATCACGATCGGGATAAGGAAGACCGTCAGCATCTGGGAATTGATGCTCTTCTTGATGTTCTCCTTGGTCATTCCGACCTTCTGCATGATGTCGAACCTTGACTGGTCCTCCAAGCCTTCCGATATCTGCTTGTAGTAGATGATGAGCACGCAGGATATCAGGAATATGATGCTCAGGAGTATTCCGAGGAAGAACAGGCCTCCGAAGGTCATGATGAAGTCAGTGCGCTGCTCTTCCTGGCTTGCGACGTACTTGCTGACGTGAGTCATGTTCTCCATCTCAGCTTTGACGAACTCGCTGAGTATGCCGGACAGCTCGATCTGATGCTCTGCATCCAGGTTGGTATCGAAATCATATCTCCAGTTCCATGAGAGCATGCTCTCACCCGTAAAATCAACGACATCGGCATAACGGGATGCTGCCTCGTCAACATCGTCAACAACGATCACGATGGCTGTTATCAAATTCACCATATCAGGATTGATGTACTGCATCTTATCATCGATCCTGTCCTTGACCTTGAACGTCTCGTCGCCTACGGTCAGGACTTCGCCGATGTCCAGACGGCTCGATGTGCCAACCAGGGCTTCGCCGGCAGCCACGGATGCATTATCGCCGGTGAGCGCATTGTAATCGTCTATGTCCATTAACACAGCCTCTGCGACGTTGTCATAATCGACAGTCGTGAAGTTCTCCATAGGATTGATCTCGAGATCCAGCTTGCCGTCCTGATAGTATCCGACCATGTTGTAGTCATAGTATGCGATAGCGTTGGAGATTTTCGCGCCGTATCCTTCTGTCTCAGCCGTAATGCCGGACTTCAGATTCTCTGCTATCTCAGGATATGAGGCATCGTAGCCGTATCTTATGGCAGATGCATTGATCTGTCTGGGGTAGTGGTTCTTGATCGTCTGATCCCTGTTGCAGTACAGAGCGAAAGTGGAAGATATCATAACGAGCACCATCGTAAGGAGGATGCAGATGGAAGCAAGGCTCGCGCCGTTACGCTTCATCCTGTATGCCATCGAAGAGACGGATACAAAGTGACTTGTCTTATAGTAATAGTTCTTATTCTTCTGAAGTATCCTGCACAGAAGGACAGAACCGGTGATCAGGGTAAGATATGTGCCGATGATAACGAGTATTACCGCTATGAAGAACCAGGCGAGAGCCGACAGGGGCTGCTCTATCTTGAGCGCGATGATGTATCCTGCAGCGAGGAATGCAAGGCCGAGTATTCCTAAGACCCAGTTAGCCCTGGGCGGCTTCTCTCCTGCCTTATCTGCGCGGATGAGGTTGATCGCACTTGAGAA
>JAEEGG010024064.1_pt1 | contig 11846 bp, 7 predicted proteins | sample 9134161 | NCBI WGS metagenome assembly JAEEGG01 (sample SAMN16246543, study PRJNA631951) | gut metagenome | biome: gut microbiome; feature: rumen; material: CR-attached | host: Bos | place: Iran: Karaj | collected 2018-10 | reverse complement strand
AAATCCTTTAAATCCTAAAATGCTTAGACAAAAGCAACAAGTTCAATCCCATCCTTTAAAATCCCAGAATCCTTAGACAAAAACGCCACTAATCCTTAGAAGCGCCTCGTGAATCTTCTCTTCCTTAGCGCAGAGGGAGATACGGATGTATCGCTCACCATTGCTTCCGAAGATAAAGCCAGGGGTGATGAAGACACGCGCCTCGTGGAGCACCTTCTCCGTAAGGTCTTCCACCTTATTATATTTATGAGGGATGCGTCCCCAGAGGAACATGCCCACTTGCTGCGGGTCGTATGTGCATCCCAACACGTCCATAATCTGCTCAGCATACTTCCTTCTACGGGCATAGGTATCAATATTGAACTCCCGATGCCACTCGTCACTGTTGTTGTAAGCCTCGGCTGCTGCCAGCTGAATACCGCGAAACGTGCCGCTCTCTATGTTCGACTGCACCTTCAGTATCCACGAGATGAACTCAGCGTTTGTAGCGCACATGCCCACACGCCAGCCCGGCATGTTGTGGCTCTTCGACATCGAGTTGAACTCAATGCAGCACTCTTTGGCTCCTGGCACCTGCAGGATGGAGAGGTGCTCCTCGCTGAGGATGAAGCTATAGGGGTTGTCGTTGACGACAACGATGTGATGGTTGCGGGCAAACTGCACCACACGCTCGTAGGTTGACATCAAGGCACGTCCGCCAGTCGGCATGTTGGGATAGTTCATCCACATGAGCTTCACACGTGAGAGGTCCATCTTCTCCAGCTGGTCGAAGTCGGGCTGCCACCCATTGTCTTCACGCAAGTCGTAGTTCACGATCTTTGCGCCCAGCAGTTTCGACAGCGAGGTGTAGGTGGGATAGCCCGGATTGGGTACCAGCACCTCGTCGCCTGGGTTGACGAAGGCAAGCGTCACGTGCAGGATGCCTTCCTTCGAGCCGATAAGGGGCAGAAGTTCGCTCTTGTCATCGAGGTCAACGTTGTACCACCTTTTGTAGAACCCAGCCATTGCCTGTCGCAGCTCGGGCGTACCCTGTGTGGGCTGATAGCCGTGAGCATTAGGCTGTTGAGCCACCTCACACAGTTTGTTGATGGTCTGTTCCGACGGTGGCATATCAGGACTGCCTATCGCCAATGAAATGATGTCCATACCCTCGGCATTGAGTTGTGCCACTTCCTTCAGTTTGCGGCTGAAGTAATATTCCTGTACTAAGCTAAGTCTTTCAGCTGGTTGTATTCCACTATTCATAATTTTCAATCTTCAATCTTCAATTTTCAATTTTCAATCTTCAATTTCCCCCATATTCTCCCAATATCTTCATCTCCTTTGTCAGCGGTATGATAGCATCGATAGCCTGACGGTATCTCGTGAACGAGGAGAAGATCACATCCACGTAGAACAGATATTCCCATTCGCGCCCGATGATGGGCAGCGATTGAATCTTCGTGAGGTTAATCTTATAGAACGAGAGGATAGCCAGCACAGCCGAGAGACTTCCTTCCTCGTGTGGGAGCGAGAATACGATGCTCGACTTGTTTGATTCTGTGAGCGGACGCAGCATGTCGGCTTTCTGTGGTGCTGAGCACACCAGGAAACGTGTGAAGTTGTGCTTATTATCCTCGATGTTGTTTTCCAGCACCTTCAGTCCGTAGAGCTTGGCAGCCTCAGCGTGACAGATGGCGGCCCATCCGTGGTGCTGTCCCTCAGCTATCATCTTAGCTGAGCCAGCCGTGTCCTCACCCTCCACGATGCGCAGTTGCGGATGGTGCTCCAAATAGTGCCTGGTCTGCATGAGAGCCACAGGGTGCGAGTGTACCTCAGTGATGGTGTCCCAGTCATCGTCGGGCAAGCAACAGATGCAGTGAGTGATGTGCAACTTGTGCTCCCCCACTACACTTGTACCGCTGTCGCGCAGCAGTTCGTAGTTGTGCAGCAGACTTCCAGCTATAGTGTTCTCGATGGCAGCCATCGCAATCACCGTAGGGTCCTGTCTGACGGCCTCATACACCTGTTCGAACGTGGCGCAGCATATCAGCTGTATCTGCTCGCCTTTGAAATACTCATGAGCGGCAATATCGTGGAACGATCCTATCTCGCCCTGTATGGCTATACGTTTCATTTGCTTTCAGTTTTCAATTTTCAATCTTCAATTTTCAATTTTCAATTTTCAATCTCAAAAAAAGCCCCACTTTCACCTATTTGTGAAGCGGAGCCTTATTTCAATTTTCAATCTTCAATTTTCAATCTCTTACATACAGCCTACCGCTTCACAATTCCTTGTAAAGTAAAAGTAAAAGCCGTAATAATATGAATTATGATTCATCATGACTGTATGCTTATTGTTTTGTTTTCGTTGCAAAAGTAACACATTTCCGCGAACCTAACAAATAATTCGTAAGTTTTTTATTCGATTTGCTTACTTTTCTACACTTATTCTCCAATTTCGCTTACTTTTCTTACAGTCCGAAGGGATTCATGTTTGAGTAGGCACGCTTCACCTGCTGCTCCACGCCTTCGGCCTGGAAGTCGCCCGTAACGTTGTCCAACAAGAAGGGATTCACCTCCAGTGCTTTCTTCAGCAGGTCAGCTGCCGCCTTGTCATCACCTTTGGCACGTGCTACCTGAGAGGCCAGCATCAGCACATCCTCCTGTTCGCCCACATGCTCGATGAGCCAGTCGGCATCCTCTCCTGCCCCTTTCACGTCGCCCATTCCGAGCAACGTCTGTGCGCGCAGCAGTCGTGCATCGGCCAACTCATCATTCAGGGCAATGGCCTTTGTAAGTCGGGCAATGCCGTTGATCAGGTCTCCCTGCTTCAGTGCGCTCTGTGCATACTGATAGTAGCCTTGCGCCGACTCCCCGTTGATTGCAATAGCCTGCGCAGCAGCAGCCGACATGCCTTCGTAGTCCTCCTTCATGTAGCACACGTGTGCCTTTTGCAGGCACAGCGCCTCGTTCTCCGGCTCAGCCTGAATCAGCAGATCCATCTGTTCCACTGCCTCGTCCAGTCGGTCCATTCTGATGAAGGTACGTGCCAGATAGTCGTGCACCTCCAGATCGTCCTTCACCTTGAGTGCCTCTTCGAAGCAGCGCACGGCATAGTCCCACTGCCCCATCTTCATGGCCTTCACACCATCATATTTCATGAGGTCGAACTTCTTGCGCTCTGCCTCCATCTTCTCTTCCTCAGGGCTCTGCTCCTCGCCCCCGAACAATGCTTTAAAGAATCCCATTGGATAGTCGTTTATTTATTGTTAATCAAGTTACGAAGCAGTCGCTTCACAGCCCAGTCAAATCGGACGTATCTGTTATCTGCATTCATATCCCTACACATTCATTGTTTATTGACTGCAAAGTTACAAATAATACTTGAACCGACAAAGAAATGCAAAAAAAAGCTGCCACCGTTTTGGGGTAGCAGCTTTTTGTCGTGATTCTTATTGATCATCTTCTTCATCTTCATCGTCCCAAACATCGTTGTGACGACGAGATTCAATGCTTTCTGCATCCACATCATCATCGGGATCAACCTGTGCATTAGGTACACCCGCTGAACCAGCGAGAATCACTGAAGTAGAAATCTCAATAACACTTGTTATAGGCAATTCATATACTTTCTTCATCATTGTAGTCCTTTCTGATTAGTTACTAAATATGACTGTCTTAACGCTGACCTTTCATGAATACCTTCTTGCCGTTCACGATGTAGAGTCCACCCTTCTTCATGTTCTCCACACGCTGTCCGTTCAAGTTGTAAACATCGTTATTCTTATTCAAGTTATCAGTGTTCACAGAGCTGATACCTGTAGGCGTTTCATCATCGAAGATGATATTCAGGCGAGCGCCAGCAGGAACATTTTCGGTCAAGATAGGCAGATAAGCCTTGTTGGCCTTCACCACTCCAGTATTCATCTTCTTGAACGAGCCTTCGCTCAGACCGAAGTTGGTGTAGTCGCCTACTTCGCTCTCCACATAAGTAGGAGCCAATGTACCTACCAGCATGTTGCCGCTCAATGTCTCAGTGCCCTCAGCTGCTACCTGCAGGTGATAAGTGCCCTTCTCACCATAGAGGAAGAAAGGAACGCCGCCAGCGATCTTGCCCTTAATCTGCTTAAAGGTTACGGTTGTGCCGCTCACCTCGCTCACATACCAAGCCTTGTAGTTCTCGTTGGCTTCAGTAAAGTCAAGAGGATACTCGCAGCAGAATGAAGCATAGCCGCTTTCAGCAATGGTTACATCAGGAATAGCAGGAGCAACCTCAGGAATCTCAACCTTCACATCATCGAGGAAGCAACGCTTTGCAGGCTGGAACTTGATGGTTGTCTCACCATTAGCTCCAGTAAGCGTAACAGTATGTTCAGTCCATTCGCCAGACGTCATCTCAATATTTGTCTGGGAGAGTGTACCCTTTGTTGCAGACAGTGTCAATGTTGTTCCGTCATTAATCCATCCTGCAACTCTGAATGAAATAGCGTAAGTCTTGTCAGACTCCAAATTCAAAGTAGGAGTTGTAGCATAACCACCACTGCTAGTTCCAACCTTAATACATTTATTTGCCCCCGAAGCATTTGACATTGACCACGAAGTGCCATCGTAAACGATATTCTTACCACCAACACTTCCGCTAAATGTTCCATCATTACCGCCTGTTCCATCGCACCCATTAAAGGTCTCATTCAGTACTTCTATTGCGGGAATATACTCGCAAGCAGTCTGTCCTTCGGGAGCGGTGACGGTGAGCTCATAGGTCTTGCTTACCTCGCCTTCGAAGTTAACCGTCTCAGAAGCAGTGAAGGTGATGGTTGTAGTGCCTACGGCCTTCGGAGTGATAGTGATGTTCTCACCCTCGATGGCTACGTTAGCGATAGCACCGTTCGTAAGAGAAGCAGTTACTGTGCCGTCATAGTTGGCAGCAAGCATTGCGGTAAGATTGATGTTAGTGCCGTAGAGAGTGTTTCCGCTGGTCTGCTCTTCAACTTCACCGTTTACGATTGTCAGTTCAGTCGTACCCCTCTGAGCATTCAGCACGGTTACTTCAAACTCTTTTGAAACAGCAACATAGTGATCGGCATCAGCAGGAGTAATGGTCACAGTCACATTAGCCGTGCCGCCCTTAACAGCTCCAAACATATTATTCTCAATCGTCAGAACATCAGTAGCATCAGAAGTATATGTTACTGTAACGTTATCAGCAGCCTTAGTATAAGTAGCTGCAAAGGTGCCTATAGTTCCAACCTCAATCTCATTGAGGGCAACGGGTGCCTCATTCTCATCAGTAGCTGTCAGCACAATGTCTGTAGCAGCAGGAATACCGTTCACGGTAACCTCATAGCTGGCAGTAGCCTCATTGTAATCGGCATCCTCAGCCACCGTAGCGGTGATGGTAGCAGTACCAATCTTCACGCCAGTCACCTTACCTTCAGCATCTACGGTAGCAACGGTCTCATCGCTTGAAGTGTAAGTGATTGTTCCTGCAGGAGTAGCCGTAGCAGCATTGGTAGCAGTTGCATTCACCAAGATCTCAGTCGTAGGCTCACTGAAGGCAAGCGTGCGGTTGTTCTTTATTGGTGACAATGTTATTGAAGTAATATAGGTAGCTTTGCTTCCTGCCTCGATTGTGAGTGTAGCTGAAGTGCTTTCAATCTCATATACAGCAGAGGTAGAAGTGGAAGAAGTGGCATTCTGGATGTCTTCACCAACATAAACTGAAGGAGTTGCATTATCAGTAAATTCAAGAGTCAACTTAAAGCCTTTCTTCGAAGTCACTGTAGAACTAATTGTACCAGTTCCATTAGCATTTCCTTTAGCACGCATCTGAAGAGCAACATATTGACTATTATAGCAATACTGGTTACCTGTCCATTTATATGTATCACCATCATTTGCCACCAAGTAGTCACTTCTGTCATTTGAATAGCCACCCAGTCCACTGAAATCATTGAATGTCAGAGTATTTGTCAGAGCAATCACTTCATACTTTAAAGGCTCCTTAGTATAGGTAGCAGTAGCCACAGGGCTCACCAAGCCATCAGTATCGATGGCAATAGCCTTAACTGTTGTGGTAGCATCCAGTACGAACGCCTCAGTGTACTTCGTAGAGGAAGCTGTAGGTGTTGTACCATCAAGTGTGTAGTAGATGTCTGCGCCATCAATAGCAGGGATGGTAACAGTGTAAGTCTTGTTGAAGCTTTCGTCAGCAATAGCAGGAGCTTCATATTTGTAACTTACGGTTACATTAGCAACAAACGTTGCTGTCTGATAGTTCACCTCGTCCTGCGGAGTAGCAGTTACGGTCACATTAGCCTGACCAGCCTGAACGCCAACGAACTCATTGTCAGCAACCAGCAGGACTTCATCATCAGACGACTCATAGCTATAAGTAGCCTCGCCAGCAGGGGTCTCAGTCAGTGTGAAAGTACCCTCCTGACCAACATATACTGTTGTAGGAGCAAGAGCTGTAATTTCAGTTACGAAATCACGGGCATCAACTACGGTCAATGTCACCTCAGCAGTTGTACTCTTAAAGTCTTCAGTTTCAGCAATCGTGGCTGTGATTGTTGTCTCACCAACCTTCAAGGCAGTCACCTTACCATCAGCTGCGATAGTTGCCACCTCTTCATCAGAAGAAGTATAGGTGATAGCACCATCTGAATCCTCTGAAGAAGCCGTAATAGTTAAGTCGCCACCCACCTTCACAGTGTAAGCGTTCTTATCAAATACGAGAGAAGGAACAGACTTACGCGACAGAGAAACGAGCTGGCTACCAGCGGAGAACTCATACGTTGATTCGCCATATAGTACAATATTGCCACGAACGACTACAACATCACCTACCTGAATATCGCTTGTAGCAGTGAAGTTTGCACCGCCAATGCCTTTACCCTTATATATCTCAAATTTACCAGTCTCAGTACCATCATCTGAAATCCAATAGTTCAGAGCGCCACCACTCAGGCTCGATCCACCTGTGCAGACAATACCTTTCACGTAAACATCAGTTGTACCTGTGCCTTCATCGATAGCTTCGCGAGCCTGTGCTATAGTATATGGCTTCTCAGCTGAACCAGGAGCAGTTTCAACGGTGATGACACAAGTTGCTGTGAAGCTGCCATCGGTAGTCGTGACGGTAATAGTGGCAGTACCTTCAGCGACGGCAGTAACCAACCCATTCTCGTCAACGGTAGCAACCTCTTCATCGCTGCTCTCCCATAAAACGGTCTTGATGGTGGCATTAACTGGAGCGATTGTTGGAGTCAACAGTACAGTATTGTTTACAGAACCAGTATAAATGATTGCAGCATCCTTGTTGAGCGTAACACCAGTAACTGCTATGTTCGAGATGGTCAATTCGCAAGTAGCGGTTTTGCCACCATCAGTAGTAGTAACTGTAATGGTAGGAGTACCTGCAGCAAGAGCTGTAACGTGTCCATTGACAACAGTCGCTTTTGTTTCATCGCTTGATGCCCAAGTGACGGTCTTTACTGTAGCATTATCAGGAGTAATAGTAGCTGTCAAATCGAACTCATCGCCTACGAACAGAGCTTTAGAAGTCTGGTCGAGAGTAACGCTAGTAACGGCAACAGCAGCTGCTACAGTGGTGCAATATGCTGAATATGTATCGGGAGTACCTGTCTGATAATTAATTACGATAGAGGTCAAATAACCTGCGTATTCACCATTGGCTAAAACAAAAAAGTTTTTGTTATAGCCAGAACAATCGTATGTATAAACGTTTCCTTCATTGCTCGGTGTAATGGCAGTTCCAGATGTAGGATTCTCAGAATCACCAACTTTTAATGTGAAGTTCTTACCGTTATCACTGTCATCATAAGTAATAACTACACTCTGGATATTTTGTAGTGCTTCTGTATTATACATAGTTCCTGCTCCATTGCTATTCCCATCTGCGCGCCATTGAAGTTTAGAACCATTTTTATACATTTGTTGAATTTTGAATTTAACCCCATCCAAAGTATATTCAGTAAATTTATTTCCACCACCATAACTAGTTGGAAGATTTGCTGTTAAAGTATTGATTGTCACTGATGCATCTTGAGCCGTTCCAGGAGTTACAGTAGCGAAAACAGCATAGTAAGTAACATCGTTGGTGCTCATCGTTGCAGAAGTCACGAAACTTGGCTCTTCATTTGTTGTACCTTCAATGGCTTCTGTTACCCAACCCATGAACTTTTTACCATTAACATCAGCGGGATTAGAAGGAAAAACGATATTGGCACCTTCTTCAAAGTCTTGTGTCGTAGTATTACCGTTTACTGAGAAGGTTGCAGTATGAGTGGGTATAGGAGTGCTGTCAGTAATAGTCAAAGTAAAGGTTGCACTACCTGCTTTATAAGTTTCATCAGCAGCCTGATTTACCGTGATTGTCTGTGCACTTGGAGTTACAGCCTTAGGAGTAACGGTGATGGTCTTGTTTTCTGCGTCTATTGCAAAAGTTGCATAAACACTTTCGCTCACTGTTACAGCACCAGTGCTCGAAGTTGTATAATTGACAACTTGAGCAGAGCTACTGTTGTAAAGGTCAAAACTGAGAGAAATAGGAGCACCAGTAAGAGCCAGGTTGTTATCTGTCAGAGAAGATCCGCCACTAGTAGAATATGTTACGACTATTGAAGTCCATCGTATTTGCTTATTATTGGTGATTGTAAATGCACTCGTAGCAGAACCTGTCCAAGTAACAGTTGTACTACTAGTACTACCAGAGATTTCACCAGTTGAAGCCGTAATTACACCACTACTTTGAAATCCATTATAATTTGTAGCAGATGCAGTTAATACAATTTTTGTAATAGTGACTCCACTTGCTGGGGTAACAGTAGTTGTACCATTAGCATAAAAATGAGCATAGCTATTATTGCCATAGAATTTAGTATTCGTAATGGCAACATCCTCTTTCTCCATAGTATACTCAGAACCAGTACTTGAGGTACCCTTTTTATTGTAGTCTCCATATGCGAAGGTCACCTCATCTGCCCACGCATTTCCTGCTCCAACGATCATGCATAAGAGCAGGAGTAATGATTTAAGGTAATTTTTTGTTAACATAATTATGTATTTTTAGTTAGTTATTAAATTGCTTCGTGTGTTATCTCTTCCAGAATCGACGGAGAGTGTAATTCGTTTGACAAGAATCATACTACATCCTCTTCAGCTATCAGCCTGTTTGCATAGTCTGTGAGCTGTTGTTTCAGGCGTTCCACCTCATAATGAGGAGGGACATTCAGTGATATGTCAATCGTTGTTGTCATAATAATAAATTAGTTAAAGAACTCACATGTGATTAAGTCGGTGCAAAGTTACAAAAAAAAGAGCAAAGAGCCAAATTTATTTGAGGTCTCTTCAGTGGAAATTTCACATCATGATCATCATTGTGCGTCATCAAAAAAACAGCGTGGGTCCGGCACTTGCCAGACCCACGACTGCTATATTAATATAAAAGTATGCGAGAGGATTAATAGTCCTCCTCATCATCATCGTCCCAGAAGTTGTTGCCGCCTTCGCGGGACATACCTGCGCCAGTGGCGTTCTTTCCATACATTTGTATAGAAGGTTCACACAGATGTGTTACCTGCATCTTGATTACCGTTATTTCAGGGTTTTTATATTGCTTTTTCATTTCAATGTCCTCCTTTGTATTACTTAATGATTACCTTCTTTCCATTCACAATGTAGAGACCCTTTGTAGGTTTCTCCACGCGCTGACCGCTGAGAGTGTAAACACTCCCCTCGCCCTTTGTAGAGAGGTTGGGGGTGAGGCTGCTGATACCTGTCGTCTCGTCAGCAAATACCATCACCATACGGCTTGCTGCTGCATCTGGAGCCAGCGAAGTGGCGACGTGTAGATAAGCACGGTTCTTAGCTACGGTCTGAGCATTAGCGAAGTAGAAGCCAATCTGATCGTCAACAACATTAAGAATCATGTTGGTGTTACCTGCACCGTCAGTAGTGGGAACAGCAGCACCTGTACCAGCTACGAGGTCATTGTCTGAAACGGCATCGGCACTGGCTATGACAGGAATTACCTCTGTAGCACCACCATCTTTATAAAGGAGCACAGGCGTTTTAGCGGGAACCTTATCAACCTTTGTCAGTTTGGCAACGCCCTTCGAGCTAACCTTCGCCTTATAAGCCTTCACACCAAGACCAGAATAATCCAATCCAAAATTGCTAACGTAAGTGGCAAAATCTGCGTTAGAAACTGTCACCAATTCAGATACAGCATTTATTGACTCAGTATTCTTCAAGCCCTTTGTTGTAATGTAACTAGTGATATCAGCATAAACAACAATTTTTGTTGCACCTATATAATGAGGATAAGTAGAAACATTAAAGTTTGTTCGAATATCGCCCGATGGTAGTTGAACAGCAATCGTATTAGCTACGTCATCCTCATCTGGATCATCAGCAATTGCAAGATTAGTATCAGTATCGCCGTTTCTTCCAAAGTTGCTCTTATTACCACTCTTATAGCAGCCTACTATATAGCCTATTACATACTTGTCATTACCTGTAGCCGCTCCACTAATCACTTCAGCAACAGTATAAGGATAGTCTGCCGATCCCTTAGCATTCACAACCGTTACCACACAAGTAGCAGTTTTGCCACCATCTTCAGTAGTCACGGTAATATTTGCAGTACCTGCAGCAACTGCCGTTACGACACCCGCAGTTACAGTAGCCACAGAAGTATTGTCTGAATTCCATGTCACTGTCTTGTTTGTAGCATTTGAAGGAGTAAAGGTGGGCGTCAGCGTTTCTGTCTTAGACTTTTCGATAGTCGTAGAAGCCTTCACAGAGACACCTGTTACTGCTACGTTAGTTACAGTTATCGCTTGTGTAGCGGTCTTCTCTGCGTAAGTAATAGTCACAGAGGTGTTTGCTGGAGCTAAGTCATTCTCTGGGGAAACTGTATAACCAGTTACAGTCTTTGTCCAAGTGTCAGGTTCGCTTAGTTCACCTGTGCTCAAAGATGCAGTAACAACCATTCCTGTGGGGTCAAATGAATCGCCTGTATCGTAAGAGGTTTTGGTAGGAGGTGTGGTTACGTAAATACTCGTTACCGCACCAACACTAATCGCTTGGTCGACAGTCTTACCACCGTATGATACCGTGATGGTCTTCTTGCCTGCAGAACTGAGTGTTGCGCCATTGGTAATGGAAGAGCCGCCCATAGTCATTGTGTAACCAGAAGTTATCTCAGTTCCGTCAGCATCCAGCACGAAGCCAGTCATATCTAAAGACTCACCAACCTCATAACGAGTCTTGGTAGGAGCAGTCTTAACAGAAAGTGCAGTGACAGAGGCTGCACTTTCGTAGGTAACAACAATAGCATTAGAAGAAGCCAAATAGTTCGTTCCGCTTGCAGCTTTACCATTCTGATAAAAAGCGAAATAGGTATAATTATCTGAGCTTCCTGGAGTCCACGTTAAGGTCTTTGTCGTACTATTCCATGTTCCTGCAGTACCTCCGGTTGTTGCCGTAACCTCAGATGTTCCACCCAAAAACATCAATTTGCTCGCATCACTTACGGTCAAGGCAGAAAATGTAATGACCACCTGTTTAATTCTTTCAGGGAAGGCACTCGTATTGTAAAAACGGAACTCACTTGCTGCAGAGCTTTGATTCGTCTTAACCTGTAAGGTCTTAGGATTCCATTGGTTCATTTTCCATGAAATCTTATTATAAGTGAATTCCGTTAAGGTCGTGATGTATGATGTAGCACCACTGCCCGTACTAGATTGGTCAGGCGTAAAACTATATGTTTCATCTGCCCACGCAGAACTTGCCCCCCCCACTATCATGCATAACAATAGGAGGAAAGATTTTAAGAA
>JAEEGG010024063.1_pt1 | contig 11847 bp, 8 predicted proteins | sample 9134161 | NCBI WGS metagenome assembly JAEEGG01 (sample SAMN16246543, study PRJNA631951) | gut metagenome | biome: gut microbiome; feature: rumen; material: CR-attached | host: Bos | place: Iran: Karaj | collected 2018-10 | reverse complement strand
CGGCAGGAAATATGTTGGTTAACAAAAAACCACTCAACAGCTATTGATAAATTCTGTTGAGTGGTTTTTATTGTTCAGTGGCGATCTTCGACAGCGCCGCTGAAATTTATTACAAGCACGTCATCTGACGACGGATTCTTCACGAAATAATCCATCGACTCGATCTCTCTGTATATACCGTCATCTCCCATCTGTCTGATCCACACACCTGCTGCTTTCGTTCCTGAGCGATATATCTTCAGCAGGTTTTCCCGGTCAAATGTTCGTACGAAGGCATCCCTGTCTTCTGGGTGGATGGTCGAAGCCGCGTTTTGGATTAGCTCGTCAAACCTCCCTGTGGCGGCGCATTCCTTGGTCGTGAAATTGTCGTAGGACATCATGTAATAACTATTCTTTGTCAAATTGGCAAATATGACCAACGGATACTTTTGGAAGACGGCGGATAGAAGGAGTTGTGTTGCGCTCATGGGAGTCTGGAATTCAAGGATGTCCAGCGATTCCGCCTTTTTCACGGCATTTTTTTGGCATAGGGCGATAAATTTCTCGCTGGACAGGGGCTTCGCAAAGTAGTATCCCTGGATTTTTTTGCAGTCGCAGGTCTTCAGGAATCCAAGCTGTTCTTCGGTTTCCACGCCTTCCGCTACCGTGTCTAAGTGCAGGCGGTTGGCGAAATAGAAGATGCTTTCGAGAACGATTCGTTCTTTGTCTGTTGCGCAGTTTCCGCTGAGCAGGGATTTGTCGATTTTCAGGATGTCGATGGGCATATCCTTCATAAATTGCAAGGAGGACAGGCCGCTTCCGAAATCGTCGAGTGCGACTCTGAGATGCAGCGAATGGATTTGATTGATCCATTCTAAGATATACTCGTTTTCATCAATCAGGGCAGATTCGGTGATCTCGATTTCCAGCAGCTCCGGGTCAGTCCCGTATTTTTGGAGGAGGCCGGAAAGGCGCGTAGAGAAATCTTTTTCCCGAATATGGTATCGGGAGAAATTGATCGCGATCGGGATTGCATGCCGCCCCAGCGTCTTGATTGTACGGCAGGCTTCCTCCGCCATGAGCCAATCCAGTGTGTTAATGGATTCGCAGGTTTCGAGGACGGGAACGAAATATTCCGGCAATAACAGGCTTCCGTCTGGCTTGACCCATCGGGCAAGTATCTCCGCTCCTGCGAGTTTTCCTGTGGTAGCGTCGTATTTAGGCTGGTAATATCCGCAGATTTCTTGACGTTTCATGGCGTCCATGATTTCTTTGCAGGACGTTGCGGTCATCGCAATCACCTCGGCCTTATTATATCACAAAACAACTGGCATATCTTCTGCATGTTGTTTTTGTTCCCTGAGCTGTCAGGATTCTTCCGGCAGCAGACGCAGAGAGCAGAGCTTTCCTGCGTTCTTTTTGTATTTCAGGAGGATCACGATTTGAAGGACAAACGCGGCCAGCGACCAGCCAAGCCCTATGATTACGCCGATGCCTTGTATATTTTCATCATTGTGAGACAGGAATTTGTTGTTTACCGTGCAGGCGTCGTAAAGCGTGTGCAGGAGGATCGGAATCAGAAGCGCGAAGAGATATTCTTTGGCCGGCGAGCCCTGGTTCGTGATTTTCTTGTGCTCTGCCAGGCCAAGGTAATAGGTCATGATGAGTCCGAATACAAGATGTCCGGCGATAAAATCCAGCCGAAGCAGAAACGTGATCAAATCAGAACCGTACAGGAATTCTTCGGGAAGCGTGAATCCAAAGCCTACGGCCGCTCCTATCAGCATATATTCGTATACGTTCCTCACGGTGCTCCTGAAGACTTTGAAGGCCGCTACGATCATGAGGAATTTTGCGAGTTCTTCCGTCAGACCGGCGAATAAAAATGCGGATATGATGGACTGCGCGAGCAGGGGATGGTCTGTAGGCGTATAACCGACGGCATTTATAAGGCTTCCCACACATGCGAAGGTGAAAATTAGCGCCAGCGGCAAAGAGACGAAGCCGAGCAAGACCGGAACGAGCGCCTGTTTTCTTCCGATTGTCTCGGGAACGTCCCTTGCAATCATTCTTCGATATAAGAAAGTCAAGACGAGAAGAGAGAGCAGCATCGCAATGATTCCCATGAGATATATTTCCTTTCAAGTAAGATGGGGTGAACACATGAAAGCACAGCAGCTTGGTTTCAGTATAAGGACGACGGCAGCTTCTGTCAAACGACGTTGGGGCTTACTTTATGCAGTTATGTTTGGAGTAATTATAGCGCGAGTATTTGTTTTTTTGCCATGAGGGGGAAATGCTTGATAATCTGCCGATGCTAAACTATAATATCCAAAGGGAATGAAACTGTGTGACCGGACAGAACTGTTCAACGGTCGGGTTATACGAAATATCCTTTTTGAAAAATGTGAAAGGATGATATTGTCGTGGCTGTCGAGAAGAACGGGATACTGCTGGAGTCGGGAACAAATGAATTCGAGATCGTGGAGTTCTCGGTGGGCGGAGTTCGCTATGGAATCAACGTGGCAAAAGTGCGCGAGGTTATCCAAAGCTCCTTGTTTAAAATTACAAAGGTGGCGAAGGCTCATCCGTATCTGGATGGCGTGATTACGCTTCGCGGGAGCACCATTCCGGTGGTCAACTTGCCGCGATGCATGAAGCATGGACAAGGCACGCAGTGCAAGAGCATTATTGTCACGGAAATCAACGCCTATGCTATCGGGTTCCTCGTGGATGAGGTGCTGCGGATTCATCGGATATCTTGGAACGACATGGAGTCGCCGCCGCAGGTCGGGGGCGTTTCCCGAGTGGTAGGACTGGTGCGATTCGGGGATAGAATCGTGCAGCTCATGGACTTCGAGTCGATCATTGCGGAGGTGAATCCGCAGATCAACAAGAAGCTCACGGAAGTGGAAAGCCGGCACGACAATCTGCAGGAGATGCGCAGAACTGCGCCCATCGTGGTTGCCGAGGATTCCACGATGCTTCGGAATATGGTGGTGGGGACGCTCAATGATGCAGGCTATGGAAACGTCGTGGCCTTCGTCAACGGACTTGACGCATGGAATTTCCTGCATCCGGAAGAGGGGCCCGGCCCCGACATGGGACGCGGGGCTGTCATCACGGACATTGAGATGCCCAAGATGGATGGTCACAGGCTCCTCAAGTTGATCCGCGACGATCAGGAACTGCGCGGGATTCCCGTCATCCTGTTCTCTTCCCTCATCAATGACGAGATGCGCAGCAAGGGCGAGATGCTGGGAGCGACGGGGCAGATTACCAAGCCGGAAATGAATGAGCTCGTCGACTTCTTGGATTCGGTATTGTTTTCCATATAATATTACGAAAATATGGTCAGCCCGGGGATGGGGAAATCAGTTGATTTCTCCATCCCTGTTTCTTTTTATCGTGTTTGTGCCCGTATCTTACTCCCATAGGCTCATCTGCTCGACGGCTTGCTCCCTGCGAAGGGGAACCGTCGCCGTGTCCAGAATCTCCCGCGCCTTTTCCGTGTCGGACAGCCAGTCGTCGATAAGCGACGCGGGAATCCGCACGGGCATCCTGTCGTGAATCGGCCTCACGGTTTCATCGGCGGGCGCGGTGATAATGACGAATCGTCCGCCCTCTGCCTCCTGTTGATAAACGCCGGCCAAGAATAATGTTTCATCGTTCTCCCCATAGAGCGTAGCTTTGTGTTTGCTGCTGTCCCATTCGTAAAAGCAAGAGGCGGCCAACAAGCATCGTCGGTTTTGGATCAAATACCGGAAGGTTGGTTTATCCCATATTGTTTCCTTTCGGGCGTTGATGATGAGACTGTCTTTTCCTTGTATGCCCCATGTCATCGAAACGCCGCGCGGCTTTGCATTTCCTTTGACGATGACGGTGGTGCGTTCCCCCGGACGGACGTCGCCCACCCGCAAAATGTCGCCGGAGGGAATTTCGCAATGCTTCGTCAGCCAATCGTTTACTTTATCGTCTGCGCCATATCGTCCGCACATAATATATCCTTCCTGTTATCATATTATTCTATGGTTTTCATAATAAATGGAGACTTTTCGTGATTCCTGCAATAAACTGTATATCCCTATGGGAATTCTCGTCCCGTTTCTCATGATTATAACACGTTTGCTTCTATCCAGTTTCTTCACATTAGCAGTTGAAATTGGAATCTTCATCCGTATAGGGGAATAAGCATTGCGTAAGGCGCGGTGAAAACTGCCAGAGCAAGGCTCAGCTTATGAATCTGCCTCTCGTCCGACATACATTTCACGAAGGCGTATCGCTTGTTAAGCATGTATATGAGGGCGCCCGAAAGTACGACGCCCGGAATCGCCAGCAGCGTCGTGCCCGGAAACAGATAAACGTCCCATGAGAGATGCGCAGCGTCAATCATCAGCATCAATCCGAGCGTCAGCAGCGCGCCTAAAAAATCGGACAGGAAGCCGACGGCCCAAATACGGAAAATACTCTTCCGCCAAATTTCTCGCCGTCCTGCAATTCCAAGCCGTCGCATGGCAAGGCATAGCACCAGGCTGTCGATGGCGAAATTAGCGGGAAGGATGACGAGCCAAAGCCATGTGGGAAACAGATAGAACATCCACATGGGGAAAAGGACGTTGTATAGCCGGACGCCGTGCTTCCGCCGGCGCGTCGAATTGTCGTTCATGATTTAGCCTCCTGTGGAGTTACTCGGCTCATAGGTATTCGGTATCACCGTTATTGTAACGACTCTTTTCTCAACTTGCTCTTATTATTTTAGCAGAAAGTTGAAAGTTTGTAATATCTGCCGTGCATGATGAATACGGCAATAATTATGATATAATATAACTACTGGAGATTATGCGTTCAAGAGTGGAGGATTAAACTATGGTCTTATTTATCAATGCCTGTGCACGGAGCCAGTCGAGAACAAAGAGACTGGCGGACGAACTCATCAAAAAAATCGGCGAGCCGATTCATGAGGTTCGGCTTCTGGATGTAGACATGCCGCTGGTAGATGAAGAATTTCTCAAAACCAAAGACGCCCTTCTGGAAAAAGAAGCGTATGACGCGCCCAGATTCGCATTGGCAAGGGAATTTGCGGCCGCCGAGAAAATCGTGGTCGCCGCCCCTTATTGGGACCTTTCTTTTCCGGCCATTCTTAAACAATATTTCGAGCAGATCAATGTGATGGGGATCACATTTTCCTATACAAGCGACGGATTTCCGCAGCCGTTATGCAAAGCAAAGGTTTTGTACTATGTGACTACGGCAGGCGGAGCATTCTGTCCGGAAGAATACGGCTATGGGTACGTAAAAGCCTTGGCCGAGAACTTCTACGGAATCAAGAACGTGAAGCTGATCAAAGCCGTGGGGTTTGATATAGACGGTGCCGACGAAGCCCAAATCCTGCAAGAAGCAATCGATCATATCAGAACGGCTGCCGACCTCTGATAATTCTATTCTTGACAACCTATGCGCGGTAAACTAAGTGGAGGGAATTGGCTATGAGAAAAATTACGTTGCTGGTCGTATTGGCTCTTACTCTGATATTCTCGCAGCAGAAGACCTATGCGGCAGATATTTTCATCGGAAACGAGGACGCATACGAGTGCTATATTATAGAAGAAACTATCGAAGAAAAGCCGGATACTATTCTGGTTTCAGTGAAGAATGTGCGTGACGGCGAGGTTGCAGAGGTCGTCGACTGGTGGTTCCGGTACAGCAGAAATACTTGGATTTATAAAACGAGCCAGATGACGGAGCGCCCCGTCGAGTTACGACCGGGTACGATAGCCGATAAGATTTTCCGTTATTGCTTTAGATACTTAAACTGAATTTGAACGCGTTATACAAAATAGACGCTTGCTTTCGTGTCGTTTGGGGCAACAACCCGGAAACGCACGAGAGAAGCGTCTTTTTTGATTTTGGCTGTTATGAGATAAAACGGCTCAAGTGTGAGTTTGATTCAGTGAAAAGAAAAAACGAAAGAATGTTTCACGTGAAACAACCGAACATAACCTGAAAACTTTTTCATAATTCATCTTATCCTTGAAATGACAAGTCTTTGACGACTTTAAATTTTGAAAAATCGTTAGCGAATGAAAAATATAAAACCGAAAGAATGTTTCACATGAAACAATCGAACATAACCTGAAAGAATTTTCATAATTGGTTCGAAGCATGACAATATAAGCTTTTCAAGGTTTCATCTGGCAAAGTATTTTATGAATTTGTTTTGATGCGATGTGTTCATGAAGAAAAAACATTACAAGGTTTAGAATAATGACGCCGATGAATAGTACGAGATTCATTTTACGGCATAAAAAACTGGCAGCCGAAGCTGCCAGTCGAAGTGTTTTAAAGTAGGAACGGCATTCTTTTCAATCTTCTCGTATCAGCGTTTCCAAGGTTTCAAAGAGTTTTTCCATTTCCACCGGTTTGCTGAGGTGGGCGTTCATGCCTGCCTGCAAGGAGCGTTGTACGTCTTCGTCGAAGGCGTTGGCGGTCATGGCGATGATAGGGATTGTCTTGGCGTCGGGGCGGTCCATCGCGCGGATGGTTTCCGTTGCGCGCAAACCGTCCATTACCGGCATTCGGACGTCCATCAGGATAGCGTTATAATATCCTTCCGGATGCTCTGCGAACATATCCGCGGCGATTTGGCCGTTTTCCGCATGTTCCACTTCCATTTCGCGCATACGGAGGATTTCTTTCATGATCTCCGCGTTGACCAGCATGTCTTCCGCCAGCAGGACGCGTTTCCCGGCAAGATTCGCGCGGGGCGGCTCTTTTTTTACTGCGTCCTTGCGCTGAAGGGCCTGTTTGAATTCCTGCATGACGCCGGAGGCGAACAGGGGTTTCGCTATGAAGCTGTCAACGCCTGCGGCCAGCGCTTCATCCCTGATTTCGTCCCAACTGTAAGCAGTCAGGATGATGATGGCAGAAGGTTTGTCGTATTTTTCGCGGATGGTCCGGGTCACTTCCAGTCCGTCCTGTTCCGGCATCTTCCAGTCTACGAGAATCAGGTTGTACGGTTGCTGCCGCGCCTGCGCGAGCGCTATCATCTCATAGGCTTCCTTGCCGCTGTTGCAGACGTCGGCTGCTATGCCCGCGAGATCCAAGACGAATTGCGAATGCTTGCAAGAGCCGGGATCGTCGTCGATAATCAGGACGTGAAGATCCTGCGGGCGGACGTCGTCGGCGCCGATATGATCGGTTCTGTCCGTGGTTTTCAAAGGAATGGTGACGGTGAAGGTGGAGCCTGCGCCTTTTTCGCTTTCCACTTCAATCTTGCCGTTCATCATTTCCACGATGTTTCTGGTGATTGCCATGCCGAGACCGGTACTGCCGTATTTGTTGGATTTGTTTTCGTCTTCTTGGGAAAAGGGTTCGAATATCTTGGGCAGGAAATCTGCGTCTATGCCAATGCCCGTGTCTTTCATGATGAATCGCATGGGGGCGTTGCCCTCGTATTGCGTCAGCGGCTCCACGATAAAGGAGACCGTCCCCGGAGCGGGCGTGTATTTGACGGCGTTTCCGAGAATATTTATGATGACCTGCTTGAGCTTCATGTCGTCGCCGAGGTAGTAATCGTCGACCTGTCCCATGAGTTGGCAGTCGTATTGCAGGCCTTTGTTCTGGCATTGACCGTGAATCATGGTGTTGATCTGTTCCAGCATCGCGCGGAAGGAAAATTCTTCATTTCGGATTGTCATGCGGCCGCTTTCGATTCGGCTCATGTCCAAAATGCCGTTGATCAGTTCCATCAGGTGGTTTGCGCTGGTGCCGATTTTTTCCAGATAATCGCGGGTGCGTGGGGGAAGGTCGGCGTCTTTCAGCGCGATAGCGTTGAGCCCGATAATGGCGTTCATCGGCGTGCGGATCTCGTGACTCATGGAGCTCAGGAAGGACGTTTTCGCGATGTTGGCCGCCTCCGCCTGATTTAATGCGTCGGAGAGGGTGCGTTTTTGAGCCATCTCTTCCCGGGTTTCGCTGTCCACGTCAGAAAAGCCCGCGCAGATAGCATGGACAGTATGATCTTCTCGGTCTTCAGCCTGATGGACATCGACAATGCGAAGCATCTCGTAATATTCCTTCCCATCCTTGACGGCTAAATAGCGGTGGGCGATCATAGGCTCGTTTGCAAGGCCTGCGCGGATATTATCTGGCTCTGCAAACTGCAAAAAGTTTGTGCGCTCCGATTCGGCGACACAGTCGTTCGCATATTGCAGGAGGGTTTGTTTGAACGGGAAGCTGTCGCCTTCCTTGATTCCGTTTTGGAGCTCTGTCGTAGCGCGATAGCAAATGCCTTCGTCTTTGTCGAGGTCGATATAAAAGACGCTTCGATAATCGGCTGCCATGGCGGTGATCATCCCGTCGGACCGGTGCGCTTGACGCTCCTGCTCCAAAAGCCGGTTTTGCAGTGCGAGCCGCTCCTCCAAGGCTTGCGCCTTGCGCTTTGTCCTGCGAATCAAAAGCAGTATGACCAAAATTGCGATGACAAGAAGCGCCGCGATTACCATCGCCAAATGTTCTTTCAAAAAGTCGGTAAAGGAGAATTTCTCTTCGGGATAAGCATAGGCCGTCAGCGCCGAGTCTATGGCAGCGGCGGGTACGAGGCGAGCCGTTTTGTTCAGGATGGAATAGAGGACGCCGTCGCCCCGCCGTACGGCAAAGGAGAAATTCATCGTCGCGCCGGTGGTGCGCGCGGTCAGCTGATGCCTGTTTCGCAGCGCGTCCGTCTGGACGACGCGATAATTATTGACAAGGGCGCAGTCCGCAGCCCCGGACTCCACTGCGCGGAAGCATTCCTCAGTTTTGCCGTAGGACGCGCTTTTCCAGTCCGGGAAATACTCATGGAAAAACATTTCATAGTTCGGATTGCCCGCGTTGACTGCGACTGTCATCTCCCGTTCCCTCAGATCGCCGAGAGGGATTGATTTTCGCATGACCGCGTACATTTCCGTCCGCATAATCGGGGCTGTTACTAAGACGCCCAGCTTTTCGCCGTCGTAAGCGCTGATACTGATCGGGAACACGCAGTCGACGGCTCCGGTGCGAAGGGCGTCAAGCGCGGCGTCGAATGTCTTATACGGTACCGCTTCAAAATCAATTTTTGCGTTTTTCGTGCAGGTGGACGCAAGCTCAAGATAGTCCTTCAGCGCGCCTTGTAGCTGCTCGGTTTTCGGGTCGGTCCCGCAGAAGGGGGGATAGTCGTCGGAGTAGCCGACGCGAATCGTGCCGTGATGGGCGAGCCAGTCTGCCTCGGAGGGAGAGAGGAACGCGGCGGGGCCGACAAAGTATTTTTCATGCATCTGCTGGTCGAAGAATCTGTTTTCGTCCTGGAGCTTGCTCATCGCGACGTTCAGCTCGCCCAGAAGGTCGGGCCGGCTCTTGCTCACAGCAAAGAAAAACTCGGAATAGCCCATCTTGAATAAAGGCACATAGACGCGTTCGTCCTCGTGCGCGTCTATGGCGACGAAGGCGTCGATCCCTCCGTTCTTCAGCATTTCGACGGCGTCGTGATCGGTGTTCGACAGGTCGACGACCTCCAAGTCGATTGCGTTTCGCTTCGCCCATTCAATCAAGAGTCCCCGTTGGTAACTGTTTCTGTTTACGCCGATTTTTTTACCGTTCAGGGAGGCGGGGTCTTCCATGCGGATGTCCTTGTGGTCCACGGGCACATAGAGATAGTATGTTTCCCCGCCCATCGGCAAAGAGGTAAACAGCATCGTTCCTTCGCGTTCCTTCGTGTAAGAGACGTCGCTCAGCAGGTCGATCTCGCCCTTTTTCAGCATATCGAAAAGATCCGGCCAGCTCGCTTCGACATATTCGTAAGTCCAGCCGGTATAGGCGGCGATTTTTTGCTGGTATTCGTAAGCGTAGCCGGAGCGCCGTCCGAAGCGGTCCGAGTAATTGAACTGAGAGTCGTACCAGCCGACGCGCACGACTTTTCCTTCGGCATAAACAAAAGATGGTATAACAAGCGCTGAAGCCAGGACGAGGCAAAACGTAAACGCGGCCGCTTTTTTTAAATTTGATAAAAATATCTGAGTCACCATGATCCACTCCCGGAGTTTCGTGTGTTTGTTTATCTCGGCCATTGTCTTGCTTTAAATACTAATTGTTTAATTCGACGTTTGCCCGTTGATTCCTGCTTATCGGACATGATATGACGGTCGGTCAGGGGATTTGTTGCAGGGGGTACAGGACTTAATCAATGATTCCTTAGGCTGGATTTTTTGGAGTTTCTCGAAGGAAAACAGCTCTTCTTGTCGAATGATAAAAATGATTTCATGATTGCGTATTTATATTTGGATAGCTTGTTAATGCAAGATTTATAACAAGGACGACATTCTTTTTCTTCTTTGTTATAGAAATTCATATTCGTTGTAATGGTATTTAAAATTTGAATTACCGACAGGAGGAACGATAATGGCGAAGCTCAAGTTTATATTGGGACGCGCCGGTACCGGAAAGACGGAAACATGTCTGCATGAGATGTGTATAGATATGGAACGTGACCCTTTGGGGAAAATGCTTCTCTTGGTCGTGCCGGAACATATGACGTACCAAGTGGAGCGGGATTTGATCGCCAGAACGTCCGGGCGCGGGACTATGCGCGGCGTCGTCTCCGGCTTTCGCCGCTTGGCTTGGAAAGCCGCGGAAAAAGGCCGTTTGCCCCGAATGACGGAGATTGGGAAACGGCTGATCCTGAAAAAAATCGTAGGAAAGCGCGCGGACGAGCTATCCGTTCTGGCGCGGGGCGCCGGACAGCGCGGATTCACCGCCTCCCTCGCGGAAATGATCGAGGAATTGAAAAGCTATCACGGCACGCCGGAAAATCTCAAAGAGGCGGCGTCCGTCGTCGACGACAATTATTTGGGCAGGAAGCTGGAAGATCTCGCTCTGCTTTACGGGGATTTCCTGCGGGAGACGGAAGGCCGCTTCGAGGACGCGGAGGACCGCATGGCGAAGCTGGCGGACGCGGTGCCGAAGAGTCAGGAGCTCGCGGGCGCTGAGGTCTGGCTGGACGGCTTCGTGTTCTTCAATCCGCAGGAGCGGGAAGTGCTGCGCGCGTTCCTGCAGACGGCGGACGCGGTGCATATCACGCTGCCCTTGGGCCGGGACGTTGCCGTTCATGAAAATATCGCGCCGTCGGAGCTTTTCTACCGAGCCGCGCACACGCTGCAGGATTTGAAGCGCATGGCGGAGGAAATGGGGATTTCCTACGAGGTGAAGCTCTTGACCGCGCAGCGGCGGTTCAGCGAGGACGCGCAGGGGATTGCCGCCCTGGAGCGAGGACTGTTTGATTTTCCCGTCCAATCCAAGAAAGGGGAAAACAGCACCCGGGGCGTGCATATCACGGAGGCGGCGACGCGACGTCTCGAAATGGAAGCGGCGGGCGCAGAAATCATACGCCTGTGTCGAGAGGAAGGCTTCCGCTGGCGAGATATCGGGATCCTGCTCCGCGACAGCGAGAATTACGGCGAGCTTTTGGAGTTTATGCTGAAAGAATACGGGATCCCGTTCTTCACGGACAGGAAGCGGGCGGGCGTCCATCACCCATTGGCCGAGCTGATTCGCTCAGCGCTGGAGACAGTGACGGACGGCTGGACCTACGACGCCGTTTTCCGTTGTGTGAAGACGGATCTTCTGCCGCTGAAGAACGACGAGGCGGACATACTGGAAAATTATGTGTTGGAATACGGCATTCGCGGCGAGACGAGCTGGAAGAAGGACTGGCCGTATCTTCGCCGCAAAGGGCGCAGGCCGGAATCGGGCGAAGCGTTCCTGCAATCCGTCAATGAGATCCGGCAAAAAGCGGCGAATCCGTTCTTCACGCTGTCGGCCGCTTTGAAATCCGGGAGCGTTCGGGAGAAAACG
>JAEEGG010024062.1_pt1 | contig 11847 bp, 11 predicted proteins | sample 9134161 | NCBI WGS metagenome assembly JAEEGG01 (sample SAMN16246543, study PRJNA631951) | gut metagenome | biome: gut microbiome; feature: rumen; material: CR-attached | host: Bos | place: Iran: Karaj | collected 2018-10 | reverse complement strand
TCTTGTACTCCCTCCCAAATATATGGTGTCGTCTGCTCTGAAAGTGTCCTGTCAAGGGCTCCCTTGACTTGTCCTTCTTTAATGGCCTTTTGCGTACAATAATCAAGCGAAAGATAGGTACACCCCCCGCAAATGCCAAAGTTCTTGCAAACCTTGCCCGTCTCCTGCGGAGATTTCTCCAAAACCTCCAGAAGCCTTCCTTCCGCATGATCCTTTTTGGATTTTGTCACGCTGCAACGAATGCGCTGACCGGGAAGAACGTTCTTTACCGTGATCTCCCCTTCCTCCGTCCGCACAATGCCCTTATTTGGATAATTTACTCTTTCTACAATGCCCTCAAGGATGGTACCCTTTTTCAAAGCATGTTCCTCCTTCATCTCTGAATCATCACTCATAACACCATAAAAAAGCCTGATTCTGGCCATAAAGTCAGAATCAGGCTTATCTACCTCGCCCTCGACTTACTCCTCTTCATCCTCATAAAGAGAATCATCGTCTTCTTCGTTCTCTTCATCCTCCTGATCCTCTGCCTCGAGTTCGTCGAATTCATCATCAAACTCATCATCAAAATCATCCAGATAATCAGGCGTAAAGTAACGATACAGTGCATAGCAGATGCCTGCAACGGCCGCAACAACACCGATAATCGCAAGGATCAGGACAACCGTATTGAACTTCTTGTCTTCCTTTTCCTCCTGAACAACTTCTTTCTTTCCAAGAAGCTTATAAAGCTTAGCCAGCTCTGCATCCTTCTTGCTAAGGAGATCGTTTAATTTCTTCATGTCAATAAAGTTCTCAAATTTACTCATCATACTCTCTTCCTTTCTTGTGTTTTGTTCTTTCGGAGAGAAATGGAAGTCTCTCATAATCAAAACTATTGTACCACGTTTCTTAAAAAAATACCATAGCTTTCTTACAATAACTTTAATTTTGCAAAAGAAGCATACATGATGCGCTCTCCGGCACCATCAAAGGAAACGGTTACCTTATAATCCCGCGGCTCCTTGACAATGGCTTTCACGGTTCCTTCGCCATATTTTGTATGTGCCACGCGATCACCAACGCTATAGGTCGGTTCCGCACCGGTAGTCAGGTCTGTCCCTTTTTGCAGTCCCGCCAGCGCATTCAACTGGCTTGCTTGTTGCGCAATGAATGGCTTTTTAACCTCTGGAGTCACCTTTTTTACAGAAACCTGCGGCTTGATACCACCGCTCCTTCCGTTGCCATAGCCCTCGCCAGACCGACCATTGTCGTAACTATTGTAACCACTACCTAACCGAGCATTCCCGTAGCCACCATAGTTTCCCCGTGCATACTCATTTCCGCGACCCCCACCGAGGGAAATGCCGAAAACTTCCGGATCCACGCGTCTGGATGAGCTTGGCATCTCCTGATCCAATAGCTTGGCAGGAATCTCTCTGACAAATCGGCTTAAGGGATTATACTGCGTTTCCCCACGGATCATGCGGGATTTGGCACAGGTCAGCGTCAGCTCCCGCATGGCTCTGGTAATGCCAACATACGCAAGCCTTCTCTCCTCCTCCAAATCCTCATTGTCATCGGAGGTGATCGTCATATAGCTCGGGAATAGCCCATCCTCCATTCCAGCAAGGTAAACATACGGAAACTCCAAACCCTTGGCCCCATGCAGTGTCATAAGAAGCACACGATTTTCCGCATCCTCGACGTTATCAAGGTCCGTCACAAGCGCAATCTCTTCCAAGAATTCGGAAAGCAGGATTTCGTCATGCGTCTCTTCATATCCCGTGGCTTTGGTGATCAATTCATCAATGTTCGCAAGCCTGTCCTCCGCGCTTTCTTCATCCTGCTCCGTCAGGTACTCTGCATAGTTTGTCCGCTCCATGACGGCACTGATCAGGTCAACAATACCATAGGAGGAAAGTCCTGACCGAAGCACCTGAATCATATTGACAAACTCCCGAATTTTTCCGGCCGACTTTCCAAGGCCGGGAACCTTATCTACATCGCACATGGCGTCAAACAGAGTAAGCCCCGTTGACTGCGCGTAGCTTGCAATTTTTTCAATGCTGGCCGCGCCAATCCCGCGTTTCGGAACATTGATAATGCGGCGTAGCGCCACCTCATCCCGTCCGTTGTCAATGGTCTTTAAATAGGCCAAGACATCCTTAATTTCTGCTCTGGAATAAAAGTTTACGCCTCCTACGACATTATAGGGAATTCCCTCAACGACCATGCGTTCCTCTAGCAGTCTCGACTGTGCGTTTGTGCGATAAAGAACGGCAAAGTCTCCATAAGAAGCGCCATCCCTGCGGATCCTGCGCGTAATGTCGTCCGCAATATATTCCGCCTCCTCATAGGCATTTTCCAACTGATGGAAGTGTACGGGCTCTCCAGGTCCTTCACTTGTCCAAAGGGCCTTGTCCTTTCTTCCGACATTATGATGAATCACGGCATTTGCCGCATCCAGAATGTTCTGTGTGGAACGATAATTTTGTTCCAGCTTTACGACTGTCGCCTCAGGATAATGGAATTCAAAATCCAAAATGTTTCGAATGTTTGCACCGCGGAATTTATAAATGCTCTGGTCATCATCTCCGACCACGCAAAGGTTCCGATTTCTGTCCGCAAGGAGCCGGATCAGTTCAAACTGTGCCGTGTTCGTGTCCTGATACTCGTCTACCATAATGTACAAAAAACGGTTCTGATAATACGCAAGCACCTCTGGCTGCGTCTTGAACAGTTCAACGGTCTTTACGATAATATCGTCAAAATCCAAGGCATTGCTTGCCTTCAGCGTCTCCTGATACTCGCGGTATACCTTGGCGACGGTCGTCTTTCGATAGTCTCCCATGGCGCTCAGTTCATATTCTCTGACATCGATCAATTCATCCTTTGCAGAAGAAATATAACTCATCAGCGTTCTCTCGGATAGTTGCTTGGTATCGACGTTTAATCTCTTACAGATTCCCTTCATGACCGTCTTCTGATCGTCTGTGTCATAAATGGTAAAGTTATTGCCAAAGCCCAGCTTGTCTATGTATCTGCGAAGAATGCGGACGCAAGTGGAGTGAAAGGTGCTGACCCAGATCTGATCTGCCCCAAAACCGACCAGCTTGTCCACTCTCTCTCGCATCTCTCCTGCTGCTTTATTGGTAAATGTTATGGCAAGAATATTCCAGGGATTCACGCCCATCTCTTCGATGAGATAGACGATGCGATGCGTCAAAACGCGCGTCTTTCCTGATCCTGCCCCTGCCAGGATTAAAAGGGGGCCGTCCGTTGTCTGGACAGCCTCCTTTTGCTCTGGATTTAAGGTATCATAAATACTCATTCTATCTTTTCCTACTCTCAAATTCTTTCTATGTTTTACTATACTTGTATTGCCGTATTGGCATTGCAATTTGCCAAACTACTGAAACAATATCTCGAACCAATTCTTCAGGTCAAAGCAACGGACGTTGGTCCACATACGGTTCATCCTCTCATTGCCCTCTTTGTCAAAGCATGCCATGACAACGCTGCGGTCAACTACGTCCTGACTGGGATACTGTGCATACAGCTGACGCCTTGTCTGATCCTCCGTTGTCAAAATCACGGCATCCTTATCCTCCCCAAAGAAATAGCTGATGTCATACTCCACCAGTTCTTCCTCTTCCTCCTCGGGATCTGCTCCATAGGTTTCCTCAACATACTCCAAAACCAAATCACTTTCTCCACCCGAGATGACGGAGGTATAACCGATATAGGTCATGTTACGAATCACATTTTCAGGCATGGAGACAAAGTTGACAAACGCCTCGGCAACCTGCTGCTTTCTGGAATCCTCGCCAAGGCCCTCTGACAGCATAACCCAGCCATCAAACCAAAGGTTCGTGGACTCCTCAGGCACGCTGTAGCAAAGCTCCAGATCATCCTCCTCCGCCTGGTCCATGGTGTACACGGCATCGCCGGACCACTGTTGATTTGCCACAACCTTCCCCGTCACCATGTCTGCCTTACCTGCATCTGTCTCAAAGGAATAAACGTTTCTCTTGATCGCACTTAAAATCTCCTCCGAAGCATCCACCGTCTCCTGATCCGTGCGATTTAAGTATTCGTGCAGTGCCTCAGAATAGTTTTCCTGATTTACGAATTCCCGTGCCGTAATCTCGTCATGGAAATGAATGCTGGCTGCGGCAAAAAAAGCATCTCTGACACTATCCTTAACGGTAATGCGGCGATACAAATCCTTATCCAAAAGAAGCTTCCAGGAAGAGGCCTGCTCTGCCGTCACTTCCTCAGGATTGTAAACAAGTCCAAGGGTTCCCCACATATAGCCTGCAGCATATTGATTCACCTTTTGCCCGTCTATGGTTAGTCCGTCATACACCTCAGCAATAAAGGGCGACACGCCATTTGCATAATAGTTTTCAGGCTTCCTTGTGTCAAAAAATGCCTCAGAATACGGTGTCAGCATTCCCTCACGAAGCATCTTCATGATCATATACTCCGAAGGACAAGCAAGGTCATACACGTCGCCAATGGTAATCTGGTTATAGAGCTCCTCATTTGTACCAAAGGTCGAATACTCCACCACAACCCTTTGTCCATAGGTCTCATAATACCATTCTTCAAAGTCCTCAACGATACTATTTTCGGGGCAGATTACCGTTCCGTCAGAGAATTCATAGGCATCCTCCTCGTCCCATTCGCCCTCGTCGATATATTCTTCCCAGTTTGCCACACGTAAGGTAATGACCTCGCTTTCCCCCTCCTGTCCACAGGCGGTTAGCCCTAGCGAAAGCCCAAGCCCCAGAATCCAAGGAAGACACTTCTTTAGCATATTCTTCTTACCGATTCCTTTTGTATTCTTCACGAACGTATCCTTTCCAATGTCAAGCCGCTAAACTCGGGGCTAGGTTTGGACAGTCTTTCTACTAACCATTTGACCTAGAAAGACTGTCCAAACCTTCCCCTCGAGGTGTTGGCAGTTGTAAATTTATGAATTTAGCATTTTATGAATTTTCATTTAATGAATTTATCATTTTATGAGCTTGTTGTTTTATGACATTGTAATGTTAGTACTTGTTTTTATAACATTGTCGTTTTTGTTATTCGTTAGGATGTTTAGTTTTTTTGTTTGTCACGCATTCCGAATACATTGGCTCCTACGACGCAGAGTACAACCACCAAAAAAATGATGGCTGAGAGGGCCCAAAGTGCTGTTTTGATGGAGGTTTGGGAGCCTCTTGTCGCGTTGACCACGTAGGTGCTGATGGTGTTGAAGGTGGCGGGCTTCGTGTAGGTTGCGATGAAGTAATCGTCCAGGGACAGCGTAATTGCCGTCATAAAGCCAGAGGTAATGCCAGGCACGATCTGCGGAATGGTAACACGCCAGATTGCCATGCCAACGGTACATCCTAGATCTCTTGCCGCCTCATACAGCTGATGATCCATCTTCTTTAATCTCGGAATGACGGACAGGTATACGAAGGGCACGCAAAGCGCCGTTTGTCCAATCACCAAGGGAATGTAGGTGTCCTTTCGAATGTGGAAAATCGCAATCATCAGAATGCAGACGGAAAAGCCCGTCACAACGTCCGCATTGACCACGGGAATTTGATTACTCAGTTCAATGGCACCACGCACCTTTTTGCTCGAGTAAAAGCTACCAATGGCACCAACGGTTCCCAAGATGGTCGAAAGCAATGCAACGCCAATCGCTAAGAGCAGCGTGCCCAGAATCATATCCACCAATTCCGGTGTTGTAAAGAGCGTCACATAATTATCCAGGGAAAACTCCCTGATGGTTCCAATCATCGTCGCACTGGTAAAGCTATAGAATGCCAGAATTAGAATCGGCGCATATAAAAACAATAGCACCAGCCATATCCAAAAGCCTTGAAAAAATTTCAGAGTCTTCAACGTTGTTTCCTCCTAAAATCGAAAAGTCAGCTCTTCCTTGCTTCCACCTTTTTCAGCGCGTTCACACGTGTGTCATCATCTCTTTCCGCGTAGCGATTCGATACAAAGGTAATCGCGCAGATGATGAGCAGCAGAATGATGGAAATGACGGAACCATTGTGCCAGTCATAGGCACTAAAATAGCTTCCAATCAGACTTCCCATGATATAGGTGCTGTTATAAACCATGTCCAGCACAACATAGTTTGTCATGGACGGCAGGAACACCATGGTCACGCCGCTGACAATACCGGGCACCGACAAGGGTAAAATGACTCTCCAAAAAACGAGTGACTTTTTCGCGCCAAGATCCTGTGCCGCCTCAATATAGCTGTCATCCAGCTTTGTCAAAGTGTTGTATAACGGCATGATCATAAACGGCAGGAAATCGTAAACCATACAGATGATGGTATTTGCAAAGGGATGCAGCGCCAGATTCCCCTCAATGAGCGTCAGGATTTCCTTGAGCGCCGTGATTCTCAGCGTAAAGTTGATCCACATGGGAAGCACGAATAATAAAAGCAGCGCTGAGCCAGAACGCATTCCCGTCTTCGCTAGAAGAAAGGCTGTCGGATAAGCAATCAAAAGGCAGATCAGCGTTGTCAGCACGGCGATCACGATACTATAAAGCAGCGTACCCACCGTCTTCCCACTCTGGAAAAAAGCAATGAAATTATGAAAGGATATCTGTCCGTTATCATTCGTAAAGGCATAAAAGATGATGACCAAAAGCGGCAGGATAACAAACAGGATCAAAAAGATGGCATAGGGAATCGCCAATTGTTTTCTATGAAACGTGTATTTCACCTTTTTCTCCTCCAAGGTTAGCTAAGCTCAAACTGAAACTTTTCCAAGGGAACGCTGATGCTGACGTGGTCTCCGCTATTCCAGAGATATTCGTCGTTTACAATGTATTCCTCCTCAGATTCGCTTCTTACGCGATAATGGTAATAATTGTCCATGAAAATAAAGCTGTTAATGTCACCCGCTACAAAGCCTGCCTCGGCATCATCACTGAGCTTGGCATCCTCCGGTTTAAAAGAAGCAACGACCTTTCTGCCCTCCCAGGAAATCTCCTTCCCAGCTGCATCAAGCAGGCTTGTCCCCTCTTCCTTTTCTGTGCAATTTGCAAAAATGCGTGCTGCCGGAACGTCGGAAAGCTCGAAATCCTCAAACTTCACAAGGAAGCCCTTACCAGCCACGTAGCTTTCCAGCGTTCCCTCATAATGGTTGATGGTGGTATCGTAAGGAATAATGTGAATGCTGTCAGGCGCCAAATCCAAGCCAACCTTTTCACCAATCTTAAAGGATTTCAGGTTATGAATCTCTATCTCCGCGCGATCCGTTTTCACGGCCGTAACGTAAAAGATTCCCTTAAAGTCACAGGCAATGACCTCTCCCTGAATGCGTCCCTTTCCCGCCTCCGTGATCTCCACGTCCTCAGGCCGAACCACGGCATCAATGACGGTATCCACGGGATAATCGTCCACGCACTCAAATACGGCGCCGTCAAACTGCACCTTCTTTTTCCCGACCATTTTTCCCTTAAAGATATTGCTCTCACCAATAAAATCTGCCACGAAAAGATTCTTAGGCTCGTTATAGATATCCTCGGGCGTACCGATCTGCTGAATCTCACCGTCTGACATGACAACGACCTTATCAGACATGGTCAAGGCCTCCTCCTGATCGTGCGTCACGAAAATAAAGGTGATGCCAAGCTTTTTATGCATCTCTTTTAATTCAATCTGCATCTCCTTACGCATTTTTGCATCCAATGCGCTCAGGGACTCATCCAAAAGCAGCACCTCCGGCTCGTTGACAATGGCACGTGCAATGGCAATTCTCTGCTGCTGACCACCGGAAAGCGTGCTGATGCTTCTCTTCTCAAAGCCCTCGAGATCCACCATCTCAAGAACCTTTTTTACCTTTTCGTCCTGGGCTTTTTTATCCAGGCCTTTAATCTTCAGGCCAAAGGCAATATTATCATATACGTTCAGGTGAGGAAAAAGAGCATACTTCTGAAAGACCGTGTTGATCGGTCTCTCATTGGGCGGAAGGTTGCTGATGTCCTTTCCGTTTAATAAAAGCTCGCCCGCCGAAATCTTTTCAAAGCCTCCAATCATGCGCAGAATGGTCGTTTTTCCGCATCCCGAGGGGCCGAGGAGGGTTACAAATTCCCCTTTTTTAATTTCCAGATTCAGGTCCTCAATAATCGTCACGCCATCCTTAAAAACCTTCTTTACGTGCTTTAACTCTATCAGCGTATCCTTTTTATTTTCCACAGTCGTTTCCTCCCTGGTTTCTTACGCAAATCACGATTATCTTATCATGTTTCAGGTGTAAGTACAATCCTTAAATTCACAATAATTATGTATTTACAAGATACAAAAATAAGGGTAAAATAGAAAGGGTTCATTTTGAGAAGGAATGACAAATTTGAGATTGATTATGGGTGGAGGATACGACGGAAAATGGGAAAGAAAGCTACGAAAGCAGCAGACAACATGTATTATCAGGCAAGAAGTGAGGCCGCTGAAAGCAACGAGGAATTCTCGAGTCGTGAGAAGGCAGCCGAGCTCATCGGCATTGATCGGACCAGACTGGCAAGAATTGAATTAGACGCCATTATGCCCTATCCCGAGGAAGTAAAGGCCATGGCAGAGGCTTATAATACGCCAGAGCTTTGCAATGCTTATTGTGCAAGGGAGTGTCCCCTTGGCAAGGGAACCGTACAGGAAGTCGAAATTGATGATTTTGACAGACTTGCGCTCAAGGTTTTAGGTTCCTTAAAGGATATCGAATCCATTCGCGCAACACTCATCTCCATCTCCGAGGACGGCGTCGTTCAGGAATGGGAAAAACAGGATTTTCAAGGCATTTTGGATTCGCTGGATAAAATTAGCGCAAATGCAAATGCCCTAAAGATTTGGGCCATGAAAAACGTCAAAATAAAAGAGTGATCGCTTATGCGGTCACTCCTTTTTTTGCGACATCATTTCATCAATCATCTTTTCGATCATGAGCTTTTTTACGTATACGTCATAGCTCAGCATGCAGATAAATGCAAATTTCTGAAGAAAATCCTTGCCCTCCTCCGGCGCATCTCCATAGGTCTGCTCCGCTTCCTTAAACTTCTTGATGACATCCTCCTTGAGTCCCTCAAGCTGCCCCTTCTCCAGACGCAATACTTCACGATAAACGCTCTCCAGATTAAACTCCTCCCCACATTGGAAATACTCCTTTGTCACGGGCTCTAAGAGCTTCTGGATGTCATTTATGGACAAGATCCCCTTATAATAATAGATAAAGATCAGAAGCAAGATGTGCTCCTTGGTATACTTTTTCTTTACCGGGGGTGGAATCAAATCATTCTTCGCGTAATTGTTAATCATGGTCTTCGTCAGAATCCTGTCATCACCGGGATTTCTCACCGTTGACCGAAGGCGCTTGTCCATAAAACTCGTCACCTGATCCATGTATAAGTCAATTCCCGGAATGTCCTCCGGCTCTATATATTGTATTCTCTCTAAGCTGGCAAGTATGCTGCCCAGCAGGTCATCTCCATTGATTGTCATCTTGGGCACCTCCCTGAAGCTTATTATATAGTATTTAAAACGACGTGGCAAGATTTTGTTTTGTTTTTTTCAGATTTCTCTGCCACGGGGGCTTTACTTTCAAACTTTAGTATGCTAAAATACAGTTATGTAAAACTTTACAGTATCAAAGTAAAGCTTTGGAGGAAAAATCATGAATAAGAAAATCAAAACGGAAGCCGTTGATTCTTTATTTGATGCCATACTGACCTTAAAGGACCGCAATGAATGCTACGCATTCTTCGAGGATCTTTGTACCGTAAACGAACTGCTCTCCCTGTCCCAACGCTTTGAGGTTGCATCCATGCTTCGGGATCACAAAACCTATCTCGACATTGCAGAAAAAACCGGCGCTTCCACGGCGACCATCAGTCGTGTCAATCGTTCCCTAAATTACGGAAACGATGGTTATGAGCTTGTTTTCAACAGACTCCCTCAAAAATAATACGCATTTAGAAACAATCTTTTTCCACTAGGGATCAGCCTTTGATTTCGATCACGTCGAGCGGATTTACGTAGCTTCCGTCAAGCATGATTTGATATCCGACGCTGGTCCCGATTGGTTCTATCATGAAAATCGTCGTTCCCTGATAAACCTCATCTCCGATCTTCACAAATGGATCTCCCTGATTGCGATAAATCGTAACATATCCATTTCCATGATCCACCCAAACGTTGTGTCCATAGAGCACGTCATCCTTTACGTCAATGACCGTCCCCTTTGCCGTAGCAACCACCATCGTCCCGGGCGTAGCGGTAATCTTCGCCACGGGTCTGTCAACGCCCTCCGTCACGACGTCCGTCGCAGATCCATTAATGGGAAAGCCCGTCGGAAGACTGATGCTTTCGATCTCCTCCGTTAGCTTCTTCTCATTATCAATCTTTTCATTCAGGGTTGCGGAAAGAACCTGTACCTCATTCTCCAGGTTTTGGATTTGCTCTTTCAGCTCCAGCTCCCTTGCCTCCATCTGCGTCTTGACCTTGGCATTTTCATTGGTAAGGTCCGTCATGGTACGCAGCTGTTGATTACTCTTGTCAATTGCCGCCTGCCAGATCCTCTCCTCATAAAACAAAAAACCGAGCAACGCACCAAACGCCGCAAATAAAACAATTACGATCAGTCCCAAAACCCAGGTACGAATCTTAAACTGTCTGACGTTCGCGTCCACTGCATCCGAAGTCACGATAATCACGTGATTGGTTCTTCGTTTCTGATGCTTCTCTTCCATTTGTTACCCTCCTGTGAAAGAAATGTCCTCCAAACAATCCCTCTATGTTTATTTAACGGCGAATTCCCGGCATTCTTTTAGTATTTTATCAAAGGAAAGCGTTCCGCCGAACAAATCTAAGGCACTTCCCACCGTTACGTTCAGTCTCCCCTTGCCAAGCTCTCCCAAGAGACGAAGATCCTCGTAAGCATGTACGCCGCCCGCATAGGTCACGGGAATTCCCTTGTAGTTCCCCAGCATTTCCGCCAGGTCTCGCTCAATTCCCCGATTCTTTCCCTCGACGTCCACGGCATGAATCAAAAACTCATCACAATATTCCGCCAAACAATCTAATAGCTCCGTCGTTACCTTTTCGCTGGTCACCTTCTGCCAGCGATCCGTTACCACATAGTAGTCCTCTCCCACCCTGCGACAGCTGACGTCCAATACCAAACGATCTTTTCCCACAATATCCTTTAGAGCAAGAAGACGATCAAACAGGATTCGTCCATCCTGAAAAACATAGGAGGTCACAATCACGTGAGAAGCACCCGCGTCCAAAAATTCCATGGCATTGTCCGCCCGAATGCCGCCGCCAATCTGCAAGCCTCCGGGATACGCTGCCAGCGCCTTCTTTGCCTGCGCCTTTGTCGCTTCATAATATTCACTGTCCGCGGAATTTAGAAGAATGACATGACCGCCTCGAATGCCTGCCTCTTGATAAAGCTTTGCATAATAATCTGCGTCAAAGGAAGCCACGAAATTTTCCGTAGCACGATTTCCCTGATCCTTTAGGCTCGCACCCACGATCTGCTTTACCTTACCATTATGAATATCAATACAAGGCCTAAATTCCACCGATGCATCCTCACTTTTTTCATGATTTGCTAACCGTTTCCTTCGACATGTCATTTACAGGTCCAAGAAACCATGTCATAAACACCTTATGTTATTATATCAAAAAACATTTCATTTGAAAAGATCTGAAAAACAGGTATAATTTCAACCTGAAATGTATTTCAAATTTCTACCTTACAAACATTAGATAGATTTTAGTCTTTCACATGTAGGATTTACCCTTGCACACGGTGTGCTTAGCGTGTATGCTCTATCCGTTGC
>JAEEGG010024054.1_pt1 | contig 11849 bp, 14 predicted proteins | sample 9134161 | NCBI WGS metagenome assembly JAEEGG01 (sample SAMN16246543, study PRJNA631951) | gut metagenome | biome: gut microbiome; feature: rumen; material: CR-attached | host: Bos | place: Iran: Karaj | collected 2018-10 | reverse complement strand
CTGGCACAGCTCTTCTGCGGGACATCCTTGCCTCGGATGCCCTTCTCTGCTGCCGTCAGGTGCTTTATGTACTGCTTGCTCGTCATTGCCGGGTCGTTTGTTTTACAGGTACAAAGGTACGAAAAAATCCCGACATATACAAGTCCTTGAGAGTCAATAAATGTTATTCTAGCTTACTGAATATTAAAGCGTTTTCTGCGGGCGGAAGAAGGGTATAAACCCTCCATGAAAAGCACCAACTCATCCCATCTGAGCTCATAGAAAACAGGTGTCTCATGAGTCTGGAACACCTTGCGGCTGATGCGCCCGACCTCCATACGCTTGTAGTATATCACATACCCGCCACGCTCCCAGTGAAGTAGTTTCATCAGCGTGCGGCTGCGGTTGAAGTACACATAGACACTGCCGTCGGACGGCTTGCGACCACAAATGCGGGCAAGGCCGCACAACGGCTCAACACCTTTGCGGAGGTCTACACTCGTACTGTAGACCATGAACTTGTTCGTTTCGTTCAGACTAAACATAATTCGACGTATTTTGAGGCTGCAAAGGTACGAAGTCCTTGGCAAATGCAAAATACGTCGAAAATGGGATGGTTACCAAATTTGAAATGGCTATTTGAAGAAATTGCAAGCAATCTGGATGAGTGCAAGGCGGTTGATGAAATGACTTTGGAGAGGTATCTGTTTTCTCTATTGCAACCCTTTAAGGAATATGCCGATATATTGAACCGTGATAATTTGAATAGGACGTATGATGTTGATGGGTTTGATGGAGTTGGTAGTTATAAGTATTGGAATAATTTTGATAATTGGGTATGGGAAAAGTTGCAAAGGTTTGGGCTTACAGATGACAATGAAGATGATGAGGTATTTAGGGGGTGCTGTATGACATTATGCAACCTTTGGGATGTTACCTATATGTATGCAAATATGTTGGATGCTGTTTTGTTGGAAAGGGGGATTGATTTAAAGGCGATACAAAACCAAGTTGGGGTAACATTACTTACAAAGAGGGATTTAACCCAGATAGGCTATTATTTGGGTACACCAGAGAGGGCAAAAACACTAATAAGCAGGGTTGCACCAGAACCAGAACCGCCACAGCCTCAACCAGAGGGAAACGATAAAGTAATGTTGCCAGAGGTGCTTAATACCGATGAGGCTAAAAGGCTTTTGGATAGGCTTTGCAAGGCTGGATTTGCTAAAATAGAGAATGGGGGCTATAGATGGATAGGCACAAAGTATTTATGTGCTTATTTTGCCGACAGAGCAAGCCACAGCCTCAACCTTTCAAACACAATGGATAAAGAGGGGAATATTGCTACAAGTTGGAAACCCTTTAAGGCTTTATTTGGGATTGATGGGCTAAAAGGTGCAAAGCAGAATTGGATGAGGCTTAACACAAAGTTTGAGCCAACGGGGTTTGAGGCTATTGCAAAGTTATTTGAGCCAGAGGGATAACACACCACAACACACCCAGATACACCCGCCACACCGATATTACAACGGTGTGGCTTTTGCTTTCTTTTGTTGCCTATCTTTGCACCAAAATTATTAATTTATTAAATGCAAGGATATGGCAAATGAAGAAATTATTTTGAAAAGGTTGGATGCTATAGAGCGATATGCTTTATTGGCTTCAAAGAGTGTGTTGCTTCTGGATGAGGTTGCACTATTAACGGGGCTTTCAAAATCCCGATTGTACAAATTGACTTGTGGCAAGCAGATACCTTTTTATAAAAATGCCAAAATGCTCTATTTTGACAAAAAGGAGGTAGAAGATTGGATGAGGCAAAACAAATCTATAAACCAGATGGAGGCAGAGCAAAAGGCAGATGCTTATTTGGTTAGGAAAGGGGGTGCTTTATGATTATTACAGATTATTACCGCTTCCAAAAGTTGCAAGGGCAAAAGAGCAAATTAAGGATTGATTGTGTTGTGAGTAGTGAGAGTTACCCACCAATGGAGGCTTTGAGAAACAAGCAGGGGGAACTATTCCTATATATTGGCGATAATACCTATACAAAGGCGGGCAATGAAAGAAAGGCAGATTTGGCAATAAGCAGAACAAGCCATATAAGCAGCGTTTACAACCCAGAGCCAGATTTGCCCTATTGGTATGGGGATTTCAACCACACAACAGATGCACTTTTATTTGTGCATAAAGATGCCGAGTTTGTTAATGGAGGCTTGCAAGCGGGGGCGGTTGTAGAGTGCTTTGTATGTAGGGGGCAAAGGAATAACCGTGCACAATTGTATAACGCTTTGTGTGACGGGCTTCTTGATGATGAAATGGATTCATTAAGGCAAGCAGCAGCCTCCTTTTAAGTTACCGATTTAGTAACCGTGTTATATGTATGATACAATATACCTCAATATTACAGAGGCAGAGGCAGGCGGGGGCGATTTCCTAAGTGAGATACCTTGCTATCTGGATAGGGTAAGTGAGCACAATTATAGCGGGCACATTATCCTATCTGGATGCCTCAACGGGCTTAAGGTAAGTGCAAGCCGATATCAAGTAAAGGTTAAAGGCTCTATTTGCAAATACTACCTAAACGATAACTTGCAAACGTTAGGGCGGGGCGATACCCAGAGGGCTATTGAAAGGCTTTCTGATGAGTTGCACCTACCAATGAGCCTTGCAACCGTGCACCGTGTCGATATTGGGCAAAACTTTATAATGAAAAGCCCCACGGATGTATATTTAAATCATTTGGGGGTGCTAAAGAATTATAAGCGATGCCCGATGATAGAAGCGGGTACACTATACTATACAAAGCGGGATGAGGCTATTTGCTTCTATGACAAAGTAAAGGAGAGTAGGCAGAGCCGTGAACCGCTACCAGAACTATATCAAGGCAGAAACGTGTTGAGGTATGAGCAAAGATATATCAAAAGGGTTGCAAGCAGCCTCAACGTGCCAGAGGTAACGGGGGCGATGCTCTATGATGAGGCTTTTTATAAGGCGGTGTTGGCTATCTGGAAAGATGGCTATTTTGCAATAAAGAAAATCAATGATATAACGCTAAACTTTCAAGCAATGAAAACAAAGCAAGAATTATACAAAATGGGGGTGCTTTCTCTAATAGAGAGGGCGGGCGGTGAAATGGAAATGATAGACCAGATAAATGAGGCTTGCAAAAGGGGGGATTTATCCAAGAAACAAGCCTTTGATTTAAGGAGGGCGGTTGCTGATGCTTGCAAGCAAAAAGAGGGGCTTGTTACTAAGAATGATTGTATATGTGAGTTAGATAAAAAGGTGTTGGATGCTATTAAGTTTTACCGTTAATTGACGTGTCATTTATAATAACGTGTCAAATGTTACCAATTTAGTAACCCAGAGGGCAAAACTATAGTAGTAAGTTGTAGTAAAGGGAGGCTGATATATGGCAAGGCAAAAGAATGATGGCAGAGGCAGGTTAGGAGGCAGAAAAGCGGGTACACCCAACAAAACCACAAAGGAGGTTAAAGAATGGGTTAGTGGGCTTCTGGAAGATGGCAGAGCCAGATTTGAAAGTGCATTATTGCAAGTAAGCCCAGAGGACTATATTAAAACATATATGGGGCTTTTGCCTTATGTTACCCCAAAGATGCAAGCAATTTCCCTTGATGCAACTTTGGAGGCAGAATATAAGAGCCTTGAAAGGCTTTTGGATAATGCCCCAAATGAGTTTGTAGATGAGATTGCAAGGCGGGTTAGAGAGTTACAGAAAAAGGCAAGTGATGGAAAGTAGGCAATATCTTAAAATGCTGATGAGAGGGCAACAGCCTCAACCCAGAAAAGCCAAAACCTTTTTTGTGTTGGATGGGAAAGTACACCCTAAATGTATTGAGGATATAGAGGGCGGGGATGATTTCATTTTGGCAATTGTCACAAGTAAGGAAGATATAGCAGCGTGGGAGGCTTTCAGCAAGGCGGGAAAGGATGAGGCTTGCAATAAAGTAACTAAGGCAGATTTGGCAGCGTGGGAGCATTACCAGATAATAAGCGATTTGCCCAGAGATTTGCCAGAGCCAGAGAGATAGATATTTTTTCATTTGTGCAAAAAATGATTGGGGCGGGTGGTTTGTGATAAATAGCCCGCTTAATTTTCATTAGTTTTGCTTATAAATGTATAAAACAGTAAGGTTTTCTTAACCCCAATTAGTATTACTTACTATGTAATGCAAAAGTATTCCAAAGATAATTAAAACGCTTTGCAAGATGATTGTTTGATAGTATTTTTGTGGTGTTTTTTACAAATAACAGATGATATGAAACAGGAAAGAACAGCTACCAATGTAGCAAGTGAGAACCAGAGCACAGAGTTAAGAACAGCCTTTGCAATGCCTCAATTTATGGGGATTGTTGAGAGTTTGCAAAAGGCAGTTGGTGAGATTGAGGGGCTTATGAGCCGATATGAAAAGGATGATAAGAGGCGGTTGTTACTTATTGATATGAGCAACACAATAACACAGAACCTCTACAGCAAATTAGAGGGGATTGTTGGCAGTGATTTTGTGGAGTGTTCTTTGAATATCTTTGCAAGCCCCTGTAAGGATTGACAGCCCAGATTTGGGCTTACCTCTAAGAACTAAGCGGGATGCCTTGACGGTGTACCCGCTTTTTCCTTAACCAGATGGGGGCAGGGGAACTACAAAGAGCCTCAACGATGCCAGATGCAAGTTTTTGGGCTTTTCCTTTGTCAGTTGGGAAATTATTACTACCTTTGCCCCAAGAAAAGCCCGCTAAATGGCTTAAAATGGCTGTTTTGTTACTAATTTGTTACCCGCTTTTAGTGCAAGGCGGGCTTTTTTATTGAAAATCAATAATTTACAATAAAAAATAATACTTATGTTAGGAAACTTTTCTTATTACAATCCCACCAAACTGTATTTTGGTGATGAGTCTTTGAACTTCCTCAAGGACGAACTGAAGGGCTACGGCCCAGTGGTGCTGCTGAACTACGGCAGCGGCAGTGTGAAGCGCAACGGCATCTACGACCAGGTGATGGCCATCCTCAAGGAGGCAGGCAAGACCATCGTGGAGAACCCGGGCGTGATGACCAACCCCACGTTGGAGAAGCTGCGCGAGGGCATAAAGATAGCCCGCGAGAACGAAGTGGACCTGATTCTCGCCCTCGGCGGCGGCAGCGTGTGCGACTACTCAAAGGCGGTGGCAGCGTCGACGTATTACGAGGGCGACTATTGGGAGCAGTTTTGGCTGAAGCAGGAGAACCCCGCCGCCGACCAACGGCTGCTGCCCGTGGGCTGCATCCTGACGATGGCTGGCACAGGCTCAGAGATGAATGCCGGCACAGTGATTACCGATGCTGAGCATACGTTCAAGGTGGGCCACGTGTTCGACAGCCGTCTGATGCCGAAGTTCTCCATCCTCAACCCGAAGTTCACGATGACCGTGCCCGAGAACCAGATGAAGGCGGGCATCTACGACATCATGAACCACATCATGGAGCAGTACTTCAGCGATTTCGACGACAACACCAGCGACTATCTGGCCGAGGGTCTGATGCGCTCCGTCATACACAGCAGCCGCATCGCCGTGAAGAATCCGCAGGACTATGAGGCACGCTCCAATATTATGTGGACCGCCACATGGGCGCTGAACACCCTCATCGGACTGGGCAAGAAGGAAGACTGGATGGTGCACATGATTGGTCACAGCGTGGGTGCCTGGACGCACGCCCCTCACGGCTATGCGCTGGCCTCCGTCTCGATGGCCTACTATCGCCGCGCCATGCAGAACGGTCTGCCTAAATTCGTGCGCTTCGCCAAGAATGTATGGAACATCAGCGGTGAGGGGATGACCGACGAGCAGACAGCCGAAGCAGGCCTGCAGGCCCTGAAAGCCTGGATGCTGGAGATTGGTCTGCCACTCACCATCAGCGAGCTCGGAGCTACCACCGAGATGATTCCCGGCATCACCGAGACTACCGTCGTATATCCCGCCGGCTACCTGAATCTGACAAAGGAAGATGTGACGGAGATTCTGAAGGAAAGCATGTAGGAACACTGTCGCCACATGAGCCTATCGTCGTTTCAGATACTCGCTGGGTGATAGGCCGAAGTGGCGCTTGAACGTGCGCGTGAAATGCTGGGGATAGTCGAACCCCAGCATTTCTGCTGTTTCGGTTACGGTGTGGCCTGCGATGAGCAGCTGTTGGGCACGGTGCATGACGAAACGGCGGATGGCAGCGGAGGCATTGTCGCCCGTCATCTGGCGAATGAGGTCGCCGAAGTAGTTGGGCGAGAGAAACAGTTCCTGAGCGCAGTAGCGCACGGTGGGCAGACCGTGCTGACGGTAGAGCCGCTGGTCGTAGTAGCGCTTCAGCAAGTCGTCGAAGCGTATCAGCAGGTCGTTGGTCTGGCTCTGGGCCTCGGTCTGGAACTGGCGGTTGTAGAACCGGGCGCTGTATTCCAGAATCAGCTGGAGATAGGTCACCACGATGTTCTTCAGGCGCGGGTCGTCGGCGTGGTCCTGCAGTTCGTGGCGAATCATCTTCATGCACATCGAGAGCGTGCGCAGTTCGTCGGGCAGCATCTGCAGGGCTTCGCTGTCGTAGTAGGAGAAGAAATGGAAGTCGTCGATGCGCCCCTCTAGGGGCGTTCCCGTGAGAAACTGCGGCGAAAACATGAGCACCCAACCACGTATGTGGATAATCTCGCCGTTGTCGCTCACGCCCCCCATCTGACCGGGTGCGACGCAGAGCAGCGACCCGCTGCTGAAACGGTACTGCCCCTGGCCGTAGCTGATGGTGTAAGGACTCTCTTCGAGCAGGAAGATGCCATATACACCGTAGTTGCAGAGTGCATGGCGGCAGTACTCCAGCTCGTCGTAGTGTACCACGCAAATGTCGTCGTGCAGCACCTCGGCTCCCACGTAACGGGCGTAGTCGTTGGGGCTGTCTACTTGTAGAATCTTCTCCATAATCGACCAATTTGGGTGCAAATATACCACTTTTTTCGCAAATTCAGTAAAAATGGTAAGTCTATCCGTAAATTGTTTAGCATATTGTAACAAAAATCGCCGTACCTTTGCGCTCTGTAAACATGATTGCACGAGGAACCCAGGATGAAAAGGATTAGAACAATTATATTTGCGACGATGATTTCAACTGCATCTATGGCTCAAGGCGTGATAGACGTGCATAGTCACATCATCACTCCAGAGTTTGTGTCGTCACTCAAAGATGAGGGCCGGTTGATGGACGAAGGATTTCCCTTGCCGAAATATGACGTGACGAATCATCTGAAGTGGATGGACGAAGCTGGTATACAGACATCGGTGCTCACATTAGCAGCCCCGCAGCCAACATCCGCCGACATAGTGAGACAGACAAACGAAGCTGCGGCCCGCATCAAAAAGGAGCATCCTGACAGATTTAAGTTCTGTGCAGCATTGCCTCTGCCTGATGTGAATGCCGCTATACGCGAGGCCATCTATGCACTCGACACGCTGAAAGCAGACGGCATCAAACTGGGCACAAACGTAGGTGGGCAATACCTCGGTGCGCCTGAACTCGATACGCTTTTTTCAGTCATGAATGAGCGACGGGCAATCATCATCTTGCACCCTCATCGCCCTGAGCCTGTGAATAGGCAGGTGATGCAGCAGACACCGCTCGCCATGCAGGAATACCTCTCGGAGACTACCCGTGCCGTATCTAACATGATTTCACGCAATGTACTGGCTCGCTACAACAACATAAAGGTGGTGGTGCCTCATTGCGGAGCCTATCTGCCACTGGCTGTGCCTCGCATGAAGTCACTGACTCCAGTGATGCAGGCCAACAAGATGGTTGGTGAGATAGACTGGGAAGCCAATCTTGCCACATTGTACTACGACTTGGCAGGTGCACACTCGCCAGAGGTCATCCGTATGATGCTCACTATCACCACGCCCGACCATCTGCTCTATGGCTCCGACTATCCATACGTCGCTCCACAAGTGCTCACGCAGAGTCTTGCAAGGATGAAGCAGTATTTAAAAGACGAGACAGACCTCGCACCATTTCGCGAGATGATTCTCTACCAAAATGCCAATCAAATATTCAGGCAATGATATAGCAGTTGACCGGCATGCCCTGAAGGAGACCGTAGGCCTCTCCTCCCTTATCCTTGGTTCAGAAGAGGAGAACGCTACGCGCGCGCGATATATACGCGCGCATGACTGTTTGGTGCTTGCACCTCTTGCACCACACAGTGACCTTAGCTGCCTAAGCACCCACTCTTTGCCCCCACCACAAAGTGCATAAATATGCATTTCTGTAGAGCCGCCCCGTGAGAAAAAGTGGCCGCCCCGTGAAAAAAAGTCGCCTCCTTTTTTTCACGGGGCGGCTCCACATGGGAGAACCGGGCCGTCATGGGTCAGCGGCACACCGTTATGCATAAACATACACACAAAGTGAATATATATGCAGGATGAAACAAATAGAAAAGCATGAGACAAATAGAAAAAGCTAGCTCACACCCGTTACCTCGCCACGCGGTACATGGCCGACGGAAGGCGAGCGTGGTGCAAGTGGTGCAAGCACCTTTCACTCACGCGCGCGTATATAAAGGGATTTTCTCTTTGTTGGCTTAGGGAGGAGCCACTTGAGACTAGCGTTTGTCGGGAATGCCATAGTCTGGCCATCGCTCCTGTGGATAATACCCCTTCAAGGTCTTCTTCGACTCGGCGTAGGAGGCTTTGACGGTGGTCATCAGGTCGTTCATCCTTTTTACTTTTGGTGATAGTTGCTCACGCAGACGGTCCACCTCGGCACTGGCTTCGGAGAGCATTGCCACGGTCTTCTCCATCTCGTTAATTTCATTGGTAGACACACCACGTTCACCCATCTCTCTCACGTGTCGGCGAAGCCCCTCAATGAGGTTGAGGCTTTTCTCAATCTGAATTTCTGTAGTCTTTGACATAATGCTTGAAAATTTAATGAATAATGATACTTCTGTATCCCTTTTTTCTCTTGCAAAATTATCAAAAAAAGTCGATTTTACGAATACTACAGAGCTTCACTTTTTTATTTTTTTAAGATGCAGAAAAGTCCTATTTAAATGTTTTTTGCAATTGCATGGAGGATGCAATTGCCTACAAGGGACGGGAGCCTTAAGGGTACCCTCAGGGCTGCTCAACTCGCATATTATTGACGAAAATTATGGTCTGTTGGGGCTACGATTTGGTCACACGGAAGGCCAGCATGGTGAGGTCGTCGTTTTGCTCGGCCCCGTCGCGAAACTGGTCGGTGTCGGCCTTGAGAGCCTCTATCATACTGCGCATACTTAGTGAAGAGTGCGACGTCATCAGCTGGACGATGCGTTCCTCGCCATACTGTTCCTGCTGGCGGTTCTCCGCTTCGTTCAGGCCGTCGGTGTAGAGCAGCATCATACTGTTGTTGAACGTCCCCAGCTCTTCGCCCACATATTCCAGGTCAGGCCACAGTCCTATGGGGGCATTGACCTCCTTGACGTCGAGGAAGGCGTATTGCCCTTCGGCATTGCCGATGATGGGCGGATTGTGCCCGGCGTTGCAGTATTCTAACCGTCCCTGTTTCAGGTCGTACATACAGATGAACATGGTAACGAACATGCCCATTTCGTTGTTAGTCGATAGTTCAGCATTCATGCGAGTAGCTATCTCGACGGGATTTTTCCCCATCGAGGCCAGGGTCAGGAATCCACGAGCAGCCTGCGTCATGAAGAGCGAGGCTGGCACGCCTTTACCGCTTACATCGCCAATGCAGAAATAGAGTTTGTCGCCTTTCAGGAGGAAGTTGTACAGATCGCCGCCCACCTCCTTGGCGGGTGTCATCGAGGCATACATGTCGAGACCCTCCACGTTGGGAAAAACTTGCGGCACCATCGACATCTGTATGTCGCGGGCTATGCGCAGTTCGCTCTCCATACGCTCTTTGGCTATGGTGGTCTCCTCCAGCTGGTCGTAGGCCGTCTTCAGGTCGTTGTGGGCTTTCGTCAGTCGGGCTGCTATGCGGTGGCGCACAATAATATAGATGACGAGCAAGAGGATGAGCGCCGCCATGGCAATGAGTCGACCGATATGGCGCTGGCGCACGTATTGCTCGTTCTCGGCGGTTATCTCAAGCTCTTTCTGGTGGACGGCCGCCTCTTCGCGAGCTTCAGCTCTGCGCGAAAGCGTGATAGCCGAGTCGAGCCGCTCAGCTATGGTCATGCTCACGGCACAGGCCGTGTCTATTCGTCCGGCCTTCAAATTGACTTCATACTTCTTTAGGAGCATTTTCTGTATGTTCTCCAGCGAATAGTTAGTGCCGTACGCCATCATCCATTCATCCATTCTTCCGAAGTTGTCAGCAGCATCCTGCCATCGCCCTGCCAGCCTGAGATAGTCGACGGCCAGTATCCTGCCCTCTGCCGTCTGGAAGAATTCCGTCTGGCAGAACAGCCTGTATGCCTCGGCGGCTTCGTCCTTAAGCCCCAGTCCCTCTAAAGCCCTGGCCAGATAGATATTGTAGCGTGCCCGCTGTTTGTCGGCATAGTCGGGGCGCGCGTCAGCCTGCTTTTCATATCCGTCAATGAGTTGGCTCATGCGCTCAAGCCATATTCTCGCCTTCTCATAGTCGGCCATTTCCAGGTAGTTGTAGCAGATGTTGATGACACCCACTATGGCATCGCGGTAGCTGATGGCATCAGGATGACGCTTGATGTTGTCAAGGTGGGCACGATAAGCCTCTTCCAGACTATTGGAAGTATTGTCATCACTCAATCCGAGACGGCTCTGGTCGCAGCCTATGTAAATGAGCATGTTAGTGTATTCGCTGGTAGTGTCGCGCCCCAGGCTTTTCAACCGTTCTGTAGCGGGTATGGCCACCTTCAGGGCGGCTTCATATTCAGTCCATGTACTCAAAAGCCCCGTCAGGCGGTTGGTAATACCGGCATACACCCGCACGTCTTCGTCGTCGGTCGAGTTCTCTACTGCGGCGATACCCGTCTTCCAGTAGAGCTCTGCCATGCGCTTCTGCATCATCCGGTCGTAAGCATAGCCCAGCCAATAGCAGGCCTTGCCCTCGGAGAAGCTTCCTAACTGCTTAAAACTGTCCACAAGTACAATGATGCGCGGGTAGTCCTTGTCCAAATAGGCCTTGTACACCATGTCTTCTGCTTCTCTGCGCTGCCTTTCCTGCTCTTTAGAGTCGCCCCCACATCCTGACAGGAAGAAGGCGGCAACCGCCACCAACAGAGTGAAACGTCGAAATATGCTTCTAATCATATATTCTTTGCATGTAGATGTCAGTGTGCAAAGATACAACTTTTTTAAAGAAATAATGCACATTTCCCGTTTTTTTTCATATCCATCGACTACCACCACGGTAGAGAACTGAAGCCGAAGGTACTTTCGCTCGCTTATTCGTACCTTTGGCTGACGCCGAAGGCACTTCCGCTTCCATATAACAAATCACTTGTTACATAAACTTCATTTAATGAGCTCTTACGCTGAGTCGAAGAAGACCTTGAAGGGGTATAACAGGAGCTATGGCCCTAAATCTATACTCTGCGCGGGAGTGATGGCGCTCGTAGGCGCAGGGAGCGCAGTCGGAAGCGCAGGGAGCACAGTCAGGAGCGCAGGGAGCGCAGTCGGAAGCGCAGGGACTCCGTAGGCACTCCCCTCCCATGAGGGGAGGGGCAGGGGTGGGGTCAGTAATATCCCCATCCGCTTACTCGGGGTGATGACGGCCCTCAATGTATTGTCTAACCTGCACTTCTTCAAGCCCTTAGAAAGATACTGACCCCACCCCTACCCCTCCCCTACATGGGAGGGGAGGGCCTACGGAGTCCCTGCGCTTTTCGCTCGCTTATTCGCACCTTTGGCTAACG
>JAEEGG010024051.1_pt1 | contig 11850 bp, 6 predicted proteins | sample 9134161 | NCBI WGS metagenome assembly JAEEGG01 (sample SAMN16246543, study PRJNA631951) | gut metagenome | biome: gut microbiome; feature: rumen; material: CR-attached | host: Bos | place: Iran: Karaj | collected 2018-10 | reverse complement strand
CGTCTTTTGGAGTTGCCCCCTCGGGAATATGCAGATGAACAATATTGTCTTCAAACCACTGTGCTTCTTTAATACCCTTTTCTACTGCATAACGGCGTGCCCAGTTAAAGGCAATCTGGCTCGATTCCTTCATTACATCGCCCATCTGACCGGTAAGGACTAACGCACCTTTTCCGGCAAAGCTTACAGCTTCCAGAAGCAGCGTGTCTCCGCCCATGCTTGTCCAGGCAAGACCAATTGCAGTTCCCGGTACAGAAGCAACCTTTATCTGGCTTTCGTCAAAGTCCGGTTTTCCAAGGTATTTATCTAAATCAGAAGAGTCAATTGTTATAGGGCCCTTCGACAAGCTCAGGGACCCCGCTTTTGATTGATGGGGTTCCTGAGCTTGTCGAAGGACCCCAGTTGCAGGCATGTTATTACTTTGTACGAGTTCAGTTACAATCTTACGGTGAATCTTGTCGAGGCATTTTTCATAATGTCTTACCCCTGCTTCTCTGGCATATTCTTTGGCAATACGGTCCAGGGCAGCCTTGGTATATTTTACCTGACCTTTTTTAAGGCCATTTTTTTCAAGGCTCTTTGGAATAAGGTACTTCTTTGCAATTTCAAATTTTTCCTGGTCAATGTAGCCGCTAAGCTGAATAATTTCTGCACGGTCCAGAAGCGGAGACGGAATAGAGTCCAATGTGTTTGCAGTAAGAATAAAGAACACGTTGGAAACATCAAACGGCAGGTCCAGGTAGTCGTCGCGGAAGGTGTTGTTCTGTTCCGGGTCAAGAACTTCGAGCAAGGCACTGGCAGGATCTCCGTTGTGACTTGAGCCCATCTTGTCTACTTCGTCAATCATAAAGACAGGGCTTGCGTTCTTTGTAATTTTGAGTCCCTGAATAATTTTGCCCGGCATAGCGCCAATGTAGGTTCTGCGGTGTCCTTTAATTTCGGCTTCGTCACGCATACCGCCGACACTAAAACGGAAGAACGGCTTTTTCATTGCACTGGCAATTGAGCGGCCTACGCTGGTCTTTCCAACACCCGGAGGTCCAACCAGCAGAAGAATTGAACCCTTGCTGTCGTTTTTCATTTTGCGCACGGCAAGATATTCTATAATTCGCTTTTTAACATCATCAAGGCCAAAGTGGTCGCGCTCAAGAATCTTCTGTGCCTGGGTAATATCAAAGTCGTCCATTTTAGAACTGCCTTGGGTATTCCACGGAAGCTTACAGATAAGGTCCAGATAATTACGGGTAACCATGTATTCAGAAGATCCAGGCTCCATCATGCGAAGTTTTTCAAGCTCGTTGGTTGCGGTCTCTTTTACTTCGCCGGTGAGTTTGAGTTCTTCTATTGCCTTTTTGAATTTCTGATAGTCTGTTGCGTCGCCACCTAAGGTTTCGCCAAGCTCTTCCTGAATAGACTTCATTTCTTCGCGCAAAAAATATTCACGCTGATTTTTTTCTACCCTGTCGTTAAGCTCGCGCTGAATTTTTTTCTGAACACGCAGCAGCTCCTGTTCCTTTTTAATAAAAATCAAGACCTGCTCCATGCGGGCACGAACGTTTAGAGTTTCCAAAATCTTTTGCTGTTCAACTTTATCTACATTTAATATAGAAGCAATAAAGTCTGCAATTTTACCGGGGTTATCAATGTTTACCATATTAAGGCGCATTTCTTCGCTGAACAAAGGATTGTTTTCACTAACTTCCTTCATTTCGCTAAGTAGCGCGCGGGTAAGAGCCTTTACTTCAAAAGTGTCGGCCTCTTCTTCTTCAAGATATTCTACTGCAACTGCAACTGGTGCCGAACTGTGCAGCACCTTACGGATTTTGAATCGCTTTACTGTAGAAACAAAAATATTTATTCCGCCGTCCGGCAGATTTACTTTCTTAAGAATGCGTGCAACTGTACCTACTCTGTGCATGTCTGCCGCAGTAGGAATTTCTGCATCATTTTTGAGCATTACAATGCCAATAAAGCCGCCTTCTTCGTAAGCCTTTTCGACAACCTTAACATCGTCGGGCGCATTAATCATAAGAGGAGTAAAAATCCCAGGAAAAATAGGACGAGACTGCAGCGGTATAAGCAGCAGCTTGTCCGGAAGTATATTTTCTGTAGGGATAATCGATCCCGAATTTATATCATCATCAAAAATACTAGCCATATCATCTAATATAATAAAATCCGATGAAAAAGGCAAATTTACTTCTGAATAATCTGACTCCTTGCAACAGAACCATCTGCAAAATGAACAATTACAACATAGCACTTAACATTCTTAAGATCTTCTTCACTATTGTACATTGTAAAAGACTTTGCTGTGTAATCATCTGCGGCAAATGTAATGACATCTTCCTTTATACACTTTCTACCTTCTTCCCATTCCAGTTTAGTCCAGTTTTTACAAACCTCATAAGGCTGATCTGTAACTATTGTTCGGGCAAGCACAGGTGCATCAGAAGAAATTAATACATAATCATCAACTGGTGGATAAATAACAGTACGGTTTGGAGTATTGGAATCTCCTGTGTAGATATATACTGGATGGGTATAATAATAAGACGAAGTATCTGTTGAACCGGATAAATGATAGTAGTACAATTTAATAAAACTATCTGCAGGATAATGATCGTTGGTCTTTTTTAAAATTGTCGGATTTTTAAAAAACCCAGATTCAATAAAGGTTGAAGAACCTATTGTTTTATATTCTTGCCAACCTGTGCCATCCCACTTAGAGACACACAATTTACCAAAATAACCAAATGCCTGACCAAAGGATTCCCAGTTAAATGAAATGGAATTTGCATCAGGTTTGGATAATTCCTTTATTCTTTGTCTTGCGTTAGAAGTATTTCTGCTGTTACAAACAAGATTACCACCATTATCATAGATATAATAAGAGTAGCCTGCAATTCCCAGCCAGACAGGAAGCTCAAATTTTGCACTATAGGCATCTGAAGCAACTGTAACAGCTTTATAAATCTGTCTTTGTTCCCGTAGTTCAGCAATTAATTCATCAGAAATATTTTTGCCATATTGTTCAAAAACATCTTTACCTTCGATAATAAAGGATTTTTCTGTATCAATACCAGTTTGCAAATCCTTGACATAAAATTGAAACGTAGGATTAGCCTGATCGTAATTTTGTTGATCTATGGAAATATAAAAACCTTCAGATAAATAATTTTTTTCTCCTGAATAAAAAACATTATCATATTCTTCATCATCAATTGTTAACCGCGGAATATTTACAGGCTGCTGTGGAGAACAAATTCCATCTTTTATGCCGTAAACACTTATTTGTGGTTCAGAATTAAACATTACATCGGTATATACACTAAAGGTTACTTCAGTTGAGTTTTTATTAAAATATACTAGCTGGCTTGGAGTTATACCATCAACAACTTCCCGAAGATAGGTGTTCTGTATAAAAAGAACAATATCTGAATAATTATTACCAGTCCAGGAATTATCATCAATCTTTACTGTTATATCAAGAATATTTTCTTTTTTATTATTTACTATTTTGTAGGGACGTTCACTTCCGGCAAAATTCTGTAATAAAACAGCAGGAACGGTACTATTACCGGTTAATGAATATACTCTTGAAGGAGGAAGCTCTGAATAGAAATGAACCATATCGCCCCACCATTCATGACTTTCTGCTGCAAAATGAGGAACAAACCTATAGGTATAGCCTTCTTCAAGGTCCATTTCATAATCATCTTCATAATAGATGGTTTTATTATGTGAGGAATCTTCCTTTATATATAATATTTCGCCGGGTTTTTCTCCGTTTTTATAAGCAAAAGCTACTTTAGTATCTGAGATTTTAAATAATATATAATCATTAGAATCCGGAATCTTGTAATGTTTTTCTTCCACATTACCCAGGGCATCTGTAATTATAAATTTAAGCTCAAGTCCAGAAAGCTGCGGAACATCAAGAGTTAAAGACCAGTAATAATCGTAAACCGGATCAAACTTATCTTTTTCAACTTTACCACCTGTATGCTCATATTCACATTCAATTGTAAAAAAATCTGGAGGAACTTCTTCATTATCATAGAAGTATTCATCATCTCCATAGTCTGAATAGATTTCTATAGTTTTTAAAGCAGTTTCAATCTGTTTTTCAGTACCATTTATTAATACATCGATGTTATTGTCCAATGACTGCTCAATATTCAGTCCCTGAGGTTCAAAAGCATACCAGTTTCCCTTTTTAAAACATACAAAAGAATTATCATTTGTTTTAGAAACATTATTTGATGCATCAGCAGCACAAACAGAAACCTTTATTGCCCCATCTTCTGATTGCAGATAATGCTTTATACAAAAAACCGTAATACCCGCATCATCGGTAGTAAACCAGGTTTCATCGCTTTCGGTATAATCATCATATACATCATATTCTTTAACGAGCGTTCGTTCCTCAAAGGAATCAGCATTCCAATAATTTTTGCAATATTGTTCGTATACTCCAATTTTCTGAACCCTTGATTCTACATCCTTAAACTTTCCATAAAGGTAGATATAACGCCCACATCTGTTATAAACAAGCTTGTCTCCCTGCGCGTCGAATTCATCACGGCTGGTATGTTTTCCTTCCTTAAGGAAAACATCATACAGTCTGGACAAGGTACTAAGGTCTTGGGTTACTTGTGTATAATCATGCGAAAGGAAAAAGTCCAGCTGTTCAGGTGCATTATCATCGTCTGCCGGATAAAACTTTACGGTAAAATCAGAATTAGCGTCCTGCTTTATTGTTAAAGGAATACCGTTTGTTTCAACTGTGTATGAACTATTAAATTTAAAGCTAATATCTACAAAACCATTATTATATTTTTTTATCAGATTATTTAATACTACCGTGTTTGGACTGATTATCAGAACATCTCCAGCATCATTAAGATAAGGCTTATCAAAACAAGAAGAAACTGATTCTCCATGGTAAGTAATTGCAAGCTGTTCTGTAACAGAATCTGGCATTGGCATATTAAATTTTATTCTCAGGATTGAATAAGAGGGAATCTGTTCAATAATATCCGGAGTAATTTGTATTACTGCCGGTTGAAGGATACATAGAGGATGAATTTCAAGTCTTTCCTGTGGTTTTACAAGAGTTCCTTTTGTTTCTAAAGCATATTCATCATCAAACTTTATTGCATCGGGCACAAGTTCCTGGGTATCACGGTTTCGTACTTCCCACTTTATAAACTGCCATTCGCCCGAAGGCTTGAACATTATATCAAAACTTTGTTTTTTCTTTAATGAAAGAGATGTCTGTGTTGCAGTTCCTGTATTTTCATCAACAGTAACAACAATTGTTACAGGTTTAGAATTTGCAATTTCAATTGTTTCGGAAAGCTCTTCTCTTACATTTGAACCCTTAAGAAAGTTTTCGCAGGAAACAAGGGAAAGCATTACTATACAGAAGAACGCCCCCCCCCAGTATAGTAATAGCTGATAAAGATTTTTTAGAAGTGAATTGTTTTTTCATGATCTCCCTCTGTAATTTTCTACTATATATATTACCATAAGGCAGCAAATTTGTCATTCATTTTCATGGATTGCCACGTCGCTGCGCTCCTCGCAATGACGATAAATTTGACAAATTACACTAAATACATTATTATAATTATTACAATTTTGTAGAATAAGGATATTATATGCAGATGACAAAGCAGTATCACACAACATTACAGGATGCTGGAATACGGCCTTCGATTCAAAGAACAGCAATTTATGCGTATTTATGCGAGCATCCGGTTCACCCTGATGTAGAAACAGTTTACGACGCGCTCAATCCAATTTACCCTACTCTTTCTAAAACTACGGTTTACAACACCCTCAAGCTTTTTGAAGAAAAACACATTGTCCAGTCAATCAAAATAGAAGACGACAAGCTCCGTTTTGACGCCGAAATGCGCAATCACTACCATTTTAAGTGCATCAAGTGCGGTAAAATCTTTGACATCTTCCTTGACGATGCCAAAATGCCGGACCAGAACGAATACGCCTCATCGCTGCCACAAGGGTTTTCGTTGAGCAAAATTCAGACGAACCTCTGGGGACTTTGTAAAGACTGTCAGTCTTAATATGTCATCCCGAACTTGTTTCGGGATCTGCATTTTTTCTTTAAAAGACATAGACCCCGAAACAAGTTCGGGGTGACACTCTATTCCATTAAATTTTCCTAACATTAAATCCAATTTCCTCCGATATAAACGATAGAGAAATGTTCTAATTATATTAGAGGGGAAATATGAAGAAGATTTTTATTATTTCAGTTATTGCGGTGAGTGTTTGTTTTTTGACTGGTTGTGCTTCCAAACCACAGGAAGAAAAACCTATGTCGGCACTGGAACTTATGAAGGCCGGCAAAACAGAACAGGCCCGCAGCTTATTCCAGATTGATACAGATATTAATGCACGCGACTCAGACGGAAACACCTTGCTTCACCTTTGTGCTGCGCTCGACGATTCTGGTTCTATAGAATACTTTTTGTTTAAAGGTGCAGATTCAGAAATCAAAAATAAAAACGGCGACACTCCCCTCCATGTTGCTATTGAAAACGACGCATATAGTGCTGCAAAAATTCTTGCGGCTGTAGATTCAAATCTTTTTGCCAGAAACGGTAAGGGACAGACTGCGCTTGATCTTGCTCTTGAACGAGATCCACGCTATTACGATGTATTTGTAAACGAAGATGCAGCAAACCTGCGCTATGATAACGGCAAAACTCTTGTTCATTATTTTGTAATCTCTAAAAATATCCAGGGTGTAAATGCCTGCATAAAGGCTAAGCTTCCTATTTCTGTAAAAGACGACGACGGAAAAACTCCTCTGGACATTGCTTTTGAAGATATAAACAACACAGAATCTGTAGAAATTGCAGCCGTTCTTATTCAGGGTGGCGCAGAACAGGTAGAAACAGATTTTTCATACTTCCAGGATGCAGTTGCTGCCAGAAACTTAAATCTTCGCTTAGATGACGGACAGACTCCTCTTCATTTAAGTTCAATCATGGCTCATAAGGCAATTGCCGCATATCTTTTGGAAAACAACGCAAATACATCAGTTCAGGACAGTTCTGGTGCAACACCACTTCACGAAGCAATCCGTTATGGAAATCTTGAAATTGCGCGCATGCTTCTTGATGCAGGTGCAAACATCAACGCAAAGGATAATCTTGGAAAAACTCCAATCATGCTGATTATCCCTCAGAATAAAATTAACGAAACTTACAATCTGCTTATACGCTACAGAGCAGATTTGAATCAGGCAGACACCTACGGAGACACTGTTCTTCATACTGCTACAATGCTCCGCGCCGGCTCATCAGTTATCAGGACTTTAACTTCAAACGGTGCAGACATAAATGCACGCAACAAGGAAGGCGTAACTCCTCTTGCAATTGCAATTCAGTCAGAAGATATTCAGACAATCAAATATCTTACTGCAAACGGAGCCAGCATTCATACTCAGGATACTCACGGAAAGTCGCCTCTTAGCATGGCATTCGAAATGAGCAACGATGTTTTTGAAGCAACTTTAAACGAAAGCAACTGCAACACTCAGGATTCAGAAGGAAACACACCGCTTCACATTGCATTGATCAACAACGCTCCTATGGCAAAAATCCAGCATATAATTGGACTTACCCAGGATGTTAATATAAGAAACAAAAACGGAGATTCTCCACTCTATATTGCATGTACAAAGAACATGGAACAGATTGGAGTACTGCTGCTCGAAAAAGGGGCAGATATTTTCTCTACAAATAAAGACAACAATTCACCACTCAGACTTGCACTTAAAGAAGGCGGAAAACTTCAGAACTGGCTTATAACTTCACGCACAATTGTTTCAACAGACGGTAGCGGAAACACAGTTCTTCATTATGCTGCAGACTGGGAATACTCTGGTGCTATAAAAACTCTGCTCGAAAAAGGTGCAGACATAAACGCAAAAAATGCAAATGGCGAAACATGCCTCTTTAAGGCGGCAAAATCAAACAACCCTGCAATCATTCAGCTGCTTGTAGACGGTGGGGCTTCTGTAAAAGACCGCGACAACCTTGGAAGTACTCCACTCCACATTGCTGTACGCTGGGGAGCACAAAAATCTGCAGAAAAGCTCATAAAGCTTGGAATAAACATTAATGCACAGAACAGTGCAGGAAAATCTCCTCTTGCAGAAGCAGTTATTGCAAATAAATATGAAGTAACAAAATACCTGCTCGAAAACGGAGCAGATCCTAACAGCTGCGATGCAAACGGTATAACAATCTTAATGGATACTATCCGTGCTCAGAATGCTCAGATTGTAAAGCTGCTGCTCAATTACGGAGCAAATCCAAACCTTCAGCAGATTAATGGTCAGAATGCTTACCATGAAGCAGCCTACATGGGCAATATCGAAATTATTGATCTTATAAGGGAAGCTGGCGGAAATCCTCTTGCACGCGATAAAGAAGGAAACACTCCATTCTCAATTGTACTTAAAAAAGATATTAAGGTTATAAACGAAGTTCTCGGAAACTCTTATAACATTACCGACAGCGACGGAAATTCACCGCTTCATATTGTTGTAAAGAATAAGGGAAGCACTACCCTGCTCAGAACTCTCATAGAGCGCGGATATCCGCTGGACACACGCAATGCAGACGGCTATACACCGCTCAACTATGCAATAGAAGCAGGAAATGTAAGCATGGCCGAGATTCTGCTTGAAAAAGGTGCAAATCCGTTCCAGACTATAGATAAAAAAGGAACAAATGGTGTTACAATTGCACTTGACAAGGCAGATAAAAAGATGATTGAAAGCATTGTCAAATATGCTGCCGGACTCAGTGATATTCAGGGAAATACAATTTTACACTATGCTGCTAAAACTTCCTCTATCGAAATTGTGAAAAATCTGTTATCATATGGTATAGCAACAAATGTTAAGAATGTTGCTGGTGACACTCCATATACAGTTGCTGTAAGATGGAAGCGTCCAGATATTGCAGAATTATTAAAATCGAATTAAAATAGTAGTAGGGCTTAAAGGAAAAACGCGGAGTAAAAAATGGATACTATCACAGCGGATTCTTTACATGAAAACCTCACCTTTACCGGCGATCTGATGATTGACAGTACCTTTGTACTTTTACCTCAGACTGCACCTGTAACTAAAGAACTCATCAATGCTGTAAGAGAATGGGAATTCACCACTTTCTATACAGAAGGAAACTTGAGTCTTGGCGGCGACATCGGTATTTCTATGAGTTCCGGTGATGACGATCAGAAGGATGATAAAACCGGAAAGATTGGTGATTCCCTCAAAAAAGCAATTGAACGCTCCAAGAACATTCAGCTTGATAATTCCGACCGCGCACGAATGGAAATGGTTCAGAAGGTTTATGATGAATACATGAACTATATCGAAAGCATTTTCACTCATTATGCAACCCACAAAGAAATTGACCAGGAAGACCTTTCAGAAACTGTAAAGGAACTGTGCGTATTCATAAAAGAAAACAAACGCTTTATTCTTCGTGTAAATGCCCTGGAGCATCAGTCACAGAAAAACTTCCTTGTTACTCACTCAATGAGAACTACAGTTTTGGCAATTGCTGTTGCACTCCAGCTGCGCATGCCTCTTTCTAAAATGATTGACCTTGGTGTTACAAGTATTATTCACGAAATTGGTATGCTGCGTCTGCCACCACAGATTTACATGACAGACAAAAAGCTTACACCTGGTGAACGTTCACAGATTTTAAAACATCCTGTTTTGGGATACACAATCGTAAAAGATTTGAACTTCCCTCTTAATATTCAGCTTGGTGTTCTTGAACATCACGAAAAAGAAAACGGAACAGGTTATCCTCAGAAAAAAACCGGCGACAAGATTTCTACAAACGCAAAGATTATTTCTGTTGCATGTTCCTACGAAGCAATTTCTTCTCCTCGTTCGTTCCGTGGCGAACGCTCTACCTTCGAAGCAATTGTTGAGCTTTTGCAGAACCGCGACCGTTCTTACGACGACAGCATTATCCGCGGTTTGCTTTATACAGTTTCACTCTTTCCTATTGGTTCTTATGTATATCTTTCTGACCGAAAGATTGCTCAGGTTATTGATTCTAATCCTGATAATCCTAAGGCACCAGTTGTTCAGTATCTTACAGAAAAAGCACCTGATGGTTCTCTCAAGGTTGCACCAACTGGCGTAAACGGACTTAGCATTGTGCGCATTCTTTCTAAGAATGAGGAAAAAGATATTCTTGCACTTGTAAAGGATAAGTATAAGGATATTGAAGAAGCACAGGCTCAGGCAGCAGAACACCCTCAGCCGGAACATCCGACAATTACTGTTACAGACGCAAACCGTCCTAACATGACTGCTACCGAAGAAGTAGATATAAGTCAGTTTAGTTAAAGAAATTCCTTATTCTCTCTACATCCTCATGGAACTTCTCGTCAATTACCGGTGGATGTTCATTAAAGAAAAGAATCTGTGTCATCTGTTCAAGTGTGTGTGCACCCCAGATTGGGACAACACTTTCGTACTGGCTAAGAAAGCCAAATGCAAGCGGAATGTTATCTACAAGCCCGCCACCAAGCGGCTGCATTGCAATAAAACCAACATCGTGTTCTTCGCAAAGCTTTACCAGCTCTACAGTGTTATCTGCACTTACCATATTAAACGGAAACTGCAGTGTTTCGTAGCAGTCTGATTCAACTGCTTTGATTGCGGTTTCGAGATTTGTAGTTACAATTCCTATGTGATTGATTTTTTTATTCTTTTTAAGTTCTACGAGTGTTTCGTATATTTTGTCTGCCCCACCCGGAAGAGGAAGAAACTTATTTACTTCAAGCTGATACAAATCTATTGTATCGCAGTGCAGCGTCATAAGACTTTCTTCCAGGTCGGTATTAATTTCTGCAGAAGTTTTTGCAGCGGTGGTTGTTGCAAGGAATACGTTGCGCTTAATGTCAAACAGAGCCTCTCCGAGCAGTTTTTCGCTGGCCGGAGTCTGATGCGAAACATCAAAAAAATTAATTCCCGCATCGTAGGCGGTGCGCACAATCTTTGCAGCTTCTTCGTCGGAGCTGGCATCGGAAAGGCGCATGGCACCAAAAGCAACACGGGAGATTAATAGGTCTGTCTTACCTAAACGAACGTACTCCATGTCGTACTACTTCTGCACAGGCTTGTAATTCTTGATAGCCTTCTGAATAAAGAATACGAGGTCGTCCAGTGCAACGCGTTCCTGTTCCATGCTGTCGCGGTAACGTACTGTTACTGTGTTGAACAGGTCGTTTGGAGTTCCGTCGTCTTTCTTTTCCTGAATTGTATCGTAGTCTACAGTTACGCAGAATGGAGTTCCTACTTCGTCCTGGCGGCGGTAGCGCTTACCTACTGTTCCAGAAGTATCGTAGTCTGTTACAAAGTCTTCCTTAAGCATGTGCTGGATTTCCTTTGCCTTTTCTGCAAGACCGTCTTTCTTCATAAGTGGAAGAACTGCAACTGTAATAGGTGCAAGACGTGGGTCCAAGTGAAGAACTGTTCTGTAGTCTTCTGGTTCACCTGGCTTTGCAACGTTCTGTTCTTCGTAACCTTCGCACAAGAACATAAGGAAGTTTCTGTTCAAACCTGCAGAAGTTTCGATTACATATGGAACGTACTTCTTGTTTCCGTCTTCCTGGTCGATATAAGACATATCCTTCTTTGAGTATGTCTGGTGCTGTGAAAGGTCAAAGTCTGTACGGCTGTGAATACCTTCGATTTCTTCAAATCCGATCGGGAAGTTGTAAGTAATATCGTAAGCATCCTTAGCGTAGTGAGCAAGCTTGTCGTGG
>JAEEGG010024046.1_pt1 | contig 11852 bp, 12 predicted proteins | sample 9134161 | NCBI WGS metagenome assembly JAEEGG01 (sample SAMN16246543, study PRJNA631951) | gut metagenome | biome: gut microbiome; feature: rumen; material: CR-attached | host: Bos | place: Iran: Karaj | collected 2018-10 | reverse complement strand
CCCTGTGCAAGAATTTCAAGTTCGCATCCAGTGACGGAGACACCCTGAAAAGCGTCATCTGCGAAGATGGGGAAGTCACTTCCTCGTCCACCACGAAGGTAGGGGTGAAGCGCGGGAATGTCGTCACCATGGAGCCCATGCTGTTCATGGATAACGTCAGCGCTGATTTCATGGGGGACCTCCTGGATTACATCGGTTACAATTTCCCCAAGGTGACTATCCTATTTAAGTCCAATATCGAAGAGGCTGAAGAATACGAAGACGAAGACGGCAATATGACCAAATAAACACATGGCAAAGAACTACTTCGACCGGTATATCTGGCTGATTGACGTCATCAACCGGCACGGGCACATAACCAAGAAGGAGATCGATGAGCTGTGGTACAGCTCATCCCTTAACGAGAAGCGGGACCGGGAGCTCCCGGAGCGGACCTTCCACAACCACCGGGAGGCCATCCTCGACACCTTTGGTATTGAGATCAAGTGCGACCGCTCACTGGGGTATTACCTTGCCAACAGCGAGGACCTCGAGGGGGATGATCTACGTAAGTGGCTCCTGGAGTCCCTTTCCCTGAATAACCTCCTACGCGAGAGCAAGGACATGAGGGGGGCCATCCTCTTTGAGACCATCCCTTCGTCCCAGAGGTGGCTCTCCCCCATCGTGAACGCCATCAAGGACAAGAGGGCCATCGATATGACTTACCAGAGCTTCTTCAGCGATGAGCCTCATTCTTTCACGGCCCATCCCTGGTGCCTGAAACTCTTCCGGCAGCGGTGGTACATGCTGGCCCGGAGCGAAGAGTACGACCACCCGCGGACCTACGCCCTCGACCGCATCCTTGCCCTGTCAGAATCGAAGAAGGCCCTGGAGGTCCCGAAGGGGTTCAACGGGCAGGAGTACTTCGGCGATTACTTCGGGATCTTCACCCAGAAGGACGGGGTGCCGGAGACGGTGCGCCTACGGGTGGCGACGGAGCAGGTCAAGTTCATGGAGTCTCTTCCCCTTCACCACACCCAGCACGCCGTCGAGGAGACCCCGGAATACACCGATTTCGAGTACTTCCTTGTCCCCACCTATGACTTCGGCCAGGAGATTCTTTCCCGCGGTCCCGAGGTCACGGTCCTGGAGCCGGAGTGGTTCCGTGAAGATATCAAGGATGATATCGTGGCCATGCTGAAAAACTATGAGTAAGCTCCGCAACTACAACTGCATAGACTTCGAGACGGCGAATGAGCAGAGAGCCAGCGTGTGCTCCGTCGGTGTTGTCATCGTCCGCAATGACGTCATCGTGGGCTCCTTCTATTCGCTCATCCACCCGGAGCCCGAGTATTACCAGTGGTTCTGCCAGCAGGTGCACGGACTGGGGCCCGAGGACACGGAGGACGCCCCCGTCTTCCCGAAGGTCTGGGCGAAGATTGAACCCCTGCTGGAAGGATACCCGATGGTGGCCCATAACAGTGTCTTTGACGAGGGCTGTCTGAAAGCGGTCTTTCGGGTTTACAGGATGGACTATCCCGACTATATTTTTCATGATACACTGGCCGCCTCCCGACTTCACTTCGGGAGAGCCCTTCCCAACCATCAGCTCCAGACGGTCGCCTCCGCCTGCGGATACGACCTCACGCGCCACCATCATGCGCTGGCCGATGCCGAGGCCTGCGCGTGGATAGCAAGGGAGCTGCTTTAGGCCTCCGCGCTCCCATAAGAGAAGTCCACCTCCTGCACAGCATCCGCCTTGAAGGACCGCCACGCATCCTTCTCCAGATCGAAGTATGACACTGCGCCAGAGAACGGCCGGCCACTCCTTTCCTCCCCTTCCGGAACACCGTTGTGACGCTCGATGAGGGTCATATTGAGCGTTCCATAGGCGCTCCTGAGAGATCCGTCGGACTTACGGAACCAGAAGTGGGTAACGCCCTCGTGCAAGAGGTCGAATAGGTCATTGAAGCGGAATATCTGGCTCATGGCGAGATTCCCGTCCGTCGTCCTGGAGCGTATCCAGTTGGACACCTCTGATTTGAATTCATCCACGTTCATAGTTCTCCGTTTTCAATCTTCCTTATGTCGGCCTCCCAATAAAAAACCGAGGCCCCCTGGTGATATGCTTTCAGGTATCCGCTCTTGTCCCAGCGCCAGAGGGTACTCGTGTCTTTCCCCAGCCGCCTAGCGGCAGCCTTCCTGGAGATCTTCTCCCCTTTCAGCTCCCTTTCTCTTTCCGCCTCAACCTGAGCGGCGATTCTCCTGAAGGCTTCCTCGAGGTCTGATGCCGTCAGGATATAGATGGTTTCAGGTTTTCCTAGAGTTTCCATTCTTTGGGTATTATTACTTACACAGCCTGCTTCACGGCGTTTTTCAGGATCGCTTTCTTGATCATCTTCCCGAGGTCGATGGCAAGGCGGCTCATGTCCGCCAGCATCACATGGTGCGTATACAGCAGGGACGGGTCATAGCTCGGCTCGATGCAGACGGCAACGATATCCATCCCTTTCCGCTCCAGCTCCTTCACGGTATCACGGAGCTGTTCGTAGCGCTCATTGGGGGCTCCGTCCGTGATGACAAACATCAGGTTCTTCTGGCAGGATGAGAACTTCCGCATCCGGCCGGCGGCCTCCCGGATCGCCACGGAGTCGAGGTTCCCCGACCGTGCGTCCACACCTCCGAGAGCCTTCTTAGGGGCATAGCCCTTCTCTCTGTAGACCTGCAGCTCGGCGATCTTGATCCCTTCGCTGTAAGAATCCCGGCACCTATCCCCGTAGGTGTGCCCGTAGACATATAGGTCTATCACGGGGATGGTCGAGACGGATTCATTCAGGAGCACCGCGAGATCCCTGGCCGCCCGTATCTTTTCTCCATACATCGAACCGGACTCGTCGATGAGGACACAGACCGCCATCCGGTCGGAGCGGACACGTCCTTCCCGCTGGTAAACGGTCTGGACGCCCTGGTAGGCCTCCGCAAGCTTCCCCGTGTCAAGGATGCCGCTCCGCATACCATGGTAGGTCACCTGATACTCGGTGCAGTGGCCATGGAGCGTCTTTGCAATAGCGGGGATATACTTCCGAACCCTTCTGAGCGAATCATCATAGCTCTCACGGCTCTCGGTCGCCCGGTAAAGGACGGCCTGACCGCCCTCTCCGATATCCACCATGTTCTCGCAGATACCTGCCAGCTGGGCACTGTCCCTCTTCACACATTCGGCCATCTCGTCTTCCTCCATAGGCTCCGACGAACGCTCCGGCGAGGGGGCAATCTCCGCCATCTCACCCAGCTCCTGCTCCAGCTCCCGGAGGACCTCGGAGACCTTCCTGTCAAGCTCCGCGCGCTCCTTCGCCGTCATGCGGGACAGCGCGTCGCCGCCTTCGGTCTTCTCGCCGTCCCCGTCAGCCTCTTTCGGCTGACCGGCCTGGCCCTCATTCTCCTTTTGGCCTTCCCGCTTCTCATTGTCCTTCTCCTGGTCTTCACCCTCTTCTTCCTCAGGAGCCATCTGGTTCTCAAAGAACTCCTTGATGACCTCATAGATGGCATCCGCTGCGGCTGTAACCTCTTCCGAGGTCTTCGGATAATCGAGGATGATCTCCCGGACCTTCCAAAGGTAATCGACAAACTCTTCGAGGTCCTTCTCGCAGAGGGACTTGGGATACCTCACCAGGGCAAGGATCGCGTTGAAAAGACGGACAGGGGCCTCCAGGGAGGCGGTGACGCCCTCCTTCTTCTTACGCTGGAGATAGAGGTCGAACATATAGTACTTCGTCGCCTTCAGGTAGTTGGCATAGCCGGGCATCTGCTCGCCGAGAAGCCGCTCGATACGCTCGTCCTCGAGGATATTGATCAGGTTGGCGATGATCTGGTTCCGGGCCGAAGGCATCTGAGTGAAGTCCGTCCATTTGAGGTGGCAGCCTTCGTGGATAGCCAGTCCGAGGAAGGTGTCGATCTTCTGGCCTTCGCTGAGCACGTCGTCATCGAAGACACGGGTAGAGAGGTACACGACCTTCGAGTCCGTGCAGTTCCTCTCCTGGGACAGGCGGAGGGTCACCCGATAAGGGGTATCCATCGCCACGATATAATCCCTGGCCATGCCGTATGCCTCCTTCACAATATCGGCCTCCCCGCGGCAGTCACGCAGGATATCAGAGTAGTTCCCGCCGGCGGGGATCAGGGTCTCCCATCCGAGGCGTCCGCTGCGGCGGATCTTGACAAACGCGTCCTGGTCCCTGTCCAGGAAGTCTTCCCGGAGGGATGCAATCTTGTTTCGGGTTATAGTATTCATAGCTCTATCTCTTTATTGTTACTAGTGTCTCAAAAAAGTCTTGTAGACGACCCCTCTCTCCCCTTCCGTCTTCGTCCCTTCGAAGAACGGGAGGAAGTTCCGCTCCATGGCCTCCAGAACGCTCCAGCCATCGGCGACCATCCGACCAGCCCCGAGGGTCTCGCGCGTCGAGAGGGTGCTGGACACCTCTCCCTTGGCAAAGAGGCTGCGGACCGTCCTTGCCGTCTCCACGATGATCTTCGCCTCGGAGGCGTCTATCCCGCAGCGCATCGAGAGGACCTTCGCCTCGTTGTCGGCGTCCATGTACTCGATCTCCTGCATGAAGAAGCGGTCCACCAGGGCCCTGTCCATCTGTGAGGTTCCCGTATACTCGGCTCCGATATTGGCCGTTGCGATGAAGACGCAATCGGGATGGACCTTGATGTTACGCATCCCGTTTCCTACGGCTATATCCACCGGGAGCTCCCGGCGGGAGTCCAGGCAAGGAAGCAGGATATTGTTCGCACTCAGCGGCGCTCTCGAGAGTTCATCCAGCAGAATCACACCTGGTTTTTGGATATCCTCCGTGAACTTGGCGTAGTCGAACACCGATCCGCCATGGACCAGGCGATGTACTCCAAGAAGGCCCGAAATCGGGTCGATCATCGTCCCCATGTTGTAGATATTCACTTCCATGCCGAGTTTTTTCGCGGCCAGGGAAACAAGCTCCGTCTTGCCCGACCCGGAAGGGCCTGTCAGCATGGTTGCCGTCTTGGTTACGATATTACGGATGAGAAGATACCAGTCGGACTCCCGGACGAAGAATCCGTCCTTGTCAATCTGGGGCAGCTCATAGCGCTTGTCGGAGCGGATCTTATCCAGCAGGGAGAGCTTTTTCGGAGCGGCCTGGGCGGCGTTCCCGGCGAAGAGGGTCTGTGCGGCTTCCTGCTTTGCCACCTGCTTGTAGTCCGCGTAGGCGTCCAGCATCTCCCGGGTAGGGGTCGGGAGGTTGAAGTCATAGTTGGAGTTCCCTTCGAGGATGGGATAGATATCCCCGGCACAGTAGTAAGGGGTTCCTGCACGGGCGCTCAGCTCGCACATCGAAGAGCAGAACACCGTCCCGATGGGATAGGCCTCCCGGAGCTTCATCCCTCCGGCTGCCACCTGGGTGTTGAGCTTCTGGATGATGGCTGTTCCGTCGGCGGCGGTCTGGAAAGGAAGTGGATTGAGACGGTTCCGGGAACCATCCCTGACGGTCTTGAAAAAGTAGTATTTCATGGTATGAATGGGATTGCGCCCTGCGGGCTGTTTTAACTTTGCTAACGGTTTTTGACTTTTGACGGAAGGACTACTTCCGCCAAATGGCGAAAAGCGGTGCAAAAAGGAAAACAGTCTTTACCCTTCAAGCCAAGGGTTGCTGAAAGAATACGCTCCAGCAAAGGAGGAAGATTCTTTTGGCGTTCATTGGCGCAGAAAGGGCGCACGGCCAAGATTCTCACAAATTTTTTAATTCAAGTGATAGATTCTTCGAAAAGCCGCGTCTATAGTCTGCGCATCTTCACTATGAGTGACAGACGGAGCCCTTTTCATAACAACGAAAAAAATCTTTTCCTCGGATGATAGATTCCGTAGGAAACTGCGTCTCTATCTCTGCAGCGTGAAAGAACAAGCAGCGGTAAGCCGGGCTCCAGCCCCTCGCTGTCCCGGCTTTTCATTAACTTTGTAACACTAACCCATTTACTGTATGAGTAAACCTAACACCACGAATTACACACTCACTTTCTCCAAGAACTTCGGAAAGCTTTGGATGCTTGATGACATTACCCCCTTCTACAGGAAATTCCAATCTCACTTTGACGAGAAGATGGGGCACGATCTCCTGAAGCTCACCGTCATCGGTGCCGCAAACCAGGTTCTCGACATTCTTGCGGGAGACGATAAGGAAATGAAGGTCGATCTCGTGATTTCCGATGAAAGGATGGATCTCCCCGGATACGTAGAGTTTGAGCTTGTCACCCCCGGCGGCCTGGCAGCTAAGTACCACGTGAACAACTGCCCCGGCATGCCCCAGCTCGTAGCCTGGTCCAACGCCTCCGTCAAGGAGATTATCAAGACTTACCCGGCATTCGCTTACATCAAGAAGAAGGCCTGATGTGTAAGTATACCGATCACAACCTATCCTTTTTCGCCCGCGAGGCGCTGATGCAGAAGCTCTCCAACAAAGAGCTCAAGGAACTCACCGAAGGGGACGATGCAGATCTCGGTATCCTTGCAAGCCGGATCCTTAGGATACGTGCCTCTCGCGACAGGTATTCCCGCACGTCCTCCCACCGGCTCAACTACCCCATCGAAGAGGTGCTGGACGACTATGTGGAACGCCGGAAAGGAAAACTCGTAGAAGCCCGGAGGCAGCTGAAAAAGCGCTTTGACGGGCAGGAGCACTCCATACAGGAGCAGATCATGCTGGCCTTCATGGAGCATGGGAGCCTCAGTGAGCGGGAGTTCATCTATGAGAAGCTCTACGGCGACGAGTTCTGGGTAGACGCCTATATTCCCCTTATCGAGGCCTGGTGGGAAGAGTTCCACGACTTTCAGCTGGCCAGGGTCATCATCAAGCGCTGTCCAAAGGCATACCTTCTCAAACACCTCGATGAGCTCCTGGAGCATGGCAATTATGCGACCCTCTGCATCCGCACCGGGATGACACCGGAGCCCGGCAGGCTCTCCCCCCAGACCTATCTGTGGGTCCTTAAGAATATCGACGCGCAGCTTCTCTTCCGGGAGGGCGAAAGGACTGTCCTGGGGGCGGTCCGCGATTACCTATATGAGCGTCAGGAGAAGGAGCCCGTGGACTGTATCTACGGGGTCCCCTATGTCATCCGAATGATGGGTTACCTGGGTGAGATGGGCCTCGATGATGAGATCATCGCCATCGACGCCTTAGACCGCCGGATGGCCAATGTCCCCAAGAAGGAATGGGCGGGCGCGGTCATCAAGGCCATCGAGGACGAGTTCGACTTCCCGGAGTATGTCCCTAAGGACGAGAGATTAGAACGCAGTGGTAGTTAGAGTCCTCCCAGGCATCCAGGAAGTGAGCGATTGAGACGGTGAGGGGGATCTCCCCGAAGGCGGGGTCATACAGGACCACCTCATCATCAGGGACCGAGACGGACAGGACCACCACACAGTGGTCCACCACCCCTCCCACCAGGACGTCCTCCAATCGCTCTTCCAGCGGGTCCCCGATAAGCTCTCCGCCGTCCACGGCAGCCATCACCTGCTTGCCCTCGTCGATGGCGCTGATGATATCCTGGAGGGTAGCATCCTCCACGATCTCAACCTGCAGCCCGAACTCCTTCGCCGTGTTTCCCAGGTCCTTCACATAGGCGCCGTTTTCGGTGAGCCAGCCCCTGTCGAGTGACAGGTCGCGAAGCTCCGAGAGCCTCCGGTGGATCCCGAAGCCATGGAGGATGAACTCTTCGCAGCGCACCGCGCAGAGAACGTCCCCCTGGGCCCTTGCGATACGGGCAATCTTCTCCAGGGCCTTCATCGCCCGCGCCTTGATATTATACAGATTGGCCTTCTTGATGCCGGTGATCTTCTCCAACTCATCGAAGCTCATTTCCTCAATGACATGCTTCTGGAGGATCATACGATAGTTCTCGTTCTCTATCTGGTCCAGGATAGCAGCAACGTCCATCACGGCCTCGCTCTCGGAGTTATCCGTCAGCGGGGCCGGGGTGTCCTCCGTGAGGCTCTCTTTCGAATCGCTTTCCATTACCTGTTCCCTCATCTTCCTGTCCAGGAAATAATTCCTCGAGACGGATTTGAGCCACTGGTAGATGGATGAACGGCCTTCATACTGCCGGAGACGGCGCGCGTTATCCTCCATCAGATGCAGATACAGCTCATTGACAAGCTCATCGTAGTCCGCCCCCTTCGGGTAGAACTTCGCAATAAGGGAGTAGATGAGCGGCTGACAGCGGCGGAAGAAGAAATCCCGTGTGATCTTCTCGTCCCTATTGATGAGGCCTTGGATGATTTCCTGGTCGGTCATTTCCTACAACAATCAAAAAGGTACTACCCTTATATAATCCAAGCGCCGGGTGATACTCTTATCAAACTCATCCTTCAGGTCAAAGCCGGAAGCGTCGAAGAAAGACTTTACTCCTTTTCTTTCCGGCATGGGACCAGGAACGATATTCTCGTGCTCTTTTTTGTAATAATCCTTAATGAATGTGGCAACATCTTGGCGAGCTGAATTAGGATTCTTCTTAGTAACTGTCAGGAGCCCTGCTGTCGCACCCAGCTCAATAAGCTCAGTAATGATACGTTCTGTCCTACCCCACAGATCCTCAAACAGCGCCGCTTTTTCTTCTATAGGCACGGAAGGTTTCGCGAAATCCCTTTCCGCAATCTCTGCAGCGATATTATAATTGCGAAGGAAAACGCTCAAACTATGAAGTCGGAGGAACTGATTGTCTGCTATGCGAATATCCGCCAGCAGGAAATCGCTTTCCAGAAAACAAAATCTGCTGAAAACGCCCTCTACGGGACGGACCTCATTCCATTTCCCCTGGGACTTAATCTCCAGAGCCTCCATGATGGCCGCATTAACGAATAAGTGACGGATTAAGTCCTTGATTACAAGTCCCTGGCGTTCCTTGGTAAACCTGCGCTGACGGATCTCACCTATCAACATAATTAGACCCGCGATGGTGACAATGGCCGCAAAAAGGGTAATGAGCGTAATCGAACCAGATACGAAACTATCCCACGCATCCGTGTTGTGACTAATCTCATCAGTCTTTTCCAGCAAGTACTCCAACCTTTCCGAATACAAACTGTCTAGTTGTTCCATATGTTATAATGACTTGTTTCCGATAGTGTTATGATTCACAAATTTAGCAAAAAATCTATTAGGGTGATAGATTTCTCTTGCATACCCAATCTATATGTTGTATCTTTGCGCCAGATAATTTTCCACACGACGTATTAGAATTCCGGGCGAAGGCCAAATGAGAATTGCTCTCATGGGGTATTGTACCCTTACGGCCGGGGACTCGGATCGTTCTTTCTAATACTGTTGTGTATGTCAAACAAGACTTATTCCCTTGTCGCTTGGACCGAAGGTAGCGAGGTCCGCATGATTCCCTCCCTCATCAACGAGTGCTCTCTCCCCTACAGGGAAAGGATTGCCCGTCTGGAGGAAAGCCAGAACGCCTTCCGTAGCAAGACCGAGTGGCTTCTGGAGCGGAGCCGGGCGCATGAGAGCCTGGCACGTTTCTTCCTTAGGGTAGGAAGGCCTCGGGAAGCCTACCAGGAGTACGAGAACGCCGCTGAGGTGTGCGCCCTCTGCTACGGCGGCCTCTGGGTCCAGGGAGAGCGCTGCGATGTTCCCAAGCAGCCCCTCTACAAGCGCTTCCTCGCGATGCACTCCCACTGCCTGGAGCTTGCTGGGAAGCACCGTGTCCTTCAAAGATGTTACGAGGGCAGCCGCCTGCAGAGCCACTTCCTTTGGTTCACTCTTGATACTAGAGAAGATGCCCGGGAGCTCCGGGAAGCCCGCAGGAGCAGCAAGGCGTGGCGCTTCGGGAAAACGGCCTAAGAAGCCTGGTTCGGCAAAGGGTGCCGGGCCAGGCTTTTTGTTTTCTCTTCTTCGTTTTGCAAAAAAACCGTAACTTTGGAAAAAGCACCGTCATGAAAAAGATTCTTTTAGCCCTGATCCTCGCACTCATCGCCCTTCCCGTAAGCGCGCAGTTTGACAAAGCAGGGTTCCGCCCTTCCCTGGAACCGGAGTTCGTCTGTGATTTTGCAGACTGCACGCCAGAGGACGCCGAGGTGACAGGTTCCACGCAGGGCTTTGCCATGCACGGAAAGTACGCCTTCGTTCTCCATGACAAAGGACGTATCTGCATCTTCGACATGAAAAAGAAGAAGCTGGTGAACACCTTCCTCCTGGAGGGAAACCGCTCCCACTGCAACAACGCTTGCTTCGGGGTGGAGAAGGCTTCCCGGGATTCAAAGTTCCCGCTCCTTTACGTTGCCTCCTGTGGCGGGGAGAACTGCTGCTACGTGACAGATATTACCCTGGAAGGGAGCCGCATCGTCCAGAAGATCTTCTACACGGGGACGGACTATGCCGGAACCATCGATTGGTGCCTGGACGCCAAGAACGGGTTCATCTACACCTACGGCGGCCGGAACGGAGACTATAAGCTCCTGAAGAAGTTCCGCCTGCCGCACCTGGCCGATTCGGACGCTAACGGAGAGGTTCATCTCACCGATGAGGACGTCCTGGACGTCACCCGACTGGATTCCGGGATTAATATCTGGCAGGGCAGTATCGTCTGTGGAAGGTATGCCTTACTCCCCGATGGGTACGCCCCTCACGACCTGCTACTGCATGTTGTGGATCTGGAAGAGAAAAAGATTGTCCTCTCAAAGAACCTCAATGAGCTCAAAGATGAGCCCGAAGGAATCGACCTGAAAGGGCGCTGGGCCTACGTGGTCTTTCACACCTCCAGGGAGCCTCGTCACTCCAAGCTCTGGCGCTTCCGCCTGAAATAGCCCCGTTACCGCCTCTCAGAAAGCCCGAAAGAACGGAGCATCTCTTCTATCTCCCTCAAGCCGTTGTTACCAAGACCGTATATTTTCTTCAAATCCTGGCTTCCGTACTTAGCAAGGTCATAGAGAGTTTCAACCCCTCCCCTTGTCAGAACTCCCTGCGTGCGGGTGGAAAGGGGAAGACTCTTGATGGTAACCGCCCTGAACGAAAGGAGTCGCTCATCCTCCTGGACGTCCGTGGTAGTCTCCTTTTTGACACCGCGGAGCCTTGCATTCTCTTCCCTCAGGCGGGCATTCTCATCCAGGACCATTTTCTGCTCCCGTCGGATGGCATTTATCTCCGTTACGATGTTCCGCATCTTGTACATCCGGTGGGCTATCCTGGAGATGGCCGTGTCAACCTTATAGGGGCTTGCTTGTAGCTCCTTGCACACCGTATCGAAATCCTCCAGCGAAAGGAGTTTTTCCAGCACCTTTGCAGTAAAGCGGTCCACGCGCGGGTTCACCGGCCCGGCATAGTCATAGGCAACCATGGCAAGCTGACGGAAGCGTTTGAATGTCTTCTGGCCACCGGAGACGCGAAGAAACTCCTTCCGGGCTTTCTCCCGGGCCTTCGCGAGTTCCTGCTGCTCCTGGATGAGTTCCTGCTTCTGGCGGGCAACCCGCTCTTCCAGCTCCCCCATCTCCTCTAGATGCGGGACGAGGGCCGAAAGCTGATCCTCATCATAGAGCAGCGTGTCGCGCCCGTTCTGGGGGCGCCGCACCTCGTCGATGAGGCCGCAACTGACATAATTCGAAACAGTCTGAGGGGCGCAGTCAAGCATTTTTGCGGCCGCTGCCCGTGAAAGGAGTTTACCCATAGCGTTATTATCTTCCCAAAGATACCCAATAGAGGATATCGTGTCAACACCACGAGAAAAAATAATTATAAAAACAGCCACCCACGCGCGTAGAAGGCCGATTTTTGAAATACAAAAGTTCTCAGGTACTAATTCCCCGTGAATCCAGCGATATCCGCGATGAGGATATAGCCTTG
>JAEEGG010024044.1_pt1 | contig 11853 bp, 9 predicted proteins | sample 9134161 | NCBI WGS metagenome assembly JAEEGG01 (sample SAMN16246543, study PRJNA631951) | gut metagenome | biome: gut microbiome; feature: rumen; material: CR-attached | host: Bos | place: Iran: Karaj | collected 2018-10 | reverse complement strand
CCAGCATCCGGCGATCTATGCCGCTGTACTTATGGGAGAACATCTCGAATGAGCCCACGGACGTGCCCCGCACGTCCAGTCCGCAGAACCAGGTATACAGGACCATCAGGATCAGGGCGAAAATGAGCAGCAGCCATTCCGCCTTCAGGCGGAAACAGGTAAGTCTAAAGAACACAGATAACACCGCCTTTCCAGTCGTCATGAAAATAGTCAGAGCATTATCCAAAGCGGGCAGCAGCCGGCAGCGCCCGCGGTATCATTCCTCCGTTTTTCCCTCCCGCAGATAGGGCCGGACAAGCTGGGCATAGGGTCCCTCCGCCAGCTTCCGGAGATCCTCCCGTCGGTAATAGGCGGGCAGGGTCTTGGGGTTTCGCTTCACCGCCGCCAGCCTGCTTTTCCTGCGGAGGACATAGCCCAGGCTCAGCAGGAGCATCAGCCCCAGGGGGATGCACGCAAGGGCCGGGCTGCCCCCATTCCCGGCGGAATGGGCGGCATACATGCGGAGCCGGGCAAAGGCGGCGATCCCGGCCAGAGCGGTCAGCGGGGCCAGGAGCGAGCGCAGCCAGGGCCTGCCCATGCCGGACCAGGGCTGGACCGCCCCGCACCGGGAACAGCGGACCCGCTTTTCCACGGCGGAGAGATCCCCCGCCGCCACCCGCTCCCCCATGGTCAGGGCCGCCCGGTCCCGCTCCGCCCTTGTGGCCTTCTCCTCCTGCCGCGCGGACTGCTCCAGCGCGGGATCGGCCAGCTCCTTCAGGCCGGTGAAGCTCCGCTCCTCCCGGCGCTCCAGCTTATGCTCGCTCAGGCCCCCCGCGCCGCAGCTGGGGCAGGTAAACAGCAGGTAGTATTGCCCAAGGGCAACGTGCTTCGTGGTCTTGATCTCTGTGGGATAGAAAACGCCCATGCTTCCTGCCTCCCGGTGATAGTATGGCGAATGTGCGTACAGATGTCTCCATCCATACGCACATTATCACGTTATCATGTGATTGTCAATAGGTATCTCCGGCATTCCTGACGTTATGCCGTATTGTTTTCAGGTGCTTCCCCGGTGAGGGTGATCCGGACGCCGGCCCGCTCCGCGGCGCGCTCCAGCGCCCCGGCTACCCGCTGCGCCGCAGCCGGGTCCAGCAGGGAGAGGTCCGCTTCCCACTCCCCGGCTCCCGCCGCCAGACTGCGGGCAATGACCGCCAGCCACTGCTGCTCCGGCGTAAGGCTTCCGGGCTTTGACCGCAGCAGCTCCCGATCCAGTCCGGCCAGCTCCGCAGCCTGCAGCGCCGCCGCCCTGCTCCCCGCCGCGCAGCGCAGGTTATCCCATACATCCGCAAAGGGCAGCCATACCGGCGCCGCCGGGAGGATCGCCGAAAGCGCCTCAGCCGTCCCGGCGGGGCCGATCTGCTCCGGCACGGGTTTCCGCGCCGTCTCTCTGCCGCCGCGCACGGCGGGGACGCCGGAGTCGTCCCTCGTCCCTGTACGCGCCCGGCTTCGGCGGGCCGCCTGCCGCTTTTCCAGAATGCGCAGCTCCCGCAGGGCGGAAGCAGCTGCGACTCCTGCTTCCGGGGAGAGCTCCGCATCCGGCGCATAGCGCGCCAGGTTATACTGCTCCGCCAATTCCCGGATGGGCTCGCTGTGATAGGCGGCGCCCACCTCGGAGGGCGTCATGGCGGGGGTGAGGGGCACTCCGGACGGACTTGCGGCGACTTCCCCGTAGGCACGGCGGACGCGGCTCCGGTCGTCGGGCAGCTCCTCCAGCCGGAGGCGCCTTTTCCGCGCTCTCCGGAGCCGGGCCCTGATCTGCGCCCGGGGCGCTTCCGTCAGATCCCTCCAGGGCCGCAGCTTTTCCACCTGATCCACATAGGGGGTCTCCTCCCCTTTTTCCCGGAAAAGCCGCTTCAGCCTCCGCCAGAGCTCACGCGGGCTGATCCCGGCGCCGCCGGTCTTTCGATACAGGTACGCCAAAGCCACCAAGGCCAGGACCCCGGCCAGAATGAACACGGCCCGGAACACGGTCTGGAGGTCCCTGCCCGCCCTCTGCGGCGCTTCCTCCTCCGGGAGCTCCACAGGCTCCGGCGTGGGCGTCGGGCTCGGCGTGGGGGCCGGAGTCCCGGCAGGCGGCGCCTCCGCCCTCTCCCGCACTCCCGCGGCCACGGCGCCCGCCAGCTCCTTCGTCCCGGATACCGCGGCGCTCCAGAGCCGGTCCGCCCCCTTCTCCAGCGCCGGGATCGCGGCAATGCCCAGGCAGACGCCGAAAAACAGGAGGATGAGCAGGAGGTTTTTCCGCCGGTGTCCCCGGGGATAGGGCATGGGGGCTTCTCCCGGGGCGTTGTGCAGGCCCGATTCCATCCCCTCCCGGTGCCTGTCCAGCAGCCAGAACACCAGGACCAGCACCGCGCAGAGGCCCGGGAAAGCCGCGGTCCTTCCCCGCCAGCTCAGGATCCCGCAGGTCAGCAGGGAAAAGCCCGCCGCCGGAAGGCCCAGGGCGGAAGGCCAGGCTTCCCCGCGGTTCCTTCCCAGAAGGAAGAACAGGGCGGCGTCCAGGGCAAGGAAAACCGTATGCAAAGAAAGGGTCACGGGGATACCCGTGACGGCGGCGCTCAGGAACAGGGCTCCGGCGCAGGCGGGCGGGAGCAGCAGCCACCCCTGCTTTCTGCCGGGGAACACGCAGCCGGGAAAATACGCGGCGGCAAGGGGCAGAAACCCGGCGAGCGCCGGTCTTTCCCCCAGCCCTGTCCCCTCCGCCAGGAACTCATGGAGGATAAGGACCAGCATGCCGCTGAGGCAGAACCGCAGCAGCCGCAGGAGCAGAGTCCGGCGCTTCATGTCCCTGACCTCCCTTTCTGTGTCTGTTCCGCCAGGGCGCGGATATCCCGCCCCAGTATGGGCAGCAGAGCAAGGGCCGGCCCGCCGCTCAGAACAAGGCAGATGAGGCCCGGGACCAGGACCATGAGCCCCGCGGGCAGACCCTCGCCGGAAACCTGCATGAACCCGGACCATGCTTCCCGCAGCCCGGCCGCTTTTGCGCCCAGGTACAGGAACGCCCCCGCCGTTCCCGCCGCCCCGGCAGACCAAAGCAGGACCAGGGACGGGATCAGCGACCGGGCGATCAGCCTTCTTTTCGGCACGCCCGAAAGCCGGAGGACGGCGCATTCGCGTCTGACTATCAGGAGCAGGCCCGCGAACAGCAGGCAGGGCAGGACGGCGCCGGACAGGATGAAGGGCAGGGTCCGGGCCCGCAGCCGCGCTTCCTCCGCAGCGATACCGGCGGCAATATCCGGCCAGCCCCGGTCGTCCATCACGCACCGCAGGCCGATCCCCGCGGCGATCTCCTCCATCCATCCCAGCTTGCGCTCCAGGGTATCTCCCCCTGCGGGCAGCAGCGTCAGCTCCGCCGGAGTATATCGGGCGGAGCTGCGGTAGACCGTTTCCGGGAGCTCCGAGAGGGGGACGAAAACCGCATTCTCCGAATAGGCATAGGCAAATTCACCGGCGGACCATTTCCCGTTGTCCGCGTCCTCATAGGTCCCGATGATCTCCAGGGTCTTCTCCGTCCACCGCCTGGGGTACTGGGAGGAGGTATAGGCCACCGCGCCGGTGGGGGCGAACTGGGAACACAGCTTGTCCCCGATCCGGAGGCTGACGCTGTCCCCGAGCTCCAGGTCGTTTTCCCGCAGGAAGCGTTCACTCACCGCGCAGACCGCTCTGCCCGCGTCCGCCGCTTCGATCAGCCTGCCCCGGACAGGGCGCAGCCTGCCCTGCATGACCCGCAGGATCCAGCCCATGTCCTCCGCGAACACCACGTCAAAGCCATGCAGGTTATCCTCCGCCATGCTGACCGCTTCTTCGGCTGTCGTGCCGCCCCTGGGGACAAGCTCCTTATCCACCCGATACAGCCATGTTCCGTTCTCCTGCCAGACCCGAAGGGAGAAGTCCGCCCGGGTTCCTTCCGCCCAGGTGTCCGCCAGCTCCTCCGGGAGCCGGGCGGCAATGTCCTCCCGCATGGCCTCCGCCCTGCCCCCCAGGAAAACGCAGCCGGTGAGAAACACGGCATCCCCGGTCACGGACTGCACCGCGGCCTCCACCACCAGGCGGTCCGCATAGTCATAATATCCCTCCGGGGGCGAAAGACGCAGATATTCCGCCGATACCCCCAGGGTCATGTACCGGTGCTGAATGGCATAGGCGTCGCCGTGCTTATCCAGCTTTTCGTATTCCTCATCCCGCAGCACGGGGATGAGGGCTCTGCGGGGATCCTCCGCCAGCCAGGCGTTGGTCCCCGGGTCGAAGTCCGGAAAAGTCTCCGGCAGGAGCGTGATCACCCCGTAGTGGGCGTCGTTCGCAAAGGCCTTTTCCCGTGCATACATGGCGGCAAGCCCAAGGCCGGAAACAAGCCCGAAAAGCGCCGCCGCCATGGCACAGGCCGCAAGCAGGGCGAGAAAAAACCGTTTCACTCCGCCGTCAGGACCCCGTCCTTCATCCGCAGGACCCGGTCCGCCGCCTCCGCCACCTCCGGATCGTGGGTGACCACGATGACGCAGCGGCCCTCCTCGTGAGCCAGGCGGCGGAGAATGTCCATGACGATGCGGGTATTTTCCCCGTCCAGGTTCCCCGTGGGCTCGTCCGCCAGGAGGACGGGGGGTTCCGCTGCAAGAGCCCAGGCTGGAATTGGATCTATGTTATCTCTTGTAGGCAACGACAAACAACATAGCTCCAATGCTGTCAGCTTCATTCCTGGCGCATGCTTGACTCGCTCATAATTTGATACGAAGGATGTGATCTCCTCTGCTGTTAATTTAGGATTAGTATAATCCATCATATGCATCAAGCCCGATCTGCCGTAGTTCCTCGCTGTTGTACTTGTCTGTTTCCGTGATGCAGAGAATGACCAGCTTATTATCTACGAGTTGGAAGGTGTAATGGGTCAGTCCCTTATAGTCATATTCCTTTACGCCTTCTTGTTCAAAACTGCGATCCTTAACCAAGAAGAGATACAACAATTCCGTTTTCGGCGTGCCATTTTCAGCATAACTGCGCATCATTTGAAGCTCTTCCCCACGGTCAACAGAAGCAATCGTTGCACCGTCTTTCGTGCTAAACAGCTTTTTCAGAGCACAAGCTACCATATCTTCCTTTGTTTGACAAATATATAGAGTATATCCATATCCTTCCGGTTCATAAGACCATGTTACTTGATACGGAATCCCCACTTTACGAATCATTCTTCCCGTATCTGTGCAAGTACAGAAAACCACAATCAACACCAGAAGCACCACAATCGCCGCTGTAATCACAAAGAAAACGCGACGCTTCCCAGGCCTATTGCTGACTGATTCATTCATTTCAAAATCTCCTATTAGCGAACACTATAAAACCAGTTCCATCTTAAGCCAAACAGCTCGTTTCACTCCGCCGTCAGTACCCCGTCCTTCATCCGCAGGACCCGGTCCGCCGCCTCCGCCACCTCGGGATCGTGGGTGACCACGATGACGCAGCGGCCCTCCTCGTGGGCCAGGCGGCGGAGGATCTCCATGACGATCCGGGTATTCTCCCCGTCCAGGTTCCCCGTGGGCTCGTCCGCCAGGAGGACGGGAGCGCCGCTGCACAGGCTCCGGGCAATGGCGACTCTCTGCTGTTCCCCGCCGGAGAGGGCGGAGGGGAAACGCTTGTGCTTGCTCTCCTCGATCCCCACCTTCACCAGGGCCTCCGCCGCCTTTTGTCTGGCTTCGTTTTCCGGGATCCCCTGCATCTCCATGGGGAGGCACACGTTCTCCCGGACGGTGAGCAGAGGCAGGAGACAGAAGGCCTGGAAAATGATGCTGACCCCCTCCCGGCGGTACTTGTCCAGGTCCAGGTTTTTCAGGTTGTCCTCCCCCAGGACCACGTCCCCCTCCCCGGGCATGTCCAGCCCCGCCAGCATGCTCAGGAGGGTGCTTTTCCCGCTGCCGCTGGGACCGACGACGGCATAGAGCTTCCCAGCTTCAAATTCATAGGTCGCGTTCTTCACCACCGGGGAAGTTCCACCGGGGTAGGTGTAGCTGACATTTTCCAAAATGAGTGCGTTCATCAGGATAACCTCCTCTGTTATATCATTCCTTCGCCTGCAATTGTTCCAGCACCCGTTTCCGGGCGCACAGCCACGCAAACACGCCCGACCCCACCGCACAGGCCGCCAGGTGGGCGGAGACGTAGAGGGCGAAGGGCAGCACCACCTCGCTCAGCTCCGGATGCAGGACCACCAGCACCGCCGCAGCCCCCAGCACCAGTCCTGCCAGAGCGCACAGGACCTGGGACAGGGTATACAGGATAACGCAGTCCCTGGCCCGCACACCCAGGGCTCGGAGGATGCTGATCTCCTTCGACCCGTGGAGAACGATAAGCCCCGGCAGCACCCCGCCCAGCAGCAGAGCTGCCGCCACCGCCAGGGGGTACAGGCTTTCGATCAGCCGGTGGATGCGGTAGATCCGGTCCGCGTAGGAGGTGTCCATGGTGAGCTTCACCGGTGCCTGGCTTTTATCCATCTGCTCCTTTGCGTAGTCCGTGAACTCTGCCGCTTTGTTGTAGTCCACCAGGGTATACTCCGCGATATCCAGCTCCAGCTTGGGCACCAGGAACATCACCTTCCAACGGGCCTCTGCGGGGATGAAGGCGGTCCTCTCGTCTTTTTCCGATCGGATGATCCCCACCAACTGGAAAAAGGGGCGGCGGCTGTCCCTGCGGTCCAATGGCGTCTCCCCCGCCTTCAGCGGGTCCAGGCCCATGGCGGTGAGATTGATAAACCACTCGCCCTCATTTACCCGGACCATGTCCCCCAGCTGAAAGCCGAAGTGCTCCGCGTGGGCGGAATACAGCACCAGGACCTTTTCCTCCGTATTCATGGCCTTTTCCGCGTCCCAGCCCTCCAGCCATTCCACGGGCTCCGACACCCGCCGGTCCAGGCGGTTGGTGAGCGTGACGTCGGCCACCTCCATTTCGATCATGCCGTTCTGGGCCGTATACTCATAATAGGGATCCCGGACATAGCCGGACTCCGCGATCTTCAGGGCCTGTTCATAACTCAGGCCGCCGGTGATCGCAGCCTTCACCTCCACGTTTTGGTACGCCTCTGCGTATATCCCCCGCAGTACGGTGAGCAGACCGAAGGCAAAGGCCAGGAGGGCCGCCAGACCCAGGCTCAGACAGCTCCGCCCCAGGTTCCGGCCCAAAAGGCGGCGAAGGTAGCGTCCGGACCAGTTTTTCCCTTTACTGCCCCCCAGCTTCCGGAGGTCGGTCACTCCCACCCCCATGATAGGCAAGGCCCCAGCCTCTGACTCTGCCGGTTTTGCCCGCTTTCCTCCGTTTTCATTCAAAAGGCTCAGGATGCTCCTGCGCCGGATCAGTACGATACCCATCCAGGCCAAGAGGGCAAGCACCACCAGGAAGCCCAGGGCCCCCAGAAGATAAAGAAACGGGCCTGCGGGGGTATGGACGGTCTCCCCGCCCTGGGCCATCTGCCGCAGGCTGAACACCCTGGCCGCTGTGCCGCCCATGAGGGCAGCCAGGATACCCAGCAGCAGGAAGGGGACGTAAAGGCGGCCTGACGCCTCACCTCCGGGCATGCCCAGAGCCCGGCAGATGGCGTATTCCCGCTTCTTCCGCCCGATGAACAGCCACACCGTCAGTACCAGGGCGAAGACCGCCGCTCCGGCAAAAATCAGGAGCTTCATCAGGGCGATGCTCCGTGCCTGCATCAGCTCCGGCCCCACAGTGGACCAGCCGCCGTCGCTGAATATATAGCTGATGCCCATCTCGTCCAACAGGGGCAGACACTCCTCCATAAAGGGGACAATTTCCTCCGCATTGCCCACCACGAAGCTGATCTCGCTGGGCTTGAACTCGTGGCCCTGGGCGTTCCGGCACTCCGGGAGGAAGGCGGCGGGGACGAAGATGGCATTGTTGCTCCAGCACCAGAAGCGGTCCCGGTACACATGGTTCCCCTCGTTCAGGTCCCGCCAGGAGCCGATGATGGTGAAGGTCTGCTCCGTATAGGCCGTGTTCTGCCGCCCTCTCGCGGAGGCAACGGCCCCCAGAGGAGCGTACTGCTCACTGAGGTAGTTCCCCAGCTCCAGGGTGATGGTATCCCCCACCTTCAGCCCGTAGGTCTCCAACAGGTCCGCATTCACCACGCAAACCGGCTGCCCCGCGTCCGCCAGGGTGAGAAAGCGCCCCTCCGTGCAGACCATGCGCCCCTCCGCCGCCCGGCGCTGGGCGTTCATATCGTCCCCGTACACCACATCGAAGGTGTGTATATCGTCGTCGGTGACCCGGATCAGCTCCCGCAGGTCGGCATATTCGTCCAGCTCCAGCCAGTTTTCCGGCAGGTCGGTGATGTCCGTAAAGTAGGGCCACCAGCCCATCAAGGTATCGTCCCCCACCTCAAACTGATGCATCAGGGCCTGGGGATACTTACCCCCGTATTGCTGGGAAGGGAGAAGGTTTTCCTGCACCGTGTCGTTCCGCAGGACCAGGAGATACCGGCGTCCGGGCTGAAGGATGGCCGCGTCCTCGGCATAAACGTGGTTCTTCTCCGTAGCCATGCTGTATCGGGCCGGGTGAGTCGGAACCAGATCGAAATGCGAGACAAAAGCGCCTCCGGTCTCCTTATACTCCGCCTTTACGATTTGGAGATCCACGGCATGCTGCTCATAGGGCTTTTTCCATATCCAGTCCCACAGGCAGGCCGGGTCCCCTGCCAGAAGCTCCACGTCCTCCAGAAGCAGATACTCTACCGCTTCCATCGCAGGCCAGGACTTGATGTAGTATTCCCATGCGTCATGCACGTGGCTGTACAGGCGGTCCGTCACCGTGCCGGTGACCACGCAGCGTTCCGCGAAAGCGAAATAATGGGTATCCGTATCCAGGCGGATATACTCCCTGGATACCCCGGCGGTGAGCCAGCGCCGTTCCACCCGGGAGATATGGGGCAGGGCCTCCAGCTGCCGGATCAGCTCCTCCCCAAGGCTTTTTACATGAGGCACCCTCAGGCCGTCTTCGTCCTCCTGCTCCGCTTCATCCTCAGCGTCAGTATCGGAACCCGCTTCCTCCACCGTCAGTACGCCTTCATACTTATCCCGGGCTTCCCGGTATTCCCGGTCGGCGACACTGTACTCGGAGAGGTTATACAGGAAAAGAAATGCCGCAGCCGCCAGGAGCAGCAGGGTGACGAGCGTTTTCAGAGGACTGCGGTACAGGGACCGGAGATGGGTTTTCATCTGCGTCACTTCCCGGGTCGAAATCATAGCTATTGCTACCTATTTGTAAAATAGCAGTTTATATGATTCCTGTCAAGACCTAAACCGGTTTTCTGCGGACTTCCTTCTTCATCAAGTTCCCAGGTCGATCCACATGGCCGGGCGGACCCCCGGTAACCGTGTCACGCCATCGCAGTTGACCAAAGCGCCCCAGGGGGCGACCAGGCCGTAGGAGTCGGCCAAGGCCGCGCTGGACGCCCGCATGCCGGGGGCGCGAAGCCACCAGGACGTGGCGCCTTTGAAGACGCCCCCCCGCGGAATGTTGCCCCGGGCAGCCGCATAGGCTGTGGGTTTGCAATACAGGGTGGAAGGATTTGCTTGATACTGTTGTATGATTTTTTCCCAGGGCTTTACGCTCTCGTATACCGGGGGGATCGTACACGGATCCGGATGGAAATACACTTCCGCCTCCGGGATGCTCAGCAGGAAGAGCTTATCCTCCGTATCCTCCCCCGGGTCCACGTCAAATTTGGGATTCGGGTCCGCCGTGACATGGGTCGTCGGGATGAGAAGCTGTTCCTCCGCATCAAAGGCAGAATCCAGGAATTCCCCGTTGAGCCAGGCCCGGAGGGTGCAGGTCTTCCAGGTGACGCGCCGGTATTCCTCGTCGTAGCGGACGCAGTCCAGGATATAGCGGCTGATGACCAGGACCCGGTCCCCATCCCGGGCCAGGACCATCCACTCTATGGGCTCCGGCCCGTTCTCCGGTTTATTGTCCTGCTCATAGCGGCCCAGGGTGAAATACTTGCCCTCCTGGGTATCCCGGATCTGCTGCCGCTTGATCTCCATGCGCTTAGTCCGGCTCTCTTCGTCCGTCAGCTCCGCCAGCAGGGCATAGGCGGAATCCCCATCCCCCGCCTCCAAAAGGGCGTCTGCCCGCTCATTGATGCTGCCGGTGACGATCTCACCCTTCCCCAGCTCCGCCAGCATCCCGTAAGCCGCATCGTATTCGCCGTTCGCCAGCAGTCCCATGGCCTCTTGGTATTTCTGCCGGGGAATGACCACTCCCACGATGATGAATATGATCCCCGCGAGCAGCAGTAAACCGATCAAAAGGATCATGATCCGCTTTCGCGTATTCCTGCTTTTATCCATTTCGGGTCATCTCCTTACTCGCTTGATTTACTCCTTCGCTTGCAATTGCGCCAAAACGTGCTTTCTCGCGCAGAGCCAGGCAAAGACGCCGGACCCCACAGCGCAGGCCGCCAGGTGGGCGGCCAGATACAGGGCCATGGGCCGGAGGGCGGTATCCGGCTCCGGACGCCGGAGGAGCAGCACCAGCAGGAAGCCCAGCACCAGTCCCGCCAGGGCGCACAAGACCTGAGCCAGGGTGTATATCCCCACACACCGGCGCACCTTCACCCCCAGGGCCCGGAGGATGCTCAGCTCCCGGGCGGCGTGGAGAACGATCAGTCCCGGCAGGACGCCCCCCAGAAGCAGGGCGGCGGCAACGGTGAGGGGATACAGGGTCTCCAGGAGCCGGTGCATCTGATAGATCCGGTCCGCGTTGTCGGTATCCATGAGGAAGGCCGCCTCCCCCTGCTGCCCGTCCAGCAGGCCCTTGGCAAACTGCCGGAACTCCCCGGCCCGGTGATAATCCGCCAGGGTGTACCGGGCGATATCCAGGGTGAAGACCGAATAGAAGCAGTAGAGGGATTCATAGCTCGTCACGGGACAATAGACGGCCCGGATCTCCCGGTCCGACTCCACCAGGCCCACAACGGTGAGGGAGGGACGGAGCCGGTCCCGGAACTCCTCCAGGGTCTCCCCGGACTGCATGGTTTTTCCGCTTTGCAGAAGGTTCGACAGCCAGTCCTGCTCGTTCACCCGGAGCTTGTCCCCCAGGCCCTTTCCCAGTTTTTCCCCGTAGGCTCTGGAGATAAGGCATACCCTTTTCCCGGAGGCGAAAAACGCTTCCTCGTCCCAGCCCTCTGCCCAGTCCACCGGCCAGGGGGCCTGCTCCTCCAGGGAATTCAACAGGATCAGGGGCACGTTTTCCCGGTCTGCCAGCTCCACCTGGCAGTCCACGAACACGGTCTCATAATAGGGGTCCCGGACGCAGCCGGACTTCTCCGCCTTCAACGCCCGATCGTAGCCCAGGCCGGTGAACACGGGTTTCACCTCCACCTGCCGGTACAGGACGGCATACATCCCCCGAAGGTCGGTGAGCAGGCCCACGGCGGCAGCCAGGAGGACCGCCAGCATGAGGCTCAGGAGGCTTCTTCCCGGATTTCTCCCCAGGAGGCGGGCCAGGTATCTGGCAGACCAATTCATGCTTCTCACTCCCTCGCGGTCAGTTGGGCCAGGACATGCTTTCGGGCACAGGCCCAGGCAAAGGCGCCGGACCCGACGGCGCAGGCCGCCAGGTGGGCGGCGGTATACAAGGCAAAGGCCCGGGCCACCGTATTCAGCTCAGGCCGCCGCAGCGCCAGCACCAGGACCGTTCCCAGCGCCAGCCCCACCAGGGCGCACAGCGCCTGGGCCAGGGCATAGAGGCCCACACACCGTCCCACCTTCGCCCCCAGGGCCCGGAGGATGCTCAGCTCACGGGATGCATGGAGCACGATGAGTC
>JAEEGG010024040.1_pt1 | contig 11854 bp, 11 predicted proteins | sample 9134161 | NCBI WGS metagenome assembly JAEEGG01 (sample SAMN16246543, study PRJNA631951) | gut metagenome | biome: gut microbiome; feature: rumen; material: CR-attached | host: Bos | place: Iran: Karaj | collected 2018-10 | reverse complement strand
GGGTCGCCAGCGTTGTCAAAACCATCCCAATCACTTGAAAGCTGCTTGTAATAGGTCAGGGTGACTTTCATCGATTTTGCGGTGGTCAAGTAGTAGACGGCGCTAGAGCTGCTTGATGTATAACGCGATGAACTGCTTGAAACATAGCTGCACCTGTATCCGTAATAAGAACAGCAATAGCTGTCGCTATAGGAACTGGTGCCCAAGCGGCATTTATCGGATTCACTCATGTAGCTGGAACTGCTGGAGTTATAGCACTGGAATCCGTATTGAGAACAGCAATAGCTATTGCTCTTTGTGCTCGTGCCTAAACGGCATTTTTCGTACTCACCCAGACTGGAGCTGCACTTGTATCCGTAATTGGAGCAGCAATAAGTGTCGCTATAGGAACTGATGCCCATTTGGCATTTTTCAGATTCGCTCATATAGCTGGAGCTGGAACGATAATGGTTTTCTTCAGACTCTACGGCTTCGTTATTTGCTTCGCGGTAATTGGCGTCCAGATCGTCTTCGATGGAATTGAAGGGGTTTTCATCGCTACAGGCGGCAAAGAGAGCAAGGCATGCGAATAAGTAAATCTTTTTCATTTTCAATTCTCCTACCATGCAAAGTCAAGGCTAAGGCGCCAAGATTCACCGAGTCTGTAGTTGATGTGTTCATTGGAGTAGGTGACAGCGTTGATGCATACCACTTGCCATTGGATTGATACGTGGCGCGAAATTTCAAGGCCTGCGCCAACGAATCCTATGAATTCCCAGTCATCGTCAGTATAGGCTCCATCTGAACTGTTGAAATCATCAAAGTGATAGGACCATGGCTCATAGTAATCGTCGTCAATACTCCAGCTGATATTTGCATCGTATTCAACCCATGCGTAAATGGGTTTACGGATATGGGCGCTCAAGCTAATATAGGGGCTATACTTGAATGGCAGACCGAATCTGACTGTCAAGGGGATTTCGGCCATGATATTATGGTAATCAATTGAAACGTCGTGGTTGTAGTAAAGAACATACCATTTGGCATAAAAATTGGATCCGTCAAGAGCGTAGCGTCCATGATGCCAAATACCATTCAAGCCAATTTGGAAAGAACCGGCGGAATAGAAATACCATCGCATAAAAAATCCCAAGTTGAGGCCCAAGTGATTGTATACTTCGTCGGCTTTTTTTACATCGTAATTGGCGACAGATACTTCCTGGAATTGCTCAAACCCAATCGAGACGCCTTTATAAAAAATGCGTTCCTTTTTCTCTGGATTCAATTCTACATGTTGCGGCGTTGTCGGCGTAATGATTGCAAGACTTGTGTCGCGCGCGGCTTCTTGATTGGCGGTATCTTTGATTACGGAATCTTTAGCCACGGTGTCTTGGGCGAGGGAATCTTTTGCCGGCAAGGCGGTGGTGTCGACGACCATTGTGTCCGCTGTCGAATCCGCTGCTTGCAAGGTGTCGGCAGAAACCGTATCGACGAAAGCGGTATCGGCAGGAATGCTGTCGGTTGTAACGGTATCGCTTGGGACTTCGGAGATTTCGTCCTTAAGGCTTGAAATCATCTCGGAGCATTTGCAAAGAAGTTCCACCTTGGCGCAAGCGGGGGAATCGCTCTTGCCCATGCAGGATCCGCAAAATTCAATGCAGGTGTCGTTAGCGAAAACGCTAATTGATAAGAATAAAAGGTACGGGAGGATTTTATTTTTCATTATAGTGATGCTAAGATGATGACGAGTGCTAACACGATGCCGCCCCCAATGGCAACCCATATCCCCGTATTACTCTTTTCCTTCATTTCGTAGGAACCGTCGGCTTGCAGTTCGGCGGTGTATTCGCTGTCGCCCTTGTAACCGAAGTTGACGTTCATAATGGCGCCGTCTTTCTTTTTCTTTTTTTCTGGAGGCGGCGCAAAAGAAGCCTTCATGATAGGTGCGCTTGGAGCGGGCTCGACGGTTTCGCTCACGGATTCGGGTTCTTCGGCTTGTGCGCTTTCATCGTCATTTACAACAGTTTCGCTAGACTCGTTGCATTGGCAAGTCTGTACGATTTCGGTGCACAATTCTGACTGTTCTTCGCTGCATTTTTTGCAGAAATCGACACAGGCGGCGTCATCCGATATGGCGAATGCGAGAGGTGCTATCAGGAGAATCGCTACAATAAGTCTCGACATAGGAACCTCTTTATTCAGTAGCAATGATAATCGTGACGATGCCAGCTGTGGCAATAATGCCAAGTATAATCAGCCAAACCGGCGTTCCTGATTGCACGTTGGTATTGTTGTCTACCGTCTTGTAGTCGGTTCTCGGGCGAAGTCCGATAACGCGGTTGTTGACGACCAGGATTCCTACGAGTTCGGTACGAACGCTCCACAAGTCGACGCGGTCCTTGTCATTGGGCTTAAAGTCGCGCCCGTCACGCACGGACTTGTAAAGGTGGGGTCTGTAGTTGTACACGAATTCCACGGTGTCGCCACGGTATTCGGTAAAGACCGGTGTGCCGAGAAGCGGCGCGATTTTTTGGATGTTCGGTTCGGCGAGAATGGTTTGCATGTCATCGTCATCGACCCAGTTTTCTTTGAGGCCGTATGTGGATGCACAACCGGTAAGGAATAACACTGTCAAGGCGATTAAGGCGAAAATGCTCTTTTTCATAAAATGCTCCCTCAAAAAAAATCCGGATGGACTCCGGATTTTCATCAGTCTAATGTAAATATATCAAAACAATTGTGTCGGGTCAAGGTTTTATTTTAGTTATAATGAAAACCTATGTGTCGCTCTGCTGTTATTGATCGCTTGAATCGGCTTCTTTCGCCTTGAATTTGATGACCCAGATTTCAGAATCGCTTCCTAGGCGGACGGGCGGGCCCCAGCAATCGAAACCGGAACTCACGAGCCATAGCACGCCGCTGAGCGCACCCTTGCCGTAGGCGAGTTTCCACACGAAATCGATCAGGACGGTGACCGGGAAGAATTGGCCGTCATGCGTGTGGCCTGAAAGCGCAAAGTCCGGGAGTCTGCCGGAATGCGTTTTCTCGATTCCCTTGGGCTGGTGGTCCAGCAGAATCCAGGGGCGGTATATGACCGTGGTGTCGTAAGTAACGGTAGCGACGACTGCCGAATCTGCGGTGGAATCTTGCACAGCGGCTGCGCTCGCTTGTTTGTTAGCGCTATCGGTGGCTGCAGTTGTATTGGCTGCAGAATCCGTAGTATCATTTACGTGTTCCACGATCTTTATAGAATCGGGAATGAGTTCGCTAAGCGGCTTGCGTTCGGTGTCCCTGCTGCGGGCAACCGTAAAGTCGGTGCGGCCCGTAAAGCAGACACCGCCCAGGCATGCGGTAGAATCGTCGAGTACCACGAAGCCCACCTTGCGCATCCATTCTTCGGGGCTGTTGTCCGAGTTCGCCATGAACGCTTCGTGGTTGCCGTTGATGGCGACTGCCGCCACCTTTGCGCCGGCGGTCAGTTTTTTGAACAAACTATCGTAGCCCATGCGGTCCATCTTTTCGGTGGTAATGTCTGCCAAGTCGCCACCGAACAGCAAGTAGTCGGGCTTGATGGAATCGACTTGCGTAATAAGGCGTTCCAGCTTTTGGGCCTTGAACAGCGGGTCTACATGAATGTCGCTAAAGAATACGGCGGTAAAGTTTTCGGTGTACACGCTCGGCAAATCGATGGTGAGCAGATTCGTCTTGTATTCATCGTTGTGCTGCATGCCGTAGCCGATGAATATGAACGTAAAGGCAGACGTGATTCCAAGCAGGTAGCGGCTCACGCGGCGCACCAGGTGTCGACTCAGGTGATGCGGTTGCGTAAAGTAGTAACCGATTCTGTAGAGCGTCCAGGGAATGTAAAGAATTAGAGAGTTCGGGAGCCAAACTGCAAAAAAGGTGACGATTAAACTTCCGACTAGCGTGGAGCGCAGGAACATGCCCAAAAAGAGCACAAACAATACGGCTGCACCAATAATTTTACCTGTTTTACCTTTGGCGACGCTGCTGACGTTAATATAAATCAGCGCAAGGCCGATAAGCAGTATAAATAGGAACGCAATCATGTTTCAATAATAGCAAAACTTTTTTTGAGTTAACTATATTTGACCCCGTATGGCTTTATGTATTGAATCAGATCATTTGGAGAAGGTCCAGAGGATCTTGGCCCTCCATTTCGAGGGTCTGGAAGTTTGGGCGCATGGAGCCCGCGTGACGGGGGTGGATCTCACGCCCGATACGGAACTGGAGTTGGTGGTTATTTCAGACAGTCCCCTTTCTTTCGAGGCGATGACCGCCGTCGAAAAGGCATTTGTCGATAGCGGACTCCCGTTCCGGGTCGATGTCATGGACTGGGCGAAATTGCCTGAATCTCTCCAAAAACAAATCAAGAAAGAACACGACGTGGTTCAAGCCGCTGCGGAATCCTAGTATGAAACGTCTTTTACCCTTTGCTTTGGTGGCAATGCTTGCCGCTTCCGCTTTTGCCCAGGACGAAATTCGTGAGGCAAAGAACTTAATCCTGAACGGCCAGTGTGCCGAGGCGATCGCCCCGCTCCAGAAGGTCTACAAATCGAGCTTCCGTAAGTCCGCTGGCGAAAAGGCCGCCGTGATGCTCACGGAATGCTACCTGCGCGAACACAAGCGCGACGAAGCCCTGAAACTTTCTTCCCGTTTCTTGGAATACTACGTGAACACGGTTTACCGCGAACGCATGGAACTGGCTAACGCTATCGTGCTGGTTGAAAAGGGGAATGTCTACGAAGGTGTCGAGGCCATGCTCCGCATTCTGGCCTACTCCAAGAACCCGGCCGCCCGTAGCCGCACCAAGGATGTCGCGATCCAGACGCTCGCCGCCTCGCTTTTGACCGCCGACCAGTTGCAGGCCCTTTTGGAAAAATACCCGGTCGACAAGGACATTGTGGGCTGGATGCAGCTGCAAATCGGCCGCGAATGCCAGAACTCCAAGCGTTACAAGGCAGCCCGTTACTGGTACAAGAAGGTTGTGGCAGGCGGGGTAGCCGAAAACCTCTCCAACACCGCCGAGAAGGGACTTGAATCTTTGGAAGACCGCGGCGCCGGTATGCCGACGGTCTTGGTGCTCGCACCGCTTTCGGGCGACTATGCCGAATTCGGCGCGGCGGCCATTCAGGGCGTGATTCTCGCCCACGAAAAGGCCGGACTCAAGGGCAAGGTGAACCTGCGCGTGGCCGATACCCGTGCTGACGCTGCCCAGGCGCTCCTCCGCACCCAGCAGGCCATTAACCAGGACAGCATCGTGGCCGTCATCGGCCCCATCATGAGTGCCCCGGCCGCAACCGTTGCCGCCTGGCTCGGCAGCAACTTCCAGAACATCCCGATGCTCACCCCGACCGCTACCGACGACGGTATCGCCAAGATGGGCCCGAACATTTTCCAGGTGAACATCACCATGGATAACCTCGCCAGAAGCATCGCCGACTTCGCGACCAAGTGCCTGAACATCCGCGAATACGCCATCTTGAGCCCGCTCGGTGGCTATGGCGCCTCGATGTCGCAGAGCTTTACCACCGCCGTCGAACGCCGCGGCGGTTCCGTGATCGCCTTCCGTAACTACGAAGAAGGCCGCCCCGACTACAAGACCGAATTCAGCCTGCTTCGTGACGTGCGCTTCAAGCAGATCAACCGCCGCCAGAACATTGCCCGCGGGGCAAGCGACCTCGACGCCGTGAACGCCAAGGAACGCCGCTTCTACATGCAGGATTCCACGTTCAACATTCCGGGCATCTTCATTCCGGCGACGAACCCGGGTGACGCTGGCCTCATGGCAGGCCAGGTGGCCTTCAACAAGATTTCGGGCGTGCTGCTCGGCGCCTCCGGCTGGTATGGCCGCGAGCTCCTGATCCAGGGCAAGCGCCAGGTCGACAGCTCCTACTTTAGCGTGCCCGCCATGGACATGGGCGGCAACAACGACGGCCTCAAGAAATTCGTGAGCGACTTCAAGGAACGCTGGGGTGCAGAACCCGGCGAAGACCGAGTCAGCGGACTCAGCTACGACGCCGCCAACATCGTGTTCAGCTCCATGGCCAAGAACCCGAACAGCCTCACGAACCTGATCAACTTCACCGCGAACTTCCACGGTGTGTACGGCGAAATCAAGTTCAAGCGCGGCATGAACATGAACACCAAAATCGTGACCGTGAACAAGGGCAAGTTCGAAACCGTCGAAGGCTGCCCGGCGAAATAGAGCTTAGTTGGTAGAGCTTAGAACTTAGAATAGATATCAAAAAATTCCCGCAGCGGCGCGCTACGGGAATTTTTTTGTTTCTAGGAGGGAGAGAAATTCAGTCGTCTTCGCAGGTGGGGCAAAGCGATGCCGCCACGTAGTCCGGGGAGTCCCCGTTGCGGTAATAGGCATGCAGGCTGTCGTCGTCCAGGAGGTCGTCCAGGTTTCCGCCGCCGGCTGCGTCGAGCTCCGCCTTGACGCGGGCCTTGAACGCCATGAAGCCAGAGTGGATCATGTAGAATGACAATGCAGATGTTTTATGGAAAAGCTTCATAAGACCTCCGTCGCGTGTTACTTACATGTTGATAAGTTGTTGACCTCCTATACCAGTTATAGATAATTTTGAGTGGTCAGGCAATACCAAAAATGCATGTAAGATTTAAGAAACAATTCCGTATTTTTGGGGAATTTTGCGAAATTTTGGCACATTTGTCCAAAATAGCATTTACTAAATTGTTGTCTGTCAACACTTTAGAATGCGCTTGGAACCCCCTTTTGCGCCCCGGAAAGTGGGCCCCGGCCTATATTCCAACTTGGACTAAAAAATAAGGAAAATAAGTTTTGGGGATTCGCCGAAAACTGAATTTTTCTTGTGGATAAATAGTGAATTCGTGATTTTTATCAATAGTTTATCAACAGATTTGGGACGGTTCATGGGTTGCCATATTTTCTAAATTTGCACCGATGCGATTCTTGAAGACGATATTTTGTGCCCTTTTTGCCTTGGCTGCCTTTTGTTTTGCCGACGAACCGTTGACGCTTTCGCTCCCCCAGGGGCAGGCGGAACTTTGGTCCAAGGCGACTTCGGCGACCATGACGCTGCGCTATGGCGATGCCATGGAGCTTGCCAAGAAGCTGCGTGCCGAAAACGAGGGCGCGGGCTGCGTGCTCGAAAACATCGTGCGCATCAGCATTTACGACGACAAGGGCGACACCGCCGCACTCCAGAAGGCGGGCAAGTATTTGGAAAGCTGCAAGACCGCTGGCCTCTGGGATGCCTTGCGCCGTTTTGAGATGGGTTTCGTGCAGGGCGAGACGGGGCATTCGGTCAAAGGGGCAATGACCACGCGCTCTGCGGCTAAGGCATTCGAAGATTCCAAGGAACTCGAAGCTCGCGCCTTCTTTGCCATTTACGCCTATTACATTGACAAGAGCTTTAGCTGGGTGCCCTTCAAGTCGGACAACCGCGATCTTTATTTGGCCACTCTCGACAGTGCCTCGCAAAAGTCCGAGCGCTTTTGGCCGCTGTTCCTGACGCCGCTCATCTGGATGCATTACGACAAGGAAGATTTTTCGACGGGCCTGAGTCTTGCCGAACGCGGGCTCAAGCGCGCGCCGAATCACCCCGTCATGCTGCAGATCAAGGCCGACATGCTTTACCGCCTCAAGAAATATGACGAGGCCGCGGGCATTTACGAGCGCAGCGCCGCCGACTATCTGAAGCGCACGGGCAAGAGCATTCGCTACTGGTGCTCGGCGTTGAATTTGATTCGCATCTACAGCGACAAGGGCGACAAGGAAAAAGCCGAAGCCTGGCGCAAGACGTTGGACGACCCGAAGTTCAAGGAACTCAAGGACTGGATGCCGGGCTCGCTCATGGACGATCTGAAGAAAAAGAAACTTCTTTAAGGTTGTGTCGACGCAAGTGTATCGCGCAAAATGCCGCGCGATACTTTGTATAGAAAATTTAACATCTAAAAATGGTATTAGGTACCCCAAAAAAAGCGTGTTAGTAAGAGGCACGTCTTTTATGGAGGTATTATGCCGCAACCGCTCCGCATAGGATTTTTCCTGGATGGCTTTACCCTGAAAAAGGTGAACGATTATTACCGCAACGTTCACCGTTTCCATTCGAGCCTGGACTTCAGGAGTTTAAGGCTCTGGGTCGAATCGCAGGCGATACGCTACTTCGAGGGCGGCAAGTACCGCGAGTTGCAAATGGAGTCGCACTATTACCACCCGTACCGCGACCCGCATGTGTTCGCGCGCGACCGCGAGGGCGTGTTCAGGCTGGAGCAGACCTTGATGGATGCCGGTTACAGCGTGCATTTTAATAACCCCGCGGAGAGCGGTTGCGTGGGCCCGAACATGTTGCTCATGGAAGATGCGCTGCTGTTTGCCATGTACAGGCGCCTTGATGCCGTGGTGCTTTTATCTACACAGGGCGAATACGCGCCGCTCCCCGACAGGTTGCGTCTGCTGGGAGTCCCGACTCTTGTGCTGGGATGGGAATTCATTTACCCGAAGGCGAAATACATGGTCCGCTGGAAAACGGATTCGTGCTTGAGGCGCACCTGCGCCCATTACGTGGCCATGGAAAAAATTCTGGATTCCAATCCGAACGGCGATGCCCCCTGCGGGTTTTTCTTCCAGCGCGAACACGCGTTCAGCAAAGGGCGTAATCCTCGACCGAAGGTGGCGGTGGGGCGCGATCCTCACGCGCCTCGCCGCCTAAACTAATGCTGAAAATAGAATGCTCTGATTTCGTGAGCAAAAAAACGACCGGTATTAACCGGTCGTGATTGCGAGAGCGAGGCGATATCACATTTTCATGAATGCGATAGAGCCGAGCAGTCTTTGAAGCCGAGCGGTCTCCGTGAACAACAAACGCCTCGTATTAACGAGGCGTGGTTGACGCTTTCAGCGTCCGCGGCTTCACTCGGTCATAAAATTATGCAAGCATAATTTTGCGACACTCGTTTTGCACGCTTTTGTGAGAGCAAAGTCCAGTCACATTTTCATGCTGACTATAAGGACTTTGCGGTCTTATAATTTATCAGCCTGTTTCTTTTCCCACTGGCTCAAGAAGTACCACGTCAGGCGAAGACCGAGGTAGTAGGTGTCGCCGACGTTGTCGGTGCCGTACGGGCCGTAATCGATACCGAAGTCTTCGATGTCGAGGTCGTTGTAGCGGATGAAGCGGTAACCGATGTAGCCGCCCAGAGCCAAACGGCCGAGTTCGATGCGGAGTTCAAGTTCGGAGTTGACAGTCGTGGCGAAGGTGCTGTAGAAGCGGTCGCGCATGATGTCGTTGTTTTCGATGTTGCCCTTTTCGGCGACAGAGAAGTTGGAGGCGAAGTGGAAGTTGATGAGGTTGAAACCGAAGCCGATTGCCGGAATCAGGTTGATCGGTGCGTTTTCGCCAAAGAGCTTCCAGCCGAACATCCAGTCGGCGCCGTAAGCGAACCATTCGACGTCATACAGGGCGAAGCCTTCGGGGCTTTCGGTACCCTGTACGTCGGTGGGGTAGTAGTAATCGGCGGGGCGCTTGGACACCTGGGAAGGCATGAAGTTGAAGTCCACCCAAGTCATGAACTGCTTGTACTGGGCACCCACGTTCACGTGCAGGCCCAAATACCAGTCGTTGAATTTCTTGTAGCCGGGAAGTCCACCGTAGTCCACCAGCACGGTATCGTAGTCGCCGCTGCTGTTTTTCACGGGCGTTTTGACCAGGTGGCCGTAGTCAGCAAGGGCCGTATTGTTCACGTAGCGCTGGAATTCCTTGCGCATGCCGCGGTAGTCGGCGCCAATAGAAATGAACCCACGGACGTGGTCCTTTTCGTAAAACCCTTCTTCTTCTTCGGCAAACGAGCCGGTTGCGAGGGTGAGCAAGCTGAGAGCAACAATGCTCAAAAAAGAGGCTATCTTTGTTTTCATAAAAGATTCCATTGCTAATATCTAGGCTATAAAATACATTATGTTTAGGAAAATTGCATCGGAAATTTTCATAAGACGTTAAAAATCAACGATTTACGTGCTTTTTTAGGAGCTAGGATGTTGAATTTTTGTGGAAAAATGGTCGCAAGCGCTGCCTTCGGGCTTTTTATGGCATTTTCGGCCTTTGGGCTGTCGGGCTGCAAAAACGAGGCCGAAGGCGGCGGGAAAACGGCCGATTGTGGCGAACTTCCGTCGCTGGAATTTAGCGAAAACCTGAAAATCGGCAAGCTTTGCGGCGAAGATTACGCCGAAATCCGCTCGATCGTGGGCCGCGATACCTTGATCAAGCGATTCAAGCTGGGCGAGCCGCTTAAGCGCGTGGTGGCGCTTTCGTCGTCGCAGGTGGGCTACATGCTGCGCCTCGGGCTGCGCGACCGCATCGTGGCGGTGGGCGAGGGGCGCTACCTGGTCGATAGCGTTCTTTATGCGCGCGTCGCCGCGGGCGAAGTGGCCGAGGTCGGTAACGGGCCTACGCTTTCGCTCGAGAAGCTGATGGCGACAAAGCCCGACCTGGTGTTCGACTTTGCGACTGGCGGCGGCATGGACGACTACGAGCGCATTGGCGCCATCGGGCTTTCGCTGATGCTTACGTCGGAATGGCAGGAACGGAGCCCGCTCGCGAAGGCCGAGTGGATCAAGCTGTTCGGGCGCCTGTTCGGTGTCGAGGCGCTTGCGGATTCGATTTTTGAACAAAGTAAGAATGCGTATATGCAGGCGGCGGGAAAGGAGATCCCGGGTCAAGCCCGGGATGACAATAAGGCATGTCCTCGCGTTCTTGTAGGTATGAGCTACGGCGGCGTATGGCATGCGCCGGGCGGCAACAGCTTTACCGCGCGTCTCATCAAGGATGCGGGCGGTTGCTACCTGTGGGCCGCGGACACGAATCAAGATCTGCAGTTCAGCCTCGAGGAAATCTTGCAGGTGGCGGACAGCGCCGACGTGTGGGTGAATCCGGGAATGTTCGCGACTGTTGATGACTTGCTGATGGCCGAACCCCGCGTCAAGTTCATCAAGGCGTTCAAGGAAAAACGCGTGTACCAGAACGACGCGGTCAAGGGCGCCGGCGGCGGGAACGATTTCTTCGAGTCTGCAGTCGCGTACCCTGCCGAAATTCTTACGAATTTGCGTCTATGTATACAAAACTCTACAAATGGGGCTGATTCTACCCGAAAGGGTTTTGACTGGTACCATAATATTTTTATCTTTTAGACCATGAAGACTCATACTGGTATTGGTGACTGGATTGCAGCCAACTATGAACTTGGGACACCTTTTTTGCAGCAGGTGCCCAGGGACTGTGCAGACTATTTGCTCTTGAATGCGCAGATCCGCGAGTACGAGCCGGGGGAAATCATTATCAACGGTGGTTCGGTCGGGGATTCGTTCTGCGTGTTGCAGAGCGGTCGCGCTTTTATTTGTGGCGAACTTTTGGCCGACGGCCACTACAATACGCTTGCCCAGCTCGAAATGGGCGCGTGCTTTGGCGAAATGTCCATCATTTGTAACGAACCCACGAGCAATACGGTGGTCGCAGGCGAAGATGGCGCTACGGTGCTCCATATTCCCAGCGACGAGTTCGTGAAGTTTTTGGACAAGAACCCGAACATCATGGTGTACCTTTACAAGGTGGTCGCCGACCGCCTGCGTGCAAAGAACAAGGCATTCGACGAATTCGAAAGACTTTCGCTCCTTGCTTCTGCAAAGGTGCTCCCCTTTATCGATTTTGCGCAAACTCTGGAAAAGAGCCGCGTTACGGGAACGGTCATGTTCGAATGCAATGGCGAAAAGGGCTTTATCGCATTCCAGGACGGCCGAATCTGCTGTGCCAAGTGTGGCAAACTGGCAGGCCCAGACGCTCTCGAAAAAATGCTCTCCTGGGGCGACGAGACG
>JAEEGG010024039.1_pt1 | contig 11855 bp, 1 predicted proteins | sample 9134161 | NCBI WGS metagenome assembly JAEEGG01 (sample SAMN16246543, study PRJNA631951) | gut metagenome | biome: gut microbiome; feature: rumen; material: CR-attached | host: Bos | place: Iran: Karaj | collected 2018-10 | reverse complement strand
CCCAGACGTAGATCGGCGTCTTGATCGGGTCATAGACGAATGCCCCGTTCGCCGCGATCGAGAGCGCCTCGACGTCGATGCCGCCCGCGCCGACTGCGATGTTGTCGTCAGTCCCCTCGATCGATGTCGAGAACAGGTTCTTGACAAAGATGTAGTTGTGGGTGGGCGTGATCACGAAATCGTAGCAGGAGCCGACAGGATTGTACACAATCGCGGTGGTCCTGTCGGGATCGTCCGGCGGCGGGATGATCGAGAATTTCTCGTCCTCCTGGTCGGTAAGGCCAGTGAGCTGCACGCGCGTGGGCTCGTAGATGCCAGAGATGTCGTAGCCCGACATGTCGAACGTCAGCGAGCCGGAGGAGCCGAGCTGCACCGGCGCGCCCGCTAGATACACGGCGCCGTACTCGTTCGTGACGGGCGAGTTGATGATCGCAGCGCCGCCCACCGTGACCGTGTGGGTTCCGTCCGATGTGAACTTCACCGGAGCCGAGCCGCCCACAGTGAACGTCTCGATCGCAACAGTCGCGTTGACCGCAAGCGAGGCCGGCGCCTCGACCGTGAGCGTGGCCGACGGATTGTACAGGACATTGTCGATCGTTACGCCCTCCGGAACGGTGAACATTCCGCTCGTGCCCTCCTTCTCCCAGGCGTCCGCCTCGGCGAATGCACCGTCCGCCGCAATCGTGCGCGTGTAGAGGCCTCCCTCGGAAACGTATGGATAGGCGTTGAACACAACCTCCGCCTGAGCCTCGCTGATGGCATAGTCGAACATCCTCAGCACGTTCACAGTGCCCGTCTCGCTGTCAGCTACCGGAACGCCCTTGTACACGCCAGCATTCCTGATTTGGCCGCCGTGGTCCGAGCCCACCTGCATTCCGCCTGCGGCCAGAGCGAATCCCTCGCCTGCGTTGAACTGGCCGCGCTTCACACCGTCCACCCACACTTCGAACACAGTTCCCCTCTTGTAGATCACATACGCATGGCGAGCCGACGCCGCATTCGGCACGGACGCCTTCACGCCGTTCGCCGCATCGACCGTCGCGCCGGTGTTCTTCGCGATGAGCACCTCGTCGTCGTTCTCCGTCGTCGTTATCAGAAGACCCGTGTTGCTTTCGGTCGTCGTGCCCATGTGGAAGAACTGGGTGTTGTGCGACGGCGACATCGTTCCAACGAGGACGATCGTGAAGTTCTCCAGGCTGTGCACCAGATTGCCTGCGCCAGTCACCCAGGGATGGTGCTTGATGTACGCGCCCGTAGTGTCGTCCGCAAGCTCGTTGTTGAACGTGACCGGCTTGGTGTCCGCACTAGTGCCGATGTTGAGCCCCGGCGCATAGTACGCGCATTCCACGACGTTTGTGTATGTGAAGTCGAACGCCGTCGCCTCTTGCGCGATCTGCGGGGCCTCCGTCAGCGTCGCCGTGCCGTCAACCGGCGCCAGATCCGCAGTCGTGCCGTTCGGGCGCGTCACGCGCACGTTGACTCCGGCCGGCACGTCAGTCACCTCTAGGTGGCCCTTGCCGAACTCCTCGCGCGTCTCCGCGATGATCACGTAGTACGCAACTCCGGCGGGCAGCGTCTCGGGAGCGTCGAATCCCGTGAGCGAGCGGAGGGACTGGTCTATCGGCTTCACGACGAATTTCCTGAACGTATCCGGATAGAGAATCGTGCCGGTGGCAACGGTCGTCGCATCAGCGGCAAGAAGCAGCGTCGCCTCGGAAAGCGACGTTGCCGTGAGGTCGAGAACGCCCTGGTTGTCTAGCCCGCCGATCGTGATGGATGTACGCGTGGAGTCCACTATCGCGAGCGTTGAATCCGCCGCTGTCACGAGCGTGGCCGCAGCGTCGCCATATCCGCTCAGCCTCCCTGTGCCGGACGCCGCCGCGATCGTGCCCGTGCCGCCTGTGAGCCTTGGGGCCGTCGCATCATCGCCGATGGTCAGCGTCCCATTCACAACCATGCCGCCTGGCGCAGTCCACGTCTTGCCCGCCGCGACCGTCGCCGCGTAGCCTGCGTCGATCTGCAGAGCGCCATCTGCGGACGTGCCAGACGACGCACCCACCGTCACCTTGTACTTCGTGAGCGTCATCGCTCCCGTGAATCCCGAGATGTCGCCGATCACGAGGGCGTTGCCGTTCACCGAACCACCGCTCGTGGAAAGCGTGCCGTTTCCGGTGAGCCTGGCGATCGTGGCGACCGTGCCGCTGTAGCCATCGCAGATGTTCATGCCCGTGCCGCTGAGATCGATCGTGCCCGGGAAGGACGTGGTGGCGTTGTTCGCGAAGTACATGTTGACGTTGGTGAGGCGGAGCGTGGAGCCGACGTTGCCGTAGTTCTGCAGCGTCCAGTCCCTTCTAGCCTCGCTCACGGTCGATATGTTCTTCACCCACACCGTTCCCGTCCACGCCAGATCGGTGAACTTGGCGCTGGACGGTCTAACCCCGTCATACACAACCGTCCCGTCCCCCTTCAAGGTCCCGGCGAGCTGCGAGGCACTGCCGGCCACCGCGATCTCGCCCGCACCCGTAGCCGTTATCCATGCCGCATCGATATTGCCGCCGGCAAGCGCGAGCGTCTTTCCTTCCGCCACGTTGAACGCGATCTCGAACACCTCGACCGGCAGGTTGATGTTCAGCGTGGCATCCTCCTCCACGTTGACGACGAGCCTGTCTCCCGTGGAGAGCGTCGCGGGAAGCGGTCTGTCCCAGGAAAGCGCTGACAGCGTCTTCATTCCGCCGTCGGCGATCGTGGCGGTGTACGTCTCGGAAGCGTGTTCGACGATCTGGATGGCCGCAATGCCCGTGCGCACGGTACCGCTCTGACGATGGCCCACGATCGTCGCCGTCGATCCGGAAGTGACCGGCGAGGCGAGGTAGTTCAATCCGCTCTTGAGGCCAAAGAGATAGGTGCCGGCTCCTGCGTTGGCCAGGCCCCAGACCGCAGCGCCCTCAACGGCCGTCACGGTGTCGCACGTCAACGCGTCGCCAGAGGCCGTGTAGTTCCTCCCGTTGATCGTGAGGTGGCCGAACTGGCAGTTGGCGGTGTCGCTGGACATGTAGACCACCACGCGGTAGAACTCGTACGGAATGTCAGCCACGGTGATCGTGGGGGTCGCCTTGTCGCCGCTGTCGTCGATGTATCCGTGGCGGACATCAGTGGAAGCGTTCATGTGGCTACAGTAGTAGTTGCCCTTCTGTCCGCTCACGGTCATCGTGACGCCGCCGATGGTGGCGGTGGCGGCATCCTGGGTGTTCGGCATGGCGAAGTTCGTCCAGGCCGAGTATGGCACTGCGTATTCGCCCGCGCCATAGCGCACGGCAGAGGTCGTGTCTAGAGTGTTCTCCGCGCCTGAGCGCCCTGTGGGGTCGATGTTGATGTTGATGGAGTTCGTCACGGGCGCGACGAGCCTGAAGCCGTATGGGATGTAGCTGTACGTTCCAGGATTCGTCTCAAGCGGATCCGTGCCGAACTGGGGCTGGCCGTCGTAGTTTGAGTAGTTGCCATCGACAAGCTTCGCATAGACGCCGTACTCGTCTTCGGTGAACTCCACCTTCGCGGCCTTCGTGTAGTGCCCGCCGCTCGCGTTGTCGTCAAGAGCCTGAAGCTGGTACGTCACCTTCGTGAGGGCATCGTCCTCAACCGTCTCCTGCCTGTCGAAGAACGTGGCCTCCATGCCGCCCGCGTCGAAGTTGGCGCCGCCCATCCTGGCGCAGAGCGTGTGGGTGGCGAGGTCGGCGAGCTTCGCGCCCGGGAAGACGAGAGTGGGCGTGGACGCGTTCACTGCCTCGCCCGCGTACGTGAAGAACACCATCAGCGACTTCCTGTCGTTCGACAGGCTGAACACGGCGGAACCAGCCGCGCCCGGGGCGATAGACGCCTTGAGCTCGTCGCCTTCCGAGAAGAAACCGTCGCCCGTTATCGTCACGAGCGTGTGCGTACCGCTCGCGGGAATCACCTTCAAGGTGTTGAGACCATGCCCGAGAATCGCGTTCTTCTTCTCCATCGAATCGATCTTCACCGTGGTGCCTGCCTCGATCGTGGTGCCGCCTGTCCAGCCCACCGCGCCGTTGAGCGTCACAGAGCCGCCGCCGATGAACCTCATCCCGCCGCCCAGGGAGGAAGGATCCTCGTTCATGGCCGAATTGATCTTCACGTCCTTCCCGTTGGCGTTGATCGTGCCGCCCCTCGAACCAACCTTCACCGTGATGCCGGAATCGATGAGTCCATATGTGGAGTGGGTAGCTGTCGCAAAGAGCGTGCCGCCGTCGAATGAGATCGTCATCGCGCCCGACCCGCCGACATTGCGGATGATGTACGCCTCCATCGTGCCGCCGCTGAGATTGATGGTCTTCGCGTACGAGGAAGACTCGAACCGCGGCCACAGGCCAACGGTCAGCTTTCCGCCGTTTACTGTCAGCGTCGTATCGCCGTTCGTGCCCATCTTCAAGTCGCCGGACATGCTAACGGTTCCCGACTCCACCGTAAGCGAACCCCGGTTCAGGTAGAAGGCGTTGGGACTGTTGATCGTCGCTCCGGCAACCGTCATGTGTCCGCTATATGAGCCGTTGCCCAGGAACCAGTAGCTGTATTTCGCGCCTGTCGCGAACGTCCCCTTCTCGAAGCGCACGTAGGCGTCGCCGTCCGAGGCCTTCGTATCGTGACTGCCGCTGGTGCCGGCAGTGTACGACGTGCCGATGTAGATGCCCTCTTGGTTGCTTGCTGTATTGTCTTTGGCATCGCCGCCGGTAAGGCCGCTCGTGGCATTGTTCGCGCGCAATATTATGGGTTCGTTGGCGGTGCCGCAGTTGTTGAAATACGTTCTCCAGGTGTTCGCTTCTGCGGCGCTGAATGTAACGACATACTTGTCGTTCTTGAAGCGGTCGGCGAACTTGTCTTTCCGGATGTAGGCACCATCATTGGTCGGCTTTTTCGCCGTGGTCGTCCAGTTGCCGGCCGTCTCCCAAGCAGAGCTCGTGCCGCCCGCCCAGTAGCAGTCCGCCGCGTGCACGGCCGTCGCCGCGCCTAGCGCAACGGCGGCGATGACAAGTGCCGATTGACGGAATGACGAACATCCGTCGTTCCTGCGCATCATGCTAGTCGCCTTTGTTTTCATGTCGGTTCCTTTGCTGATTCAGGATTAATCTGTTGGGAGATCGCCATGCGTCTCCGCGAGCTGTTCGTCCGCCGCCTCAGCGGATGAAGATGGCTACGCCGCTGGGCTTGACGACGAGGACGATGTCTCCGTCGTCGTTGACCGAGACGCTCTTCACCCACTTCGGCGCATCGGCGGCGGCCGAGACGTTTGCGTCCACGAACTTGCCGCCGGACGTAAGCACGTACTTCCCGCCCATCGGCTTGACGCCTCCAGCCGAAGACACCTTCACCTTGACCGCGCCATTCACGGCCACGGTCTTGTCCGTCAAGTCCAGAACCGGCGCGGCTTCCTTGTCCGTGAAGTTGAAGCCCAGCGCCGCTCCGGCCGCAAGCGTCAGCGCACCGCCATGCGCCACCGTGCCGGACTCCGAGACCGCGAACGTCGCGCCGGCGTTGACCGTCACCGCGCCCGTACCGGTCTTGCAGCCCGGCTTCACGGCGACCGTCGCAGTGTCCTTGATCGTCCACGTGCCGGTATGACTGTTCACGGGGTTGTTGATGACGAACGTTCCCGCGCCTTCGACAAAGGCCGCCCCCTGGTAATGAATCACACCGTTGCATGTCACTGTCCTTGCAACACCGTTTTCGTCATCCGTCCCGATGTGCGTATCCCTGAAGATCACGAGGTCGGCGGTTGAGTCCGGCTTGGTTCCGATGGTATAGTCGGAATACCAGGGCCGCAAATAGACGACGTCATTCTCTCTTATTCCGCAGGAATAGGCGGTGTTGGCCGAGGCGCCATCGGCGAGGTTCAAGCCGCCAGACCCGATCCAGATGTTCTTGGTATAATTGTAATCGCCTGAATTCGCAAAGTAGAACCATTTGGATGCCCCCTGATCGCCGATCGTGATCTTCTCGAACTTGTACGCGCCGTCGCTGTATCGATAGGCGACATACCTGTCTGCTCCCGGCAGCGTCATGATTAGTTCGTCCGTGACGACATATTCACTGGGCGCATTGCAGTAGCAGCTGAGGCGCGCCGACGTGCGCACGACCCCAGCCGTCAACACGTTATGCAAAGAATCCTCGCCGAGCATGATCTCGCTCGTGTCGGAGGCTTCGACAAGCGTGAGCAACGAGTTGTCGCCGGAACTGTAGCGGTTGTCGCTGCCCTGGACACTGAACGCGCCGGTATCGAGGTAATACGCGCCGTTCATGAAGTGGCTCGCGTCCGCGTCGATCTCGGTGCCGTACGCGCCACCACTGAAGCGGACGCTTGAATTGCTCCTCGACTCGTAGGACCTCGCGTTCTGCACCACGCTGACCTTGTCCGCGAAATGCACGGGCGCGGAAATATCGTGCGTGGCTGTGGCGAGGTTAATGACCGCCGCAACGCCCGTGATGGCGTTGCCGCTGATGGTCACAACGCCATTACCGTAGCCGAACGTGATGGACGCAGGCGCGAAGCCGGAAATGTCGTTGTCGATTGCATCAGTCTTCGAGGGAATGTACACGGCGGCTCCTGCGGGCGGCTTCACGCCGCCATACCAGTTGCCCGCCGTGTTCGCCTTGCCGTCACCGGCCTCGCCAGTCCACACGTACATCGAACTTGGCAGCACCGGCACGACCTTTCCGGTCCAGTCTTCAAAGCCGAACGTGACGTTCGCAGGAAGCGTCTCGCCGAACTGCACGACGGCGTTCTCGCCCGCCACAGCGTCGGTGAACACCACGTTGTCGCCGGGGAAGAGTACGGTCTCGGTTTCGTTGCCATCGCCGTCAAGCGTCACGATGCGGAGATCGGCGGAGCCTTCCGCATACGTGCCGCCCTTGTAGTAGACGGTGCCGGCAGTGCGCTCGGCCGTGACGATGAACTCGTAGCAGGAGCCGGTCGTGCTGTAGCCGAACGACACCGTCCTGCTCAGAACCGCCGCCGGCGGAACGAAGGTCACCTTTGCGTCGTCGCGGTCGATGAGGCCCGTGAGCTGGAAGCGGGTTGTCGTGAACACTTCGGAGATGTCGAATCCGGAGCAGTCAAAGCAGATTGCGCCGGACGAGCCGAGCTGCACGGGCGCGCCGGACATGTTGACGGCGCCGTATTCATCCGTGATAGGCGCGTTGACCGTCGCTGCGCCGACCACCGTGACGGAATGCTCGCCGTCTGCCGCGAACTTCAGCGCCGCGGAGCCAGCCACCGCGAACGTGTCGAGCGAAACATCGGCGTTCACCGTCAGCGTCGCCGCCGCACTCGCCGTCAGCGTCGCGGACGGATTGTAATAGACATCATCGACCGTCGCGCCTACGGGAACATCGTAGAGGTTCGCGTCGCCGTCCTTCGACCAGGCGTCCGTTTCAGAGAACGTGCCGCCAGCCGCGACCGTGCGCGTGTAGAGTCCGCCCTGCGAGACGTAGGGATATGTGGCGAACACCGCCTCAGCCTGCGCGTCGGTGATCGAGTAGTCGAAGAGCCTTACGACGTTGATCACGCCCGTCTCGGTTTCGGGCGTGTTTGGCACGCCCTTGTAGATGTTGGCGTTCTTGATCGATCCGCTGATGTCGGATCCAATCTGGATGCCGTTACTTGACGTCGACCCCAGCGTGAAACCCTCTCCGGTGTCGAACTGCCCGCGCTTCACGCCATCGACCCACACCTCGAACACCGTCCCCTTCTTGTTGATCACGTAGGCATGGCGGGCCGTCGCCGCATTCGGGACGGACGCCTTCACGCCATTCGCCGCATCGACCACATTGCCCGTGTTCTTCGCGATCAGAACCTCGTCTTCGTTCTCCGTCGTCGTGATGAGCAGTCCCGTCAAGCTGCCGCTTGACGACCCGATATGAAGGAACTGCGTACTGCGCGAGGGCGACATCTTGCCGACGACCACAAGCGTGAAGTCGTCGAGCGCGATAATATTCGGATTTACGCCAGATACCCACGGATGGTGCAGGATGTACATCCCCGTCGTCTCGTCGTTCGCCGTGTTGTTGTAAGTCGGCGGCTTGACGTCCTGCCCGCTTCCCGCATTCCATCCCGGGGCACGATACGCATACTCGACCGTGTTGGTGTACGTCGCGTCAAACGCCGTCGCCGCGCCCGCGATCTGCGGCGCTTCCGTCAGCGTCACCGTGCCATCGACGGGCGTCATGTCGATGAATGTTCCGTTCGGACGCGCCACGCGCACGTTCACGCCCGCCGCGCAGTCCGTCACCGTCATCGTCCCCTTGCCGAACTCCTCGCGCGTCTCCGCAACCGTCACGTAGTACCCCGCACCCTCCGGCAGGCCCGCCGGCGGCGAATAGGCCGAAAGCGAATGGGCGGACGGATCGGCGGGCATCACGACGAACTTCTCGAACGTCGCGGGATAGAGGATCGTGCCGGTTGTGACGCTTGACACGCCGGAGGCGAGATTGAGGGTTGCCTCCGCAAGCGCAGTTCCCCTTAGGTCGATCGTACCCTGGTTGTCGAGAGCGCCAACGGTCATGGCCGCAAGCGAGCCATCGACTATCGCAAGCGTTGCGTCAGCCGCCGTGGTGAGCGTCAGCACGGCGGAGGGATCAAATCCATTCACAGTGCCCGTGCCGGCGGATACGCCAACGGTGCCTGCGCCACCCGCGATCTTCGGCGCGTTAGCGCCAGCGCCGAGGATGAGCGTGCCGTCCAGGAGCATGCCGCCGTTCGCCGTCCACGTCTTGCCCGCGGCAACCGTCGCCGTCGCGCCGGATACGACCGTGACCGTGCCGCTCGCAGGATTGAGCGACGCGCCGTTGCCGAGGATGACGCGCGTGTTCTTGCCGCCTGGAATGTCGATCGTTCCCGTGAACGCCGCTACGTTCTTGAACATGTACCGCTGCGAAGTCGTTGTGTCGGACTTGAAGGTGCCGTCGCCCTTGAGCGCAGCGAACACCGTCTTGCCGTTCGCGGAAAAGCCGTTGTTCACCGTGAACGCCGGCGTCGCGCCGTCATCGACGAGTTCGAGCGTCCCGGCGCAAGTCATCTCGGAGTCGGCGTTGTTGAAGTAGCCGGTCACTCCAGTCAGGCGCAAGGTCGAGTTCGCGTTTGCGAGGTCCTGCGCGAGCAGTCCGCTCATCGTGCCGTTCTTGAGCCACAGCACGCCGGTCCACGTGCTGTCAGTGAGCTTTATGCCCGAAGGCGCCGCGCCATAGACGAGCGTTCCATCGCCCTTCACAGTTCCGGCGAGCTGGGACGCACCGCCTACGACCGTCTGACCTGCGCCCGTCGCGGTGATGAACCGCGCTGCGGCATTGCTGCCCGCGAGCGTCAGCGTCTTGCCGTCCGCCACGTTGAACTTGATCGCATAGACGTCAATGGCGGAGTCGAGCGTAAGAGTGGTATCCTCGTTCACGTTGATGACGATCTGGTCATTACCCGTGAGAAGCACGGGAAGCGTCTTGTCCCAGTCGAGCGTGGAGAAGGTCTTGGCGCCGCCGTCGGCTATCGTGGCCGTGTAGGTTGTCGGCGCGTATTCGACGATCTGGATGGCCGCCACATTCCCGCGCGCACCACTTGAGTTGTGCCCGACAACCGTTGCCGTGGAATCGCACAGAACTGGCGAGACGAGGTAGTTCAAGCCTTCTTTCAGGCCATACAGATAACCACCCGACCCGGCATTGCCCTTGCCCCACGTGCTTGAGCCCTCGATGGTCGTCACCGTGTCGCTTGACAACGCGTCGCCAGATGCCGTGTAGTTCTTGCCGTTGATTGTAACGTAGTTGAACTTGTTGTTCTTCGTGTCGGTCGACATATACACGACGATGCGGTAGAACTCGTACGGAATGCCGGTTGCCGTGAGCGTGGGACTGTTCTTGCTGGCAGAATCGTCGATATAGCCGTGGCGGACATCCTTTGTGGCGTTGGCGTTGCTGCAATAGTAGTTGCCCTGCTGCCCGCTAATGGTGAAGACGACGCCTCCGATGGTCGCAGATTGGGCATTCTGATTGTTGGCAAAGTCGAAATTTGACCACGCCGTGTATGGCACGGCGTAGTCGCCCGCGCCATAGCGCGCGGACGAAGTGGTGTCGATCTGGTTCTCCGCGCCGCTGCGGCCCGTGGGATTGATGTTGACGTTGATGGAGTTGGAAACGGGCTTGACGAGTCTAAGATCGTAGGGGATGTAGCCGCTTGTCCCCGAAGGAGTGCGAATCGTGCCGAACTGGTTCTGGTTGCCGTAGCTCGAATAGCTGGGGGACGCCAGTTTTGCATAGACGCCGCTCTCGCCAGCGGTGAACTCCACCATGGCGTCCTTGGTGTAGTGATTGCTCGCGTGTTCGTCCAGGGCCTGAAGCTGGTACGTCACCTTCGTGAGAACGTCGCCGTCCATCGTCTCCTGTCTGTCGAAGAACGTCGCCTCCACGCCATCAGAGTCGAAGTTGGCGCCCTGCATCCTTGCGCGCAGCGTGTGCGTGGCGAGGTCGGCGAGCGTCGCGCCCGGGAAGACGAGCGTGGGCGACGATTGGTCGATGGCGCCGCCGGCGTAGCTGCACGATGCAAGCAGCGACTTCCCGTCCTCGGAGATGCTGAACTCGGCGGTGCCGGCAGCGTCCGGCGCCACGACGACCTTGAGCAGGTCGTTCTCGGCGAACTCGCCGTCGCCCGTTATCGTGACGAGCGTGGCCGTTCCCGTGGCGGTGGGGATGAACTTCAGCATGCTCCCTCCGCTGCCGAAGAGCGCGTCCTTCTTCGCGGCTGTATCGACCAGAACGGTCGTGCCACCCTCGATCGTCGTTCCGCCCGTGTAGCCGACGGCACCGGAAAGCGTCACCGTGCCACCGCCGCAGAACTTCATCCCGCCACCAGGGGAGGTGGAATCCTCGGAGATGTCGGCGCTGATGGTTGCGTTCCGTCCGTCGACGTCTATCGTGCCGCCCCTCTCTTTTACCTTGACGGCAATGCCTGCGTCGATGGCAAGATCTCTGCCCGACTTCGTCTGAAGCGTTCCGCCGTTGAAGTTAACCGTCATGGGACCGGAGCCGCCAACCCTGCAGATGCGGTATGTGACAAGTTTTCCGCCGCCGATGTTGATCTCCTTCGCCCTGGAGTTGTTTTCAAGTCTCGTCCAGGACGTGACATTCACCGTTCCCGACTCGATGGTGAGCGACCCACTGAATATCTTGAAGTCGCTGGAGGCGTTGATCGTCGCGCCCGCGACAGTCATGTGGCCGTCATACGAATTGTTGCCGAGGAAGAAGTAGCTGTAGGTGTTGCGCGTCGCGTAAGTTCCCGACTCGAAACGCACGTATGCGTTGCCGGTCGAGGCTTTGCTGTCAGTGCTGCCGCCGTTGCCTCCGGTCTGGTTCGTGCCGATGTAGATGCCTTCATGATTTTTAGCATCAGTATTGGTTGAGTCGCCGCCCGTAAGGCCGCTCGCGGCGTCGTTTGCCCGCAGGACGATCGGAGCCGACGCCGTGCCGCAGTTGTTGAAGTACGTTCTCCAGTTGTTCGTCTCCGCCGCGCTGAACGTGACGAGATATGCTCTACTGCCGCTCTTGAAGTTATTGTGGAATTTGTCGCTTCGGAAGTATCCGCCGTCGTTGGTCGGCTTTCTTGCCTCGGTCGTCCAGTTACCTGAAGTCTCCCATGCCGAACTCGTCTCTCCCGCCCAGTAGCAGTCTGCCGCGTGAACGGCCGTCGCCACGAAAAGCGCAGCGAGTGCAATGACGAATGAGCGCTTGTCATTCCTGCATCTGATACCTGTTTTGTGCGGTTTCATAACTACTCCTTTGCCCTAATTTTGTTAATATAATACCAT
>JAEEGG010024038.1_pt1 | contig 11855 bp, 10 predicted proteins | sample 9134161 | NCBI WGS metagenome assembly JAEEGG01 (sample SAMN16246543, study PRJNA631951) | gut metagenome | biome: gut microbiome; feature: rumen; material: CR-attached | host: Bos | place: Iran: Karaj | collected 2018-10 | reverse complement strand
AACGCCGGGCGTTTTTGCAAAATGGGAGAGAGGCTGCCGTGGGGCTTCGTGCGGAAAAATGACATGATTATTCAGAATCAAACAAGGAACGTCACAATCTAACATGGCTCCAAAGGGGCGGCAGATACGGAAAGGGAAGCACTGAAAACATCAGTGCCTCCCTTTTTTGACATGTCGTAAAGCCGCGTATTTCCTGTCTTTTTTCGATTTTTCTTTCCTGCTTGTCAGGCGCTTTTCGTCAAATGGACGAAAAAGGACGAATTGCGGAAATCGTATTGACAGGCGTTATGTTTTGGTGTAAAGTGCAATTACCTTGAAGTGGTAAGCATTCTTCAAGTTCTAAGTTCTGGCTTTTCAGCCAACAATCCCAATGTTTTTTATGGGTACTTAGGCGTGTTTTTTGCGCCCAAAATTTGGACCATTCGAGAAATGGCGCCGTTTTTCGGATGTGTTTTAGGAAGTCGCGGACAGGAAAATTTTATCGGTTTGAGAGACAGAATTTAGAAAGGATAAGGCCGAAACGGAAGGAGGAATGAAGAAAGGGAATGAAGGAAGAGAAAGCGTCTCGTGAGGATAAGGCAGAAGCGAAGGGACAGCTGACGGAGCTGGTACAGGATTATTTGACGCAAAAGCAGGCCATTTTAATGCAGGTAAAAAAGGGGAGTCTGAGTAGGGAGGAGTTTCTGGAGGAAGTGCGCGGGCATATAGCGCATTATTATCCTTCGCCTGCCAGGCAACAGGAAAAGCTTCTTCAGAGCTTTGAACAATATGTGTTTGGATACTCGATTCTTTCGCCACTAATCGATGATCCGGACATCTCAGACATTCGCGTGGTGGCACATGACAATATCCGCGTAAAGAAACTCGGCGCGCGGATGGACGCAAAGCTTAAGTTTTCTTCTGAAAAGGAGTATCGCACGTTTATTGATTACGTGGCGACCAAGAACCAGGTGAACGTGTCCAACGTCAATGCCATCCAAAGGTTTACGGACAATGACAGTCATCCCGATTTTATTCTGCGTTTTACGGTTTCCATGCCGCTGGTCAATACCTATGATCAGCCCTATCTCTGTATTCGAAAGGTCCCGAAGGATTTTCCCATGCTAAAAAAGCTGATGGAGAGGGAGATGTTGGATCTAAAGACGGCAGAAATGCTCGCGCTTCGGTTCCGCAGCGGCTCCACCTTAATCTGCGGTGGAAACTCCAGCGGAAAGACGACCTTGCTGAATGCCTTGAAGGAGACGCTTCCTGACAATATGGCTGTTCTGGTGACGCAGCAGGCAGATGAGCTGACCACCATGTATCATCCAGACATGATGTTTTTGCATTCCTTGCCTGGGGCAGGAGAAAGTCAGGTGAATTATGACCTGAAGGACATTAGTATTGCCGGACTGACCATGGACGTGGATTTCTTTATTATCGGCGAGGTAAAGGGTGAGGAAGCGCTGTATCTCTTAAATGCCGCCTATACGGGGCAGCTCTGCGCTGCAACCATTCATGCGCCGTCCGCGGATAAGGCCTTGGAAAAGCTGGTGGACTATTGTCTGTACGAAAGTAAGTACAACAGGGACGAACTAATGAAAATGATGGATTGCTTCCAGACGGTTGTATTCATGGAGCATTATAAGGTGAAGCAGGTGTTTGCCTGTACTGGCTGGGACAGAGCGACAAGGGACTTGAAATACGAAAGCCTGCTATGATCGCAGAAAAGCCGAGGAAGCCTGGGGTAAACGCTGTCCACAGGATAGCACGGGAAACGCAAGGTTTTGCTCTAAGGCATGCGGGAGGACGTGGAAACGCGGGGAAGGAGAGAAATGGAGAAGGTTAGGGGACTGATTGCAGTGCTTTTGTGGATTGGGTTTTTCCTCGCATTTTATCGCATGGGAAAGCTGCGGGCGATTCAAAAGCTTTTACAAAAAACAAAGCGCAGTATGGACGAAGCAACGAGAAGGCGACTGCTTGAGAGCAGGAGCAAGCTGACGAAGCTAGAGGGCGAGGAAGGGTTTTGGTTCTTTCTGGAAAGACAGCTTTGTTATAGTGGGTTAAGGCGAAGACTCCCTTTTTTGGCGGCGGAACGCTTTGTGCTTTTGACGGTGCTGCTTGGATGCGGATTGTTTTTGGGTGGCCTGATGCTGGGAGGTTTCCTCGTGGGACTGCTGAGTATTGTGGGACTTTTGGCGGCGGAATGGTTTATCATCACGCTTGGGAAGGCGATGGAGATGCACGCAGTCAATGAAAATCTGATGAAGCTTTTAGATTTCTTGGGGAATTATAGCGTGACGGCCGGGGACGTGATTTCTGTCTTTGGACAAATCAGCAAATTCATGGATGAGCCGCTGCAAAGTGCCTTGGAACAATGCTGCGTCGAAGCGCAGACGACGGGTGACGTCGGAATGGCACTGTTATCCCTGGCAGATAAGGTGGAGCATCCGCAGTTTAAGGAGCTGGTGCGAAACATCGAGGTGAGCAGTAGGTATAGTGCAGACTTTTCCGTGCTGGTACAGTTTAGCAGAAGGAGCGTCAGGGAATTTCTAAGGAGCGGGAGAGAGCGAAAAAGCTTGCTTCGCGAGGCGGGAATCAACATGGCCCTGCTGCTTGGCTTGTCCGTCTTCTCGCTGGTGACGGTAAATGGCCTTTTAGAGGCATCTGTCTGGGACATTCTATTTACCTCCCTGCCAGGACGCATTGCGCTTGGGGTCGTATTGGGAATACTGTTCTTGTTTGGAATGCAGGTGTATCGATTGGAAAGTTGAGCAAGGGAGGAAGAGGATGAGTTACTTAGAAGTTTGTGCCCTGTTAGCTTGCACGTTCCTCTTTTTGGGTGTGCTAAGTCTTGGACTGACAGGCTTTCGGCGGGAACAAAGTGCCGGAGCAGGACGGAGAAAGGTCATGTACCGCATGGCGGAAAAGGGAAGAAGCCTTGCCTGGTATGAAAGGACAAAGCAGTGGCTCATTCGAAATGGGGCGAGCTATCATTTTGGAGAAAAAATAGGGCCGATGGGATTTCTGCTTCTTCGAATATTGCTTGGAATCACAGGCCTTCTGGTGTTTTTCTTGCTGGCGCCGTCCTATGGGATTCTGGCAGGAACCGTGCTGTTTTTTCTCCCAAGCGGATTGGTGCTCTACATGAATGGAAAGGACAATCTGAGAATGCTTCCTGACCTTAAGCACATGTATCATTCCCTGGAGATCCAGACGAGGGCAGGCGTGTTTGTGACGGATGCCATGGCTGAGCTCTATGGGTCTGTCAGGGAAAGGCGTCTGAAGCAGGCACTGTTGGAGCTGGCGGGTGATCTTGTGATGCGCTCCGACTTAGGAGATGCCTTGGAGAGGTTTCAAAGGAAATTTGACAATCGATACGTGGACTCCCTTTGCATGATCATCTTACAGGCGATGGAGTCGGGACAATCCGTGGATTTGCTCAGTGATCTTTCCGAGCAGATCAAGGACATGGAGGCGTCCGTATTGAGTCAAAAGAAGGAAGCGCTGGATCGCAGCGTGACCTTCTATCAACTGGGGATTTTGATTGCCGTCATGGGCGTTGTGCTGTATGCGTGCGTTACGCAAATGTTTGCGGCGGCGACGGGATTTTGAAAAAAGGAGGGTTAGAAAATGAATCAGTTATATGTTGCATTGGAAGGAATGAAAAGTTGGGTATCAGGTTGTAGGTTTGGGCTTGCGCTTGCCAGGGAGACGGAAAAATGGAAGAACAGGCTTAGAAAGGAAGCCGAGGTGATGGATCCCGGAATTGACGGTATTTTGGTAACGGTAGGTCTTTGCATCATCGCGCTGCTACTTTGCGTGGTAATGAAGGACAGTCTGTCCACCTTTATTCAGACGATTGTGTCTTCCATGCAGACAAAGGCTACGGGAATCCTGACGGGTCCGACGCCATAGGAGGTGAGCGCCATGAGCCTTCGACAAGGAAGTAGGGTGGCGCGGAAAAGGGAAGAATGGCAGGAGGGAAGCATTGGAGACCTCCTGTCCGTTCTGCTCTGCATACTGGCCATGACGATTGTTATGACGACATTCTTAAACCTTGTCCAGCTGGTCAATCAGAAGACGATGGTGGGACAATTGGCAAGAAATTACGTCCTGCGGATGGAGACGGTTGGATACTTGAAGCCGGAGGATGAGGTTGCTCTTCGGCAGGAGCTGGAGGGGATAGGCGTTTCGGAAATCACCTTGGAGGGAACGACGCGAGCTCCCGTGACCTATGGGGCTGAAATTACACTTTATGTGGCCGGAAAGATAGGAGGAGAGTATGCCTTTGAAGAAAAAAGAGTATCCACGGCAAAGCATTAAGAAAGGTGCCTTGGGGGGCATGGAGGAAGGACAGATTACGGTTTTTGCAGGGCTATTTTTTACGCTCTTTTTTGCCGTGGTACTCTCTGGCTATCTTCAGATGGAGATGATCCGTTCTTCCTCGGGGTATCTGGAGGATGCCCTGGCGGCATCGGGATTGGCAGCAGCTTTAATTGACGTCAGGGAATATGGAAGCAGCCATGTCCTTAGAATTCGCGATGCCGAAGAATCCTACGAGCAATACTGCGCCTGTCTGAAAGCCAATTTGGGACTGGATGAAAATTGGGAATGCAAGAACAAACGCCTGATTTCAGGACGGGTAACATTAGAGAATTATACCATTTATAACGTGACGGAAGATCAAGTGGAGTATTGCCGGTTAGATGGCGGAGGTCAGGAATGGCATTCAGGAAGTCTGGGTCAGGTTTTTGCACCCAATGGACAGGTGGTAGAAAGAACGGGTACCTACGGGGAAATCAGTTATCCCTTCCTCGGACTTTGGGGGCTGACGATGCAGGCGAGAAAAGGGAAGCTGGTAGATATTGTGGGAGAGAATTGATAAAAGGAGTAAGGGTGAATGGAGCATGGAAAAAGAGATACAGTTGCAGGGCGTGCAATCAAGCTATGGACGGGTGCAATTTTTGCGGCATTTCTTGCAGCTGCAGCAGTTTACGCGGCGTTATTGCAGGCAGAGAAAAACATACTGTCAGAATATGAGAAGGCCCAGGCGTGGGTAGCCATCAAGGATATTCCGGCGGGAGAACTGTTGACGGAGGCAAATGCAAAGGAGTATTTCGCAGCAGTTTTGGCAGACGCATCGCTTGTGCCAGAGACGGCTTTGGAATCCGGAGAAGAGGCAAAGGGTTTGGTGGCCGTAGCAAAGATTGAGAAGGGAGTTCTTTTGACAAAGGGGATGTTCCAGCCCTTGGAGGAAATCACAAAGGGGATGCAAGAGCCGGTTGTGGCAGGCTTTAAGGCAGAAGACCTCAGCCAGGTGGTTGGGGGCGTTCTGCGGGCAGGAGACAGGATTCACATATATGCTTCGGAGGAGGAAACGACGAATTTAATTTGGGAGAATGTCTATGTCCAGCAGGTCTTCGACGCAAGTGGAAGAGCCATCGGCAATGAGGATCATGAGACTGCGGCACAAAGAATCAATGTCTTTTTGGATAAGGATGAGGTCGAGGCATTTTATTCCAGATTAGATCAAGGGAGCCTTAAGGTTGTAAAGATCTGGGAGATGGGAGGAAGGAAATGAAGCAGGGGAAGGTAGTTCTTAACTTGGGGTTCATGATAGGACTCATACTTGCCTCGGCATGGCTTTCAGGATGCACGCCAGGCAGGCAGAAAGATGCTTTGGAAGCAGAAAAAGTGGCGGAGTCGAAGGAGCTGGTGAAGTCCCTTCCACCAATCAATCCAGAGGATGTCATGCGATATGGAAGAGAAGTGTATCTTTTGCGGAATACAGGCAGCACCGATGAAGAAAGTGATGCTGGGGGCACGGGCGCTGACGGAGAAGAAGACGGCGCCGCAGGTGTGGGCGGTGACGGAACGGGTGGCGGCTCTGCGGGCGCGGGTACTAACGGTGAAGAAGGCAGTTCTGTGAGCGCAGAAAAGGATGGGACTGGGAATCATTCGAAATTGGAAGGCAGCGATGGAAAGAAAGGCAGCGATGAAATGTCGAGCCATGATGGAATGGAAGACAGTAATAAGATGGCAAAAGGCGACGACGTGAATCATGGAAAACTGACGAGCCAAGGAAAAAGGGAGAACCAGGGAAAAGGGGAAAACCAAGAGAAAGGGGAAAACCAAGAGAAAGGGGAAAACCAAGGCATAGGAAAAACGGGGAGTGTGAAAGAAGACGAGGGAATCAAAACGCAATCCATCGTCACGACCATGGGAAAGGGTGGCGACGAAAAGCCAGGGGAAGCAGAGGAGAAAACGGCGAACACAAGCAGTGCGGAGTCAAAGAATGGTGCAGAGTCAAAGAATGGCGCGGAGTCAAAAAATGGCGCGGAGTCAGAGAATGGAACAGAGACGGAAAACAGTGGGGTGAATTCTGCTTTGGAAAATCCTTGCGCCGGCGGGCATGTTTATGGAGAACCATATATATGGCGGGAAGCTACCTGTACCGTACCTGCGGACATATGCCAGGTTTGCGTCAATTGCGGTGCGGAAAAGCATGTGGGCGGTGGATTGGCCGCGCATGTTTTGACAAAAACCCTGGTGCGAGAGGGTAACTGTCAGGAGCCGTATGAATATCGATATGATTGCGCCAACTGCGATTATTTTACCTACGAAAAGGATTATAGCCAGATGGAGAATGGTCACCAGTATTCCACGGGCAGCTATCAGGAGTTCGATGAGAATCTGTTAACGTGGGTCACCATAACCGTCAAGAAGTGTGGCATTTGTGGCAAGGAGCTTGAGCGGACAAGATCGGAGTAAGCCAGAACATGTGGCTGACAAGAAGAGGTCCGTGCAAGACGTTAAGATATGTTAAGGTAGGAGAGGCGCAAAGGAAGAGACATGTTTCCAAGGAGGCATGCTTGGAAAGAGACGGGTGGAGGGAAATGCATGGAAAAGAGAAAAAATAGAAAAAGAACTTGGCTTTTAACCGTGGCGGTATTTTTACTGGTGCTGTTCCCAGGGATTTCCTCCCATGCGGAAGGAAGCATGTTTGACAGTCCCTATGTCGTTCCTTATAGCCACGCGCAGGCGGATGGTACGGTCGAACGGTATTTTACGATCAATCAGCCCGCTCCCATGGATAAAAATCGCGGAGAAAATGCATATGTCTGGCATTCCTATGAAGAATATCTGAAGTCGGGAGCTTGCCCGAGCTATTGGTACCCTGCGGGAACAACGATCAATACGGGAATTGTATCTTCACTGCGGGCTTTAAATGTCGGAGAACACTACTATGACATTCACCGGACAGGTGAGATTCCTGTTGGAAAATGGGTGGTGAGCTGGGAACGGGGAAGATGTATTCACGGCGCGAATCAAAAGCATGAATGGAAGGGATTGGCTGTCGGAGATGACATTTGCATGGGCACCTATTATTCCGGATGGCTTAGCTATTGCGCAGATTGTGGGCAGCCGCTTTTGAATGCCTATGTATATGCGCCGATGGATCGTGTCGAAACCATTCGATATATCAATACGGATTACGGGTATTACTATATTTGCCAAAATCCTGCCTGCCATCATTTGGAAAATGAGGGATATGCGCAGGCGCATGTTTGCAAGCAGGTTTCTGCTAATCGATATGTCGTAAAATATGACGGAAATGGGGCAGCTCCTTTACCTTCCGGGGATTATGCGGACGTGAGCGGGCGCATGCTAAATTCACTTCACATGTATGACAATGCGACAGAGTTTGAAGGCATGAAAGTGAATCCGGTAACGCATTTGACAAAGTGCTCTTATGCAAGGAAATCCTATGACTTTGTCGGATGGAACACGGAGCCGGACGGAAGCGGCATCGCATTTTCTGACGGACAGGAAATTTATAATCTTACGGAACATAACTATCTGAATGATGAGCGAGAACCTGATCCCAGAGGCTATGTCATTTTGTACGCACAGTGGGTGGAAACGGCCTCGGCGCTGAGGATTGATCCCGTAGAAGGAACCTATGACGGAAGGGAGGGCGTGACCGAGATCTGTCAAGGCTATGGAAGCAGTTACTTTGTGGATTCAGAAAAGGTTAACGCAAAATCACTTCATCAGGTTTCGTTCGAGGTCAATGGAGGTACGAACCTAAAGCCCCTGAAGGTGCCGAGAAAATTTATGGGTTGGAAGCAGGAGGCTCCATTTCTGGGAAAGATGCGCGGTGACACCTATTATTTTACGGCTCGCAATGGAAACGTGGATTTGCTGAGGGCAACCTATGAGAATGCGGAAATTATTTTGCCAACGCCAACGAAAAAAGGGTTTCTTTTTGGTGGCTGGTTCGAGGATGCAGAGTGCGAGAGGAAGCCTGTTGGATTTGGGGGAGATCCTTATCTGACAAAGGAAAGCGTTACGCTTTACGCAAATTGGTCAGACTTAACGCTTTGGTCCAAGGAAAACTATGAGGCAAACGATCAAAAGGGAGCCGTAGACCTTTCGTGGGAACAACCGGATGCGGTGCCCAAGGCATACAAGCTTTATCAATCCGCAGATGGCGTGACATACACACAGTTAGACGATTTTGGCGGGGAAGGCTTAGATTCTGTCGTCAAAGAATTTGCATATTCTGGGTCCATCAAGAAATTTGTCATACCATCCTCGGGATTTTATGAGTTGGAAGCATATGGCGCCCAAGGAGAAAGAGATGCTGCTTCTGGAAAAAGGGGTGGTAATGGTGGGAAGGTAACGGCAAGATTCTATCTTAAAAAGGGAGACGAGCTTACTGTTCAAGTCGGCGGAACTGGAGGCTTTGGAGGAGGTGGCAGCGCTGATGACTATGGCAGAGGCGGGGGTGCCACGACGTTTTGGTCTGCAAGCGAGGGGGTTCTTTTGGTCGCTGGAGGAGGCGGCGGAGCCACGGAATTTGCAGATGGAGGAGCTGGCGGATCTGAATTGGGACTTCGGGAGGATGGTGCTTCGGAAGGGCAAGGAGGGAATGCGGGCGGAGGCAGCGGCTATGTCGGCGGAAAGGCGGGAGTGGTGGAACGGCATTATCACTCTGATGCTTGTAAGCTTGATCATGTCCATGGCCCGGAGTGTTATGAGGAGAAGAAGGAAGAGCGCATTTGCCACATAAGCCGTAATAGCGCTGACGGAGCAGGATGGACTTATGCGGGAACGGCGGCTTCAGAGTATTGTCCCATCTGTAAAAAGGTCACGGGAAAGGTGGTATTCCATTATCACGTTCTTCACGATTCCTGTGGGGCAGCCGACTGGGGCGGTGAGTGCACAAAAAGTGATTATGGGGAGTATTTTACGCAGTCAACAAGGCATGTCTGCGCGGAATGCGGATATCTGTTTGTCCAATTTCCGGGATATGATGAAAATGACAGCTATCTTTCTCATGCCTATCACATAAAGGTTCTGCATTTGATTTGTCCGATAGATCTTCTTCATGGATGCAAGTACGGATATGAGGAGGGTCAGGTGCTTCATACCGCGGCTTCCTTTGGCGGCAGCAGCTATATTAGTGAGGCTGCCATCGCCGGAGAGCAAACGGCCGGTGTCCGCGAGGGAAATGGCATGGCGGTGATCCGTTCCGTCAGCATCGGAATGTCGGACGGGCAAAAGAAAGATGGAGTGGCGGCTCCCGATCTTGCGGCTCCCGACGCGATTGATGAGGAGACTGTCTGGTTGGATGTCATTACGGAGGAGCTTTTGGACATCCATTGGGAGAAGCCAAAGGATCACGGGACGCCCTATTGGTTTCGTTGTGAATCGTTTCATGCCGGAACGGGAGAAAGGCTTTGCGTGTCTAACGTCACGAAAAACGTGCTGGTTACGGGGATTGCCGGCTACTATTATGTGATTGATCAAAATGCCGTGCTTACGGTGACGGCCTCCAACGCAGAGAATGCAGGGAATCCACGTAAGGAGCAGTGGCTTCGCCATCGATTTGTCGGAAAAGAAGAATATCTACATCTTGCGCCAGTGGATGGAGCGGGAAACGTGGGACCTACGATTAACCTAAAGCTCTTTGGAACAGAGCAGACATCGCTTTCTTGGCCTGTTGTTACGAGACCTGTCACGGTGGAAGCCTTTGATAAACTGCAGGAAAATGTTTATGTGTCTCCAGATGGAGAAACCTATGTCCGCGCGGATGGCATCACACCGTTTAAGCTCTCCTTTGAATCCTTTCTTTTAGGCACGGCATCGGAAAAGTATCAGATCACGGAGCAGCGCATTTGCCTGTCCTATGATGAAGCAGGCGAGGCATATTGCTTTACCACCTATCTGCCCAAAAGTGGGGCATTAGAGGCTGTGACGGAAGCAAAAGCACTTCCCGTAGCGCAGTTTGTAAGACGGGGCACAGGGGAAGAGGTTATTCTGACGGATGCAGGTTTGACGGGAGCCCTTCGAGGCATGAACGGCACTTGGAACATGTTTTGGCAAGGGTTCTTTGCACCCGCATGGACAAGTGGCAGAAAGATCGTGGTTACGCCGGGAGCGGCAGCAGGGGAGGAAAACGAGTACCGAAGCTCTGCATGGGAGGACGACGTTTTACGTTCATTATACCTGACGGCAGATGGCAACGCACCTGTAATTACGGTTAACCAAGAGCTTCCAACGGATGGGGTGATCAATGCGAAGAGCTTTACGGATCAGACACTCGTATTTCATGCGGAGGATGATTTGTCTGGCCTTAAAAGCTTTGTGCTTCGGGTATGTAATCAGGATAATGGTGACAAACGTACTTTTTATGGGGATGCGTTAGGAAACATTGTCATGGAAATGGATCCGACGACGCATTTGTTTGACGGTGACGTCACGATAGAGCTGACGGCATTTGACAATGTTGCCAACGTGACGGAGCTGAGCTTTGGAAAAACGGAATTTGAATTAGAAGCCGCCGTCATACGACTCTTGCCCCCGCACAATCCCTTGTTCAAGCGAGGAGAAAGCGGAATGCTTCGCATTCGGACGCGGGGATACGTCGATAGAATTCAGGTGGAATTCCCTAAGGAGCTGATGGAGGAAAATGAGGAATGGAATCGAATCTACAGCTATGAAATGCCTGCATATGAGGCAAAGGAGGAATTGATTTTCATGATCCCGTTAGATCTTTCTGAGGATGGCACTTATGAAATTACCGTAAGGGCATATAAGGGGCAGGGAATGCTGGAGGAGAAGCCGCGGCTTTGTACGATCAGTATTTTGGGAAGTGTTCTGGATGAGCTTAGAACCAGGCTGCGATAAGGAATCGGAATGCCATGGAATATGTTTTGATTGTAATTATCTTTTGGTGTTTCATAAAGGCGATGCTGGAGGACGTCCGGTGGCAGAGGGTGCACAGGTATCTTTGGTGGATTTCAGGTGCGGCCGGCCTTGGGCTCTTGTTCCTGCATTGGGAAGTATTCTTAGCCGTGGCGGGGGATCTTCTTTTCTTTGCAATGGCGCAATTCCTTTTGTTTTCGAAGCTCTATGGACGGGCTGACTGCCATGCCTTTCAGGTCTGCAGCATGGTGCTTGGGGCTTATGGGGGAAGCTTAAAAACATATCTGTATCATATGCTGTTTACGATTGTCGTTCTTGGGCTTGTGCAGATTTTCAAAAGGAACGTCGATAAAAAAGGGGATTTAAAAGAACCTGTTGCACTTATGCCCTATCTAATGCCGGTCTTCTTTTTGATGTTGACAGGACTTGTAACGATGAATAGATAAAAACTGTATGTAATCCTGAATTGAAAAAGTAAATTCTGTATGTAAAACTAATTTCAACATGCCACTGAAAAACCGTATGTTTTTAAATGTTTGGAATGCGCGGTGAGACAAAACGTGGTAGAATGTCCTTGAAATTTGTGAATGATTCCAAAAATCCGCGCATGACAAACAGGCTTCTGGAAATCGCGTGTGAAGAGGTAATTTCCACAAGCC
>JAEEGG010024031.1_pt1 | contig 11857 bp, 7 predicted proteins | sample 9134161 | NCBI WGS metagenome assembly JAEEGG01 (sample SAMN16246543, study PRJNA631951) | gut metagenome | biome: gut microbiome; feature: rumen; material: CR-attached | host: Bos | place: Iran: Karaj | collected 2018-10 | reverse complement strand
GTTACCTTATCAATACTGTCAAACAGCTTTTCAACGTTTTTCTCCCAACCATAATGCAGGAAACTCTTACCAAAGTCGAGTGCAAACTGTTCGCGATTGTCGCAGGCAATGGCTATCTGACCTTTCAGCTGCTGCTTGGCTTTCTGTAAGGCGTTGTCGCTCAGTGGTTTCTGCATCACCTTATCCAGTTCGCGACGCACCAGGCGGAGGCACTTACGTACATCGTGTGGGTCGCAACCAAAATAAATGCTCCACATGCCAGTATCGCTGTAGCTTACCATGGTACTCTCAACGGTATAAACCAAGCCATTACGCTCGCGCAAAGCCAGGTTCAAGCGGGCATTCATGCTGGGTCCGCCAAGAATGTTATTCAGCAGATACAAAGGGATACGCAAAGGATGGTGGATGTCGTAGCTACGTGTGCCTAACATCACATGTGCCTGGTGCGAACCAATATCCTTGGTTATCTCTCTAGCCCCCTGGCCGAATCGGCCAGATGTGCTGGCTGTGCCAGCGCTTCTAGCAGGGCTAGCCATACTAGTACTGCTAGATACCCCCACCATCGCCGATGATACCAGCCTTATCACACGTTTGAAGTCTACATTGCCATAGACAAAGAAAATGGCATTGTCAGGACGGTAGTTACGTTTTACAAATCGTAAGGCATCGGCTGTTTGATAGGTACGCAGCTGATTGGCATTGCCCAGGATGTTATGCCCCAAGGGATGACCCTCGAACAGCATATTCTCAAACTCATCATAAATCAGCTCGGCAGGCGAGTCGTTATAACTCTCAATCTCATCACAGATGACCTCTACCTCCTTATCAATCTCGTGCTGAGGATAGGTGCTGTGAAACACCATGTCGGTAAGCAGCGAGATGGCTTTAGCGATATGCTCCTTCTGGACGGCCGCATAAAAAGTGGTATCCTCTTTATTGGTAAAGGCATTCAGGTCGCCTCCCAACTGCTCCAAGCCGTTGATAATCTGCAGGGCGTTGCGATGCTCAGTGCCCTTAAACGTCATATGCTCACAAAAATGGGCCATACCCTCCTCGCCAGGCAACTCATCACGCGTGCCGGCAGCTATCTGGTAGCCACAGTAAACCACCTCGGCCACAGAAGGCTTATGGATAATACGCAAGCCATTGGCAAGGGTATAAGTATTGTAATCTGCCATATTACTCTTCGTATTCTGTAGGATCGTCGATGCCTGCATCGCTCAAGGCTTCCTTGCGCTCAACACAGGTGCCGCACTTGCCGCAATGCTTGTCGCCACCACGATAGCACGACCAGGTTTTGCTGTAGTCGATACCCAATTCCTTACCACGGGCAGCAATCTGGCCCTTGGTCATATTGCAGTAAGGCGAGAGTAAGCGCACACCATTAAAGGTACCTGCCTGAGCTGTCTTATCGAAAGCATCCACAAATTCTGGACGACAGTCGGGGTAGATGGTATGATCGCCACCATGATTGGCCATCATCACATACTGCAGATCGTTACTCTCGGCCATGCCAGTGGCAATGGCCAGCATAATGCCATTACGGAAAGGCACCACCGTAGATTTCATGTTCTCGCTAGCATAATGGCCCTCGGGGATAGCCTCATCGCCCGACAGCAACGAGCTACGGAAATACTGGCCCATAAACTCTAAGGGAATCACCAAATGCTTGATACCCAACTGCTCGCAATGATATTTTGCAAAAGGAATCTCCTTGGCATTATGATTACTGCCATAATCAAATGATATGGCCAACGCAATACGCTCCTGATAGTCGTAGAGCAACGTGGTAGAATCCATTCCACCGCTCAAAATGATGATACTGTCTTTCATCTGCTTATTTTATTTTGGCTGCAAAGTTAGTAAAAAACCTTGTGACAAAGAAGCTATTTTATTTTTTTTCTCGAAAAAAAACATTATCTTTGCAACGAAAAAAGCTACAGATTGTTACATCTTATAAAGACTGGCTTATGAAAATACTTGTGGTTGACGATGAATTGGATATCTGCGAGATACTTCAATACAATCTAGAGACAGAAGGGTTTGAGGTGATGACCGCCAATTCGGCCGAGGAAGCTCTTAATCTTCCTCTACAAGAATATGCTCTGATTCTCCTAGATGTCATGATGGGTGAAATGTCAGGGTTCCAGATGGCTCGGAAGATCAAAGACAATCCTGCGACAGCACATATCCCCATTATCTTTATTACTGCATTAGAGGGAGAGGACAATCTGGTAAAAGGATTGAATATCGGAGCTGACGACTATATAGCCAAGCCGCTGAGCATGAAGGAGGTCAAGGCAAGAGTACGGGCAGTACTCAGACGCTCATCGCAAACCTATCATCAACCTGAGCAACAGGCCGCAAGCACTTCGGGCAACAAGATAAGCTACGAAGGTATCACGCTCGACCATAACGCCAAGACTGCTACACTGGATGGGCAGAACCTGTCACTTACCAAACTGGAATACGAACTGCTGTCGCTCCTGTTGCAGCACCCTAACACCGTGTTTTCGCGAGAAGAGCTCTTGAAATACTGTTGGCCTCAGGATGTGCTGGTGCTCGATCGTACGGTGGATGTGAACATCACCCGACTGCGCAAGAAAATCGGCCGTTATGGCAAACAGATTAAAACACGTGTAGGCTATGGCTATTGTTTTGAAAAGTAAATCGTTCCAGCGCAATCTGCTGTTTAGTATCGGTGGCGTGTTCCTGCTCTTTGCCATCTGCTTCAGTGTGTATCAATATCAACGCGAAAAAGAATACAAGATTGACATCCTGCACTCGCGACTGCAGATGTACAACTACGAAATGGTACAGACAATTGGCGAAGACAGTCTAACTAATAATCGTTTGTTTCGCGACTATGTAGAACGGCATAGCATGGAAGGACTTCGTGTGTCAATCATAGATAAGGACGGACTGGTAATCCTGGATAGCTACGAGACCCAGGTGGATTCGTTGGGCAACCATCTTCAGCGAACAGAGATACAGCAGGCATTGCATCATGGCAACGGCTACGACATCAAGCGCCTGTCGCAATCCACCCACGAAACCTACTTTTACTCTGCTACCCGCTTCGGCAATGTCATCGTGCGTACTGCAGTGCCCTACTCTGCCGAACTGACACGCTCGTTACAGGCCGACAGCACCTATATGTATTATGCCATTGTGCTGACGCTGCTGCTGGGTGTTGCCCTCTATTACATAACCCATCGCATCAGTCGCCATATCGGCTATCTGCGAGAGTTTGCCATGAAAGCCGAAGAGGGCCAACAGCTTGACCACGAACTGGAGCGGCGCCTGCCCGACGACGAATTAGGCGACATCAGCCATACCATCATTATGCTTTATTGGAAACTCCGCCATTCCGAGGAGGACAAGATACGCATCAAGCGCCAACTGACACAGAATGCCGCCCACGAACTGAAAACGCCTGCCGCCAGCATTCATGGCTATCTGGAGAGCATCCTGGATCATCCCGACATGCCCGAAGACAAGAAAAAACACTTCCTGGAGCGCTGCTATGCCCAGAGTGAACGCATGACCAAACTACTGCTTGACATGAGTGCGCTCACCAAACTCGACGAGATGGACGACAGTCGTACAGACAGCCGAAGTGCGTATCTGCAGGTTAACGTCGGTGCCATCGTACAGAATGTGCTCGAAGACACATCGCTGCAACTGAACAAAAAGCACATCACACCATCCATACAGATGCCCAAGCATGTGGAAGTGCAGGGCGACGCAAGCCTCATCTACAGCATCTTCCGCAATCTTATTGATAACGCTATAGCCTACGCCACAGGAGCCTCGCACATCGCAATCATCTGCAACGAGGTGGAGCACGAAGGGCGCCATTTCTATGAATTCCAAGTGAGCGACGATGGCCCAGGCGTAGAACCCAAACATCTGGAACACCTTTTTGAGCGTTTCTATCGTATCGATAAAGGTCGCAGTAGGAAACTCGGCGGCACAGGCCTCGGTCTCGCCATCGTTAAAAATGCTGTTGCTGTTCACGGCGGAACAACAACAGCACTCTCAACACCCGGCGGTGGACTAACCATCAAGTTTTCTCTCGCACGCTTTTAACTGGCACTATCCGTTACTTGGGGAGTCGTTAAAATCTCCATCACAAAGCGGGCACCATCCGTGTAGCTCGTATCCAGATACACATCGCCTCCAAGTCGGCGAACCAGCGAACGGGCTATCGTTAGGCCAATGCCTGTTCCATCGTAATATTCGTCGAGCTGCACAAACTCTTCGAAGATATGTTCAGCCTCTTCGGACGGTATAACAATGCCAGTATCTTCGATGGTAAACACCACCTTTTCAGCATCTGCAGTTAACTTTAGCACCACTTTTTCCTTCTTTTCAGGGGCTTCGTTTGTATCGTTACGGAGCCGCGCTTCGGCATCTTGGGTAAACTTTTTGGCATTATCGAGCAACAATATCAGCGCACGGGTGACGGCTTGCTGGTTTGTTTGCAGATACAGGTTTTCGCGTTCTCACAACCTGTAAGCGGCACCAATATAGCCACAGTTACAATCCATGTTAATTAAAGTAATACTCGTCGTTTTAGCATTCTTAATTGACTGAATTCTGGTAAATTTGACGGCAAAGATACTAAATATAACGGACTTCCTTCCCCATTTATAAAATTTTAACGAATATTACATCACGGATTATCAGGTGGCAGATTGCAAAGAATCGGTATTCAAACTCTTTCCAGCCTGAACAACGTTTATTACATAGTCGCCCAGTTTCTCACATTCCGAGATGAAATCTACGTAGAAAACGCCGAGCTGATAACCATAGAGGCCTGAGTTAACATCGTGCAGGTTCTGATTCTTCAGCTGCGTACGATAGTTATTAATCTCGTTTTCGATATTGTACGAGGTGGTCGGACGGGAAACGGGTGCTGCAATACGCTTCTGCATTTCAGCGAGAGCCCCATCTACAAGCCCCAACATCGTATGCATATGTTGCAGTTGGGTGTCGGTAAAAGCATCGTGACAATTCTGGCGATGGCGATTCAGGGTGCGACCGAGGTTATACACCGAGTCGCCGATACTCTCCAGTTCGGATATCTGGCGCAACATCTTTTGTATCTGCGTCTTCGAGGCATCCGACAATCTACCCTCACTCACCTTGTTCAGGTAGGCCGCAATCTCCATCTCCATCGAATCGGTGATATTCTCGTATTTCTCAATGCGAGAAAAAGTTTTATTGAATACCACTTCATCCTCCGTCTGCATCAGATCTGTAACAAAACCAAACATTCTGTGACAGCGTTCGGCAAAATTCTGAATCTCCTTCTGAGCCTCCATAATGCTGAGTTCTGCTGTAGAGAGCAGACCACCAGAGATGAACTTCAGACGATAATCCTCGTCCTGTTCCTTCATCGGCAGTACACGACACACAAGTAACTCTATCTGATGAACAAAGCCGATGAGCAACAGAGTATTAATGATATTGAAGGCTGTGTGGAAGGCCGAAAGCTTAAAGAGATCGTTACCACCACCCATCACGCTATCCACAAACCAGCTAACGGCATGGCAAGCAGGATAAAATACGATCAGGAATGCCACAACACCAAACACATTAAAGAACATGTGGGCAAGGGCGGCACGGCGCGCCTGCGTATTAGCTGTTAACGAGGCCATAAAGGCCGTGATGGTTGTACCGATGTTCTGACCCATCGCCAATGCTGCTGCCTGCTCAAATCCGAAACCGGGGATATGCATTCCAAAAAGCATCAATGTGATAGCCATCGTGGCAGCCGAAGCCTGCACAACCATCGTGACCAACGCACCTACAATCACAAACAGGAGGATGGTAAGAAACGAATCCTGCGGCACATGAGCCAGCATGCCTGCCACCATATCGCCGATGTTCATCGCTGTTGCAGCCTCTTGCAGAAACGACAGGCCCATGAAAAGGAACGAGAAACCAAATATAAACTCGCCGATGCTCTTGCGGTTGCCCTTACCGCTGAAAATAAGCGGCATGCCTATAGCGAGCAAGGGGATGGCAAAAGCGGCAATATTTACTTTGAATCCAACGGCAGAAATAATCCACGCCGTTACCGTTGTACCGATATTGGCGCCCATAATCACACCGATACTCTGACCAAGAGTCATCAGTCCTGCATTCACAAAACTCACCACCATCACCGTTGTGGCACTCGACGACTGGATGAGTGCTGTGATGAGCACACCCGTCAGCACACCCATCACGCGGTTCTTGGTCATAGCCGCCAGAATACTACGCAGGCGATCGCCCGCAAACTTTTCAAGACCCTCCGACATCGTTTTCATTCCAAAGAGGAACAATGCCAGCGAACCTACAAGCGAGAAAATATTAATTATCAGTTCCATCATGATATGTTTTTTCTGGGTGCAAAGGTATTACAATCTTGTTACGGCCCAGTTACGCTGATGTTACAATCTTGTTACAAACGTCGCTGTAACCATTCTATCACACGATTGAAACGGTTTTGTAACATGCGCCATTTATCTTTGCAATGTCAACCACTAACGGTTGACGAGATAAGAATTATGAATAAAGAAAAAGCTGAAAAAATTCAGAGAATCTTCAATTGGGTGAGGTTTATCCTCCTTGTGTTGCTCATCGCAGTGGTCTTTATGGCCCTTGCCTAAATCAAAAAAAGAATAGATGAATACATTATTTCTTGGAATAGTCATTTTCCTGATTGTGCTCGCGGTATTCGACCTTGTGGTGGGCGTGAGCAACGACGCCGTAAACTTTCTGAACTCTGCCATTGGTGCACGGGTGGCACGATATAGAACCATTGTCATCATAGCCGCCATAGGCGTATTTGCCGGAGCAGCACTCAGCAACGGCATGATGGACGTAGCACGACATGGCATCATGACGCCACAGTATTTCTCGTTCTACGCCGTGATGTGCGTCTTTCTGGCTGTGATGGTGACCGATGTGGTACTGCTCGACGTTTTCAACACGCTCGGCATGCCTACATCCACCACCGTATCGATGGTGTTCGAACTGTTGGGGGGAACCTTTGCCATCGCCCTGTTGCAGATACTCCACGGGGCAACGGCTGCTGACGGCACACTACTCTCATTAGGCGACCTGCTGAATACCGAGAAGGCCATATCGGTCATCCTCGGCATATTCCTCAGCGTAGCCATTGCCTTTGCGCTCGGCACACTGGTACAATGGGCAGCACGCCTTGTTTTCACCTTCACCTACCGTGTGAACGGGAGAACGACTGACCAGACGGGCAAGATGGGAAATCTGGTTGCATCATCGTTAAAGATTGGTATCTTCGGCGGACTGTCGGTAACGGCCATCGTCTGGTTCCTGCTTATCAACGGCCTGAAGAGTAGCAGTTTAATGACTCCTGAGTTGAAGGAGATGGTTAATCAGAACACGTGGTGGATTATCGGTGGAGGCATCGTGGTATTCTCGATACTGATGACTCTGCTGAGTGCCATGAAACTGCCTGTACTGAAATTCGTTGTACTACTGGGAACCTTTGCCCTGGCAATGGCCTTTGCAGGCAACGACCTTGTGAACTTTGTGGGCGTGCCACTAACTGGACTTGAGGCTTATCAGGACTACACGGCCAACGGGCACGGTGATGCGCACAACTTTATGATGCGCTCGCTGATGGACAGTGCGCATACCCCAGCACCCTATCTCATCGCAGCAGGTGTGGTGATGGTACTGGCATTGGTATTCTCAAAAAAGGCCCAGAACGTGGTAAAGACATCGGTTGACCTCTCACGCCAAGACGAGGGCGATGAGATGTTTGGTTCGAGTGGCGTGGCACGAACATTGGTACGCACGTCGAGAAGCATTGCCAATAGTATTGCTGCGATGATACCAAGAAGCATGGCACGATGGATCGACTCGCGCTTCAATGCCGATGCAGCCGTTCTGAAGCAGGGAGCAGCTTTCGACGAGATACGCGCAGCTGTCAATCTGGTACTCGCTGGGGCACTGGTGGCACTGGGTACCTCACTCAAACTACCGTTGTCAACCACCTACGTTACCTTTATGGTGGCCATGGGCGCATCGCTTGCCGACCGGGCATGGAGCCGCGAAAGTGCAGTGTTCCGCATTACAGGCATGCTGTCGGTTATCGGCGGGTGGTTCATCACAGCCGGCGTGGCATTCATCTTGTGTTTTCTGGTCTGCACCATTCTATACTACGGGGCGTTTGTAGCCATGGCCGCAGCCATCATGCTGGCCATCTTCCTGCTTGTGCGCAGTCATCTGCGTTACGGCAAAAGCAATAAAGGCAACGAGGCCGACAAACTATTTACGCAGATACTGCACGCTGGCGACAAGACAGAATGTTGGGCACTGCTCCGCAAACATGTGGATTATACCACGTCGCAACACCTCCGTCAGGTGTCCGAGAATTATGTGGCACTGACCAACGCGTTCTTTTACGAGGATTACCGCACACTGAGGCGTACAACCGTGCTCACAGAGAGCCAACGCAAAGATATCAAGCGACAGCGCCGCAAGCAGATCATTGCCCTGCGCCGTATAGATCCAGTGCTCAGCGTTGAGAAAGGCACGTGGTACTTCCTGATTATCAACTCGCTCGCTCAGATGGTGTATTGCCTAAAGCGCATGGGCGAACCTTGCAGAGAGCATGTAGGCAATAATTTCAGTCCCGTCCCCAGCAGCTATGCCAATGAGTTTCTGGTTGTTCGCAACGAGATTGTACACCTGTTTAATCGGGCCCTCAGTGCAGAATCCACCACTCTCATCCGCGAGGATGCAGCCAAACTGCAATCCACTCTCTCAAACTATCGCCAGCGCATCATCCACGACATCCAAACCAAGCATCTGAATATCGAGAGTATGACCGTATTCCTGAACCTCGTCCAGGAATCACAGGAGTTTCTCAGTGCCTTGCGCCACACCATGCGTGGCAAAAGCAAATTCGAAAAAAGTTAAGAAAATGCATCATTTGCGCCATATACACGAAAAATAATTGTATATTTGCAGCATGAAACTAAAAACAATTTCGATAACAGCATGCATGTTGCTATGCTCGATGGTGAGTATGGCTGGCGTTTGGCAATATGTTGATCCACGTATTGGTAGTGAGGGTGTGGGAAGAACATTCCCTGGTCCGTCGATGCCTTTTGGTATGTGCAAACCTGGTCCCGACTGCACCGTTAAGCCCAATGCCGGTTGGGCCAAGATGCCCGAAGTGGTAACAGGCTTTTCGCAAACCCATGTGAGCGGCACAGGCGGCGGTCAGAAATATGGTAACATACTGATACAACCAGGTGTTACACCCCAGAAGCGCACAAACGAGGAGTTTGCGCTGGGCTATTATGCCACCACTTTCAAGAATGGTATCCGCACAGAGATTACCACCTCGGAGCGTTGCGCCTTTTATCGCATACACTACCCAACAAATGGTTCGTTGCTGATTGATGCCACGCATTATCTGGGTAAGAACCCCATCCCCGACCAGCGCGAGCAACAGCAGTTTATTGGTGGCGAGGTAGAGGTGGTAAACAATCACGAGGTACGTGGCTACACAAGGGTTCGTGGCGGATGGAACAACGGCGATGCCTATACAGTGTACTTCTGCTTGGTAACAGATAAAGCATTTAAGCCAACGAGCGAAAACACCATCGCTTTTACTGATACCTTATTAAATATAAAGATAGGAATTTCGTACGTAAGCGAGCAACAAGCTAAGCGTAACATACCTGATGCAGACTTTGATACCCAGTTAAGTACCCTGCACAATAGCTGGGAGCAGCTACTGAGTCGTATCCAGATAAAAGGCTCTGAGGCTGATAAACGCATGTTCTACACAGCCCTTTATCACACCATGATTATGCCTGTGGATAAATCAGGTGAAAACCCAAAATGGACAGAGAAGCCTTACTACGACGATTACTATGCTATCTGGGATACTTATCGTTCCAGTTCGCCACTTATCACCCTGATCGATCCCAAGCGCGAGGCGGATATCGTAAATGCGCTGCTAAACATCTATAAACGCGAAGGTTATATGCCCGATGCCCGAAGTGGCGATTGCAACGGACGCACCCAAGGCGGTTCGAATGCCGAGGTGGTGATTGCAGATGCCTTTGCCAAAGGTGTCGAGGGCATTGATTATAACTATGCCCTACAGGCCATGCTGAAGGATGCCGAGGTGGATCCAGGTGCCGACCACGAGAAACACGGTCGTGGCGGACTGCACGAATACCTGAAATACGGTTATCTGCCTTATGGCATCGATCGTGCTGGCACACGCACCATCGAGTATGCCTATAACGATTATTGCATTGCGCTGGTGGCCAAAGGCTTAGGCCGCATGGATGTTTACGACCGTTACCTGAAACAGTCGCAGAACTGGAAGAACCTGTGGCGTGCCGACTATGAGTGGGACGATATGAAAGGTTATATCATGCCCAAGGATGCCAACGGCCTATGGCTCGATTCTGTGCCCTGGGGCAAATCGAAGGTTTATCATCCGCTCATACCTTATACCCCTATCACCAAAGTGGCACCTTGGTATCTGCCTTGGTGGAGCACCTTCTTCTACGAGGCCCTCTCAGCCGAGTATTCGCTCAGCATTCCTCACGATGTGCCAGGACTGATAGAGGCTTGTGGTGGCGCCGACACCTTCCGCAAACGTCTGGATATGTTCTTTGACCGCAAGCGTTACAATGTGGGCAACGAGCCTTCGTTCCTTACACCTTGCCTGTATCACTGGATTGGCAGACCTGACCTGACTTCGGATCGTGTTCGCCAGATTATCAGCGAGAACTATAACGATAAGCCCGATGGTCTGCCTGGTAACGATGATAGCGGTGCCATGTCGTCGTGGTTAGCCTTCCACATGATGGGTCTCTATCCCAATGCCGGTCAGAGCTATTATCTGCTGCACGCCCCACTGATTCCAGAGTGGACCCTGCAGCTATCCAACGGCAAAACGCTGCATGGCGTACTGAAAGGCAAGGGCACCCACTTTGAGAAGGTAACCCTGAATGGCCAGCAGCTTAACGAAGCCCGATTGGAACATGCCGACCTGATGCAAGGTGGCGAGTTGGTGTTCTATGTATCAACAAAACGTCAGCCTAAGACAAAAGAAATATTCCCAACGTGGGAACAAAACATTCCCAACGTGGGAACAATTCATTCCCAACGTGGGAATAAAATCGCCTCAATAGCCTTTATACTCAACCAGCAGCACCGCACCTGGCCTTTGGCCTATGCCTGGCAAGGCGACACCTTAATATTAACCTGCAAAGAGGTTACTTATAGAATACCTCGTGCTGTGGTAGAGAATGGTAACGGTTTCTGCTGGGAGATGCCATCTGCCGATGGTGCCATCTACGAAGCCAAAGGCACGTTTGCCTTTATCTCGCAGAAGGCCTTGAAAACATTACAGGAAAAAGGCTACTTTATCTACGATGGTATTACCTGGCGGAAAACAGCCTCAACAAACGATACAATAAAAGTACGTGCTGATATCGATCTTACAGAAATGTGTATCTCACTGAAACACAATCTGCCTCTCGTGCTCGAAATGCGTAATAATCCTTTAGGTATCAATTGGCGTATGGAATGACAAAACGGCTATTAATAGTTTTCGCTCTGCTAACATGGGGCTTTGCACTCTACGCAGTTCGTGGCGGCGCTGCGGATGTAAAACAAGAGAGCGAAGCGCGATGGCAGAAGATTGTGGCGCTTAAAAACTCATCGCAAACCCAACAGCTGGCCCAAGAGGCCAATATGCAAATGGAATGGTTCGGCTCGCATAACGAGTGGGACAACTACTATCGTACCTGGCAACTAAAAGCCAACGCCCTGAGTGCACAAG
>JAEEGG010024029.1_pt1 | contig 11857 bp, 7 predicted proteins | sample 9134161 | NCBI WGS metagenome assembly JAEEGG01 (sample SAMN16246543, study PRJNA631951) | gut metagenome | biome: gut microbiome; feature: rumen; material: CR-attached | host: Bos | place: Iran: Karaj | collected 2018-10 | reverse complement strand
CCGCTCAGGTTGATGCTGATGATGTAGAGCAGCTCAAGGTGCTGTTCAACGACTTCAAGCCCGAGCTGGTTATCAACCTGGCCCTGCCCTATCAGGACCTCACAATTATGGATGCCTGCCTGGCTTGCGGTTGCAACTATCTCGACACCGCCAACTACGAGCCAAAGGACGAGGCTCACTTTGAGTACTCATGGCAGTGGGCTTATCGCGAGCGCTTCGAGAAGGCTGGACTGACAGCTATCCTGGGTTGCGGTTTCGACCCAGGTGTAACCTCTATCTACACCGCTTACGCTGCAAAGCACCATTTCAAGGAGATTCAGTATCTGGATATTGTTGACTGTAACGCTGGCGACCACCACAAGGCTTTCGCCACCAACTTCAACCCAGAGATCAACATCCGCGAGATTACCCAGAAGGGACTGTACTGGGAAGATGGCAAGTGGGTTGAGACAGAGCCTCTGGAGATTCACAAGGATCTTACCTATCCAGAGATCGGTCCTCGCGACAGCTATCTGCTGCACCACGAGGAAATCGAGAGTCTGGTTATCAACTACCCCACCATCAAGCGTGCCCGTTTCTGGATGACCTTTGGTCAGCAGTATCTGAAACACCTCGAAGTGATTCAGAACATCGGCATGAGCCGTATCGACGAGGTAGAGTACGAGGCACCATTGGCCGATGGTACTGGTACTGCCAAGGTAAAGATTGTACCTCTGCAGTTCCTGAAGGCTGTACTGCCTAACCCACAGGATCTGGGCGAGAACTACGAGGGGCAGACCTCTATCGGCTGTCGCATCCGCGGTATTGGCAACGATGGCAAGGAGCACACCTATTATGTTTACAACAACTGCAGTCACCGTGCCGCCTACGAGGAGACCGGCATGCAGGGTGTTAGCTACACCACAGGTGTACCTGCAATGATTGGTGCCATGATGTTCTGCAAGGGACTTTGGAACACCCCAGGCGTTCACAACGTCGAGGAGTTCGATCCCGATCCATTCATGGAGCAGCTCAACAAGCAGGGTCTGCCTTGGCATGAGATTCACGACGGAGATATTGAACTCTAAATAAAACATAAATCATTAATCGTAACGTAGTAAAACTAACTATGGCAAAAGAAAAGGAAGAGGCCTTGTCGCCTCAGCAAGAGAAAATGAAAGCGCTTCAGGCTGCCATGTCTAAGATTGAGAAGGACTATGGTAAAGGCTCGATTATGCGCATGGGAGACGAACAGATTGATAACGTAGAAGTTATTCCAACAGGTTCGATTGGTTTGAATGCAGCACTGGGTGTAGGCGGCTACCCCAAGGGTCGTATCATCGAGATCTATGGTCCTGAGTCGTCAGGTAAAACCACACTGGCCATCCACGCTATTGCAGAGTGCCAGAAGAATGGTGGTATTGCCGCTTTCATCGATGCCGAGCATGCATTCGACCGTTTCTATGCTGCCCACCTGGGTGTTGATGTAGAAAACCTCTACATCTCACAGCCCGATAATGGTGAGCAGGCATTGGAGATTGCCGATCAGCTGATTCGTTCGAGCGCCATCGATATTATCGTTATCGACTCTGTAGCAGCTCTGACACCAAAGAAGGAAATTGAGGGCGACATGGGTGATTCAGCAGTAGGTTTGCAGGCCCGCTTGATGAGCCAGGCACTCCGCAAGCTCACCTCAACCATCTCGAAGACCAATACTACCTGTATCTTCATCAACCAGTTGCGCGAAAAGATTGGTGTGATGTTCGGTAATCCCGAGACCACCACTGGTGGTAACGCCCTGAAGTTCTACGCTTCAGTACGTCTGGATATCCGCAAAGTTACAGCTATTAAGGATGGCGACAACATCATCGGTAACCAGGTACGTGTAAAGGTTATTAAGAACAAGGTGGCTCCCCCATTCCGCAAGGCCGAATTCGAGATTACCTTTGGCGAGGGAATCTCAAAGATTGGCGAGATTGTGGATCTGGGTGTTGAATACGAGATTATCAAGAAGAGTGGCTCATGGTTCAGCTACGGCGACTCGAAGTTAGCTCAAGGCCGCGATGCAGTTAAAGCACTGCTCAAGGATAACCCAGAACTCTGCGAGGAACTCGAAGCAAAGATTATGGAAGCAATCACTGACAAGAAATAACATGAAACAAGAAATCCCAGCCGTTTGGCTGGGATTTCTGTTTGTATTTTAATCTGCTAACGGATCGGCTTTTGATCCACCCATCCAACCCTTAACAGGTTCAGGCTTCTTAGATTTTTTCTTCTTACCAGTGCCCTTTTCCATATCCTTAACACTGGTTTTCTTCACCATACCCGAACCATCAAACTCTACATACAACAGCTTATCGTTCGAGCGTTTAAATATCCAGAAGTACTGACCGCCTTGGCCGTTCTCAACCTTATCTGGTTCACCAGCAGCCATCTGTACCTCGTCCTCGCTCATACCGATACCAACGTGTCCGGCACGAATCATAGCACGACTGGCCTCGCTAGTAACCACCTTCTTGCCGGCTCCAGGGGCAAATATCAATCCAAAGAACTGTTCGGGATGAGCCTCACTCTTATACTGATCAAGGTAGCAATCTGCAAAGAAGAAGGTACCAAGCGTAGTATTCTTAAGCTTAACAGTAGCCATATCATCGCCCTTATGAGGCGTAATCGACTCAATCTTGTACTCAGCCAAACGTGGGATAGCCTGCTGCTTGTTGGTAACCTCGTTCAGCATTTTTACAGGTATCTTGGTATGAACAACTTTGCCCACAAAAATCTTGTAGTTACGACTGCTGATTGACATGATGTCGTCCTGCAACTCGAACGAGTTATTAAACAAGAATCGAGCCTCATCGCCCTCAAACTCATCGTCACGAGTGGCACAGTTTGTCCTCGACATCGTTACGTTCTGGTAGAACTGGTTGCCATTATTATCCTCTACAACTATTTTTACAGGATAGTTACGCGAGCCAACGCCAACGGCTACCACTTTTACCACCAAATCATTATCCACTAACACCTCCTGATAGCCTTCGCCATCATACTCTGTGTCAACGCGGTAAAGTTTACTCTTGGTATAAAGCACCTTATCCTGCAGCTTCTCCTTAGCAATATCCACATCGCCCAGATAAGCCAATGTGGGCACGCCCGTTCTCTGGAAACAATAGTCGTCGAACGTAAGGTGATCTATCACATAATAATAGTTTTTGCCATCATCCTGACACAAGAAGTCAATCTGTGCTCTACCATCCTTACCCTCTGAATGGCCTTTGTAAATCATGATTTTGTACTTCAGCTTCAGGTTGCTTACATTCTTACCTGTGGCAGCATCAGTAAAAGTTTTCACCACCAGATCAAGCTTCTCGGGCATCACCATAAACTTCATACCCTCTTCCCAATCGCACAAACTCTGATAGCGGAAGTTCTGGCTGATGAAGTCCTTCGAGCTCTCCTCATCCTCCTCCTTCACTTCGGCAATTACGTCTGCCATGTGATTCTGAGCACTCTTAGTGGCACCCTTAGTCTTCACGATATAAGAGTTGGTCTGAGCCGAGGCTGCCAGAAAGGCAAACGACATACAGGCAGTAAAAAACAGTTTTTTCATCATGACCGATTGTTTTATTATAGAATTCTGTGTGCAAAGATAGACTTTTTCGGATGAATATCCAAATATTTTATGCCAAAATGACGTAATAAAAAACATTTTTATCATAAAAGGACATTTTGGCACATGCTTTGCACTCCCGATTGTGTCAAATTGAGTATAAATTAAAAAAATATAAGATTATGGGAAAGATTATTGGAATCGATTTAGGAACTACCAACAGCTGTGTTGCCGTATTCGAGGGTAACGAGCCAGTAGTAATTGCCAACAGCGAGGGTAAGCGTACAACACCTTCAGTAGTTGGTTTTGTTGATAACGGTGAGCGTAAGATCGGTGACCCTGCTAAGCGTCAGGCCATCACTAATCCTAAGAACACTGTTTACTCTATTAAGCGTTTCATGGGTGAGAACTGGCAGCAGACCGAGAAGGAGATTGGTCGTGTACCATATACTGTAGTTAACGAGGGTGGCTACCCACGTGTAGATATCAACGGTCGTAAGTACACTCCACAGGAGATTTCTGCTATGGTTCTGCAGAAGATGAAGAAGACTGCAGAGGACTACCTGGGTCAGGAGGTTACCGAGGCTGTTATCACCGTACCTGCTTACTTCTCTGATTCTCAGCGTCAGGCTACTAAGGAGGCTGGTCAGATTGCCGGTCTCGACGTAAAGCGTATTGTAAACGAGCCTACAGCCGCAGCTCTGGCTTACGGTGTTGACAAGGCTAACAAGGATATGAAGATTGCCGTATTCGACCTGGGTGGTGGTACATTCGATATCTCTATTCTGGAGTTCGGTGGCGGCGTATTCGAGGTACTCTCTACCAATGGTGATACTCACCTGGGTGGTGACGACTTCGACCAGGTTATCATCGACTGGCTGGTACAGGAGTTCAAGAACGACGAGGGTGCCGACCTGACTGCCGATCCTATGGCTATGCAGCGCCTGAAGGAGGCTGCCGAGAAGGCTAAGATCGAGCTGTCTTCTTCTACAAGCACCGAGATTAACCTGCCTTACATCATGCCTGTAGCAGGTGTACCTAAGCACTTGGTTAAGACTCTTACCCGTGCTAAGTTCGAGCAGCTGGCTCACGACCTCATCCAGGCTTGTCTGGCTCCATGTCAGAAGGCTATGGCCGATGCTAAGCTGAACACAGCTGATATCGACGAGGTAATCCTGGTAGGTGGTTCAAGCCGTATCCCAGCAGTTCAGACTCTGGTTAAGAACTACTTCGGTAAGGAGCCTTCAAAGGGTGTTAACCCCGACGAGGTTGTAGCCGTAGGTGCTTCAATCCAGGGTGCTATCCTGAACAAGGAAGGTGGCGTAGGCGACATCGTACTGCTCGACGTTACTCCTCTTACACTGGGTATCGAGACCATGGGTGGCGTAATGACCAAGCTGATCGAGGCTAACACCACTATCCCATGCAAGAAGAGCGAGACATTCTCTACTGCAGCAGATAACCAGACCGAGGTAACTATCCACGTTCTGCAGGGTGAGCGTCCAATGGCTTCACAGAACAAGTCAATCGGTCAGTTCAACCTCACAGGTATCGCTCCTGCACGTCGTGGTATTCCTCAGATCGAGGTAACCTTCGATATCGATGCCAACGGTATCCTCAAGGTATCTGCCAAGGATAAGGCTACAGGCAAGGAGCAGGCCATCCGCATCGAGGCTTCATCTGGTCTGTCACAGGACGAGATCAACCGCATGAAGGCCGAGGCAGAGCAGAATGCTGAGAACGATAAGAAGGAGCGCGAGCGTGTTGACAAGCTGAACCAGGCCGACTCAATGATTTTCCAGACCGAGAATCAGCTGAAGGAGCTTGGCGATAAGATCCCTGCACAGCACAAGCCAGCTATCGAGCAGGCTCTGCAGCAGCTTAAGGATGCCCACAAGGCAGGCGACGTAGCTGCTATCGACACAGCTATCGCAGCTCTGAACACTGCTTGGCAGACTGCTTCGCAGCAGATGTACCAGCAGAGCGGTGCAGCCGGTCAGCCTGGTGGCGACCAGTTCCAGGGCGGTCAGCAGCAGGCTCAGCAGGGTCCAAAGGCTGAGGACATCCAGGACGCCGACTTCGAGGAGGTTAAGTAAATTATTGATTTACTTACAATATAACCAAGAGGTGCAGATTCAACGTCTGCACCTCTTTTGTTTTATTTCTCAATCAACCAGTATTCCATATGATTCCATTTTCCCCAAAAATTTTTCGGCATATTGCCTACATGCCTACATAAAATCGCTCAGAAACCGCATGTGTAAAGGGTTTCTGGCGTTTTCAAGCCTACATAAAGTACCACAAAAGCCTACATAAAGCCTACATAAAATCGACCGAAAAGTAGCTTTTTAGGGTACGAAAAGTAGCTTTTGGGCCTTTTGATGCTTACTTATCAGTATGCGAAAAGCTACTTTCTGCCTTGCGAAAACATACTTATTAATGTACTTGCAATATTTCTTCCTAAAGGATGCTGCGAAATTCTCTAGAGAATTTTCGGCTAAGTGCCTTACTAAACATTACTAAGTGCCTTGGTAGCTGCAAAATTCTCTAGAGAATTTCGCAACGAGTATTAAGGATAAAAGCTGCTAACCAGGCAAACAATATCTGTTAGTACGTAGGTAAACGGCAAAAACATGTAGGCTGCATGTAGGCTTTATGTAGGCTTTTGTGGGGCTTTATGTAGGCTGTAATCTTTGTAACATATTGTATATTAGGTGTTTAAGGCAAAAATATGTAGGCATGTAGGCTAATTACATAATTTTCAATAATAATAATGCTTATTCTATAGAAAAAATATACGATAGGGCATCTAAGATTTTGGCATATATCACGTGCAATCTATCGACCATACAATGTTTTTTGCTTGCGAACACATTATTTTTGCGCAATAGTTAACATTAATTAACCCCACACCAAATACAACATACTTGCATTTTTCGTATATTTGCGCCAAATATATCAATGATGAATGCAATTACTAATCTAACCTATTACAATTATGACAACAAAAGGAAATTTCGGATTTATAGCAATTGTAACCACCCTTCTGGTTACGATCATGCTCTCGTCGTGTAGTCATGATAAATATCTCTACAGCGAAGAGAAAGTTGAACAGAATTTGAACGAAAAGTATGCTGCAGCTTTTGAGAAAGCGTTTGGTAAGGTTGGTTCCAATGTTGACTGGGGATTTAGCAGCAAAAGAGCCAATACACGCGCTCTAACCCGTGCTGCTGGCACTTATGCCTCGTATAAAGGCAACCTACAGCCTACGATTTCTTTCCCGACCGACTGCGATGCCAGCAAGTATAATCCTGATCTCACAGGTATTCCTTCTTATGAAGAATATCTGATAAGCAAAGGTACGCAATGGTGGCACCCTGAGGAAATAAACGATGGAGGAGTAGTGTATATCGACGCAGTCCAGCCTATAAAAATCTCTGGCGGCTCAGAAGAGGCACGAGCCAAACTTTACATCAAGGCAGGAACGTTTGATTTCACAGGTGTACAGTTTGATATAAACACGAATTCAGACGTGTATCTTTTAGAAGGCGCAACTGTTACACTCGACAACACTGTTACTTCTACTGCCAAATTTGATATATACATCGCTCAAGGAGCCACTCTCATAGCCAACGGTGAAGACGGTTTAGTAATGAATTCTGGTGCCCGTGTATATAATCATGGTACAATTACATGCTCAAAAATTGGATTCAACACGACCAGCTTCCTATATAATGTAGGTACACTTACAGTTGGAAGTGTGAATGTCGAAAGCAACGACACAAGAATCGTCAACGATGGCATCATCAATTCGACAAAGACAACTGTAAATGCAGGCGCCGTACAAAACAATGCCGAGTGGACTGTAACTGACACAACTAAGGTAAATTCCAACAGTTCAGGTTGGGTAAACAACGGTCACTGGACAACAAACTACTATGCTTATATCGGTGGAAGCGAGAACGTCATCAATAACTGTTTCCTTGAGGTGACTCACGACTTTGAGATGAATATCTCATCAGCCCAAGGCGCATTCAAGATTGATGCAGGCTGTGGTGTATTGACAGAGAACTTCTATGGCGGCAGGGATTCAAGCACAGGTGCCGTATCAGGTCCATTTAAGATTGTGATGGGCGAGAATGCTGTGTTTAAAGTTGAGAAAACAGCCCAGTTTGAATCTGGAACAACTGCTAATGAAGGATATGGCATCTATGGCATCTCGCCAGATGGGTATGCAGTATTCCAGGCTAAGGATATTGTCAGAGACCCATCTCTTGCTAGTACCAACAGTCATGGCGCAATCATCTACGGCGGCAACCTATATGTTTCGGCAGAGACTCACTTCGCACAAGGCGACAGCGGTGCCGGCAGAACGGTTATCTATGCAGTTGATGGTTTCGGCATAGCTGACAACATCTACGCGGCCGGCTTTAACTCAGGCAAACCCAATATTACCATTCCCGAAACACCATGTAACCCAGGCTTTATCGGTGGCAGCACCCCACTCTACCGCGTGATTGCTGAGGACCTGTCGGCTTCAGAAGCAGGTGATTTCGACTTCAACGACGTTGTCTTCGACGTAGTGAAGGCCGAAGGCGGCAAGACCACACTGAGACTGATTTGTGCTGGCGGTGTGCTCCCGCTGAGAGTGATGGGCATAGAGGTTCATGGCTTGTTCGGCGAAACAACTCCCAACGAAAAGGGCGAATATAAGATGTATAACACGGGTGCTGGACCGAATGTTGACCCTGTTGAGTTCGAGATTAATGGCGAGTACACCACTCCCGAGCAGATTAAGAATATCAGGATAGATGTTTCGAAGAACGGTTCGTGGATGGAGCTCCAGGCCACAAGAGGTGAAGCAGCCTGTAAGATACTAGTTGACGACACATTTGTACCAGTGCCAGAAAGAAGAAATATTGCTAATGAAAATAAGAAATTCACAGACTATGTACAAGGTACATTTGTAGATGAATTCTGGTGGAAATAAAAATTGTCATTAACATGTACCTGAAAAACACGAGGGGGCTCGCCATCAAGCGAGCCCTTATTTGTTAAATAATCGTTTGTGCCGTTCATTAATAGCACTTTTCCAGCGCCTGTTTCATAAGATTTTTGTAACTTTGCCGGCGAATTAAAAAGTTTAATAATTGATAATCAGACAATGAATAGAACCATCACAAAAGCCAACCCGCAGCAGGTTGACGACATCATGAACGTCATCGCTGCAGCCAAACAGATTATGCGGCAATCGGGCAACATGCACCAATGGGCCGACAATTACCCCTCAACAGATGTGATTCTGCACGACATAGAGATTGGTGGCGGCTATGTGGTAGAAGACGATGGCACCATCGTGGCCTATTTCGCCTTTCTACCCAGTCCAGAGCCTACTTACGCCAAAATCTACGAGGGCAACTGGATAGAGGATACTCTACCCTATCACGTAGTGCACCGCATTGCCAGTTATCCTGATGCCCACGGTGTTTTTAAGAGCATCATGGACTTCTGCTTTGCCCACGACAGCAACATCCGCATCGACACCCATCGCGACAATCAAATTATGCAGCACGTCATTCTCAAAGAAGGCTTTACCTACTGCGGCATCATCTACCTACTCTCAGGCGACGAACGTCTGGCTTATCAGAAAACGAAATAAAAACAAAGGATATGGATACAAAACGAATTCTAAGCTATCTGAAGCAGTTGATGGCAAATAACAACCGTGATTGGTTTTGGGAGCATAAGGCTGAGTATGATGCTGTAAGGGCAGATTTCGAAGCAGGAATTGAAATGGCTATTAACAGGATTGCGAGTTTCGACCCCTCGATTGCACATCTTACAGTAAAGGATTGCACGTATCGTTTTAATCGCGACACACGTTTCTCACCCGATAAGTCGCCCTACAAGAACCACTTTGGCGGCTATATTGCTGCCCATGGTAAGAAGGCTCTGCATGGCGGATACTACCTGCACCTGGAGCCAGGACATTGCATGGTGGCGTGTGGTAACTATTGGTTGCCAACCAATATACTCACATCGTGCCGCAATGAGATGATGGGCAACACAGCCGAGTGGCTGAAGTGCGTAGAGAATAAAGAATTCAAGAAATACTACAGTAGCCCTGTAGCCAGCAGCTTCTCGACACCAACGGATGTATCGAGCTGGGACCAGCCCCAGGGCTTTGGACTGGAGAAACTGAAGAAATGCCCAGTGGGATTCCCCAAAGACTGGCCCTATGTAGAGTATCTGCGCATGAAGGATTACTGTTGCTGGCATCAGGTGCCAGACGACTTTTATGAAGGCGAAAAATGGCTCGACGAAATTGAACGTATGTTCAAAGCCGCCAAGCCAATGATGGATTTCATGAACTCGGTAATCGACGATTACGAGTAGCCCTTACTCGTAATGACGAATCCTTACATCGATACCTGTTCCTTCAAGCTGAGCAGGTATCGAACTCAGGTCGGTTTGTCCGTAGTGATAAGGGAACAGCACCTTGGGTTTGATAACCTTTGCTGCACGTACCAACTGATCGGGCGTCATCGTATAAGGCTGGTTACAAGGCAGGAAAGCAATGTCGATATCCTTAATCTGCGCCATCTCTGGGATATCCTCGGTATCGCCGGCAATATAGATACGCAAGCCATCGATGGTAAGGATATAGCCATTATCGCGCCCCTTGGGGTGGAACTGCTCGCGACCAGCCGTAGAGTTATACGCAGGCACAGCCTCAACACTAACATCGGCTAACTGCAGTTTGTCGCCATTCGCCATCATCTTACCTGAACCATACATATCGGCACAGCGCTTATTCATCACCAGCTGCGTTTTGTCAGCCGATAATGTTTTAAGTGCAACAGCATCGTAATGGTCGGCATGCTCATGGGTTACAAAGATGTAATCGGCCTTAGGCATGGCTGCATAGTTGATAGAACGATTGCCCAACTTCGATACAGGATCAATCTGTATCTCCTTGCCATCGTACTGGATACGGATACATGCATGCATCAGCGCATGAAACTTAACGGTTTTACCACTCGCGGTGGTAAACTCATCTACCTCGTAAGGGGACTGGCCACAGGCTGTGTTGAGACCTAAAACGGCCATTAGCAATAAAAATAGTTTCTTCATACCTTATTAATATATAGAACTGGGGCAAAAATACGATAAATATACGAAAGTTCCAAACCAAATAAATAAAATATACACTTTTGATGGCACTTTCTTGGTTGATTCAAAAAAATACCTTAACTTTGTGCCCGTAAAGTACATATAATCAACGACAAGAAACAGACATGATTTGGAATGAAACAATGGAGTGTATGGATCGCGAACAGCTTCGCGAAATCCAGAGTCAACGCCTAGTAAAAATGGCAGAGTATGTATATTACAACACCCCCTTCTACCGTAAGAAGTTTCAGGAGATGGGGTTGGAACCAGGCGATATCAAGAGTATCGACGACATTACCAAGCTGCCTTTTACTAATAAGCTCGACCTCCGCGACAACTATCCCTTCGGACTGGCTGCCGTGCCCATGAGTCAGATTGTCAGAATCCACGCCTCATCGGGAACCACCGGCAAACCAGTTGTAGTACTTTACACCCGCAAAGACCTTGCTATGTGGAGCGAAGCCATCAGTCGTGCCTTTACCGCCTATGGTGCAGGTAAGGACGATATCTTCCAGGTAGCTTACGGCTATGGCCTGTTCACTGGAGGTCTTGGCGCTCACGACGGAGCCACCAATATCGGCGCATCGGTAATCCCCATCTCTTCAGGTAACACCCAGAAGCAGATGACCCTGATGCACGACTTTGGCACCACCATTCTGTGCTGTACCCCCAGCTACGCTATGTTCCTGGGCGAAGCCATGAAAGAGTGCCCATGGAGCCGCGACGAGTTTAAGCTGAAAGTGGGCGTGTTTGGTGCAGAGCCTTGGACCGAGAAGATGCGTAAGAAACTGGAAGAGAGTCTGGGTATTAAAGCTTACGATATCTACGGACTGAGCGAGATTGCCGGTCCTGGCGTAGGCTACGAGTGCGAGCACCAGTGCGGCACCCACCTGAACGAGGACCTGTTCTATCCAGAGATTCTGGACCCAAAGACAGGCGAGCCTCTACCAGAAGGTCAGTTCGGTGAGCTGACATTCACCCACCTTACTAAAGAGGGCATGCCACTGCTCCGCTATCGCACCCACGACCTGACAGCCCTGCACTACGACAAGTGTAAGTGCGGACGTACCTTGGTACGTATGGACCGTATTCTGGGCC
>JAEEGG010024024.1_pt1 | contig 11860 bp, 7 predicted proteins | sample 9134161 | NCBI WGS metagenome assembly JAEEGG01 (sample SAMN16246543, study PRJNA631951) | gut metagenome | biome: gut microbiome; feature: rumen; material: CR-attached | host: Bos | place: Iran: Karaj | collected 2018-10 | reverse complement strand
TCTTACCGTTGATACGAATTCGCACGCGGAAGTCGACGAGGTGGGGTGAAGTGTAGAGGCCCACCTTGTAGCCTGCCTCCTGAAGGATGCTGGCGAGGAAATGGGATACGGAGCCTTTGCCGTTGGTGCCGGCCACATGGATGCTGGGGAACTTGCGCTCAGGGTTGCCGAGGGCGGCCATCATGTCGACGGTGGGCTGTATGTCAGCCTTATAAGCGGCAGCGCCGATGCGGTGATACATCGGCAGCTGTGCAAACATAAAGTCAAGTGTCTCTTGATAGGACATTGGTTAAGTGTTAAGTGGGAAGTGTTTAGTGGGAAGTGTTTAGTGGGAAGTGTTTAGTGGTCGGAGTTATTTGTGGGGAATGGTGTAGGTGAGACCGAGGGTGAAGAGGCCGCGTTGCGAGGGGTAGTTGGCCCAGTAGAAGTAGCGCTGGAAGGCGAGGTTGTCGAACTGTGCGAAGAAGGAGAGGGCACGGTTGTGGCGATACTCCACCTGGGCGTTGACGCCGTAGCGCATGGGGAGGGTGCCGTTGTCCGACTCCATCTGCCCAATCAGCTGGCCCTCCAGATGGACGTACCACTTGTAGTGGTAGTTGAGGTCGATGCTGAGGAGGGCGTCCCAGGCGGGACGGTAGTAGCTGAACCATACGGGGCTGATGGCGCCGAGCGAAGCGTTTTTGTAGTGGTAGTAATGTCCACCGGCGCGGAGGGTGATCATCTCGTCGTTGACAAAGGTGACGTCGCCGCCGACGGTCAAACGGTTGAGACTGCAGGGCATGAGCTGGTAGACGTTGTCCAAATCGTAGAAGGGGCTGAGCACAAAAGTGAAGTCACCGCCGCGGAGGGAGTAACTGACTTCTGCATTGGCCTCGAGTTTCTTGCTGAACGACATACGGGCGTGTCCGATGAAATCGTAGTGAGAGGTAGCTCCGGCCCATCCCCAATTGGATATCTCCGGCATTACATAGGGGTTGATCTGGCGGATGCTGTTCAGGCTGTTGGCCTCGAAGCCGCCAGTAGCGGCCAGGCTGAGGACGAGGTTGTCGTGCATCAGTTTCTTGCTGACGGTGACATCGGGATATATGCAGAACAAGGTGGACGGATGGCTGCTGCCGCCTTCCCATCCCGTTGTGAAGCCGGCATGAATATCCAACCCACGGAAGAGGAAGACGACAAAGGGGTTGATTTTGACAAGGTTGGTGACATTGTTAGGGTCAACCATCACGGCGGCCGTGTTTCTACCCAGGGGGAGGTGGTCGGGGGAATAGCGATAGCGGTAGGCGTCCCACTCGGCGAGGAGGAAGGCGATGCCTTTGTAGCGGTTGTCGATGTTGAAGCCGTAATGGACCTCGCCACCGAGGCGGAGGTTGAGCTCGTTCTGACGCCAGGGGGTCCAGAGGTCGCTCAGGTGCACATCGGCCGCATAGCCGAACTTGTTGGCGTCGAGCTCCATGTTCTTGATACCAATATTCCAGGTGGCAACGTTGTAGGAGGCGCGGTAGTCGGCGAGGGAAATATCGTCACGTGTCTGACCGAGGACGGACTGCAGGGTGCTGTCGGTGAAGCCGTAGAGGAGGTTATGGTCGTGTTCGTAGCTGAGGTCGGAGTGGAGTTGGAGGCGGTCGGCGAGGATGTATTTGCCGAAAAGTGTCACTCCTGTGTTGCCCTGCTGGACGGGACCGTACTGGGGCAGCTTGGCCAGCTTGTCCCACGAAGAGCGGTGGTTGATGCGGATGCCGTAGGTCTTGAGCCGGTCGCGGGTAGAGGACCAGTAGAGGTCGGCCAGAGGGGACCAGTAGTTGCCCATACCCAGACGCAGGTAGTTGTTGTAGAGCTTGGTGGCAGGCTCGCCGATGATGCGGGCGGCGCGGATACGGGTAGGCTCATACATGGCACGCAGGCGCGAGGGAGAGATGCTGTAGTGGAAAGCATGCTCGATGCGAGAGAGTGTGTCGGTGATGGAGGCTGGGAAGTGGAGTTTGTCGGGCTGCTCGATGACGGGGGTATAGGAGCCTTTGACGACGACACTTTCGTTGTAGTCGTTCTGAGCCCGGAGGGGGATGGCCAAAGCCAGGAGGATGGCCGTTATGACTGTCTTCTTCATATATTATTATAATTCTATGGTTATCTCTTCCTCGACGGGGGTGGTTTGCGCGGGCTGCTCGGCGGCTACGATGGCGGAATACTTCTGGAGAGCGATGAACCGGAGGTCTTCACCGTCATAGTTGTCGATGATGCTCTGGAGGGTTTGCTTGGCCTGGAGGGTGTTGCCGCGGGCGTAGTAGATGTCGGCCCAAAGGATGAAGGAATAGGCGAGCCAATAGTCGCTGGAGGCGTTGGCGACGATGTCCTCGACGATGGCCTCGGCCGAGTCGTACTGGGCGGAGTGCATACGCATCTCGGCCATACGGCAGCGGGCTTCGCCGTTATACTCGCCATTGGAGGAGTGCTCGAGGGCGGCATAGTAGCTGAAGGCGGAGTCGAAGATGGAGCGGTCGAAATAGGAGCGAGCCAAGGCCAAAGAGGCATCATCCTTCATCTCCACGGAGGCCTTGCCTTCCTCCAAGATGCGGCGACCGGCGGCGACGATGGCCTGATGGTCGCCTTGCTTGACCGCGCAGCGGAGAGCGCCCTGCAAGCCCTGGAGCAGGCTGTTGTCGCTCTCGGCATGGGCCGACATGCGCTGGTAGAGGGCGGCGGCCTTGGGATAGTCGCCGAGATTGTAAGCGATGTTGGCGGCGTTGCTTAGGGAGCGCCCGCTATACTGGTTGGCGGCAGCCGAAGCGACGGCCTCGTAATGAGGCAGCGCCGCCTGGGGCTGCTCGCGGCGCAGGTAGCTGTCGGCCAGCAGGTAGTGAGCCTTGACGGCAAAGAGGCCGTTGGGGAAGCGCTTGAGATAGCCATCCAAGCCTGTGACGGCACCGGCGAAATCGCCCTCCTGGTAGCGTTCCTCGGCGGCGAGGAAGGTGGTGGAGTCCTGCTCGACGGAGGAGACCGTAACCTTGGTGGTACGCTGCACATAGGCGAAGTACTCGTCAACCCGATTCTGGGCGATATAGATGTTCTTGACCGTACTGAGGGCGTCGCGGGCCTCGTCGGTGCCGGGATAGCTGGTCAGGAGGCGGTCGAAGGTGCGCAAGGCCTCGGCGTTGCGGTCGGTGTTATAGTAGATGAGGCCTTGGTTGAGGAGGGCCGTCTTGACATACGCACTCTGAGGATACTGCTTGATGAAGTTGTTGTAGTAGGTCATTGCCATCTCATTGTTGTCGCACATCATGTAGGTGTTGGCAATCTCAAGCATGGCCTTGGAGCGGAGGGGGGAATTGTTGAAACGTTCGAAGATGTAATTGAGGTTGGTGAGCTTGTCGCTGTTCTTACCCTGAGCGCCAAAGGCGAGGGCTTTCTGGTAGGTGGCGTAGTCGGCGTCACGACCGTTGGATTTGATGACATGGTCGTACATGGGTATGCACTCGGCGAAACGGCTCTGCACATAGAGGCAGTCGCCCATACGGTTGTAGACATCGTTACGCATGGCGACCGACTTCCTGTCGGTTCCCGTCAGGCGGGCGGAGAGGTCGCTGAAAGCCTCATAGGCATCGGCATACTGACGCTTCTTCATCAGCAGGTAGCCCATCGTGTAGCGGGCCTCGTCGGCGTAGGGCGAAGAGTTGGCATAGGACGACAGCAAGAGCTTGTTGATGCTGCGTTCGGCCTCACGGCTCTGGCCGTTCCGATACTGCCATTCGCCAAGAAGATAGTTGGCATCGGCGGTGACGCGAGGGACGGCGTTCACCTTGATGGCCTTCTCGTAAAGCGACACGCCCTCGGCCTCTTTGCCACTGTTGCTCAGCTCGATGCCACGGTTGAGGAGGGCCCTCTGGTAAGCCTGCTGGAGAGCGGCGTTACGCTGCGGCACCTGCTCCAACAGGCGGATGGCCTCTTTGTAGTTGTTGGTCGAGCAGTAGAGCTCGGTCAGTATCTCCTCGGCTTCGGTCTTGTGGCGGCTCTTGGGGTATTTTTTCAGGTAGCTCTCAAACGACTTGATGCTTTCGCCCATGGCGTTTTGGTTGAGCTCGCAGCTGAGCTTGGCATAGTTGAAGAGGGCGTCTTCCTTGATTTTCTTGTCGAAGTCCATCTTGGAAGCCTGCAGGAACATGCTGCGCGCCTCCATCTTGCGGCCGAGTTTGACATAAGTGTCGCCGAGCACATAGAGGGCGTTCTGCGCCACGCTGTCGCTGCAGTCAATCTTCTTGGACAGAAAGATGGCAGCCTCGTCGTAATTGCCGAGCATGTAGTAGCTGTAGCCCACCTGGTAGTCGTTGTCCTGCGGCGTGCAGCTTTCCACCTTGCGCTGCTCGTTCTCCACTTCGCGGTACTGCTCCAGCGCTTTCGCATACTCGCCCCGGTTGAAGTAAATCTCACCAATCATCTGGTGTATCTCGTTCTTCTTGAAGGCGTCGTGCTCGGCAAGCAACTGCGGCGCCATCGCCAGCAGCTCGTCGTCCTTGCCCAGATAGTAGTAGATGCGGGCAATGTAGCTGGGGGCTATCCTGGCAAACTTACGGTCCTGCTGCAACTCACGGAAGTTCTTCAGAGCCAAATCGTACTGCCCGTTCATATACTGAATGTGGGCGTAGTAGTAGAGGCTCGAAGCCCGGTACTTCGACTGCCCTTCAATCTGCTGCGAGAAATACTTGGCCGCATGCTGCAAGTCGCCCTGCTGGAAGTAGCAATAGCCCATCTTGAAGTTATACTCGCTGCGATGGTCATATTCCACCTCCGACGCCTCCACCAGCTTGTAGTATTTCAAGGCACGGTCGTATTCACCGCGAGAGTAGTAGAAATTGCCCAGATAGAAACGAGCCATGTTGCAGCGGGAGCTTTGCGGGTAGAGTCGCAGAAACTCCTCCAGGCGATAGTAGGCGTCGTTGTTGTCCAGTTTCTCCGAGCACACGGCGGCATAGTAGGCCGCGTCGCTGGCCGTGAGCCAGTCGACCGAGGCCGGAACCACTTGGTCGAAAATCTGCTGCGCTGCAGCATACTTCTGCTTCAAATACAGGTCGGTAGCCTGACGGTAGCGGTCACGCAGACGCTCGCCGCCGGTCTCTTTCTGCGCCCAGGCACCCAAAGCGGCGCCAAGCATCAGGGCTGTTATGATGGTCTTCTTCATATTCCTTATTTGAACGGCTAGCTGCTTACTAACCGCTAGTCGGTAAATTCCAATTTGTCATACTCCACCTCATGTTTCTCCCACGGGGCATGAAGCAGGAACCCGCTGCCGGGTGCAGGGGTGACGGTGTAGGGGCGCTGCCCGTCGGGGTCGAAGAGGATGAACCACGGATAGCTCACCACACCCAGGCTCTCCAGCCAGCGGTAGTTGCCGTCGAAATGCAGCCACGTCCAAGTGTAGCGTGCGCCGCGCCGGTTGTTGCGCAGCAGGTGGAACATCTTCTGGAACTCACGGTCGCAGGCGACGGTGACGAACAGCACGTCGTCGTGTTTTGCATAGACGCTGTCCTTGAAATGGGCCAGCGTTTCCAGCTCACGCAGGGAATTGGGGTCGTCCACCCGCACAAAACCCATGTAGACCCACTTGCCGCGGAGCGAGTCGAGACTCACCCTGCGCCCGTCGACATCGACCAGCGTGAGGGCTTCGCCCACCCACTCCGACTGCCGACCGCCGGCTTCCGACTGCCAGCCGCCAACCACTCTTTCGGCCAACAAGCGGTGCTCGGCCCACTTGCTGCGTTGCGCCAGCGCCACAAGCATCCGCACCGCTCCCTCGTGGTCGTAGTCGACGTCGAAGAGGCTCTCCCTGAGAGCCACTATCGCCGCCAGCTCGCGCAACTGTTCGTCATACAGCAGGGGTTCGGTACCCAACGAGTCGAGGTAGCGGTCCAAGTTGGCCGACTGCACCCACTCTGCCATACGCCATTTGGGCACTTTCTTCAACCCCTGGCTCACCATGCCGCCCAGCACGTCGAACAGCACCCGCATGTAGCACTCGTCGTGGTAAAGGACAGGCTGCGGGAGCACATTCCGGAGCATCTGCTTGCGGCTGGCGAAGCCCATAGCGTAGCGCATCTGCGCCAGCAGGAACGCCTTGTAGCGGTTGAAGAAGAGGTTCTTCCCGTCAGGCACACGCTGCTGCACCGCCGCCGCCAGGCTGTCGAAGGCGGACCGCCGACGCCGGTACTTGAAGTCAAGTTGCACGCGCATCGTGTCCATCACGCTGTCCACCGTCTGCTCGAACGCAAGCATCTGCAGGTTCAGCTCGTCGGCAGGCAGATTCAGGAACTCCAGCGGCAAAGCCACGGGGTCCAGATACACATTGCGCTCCTCGTTCTGCTCCCAGCGAAAGTCCGGAAGCCACACCTCGTAGCGCCGTCCCGGCTCGACATAGAACGACTGGCTGTAGCATTCCACCTGCACCACCACCAGCCGAGGATAGGTGACGTAGCAGGCCAGCCGGAAACGGCCCGTACTGTCGACCACGGCCGTGTCGAGCACGCGCTCCTGCAGCGTCAGCATGTCCTCGTAGCAGAGCAGCTCCACACGCTTGCCGGCAGCATTGGCGCTCGCACCCACAATCGCCACATTCTCCTGCGCCCGCAATACCTGAGTTGTGGACAGCACCAAAAGTATTGTCAGAAGTCGTTTCTTCACCTTTAATCCATATTTTAATCAATAACGCGCCCGCGGCATTTTTTATTGTATTATTGAATCAGAAAAACTATCAACAACCTGCTGTTGACACCCCGGAAAGCGGAACAATCGCGGGATACGAGCAACCTCTGCGTGGACGAACCTACCGGACGCAATGACCGACCGAATGAATTGAGAACATGTTTTTTTACAACACAAGAGGAAAGATCAGGGGAGTTAAAGAATTAATGAAGTTATCGCTCACTGTGTTCGCTAGGAGTTAAAGACAATAGTGCCGGACAGAACATTTGTCTTTAACTCCTCTAACTTCTCTAACTTCTTTAACTTCCAGTCAAGCACTGTAAATAATATTTCTATATAACACTTTTTTTCTTATTTTTGCACTTCGAAAACAAATGAGGTGCACTCCATGAAAGACAAACGTAACTCATTGATTATATTAAAGTCCACACTCGGCAGGCTTCCATCCTACTATTGCGAAATAGAGAACAGGGTGGCGCGTGGAGAGGAATTTGTCTCCTCCTCTTCCATTGCCGAAAGTCTTGGCATCAACCCTGTACAGGTGCGCAAAGACCTCGCCGGTATCAGTTCCGAACCTGGCCGTCCCAAATTGGGATTCCGTGTCGACACCTTGCTTGAAGACATGAAAAGGTATCTTGGCTACGACCACTACGACGAAGCCATACTGGTAGGTGTGGGCGCATTGGGACATGTACTGATGCAGTATGGCGGATTCGCAAAATACAGTCTCGACATTGTGGCCGGTTTCGACCGTGAGCCCAAAGAGAAGAAAATTGGAGAAAAGCCTGTGCTACCGATATCTAAAATGGTATCGTTTCTGAAACGCACACACATCACTATCGGCATCATCGCCGTCCCGGCAACAGAAGCACAGTCCATAGCCGATATGCTTGTTTTGGGTGGCATCCAGGCTATCTGGAACTTCGCCCCCACAACCATCAACCTTCCTGACAACATTCTGGTAAAAAACGAAAACCTCGCTGCATCTCTCGCAGCTCTCACTACCGAACTCCGGCGACGACAATAACCATTCACCCCATTTCAATATTTTTTTATCGATAAAAATTGTTTAATAAAATATTATTTGTATCTTTGTAAAGTCAAGCAGAATAGACAATTCATTCTACAAGACACGAAATCAACAGATTGCAAATAAAATACAAGTAAAGAAAATGACCAAAAAAGAAAATTTCCGCACCGAAAGCGACCTTTTGGGTCAGCGTGAGGTACCTGAAGAGGCTTATTACGGCGTGCAGACGATGCGTGCCATGGAGAACTTCCGCATCAGCGGCAACTTGCTGAACGACTACGCCAATTTCATCCGCGGCATGGCCATCACGAAGAAGGCCGCCGCCATTGCCAATGTGGAGGTGGGTATGATCACGGCGGAGCAGGGCGAGGCCATCCAGTGGGCGTGCGACCAGCTGATTGAGGGCAAATACCACGACCAGTTCCCCATCGACATGATTCAGGGAGGTGCCGGAACGAGCACCAACATGGCCGCCAACGAGGTGATTGCCAACCTGGCGCTGGAGCGCATGGGCCACAAGAAAGGTGAGTATCAGTATTGCTCGCCCAACGACGTGGTGAATGCCAGCCAAAGCACGAACGACGCCTACCCCTGCGCCATCCACATGGCGCTGGCGCTGGAGCATTTGGGCTTCATGCCCCATCTGGAGCAGATTATCGCCGCCCTCGATTTCAAGAGCAAGGAGTTCGCCCACGTCATCAAGATGGGCCGCACGCAGCTTCAGGATGCGGTGCCGATGACCCTGGGACAGACGTTCGGCGCTTTTGCCGACTCGCTGCGCGGCGAGCTGAAGAACCTGCGCAACACCGCCGACGAGTTCCTGATTGTCAACATGGGAGCCACAGCCATCGGCACCGGCATCTGCTCCAAACCGGGCTACAGCGAGGCGTGCATCAAGGCGCTGCGCAAGATTACGGGCTGGAACATTTCGCTGGCGGACAACCTGATTGAGGCCACAAGTGCCACCACCTGCATGATTGCCTACAGCGCAGCCATGAAGCGTCTGGCCATCAAGACGAACAAAATCTGCAACGACCTGCGCCTGCTGTCCAGCGGTCCGCGCTGCGGATTGAACGAGATACACCTGCCCGAACGGCAGCCGGGTTCGAGCATCATGCCCGGCAAGGTGAACCCCGTCATTCCGGAAGTGATGAACCAGGTGTGCTACCGCGTTATCGGCAACGACATGACCATCAGCCTGGCCAGCGACAACGGCCAGCTGGAGCTGAACGTGATGGAGCCGGTCATCGCCTACACCCTGTTCGAAAGCATCCATCTGCTGGAGAACGGCTTCGACACACTCCGCAGCCTCTGCATCGACGGCATCCGCGCCAACGAGGAACGCTGCCGCCAGCTGGTGGAGCACAGCATCGGCATCGTGACCATGCTGAACCCCATCATCGGATACAAGCAGAGCACCAAGATTGCCAAGGAGGCGTCAGAGACCGGCCGCGGCGTGTACGAGCTGGTGCTCGAACACGGCCTCCTGACCAAGGAGCAGCTCGACGAGATACTGAAGCCCGAGAACATGCTCCAGCCTGTGGACCTTACAATAAAGAAATGAATCAAACAATAAGAATCAAAAAGGGCCTTGACGTGCCCCTGGGCGACGAGGTCCAGCGGACAATTGTCGACGCCCGTACAATTGAGCGCTACGCTGTGAAGCCTACCGACGTGGTAGGCTTCACGCCGCGCTTGCTGGTCGGCGAAGGCAACACCGTGGCAGCGGGTCAACCGCTGATGGCGGACAAGAACGACCCTCGCATTACCCTCCCTTCGCCGGTGGACGGCGTGGTCGAAGCCATCATCCGTGGCGAGAAACGCAGACTGGAAGCAGTTGTAGTTAATTCTGAATTCGGAAAGTTGAATTATGAAAAGGCTGATGCGTCAGATTCGGAATTCAACATTCGTAATTCAAAATTAGAGGAGAGCCCCTGCTGGTGGATGCTTCGCGAACGTCCCTTCGGCACCATCGCCAACCCCGACCACAAACCCAAGGGCATCTATGTCAGCCTGCGCGACACCAACCCGCTGGCACCCGACATTGACTTCACGCTGAAAGGACGCGAGCACGAGTTCGAGGCCGGCGTGAAAGCGCTCGAGGCATTTGCCGAAGTGCATTGTGTGCGGGCCGAAGGCCCCCACCCTGCCGGCAACATCGGCACCATCGTGGCAGCCCTCGACCCCATCAACAAAGGCGAGTGCATCTGGCACGTGGGCGCTCAGGACGTGGCCAACATCGGCCGCTGGTGCCTCACGGGCGAATACCGTCCCGAGCGTGTCATCGCCGTGGGAGGCCCCGCCGCCAAAGCACCCAAATACTACCGAGTGATCTGCGGAGCCTGCCTGAAACGCATCAACGATGTGCAGCTAACAGACCCCGGCTATCCTCAACTACCCACTGCCGACCACCCACTACCCACTAGAATCATCTCAGGCAGCGTGCTTTCCGGCACAGCCATCGCTGCCGACGGATTCCTCGGCATGTACGACCAACAGGTGACGCTCATCGAAGAGGGCGACCAGTACGACTTCATGGGATGGCTCATGCCCGGACTCAAGAAGTTCAGCTTCAGCAAGACATTCCTCAGCGGCTTTGTCCGACTGCTACCCACTACCCACTACCCACTACCTACTGAATTCAACACCAACCTTCACGGTGGTCGCCGACCGTTCCTGTTCACAGGCAACTTCGAACGGGTCTTCCCGTTCGACATCTACCCCTTGCAGCTCATCAAGGCCTGCATCGTGGGCGACGTGGAGCTGCAGGAGAAGCTCGGCATCTACGAGGTGGAACCCGAGGACTTCGCCCTGTGCGAATTCATCGACCCCTCGAAGACCGAGATACAGACCATCATCCGCGAGGCCCTCGAGGTCCTCAGAAAGGAGGCTATCGCATGAATATGAAATGGCTATCAGATTGGTTCGAGAAGATTGAACCCAAGGGCAAATGGAGCTGGCTGTGGAGCACCTACGATGCATTCCACACCTTCGCCTTCACCCCCAAGACCGTCACCAAGAGCGGTTCGCATATCCGCGACGCGGTGGATATGAAGCGCAGCATCATCATCGTGGTCATCGCACTGATGCCCGCCCTGCTCTTCGGCATGTGGAACATCGGCTACCAGCATTACACCAACTGCTACCCACTACCCACTATCCACTACCCACTAATCACTTATTGGTGGTTCGGCTTCCTCCGCATGCTTCCTCTTATCGTGGTAAGCTATGTCGTAGGCCTCGGCATCGAGTTTGCCTTCGCGCAGGCACGCCACCACGAGGTGAACGAGGGCTACCTGGCCACAGGTCTGCTGATACCGATGATTGTGCCCGTCACCACGCCGCTGTGGCAGGTGGCGCTGGCTGTGGCCTTTGCCGTCATCATCGGCAAGGAGGTCTTCGGCGGCAGCGGCATGAACTTCCTCAACCCTGCCCTTGTGGCGCGCGCTTTCCTCTTCTTCGCCTACCCCACCCACATGAGTGGTGACAAGGTGTGGATCGCCGCTGACCTCTGGGGCAGCGACGCCATCGCCGGCGCCACACCTATGGGCGAGCTGGCCGCAGGTTCTCATCCCTCAGCGTCTGCATTAGACATGCTTATCGGCACCATCCCTGGCTCCACTTGCGAGACAAGCGTTATCGCCATCGCGCTGGGCGCCATCCTGCTGCTCTTCACGGGCATCGCCTCATGGCGTATCATGCTGAGTGTCTTCCTTGGCGGCGGCCTGATGGGACTGCTCTTCAACGCTATAGGATATAACGACTATATGCAACTGCCATTCTACTATCACTTCTTGATGGGCGGCTTTGCCTTCGGCGCGGTCTTCATGGCCACCGACCCCGTCACCGCCGCACAAACCAACAGCGGCAAATGGATCTACGGCCTGCTCATCGGCGCCTTCGCCGTGCTGCTGCGCGTCTGCAACCCCGCCTACCCCGAGGGCATGATGCTCAGCATCCTCTTCATGAACTGCATGGCACCGCTGATTGACCACTGCATCGTCAGCCGCAACATCAAGCGCAGAGAAAGGAGGATCGCAAAATGAAAAAGAACTTCTCCAACCGCTACATTTTCATCTACTCCGCCGTGCTCGTCGTGGTGGCGGCACTGATACTGACGGTGGTCGCCGTCAGCCTCAA
>JAEEGG010024012.1_pt1 | contig 11862 bp, 6 predicted proteins | sample 9134161 | NCBI WGS metagenome assembly JAEEGG01 (sample SAMN16246543, study PRJNA631951) | gut metagenome | biome: gut microbiome; feature: rumen; material: CR-attached | host: Bos | place: Iran: Karaj | collected 2018-10 | reverse complement strand
GCACCGCACCATCGTTGGCGTACGCCGTGATACTCTTGACGGAATACCCTTCATAGGCTGGATTGGACGTGGACAATTCCACGACCAGTTCCGCCGAGATCCTTTCCATCGGGCAGCCGACAGTCTGTTCCTTGTCGTTTTTGGGCGTAAATACCGTCTTGCCGAAAAGGACGGGACCGGTACCGCTATTCTGGCGAGAGGGAACCGTGATACTGATCTTCGCGTCTTTCTGCAAGTCGTATCCGGACCTGTAGGGAGAATACACAGCCAGGTCGTAGGTATGCCCGCTCACCAGATTGTAGAAGGTGACCGCACCGTTTCCGTTCGAACAGGCCGTCTTCAGGTTGATGTTCGAAGGAACGGCAGCCCCGCTTTCGAAAAGGAAGGCTCCCGCCTCCGCGACATTATCCATCCCGGTCACCGTAACCGGAACCCGCTGGAACGGCCTCCCCTCCTCCCCGCAGGAGGAAAGGGAGAGCGGTCCCAGCAGCAAAGTCAGGGTAAACAGAAAAGCATTCATAAAAACACTCCGCTTCATACAAGCCCTTTATTGGTTTTTGACGCAGCGCACACCCGTCGCATTGCCCCGGTTGAAAGAACCGGTGGCGACGGACGAACTGGACGCCATCACATAATTTGCATTGGCCTCCTTCGTGGCATTGATGGAATTGATCCAACTGAAATGGCGTCGGCCCAGACTGACCAGACGGCCATTCTTGCGGGCCCGGTCGCCGTTGGAGGGCCACCATACACCGTCGAGCATGGAACCCAGCGTAGTTTCGGTATCCATATTCGCCTCCAGGCCATCTACGATGGCTGCGCCTTCGGCTTCCGTCGGAACGTGCCAGCCATACGGACAGGGATCGGCTGCGGCCGTCCAGATCGTGGAGGCGCCGCCCGGCGTATCGCTCCAGGTCTGAGTGCTCAGGAAAGTCGTCGGGATTGCGCAGGCAGCCTGTGCCGTTGCGGCAACCGCCGCATCGGACACATTCCACGCGACCGCAAGGTCGGCATTGACCGTCGTGACCGCCGTGGCTTCACCGTTCAACCCGGCTTCACTCTGGACTTCCTTGTCTTCCGCATACGCGCCGATCATGTTCGGACCAGGGAATGCATCTTTTCGGCCCCACTGATAATAGAGTCCGTTCGCACCCGGAATACCTGGCGTGGTGCCGGTCGCGCCGAGCAGGCGATCCAATATCGTCACGCTGCCACGGGTCTTTTCCATACCTGTAAGCGAAGAGCCCGCCGCCCAGATATGCCAACTCCACAGAATCGATCCCGCATCATCGACATAGGCGACGACCGCGTTGCCCGGTACGGAAGCGACCTCCACATACATCGTAGTGCCTTCCGGAATTCCTTCAGGGACACTTCCGTCAGCTGCCTTGGCGGCGAAAGAATAGACGCCCGGCGCAGCAACCACATAACAGTTGGCACTCTGCGTACCACCGGCATCCAGATTCGTGGCGTCCGCAATCTTCATCGTGGATGCACGCGAAATGACACCGGTCAGTGATCCACCCTCCGACCAGACGATGGCTCCGTTTTCCTTGGGGCTGCCTTCTTTGTAGTCCCGCACGCAGCGTACGCCCGAAGCGTTGCCCCGATTGAAGGAACCGGCCGGGTTGAGGGATGAAGCAGTGACGGTTACCGTATAACCGCTGTTCCCGTTAAGGGAATTGATCCACGAGAAGTGGCGGCGGCCCAGGCTCAGGAGACGGCCGTTCTTGCGGGCACGGTCACCATTGTTGGGCCACCAGAAACCGTCGATGACGGAACCGAGCGTGGTTTCCGTATCCATTCCGGCGAACGGCGTACTGGCTGCCACGCCCAGTATGGCCTTGGCCTCTTCGAGTGAAGGAACGTGCCAGCCGTACGGACAGGGATCGGCTTCCGCCGTCCAGGTATCAGCCTGACCGCCCGGCGTATTTGTCCAGGTCTGCGTGGAATTGAGCGTCGTGGGAAGCGCGGCCGCAGCCTGGGAAGTAGGCATCGCAGCCTCTGCCACCGTCCATTCGGCGGCAATATCCGCATTGACCGTGGTAACGGCCGTCGCTTCACCGCCCAGAACCTCCTCGCTCTGGACTTCCTTGTCTGCCGCCCAGTCGCCGATCATATTCGGACCGGGGAACGCATCTTTACGGCCCCACTGGTAATAGAGTCCGTTTGCCTTCGGATTACCCGCCGCCGTACTGGTCGCACCGAGCAGACGGTCGAGCATCGTGATCTCGCGCTCGATGCCGTCTTCGGCCGTGCTCTTCTTGACGAACGCCATACCGTCCAGCGACGTCTCGCTCGCCCAGATATGCCAGGTCCACAGAATCGCCTCAGTGGCAGGATCGACATACGCGACGACCGCATTGCCGCCCAGCGAGGCTATGTTGACATAGATGACGGTACCTTCCGGAATTCCGGCGGGATACACGCCCAGCACATTCTTGGCGAAGAAGCAATACGTACCCGTCGCGCTGACGACATAACAGTTCGCGGATTGCGTGCCGCCGGCATCCAGGCTGACCGCACCGCTCATCTCATTGGTGGAAGCCTCGGAGACAAAACGCTCGATGTCGGAACCCTCCGACCAGACGACCGCCGCATTGCTGGGTGATTTGACCCGGAACCGGGGCTCCGTCAGGTTGAAATCGCCGGCCTGCTGCGGAAGCAGCATCCACTCGCCGTCCTGGAATTTGACTACGCCTTTTAGCGTACCGCTGCCCTCGGGGACGTCAGAGGAAGCCAGCGAAGAAGACGGATTAACAAAGACAGAGACCGTATCCTTTCCGATGTTCTGAAATTTGACGACACCCGTCATTTTCTTTCCCAGCTCCTCGTCGATACACTGGAACCCGCTGAGGGCCACGTACATCGACTGAAGATTTCCGCTGCGGAACTGGGCTGAGGTCGCCGTTGCAGGCGCAAAGGCCTCCGTCCCGCCGTTCTGGGCGAGGAATGACGCGTCGGGCAGGACAATCGTATGCATATTGTCGCTGACCGAAATCTCGACTCCGTCAAGATTGAGAAGGACTTTCTCGCCGAAGCCGTGGGAACCGGCACCTTTGATCCGGATGCCGGAACGGGGATCGGTGTCGTCCTGGACGACCAGTACGTCGGAGTCATAGTTGTCCGTCGTACTCATAACGACCGATGGGATCGTAACCTTGAAATGGATAGTCCCGGAACTGAGATCCTTCATTTGCCCGATGGAGAGCACACGAAGGCCGTCGACCGAGATCTTCTCGCGCAAGGCGTCCTCATTATTGCATCCGCCGGCCAGGCACAGGACAGCGCCCAGCAGGAGAATGGAAACTCTGTGTACTATTTTCATATTGATAAGATTATTGCCAATTAAAGATAAAATGGAAAGAAAGCAGGGCCAGGGCTCCTGCGAGCATCGGAATCAGGTTCCGCCGGGCCAGTTCGACCGGCGAGACACCCGTCATTCCTGCGATGGCCACATTGACCGCGGCAATCGGCGAAGCGGACCGGCCCATTCCTGCGCAGAGCTGGATTGGAAGGATCATCGCCAACGGGGATGCGCCGAACATTTCCGCGATGCCGGGAACAAGCGGGCCGAACGAGAAGAAAGCAGCATTGCCGCTTCCCATCAGCACGGCCGACAGGAACAGCGTGGCCGCCATCAAGACTGTTACGGCGGCGGCTCCGAGCCCGAGCCCGGTCGTTCCGTCCACCAGAAGCCTGATGAAATCGAGGGCATTCAGGCCGACGGCAAAGACCTCCGCTGCCACGATCAGTGTCACTACCGACGAAAAAACGGAGCCCATACCGTCCCAGAAGCTTTTGAGCGTATCGCAGCTCTTCCGGATATTCCGCTGGTACAACAGCAGGAATACGAAAACCACCGCGACACAGACCAGCATGGCCACGGCCGCGTTGATTTGCGTGTCGAAAAGCCCCAGATACTTGGAAAAGACCACCAGGAGGACGAGGGGCAGGACAGGGAAAGCGGCGAACCAGAGCGGAACGTCCGGCCGCTGCGCCGACTGAGCCTGCACTTCGTAGATCTGTTTCCCGGCCGCAAGATCCTTTTTGTCGTAATAGCGGCTCGTAAAGTAGTACGCTGCCATCACGACGACGGTCGTCAGGCCGACGAGGAAAAGCTGGTGTCCCACGAAATACTCCACAAGATCCATCCCGATGAGTTCCGAGGCACGCAAGCCATTGGCCGAACCCGGACCCATATCGAACATCGTAGCCGCCGAAATCACGGAAAGGGCCGTCAGCCGGCTCACGCCGAGTCCGATCAGAATCGGATAGAGCGTGGAAGCCAGCAGCAGCCCGAGACCGGATGCGGAGGGTATCGGAAGATACAGCAGCATCCCGATCGGAATAACCGCCACCGCCGCCAGATAGGGTTTCCCCTTAAGAAAAGCCAGCGGCCGCGTCGCCAGATACACCATTGCATCCGTCGCTTTGATACGGTTCATCAAGGCAACGTATCCGCCGATTGTCATAATCATAAAGCCCAGCCGTACAATCGATTGCTGGAACTTCTCCTCAACGCCCCTGAAGAGGTCGAAGAAAGCGGATCCGGTGCCCTTTTCCACGCCGACCGGCGTGATGCCCAGAGCGGCCGCCACGGCAATCATCACCAGGCCCATCGACAAAAGAAGGGTCGGCGGATTGACTTTCTTGAGCAGCAGCCAGGCAGTCAAGCCGATGAACACGCAGCAAAGGATGATCTCCAGGACGGTCATGATCAATAGCTCGGATAGCCCGGATTCTGTTTAATCTGTATGTCCGTATTGGAATCGATGAACACTTTCGGGATGGCAAACAGGACGGGTGTCTCGTACACCTCCATTCCGTGGGAAACCGTGGTGTATCCCCATTCGTTGACACCGTCGACCTGGCCGCACACTTCGTTGAGACGCCGCACACGCTTCTTGAAATAATTGTCCACATCGCGTTCATCACCTCCGTTCTCCTGGCTGACGCGGATCAGCGTATGACGCCGCTGCCCTTCGCAGAGCAGTTCGCGGGCACGTTCATCGAGAATGAAATCCATGTCCACCTGGTCGGCCGTTATGAGCGAGACACCCGCACGAGCACGGATCCGGTTGATCCACTGCACCGCAGCACCTTTGTCACCGTTCTTCATCAAGGCTTCCGCATACAGGAGATAGGAATCGGCCAGGCGGAGATAGGCGATGTTCAGGTAGTCCGGGTCATCCGCCGCAAGTTCGAAATTGGAATGGACGAAATCCCACTTCTTGACAGACGGCAGCGAATAGTTCTTGATCGTGCCTTCCGACGTGGCGAACATCGCTTTGGTCGGCTCCAGGTTGATCAGGGGATTCCCGTTTTTGTCGAGGACCTCGTAGACCTTGTTGTTCCTGTCCAGGAAATACACGGTCTTGTACACGGAATACTGGTCATAACGGATGTCTTTGTCCTGCTGACCATCCCATTCATACAGGCGCCACGCTCCGATGGGAACGGCCAGACGCGCATTGCCCTTGCCGCCGTTGAGCGACCAGAACAGCTCGGTCGTCTTACCCTCATAATCGGGATGCGTCAGGCCGGAAACACCGGAAAGCAGCGAATAATAATTCTTGAACATATTCCGGATACGGCTTTGTGAAGTAGAACCGTAGGGATAGGTCTCGACTTCCCCGTTGAGGAAAGAATAAAGCACTTCGTAATTCCCTTCCGTATAGAGCGGACTGCGGAAAATGTCGATGAAGCAATTGCCCGGATTGGCCGCATTCGAGCCGAAACGGGACGTCATCAGATGGTAAGGAGAGTTCTCGCAGAGTTCCTTGAGAACGGCGACCGCGTCGGCATAGCGGCCCATTGCCATATAGGTTTCCGCAAGATAGTGGCTGGCGATGGCCCTGTTCGGCTTGGTATTGTTGCCGTCGGTCCGCCAGTCCAAATGCTCGACGCAGAATTTGAAATCATCAATCATCGCCTCACGCACCTTTTCCACGGGATCGCGGTCCCAGTTGGTGCGATAGTTCGAACCGGTGATTTCCTCAAGACTGAGCGGCACGTCGCCATAGGCATACGTCAGATGACGGTACGCCCAGGCGCGGAAAAACCGGGCCTGCGCGATGATCGACAGGCGGCGGGCTTCACGGGCCTCGGCCGTACCGGCCTCCCAGTCCACGCCTTCATCGTTCTCAGCCCTGTTTATGATCATATTGCTGACATTGATGATGGTGTACATATTGCTGAAGGTTTCGCTGAACACCTCGCCGTCCGTATCCTGGACGATCATATTGGGCCAGTTGAACCAGCGTGCCGTACTGATGCGCTGATTGCCGAAATAAAGATCGGTACCCCCGTTGAAAACGGAATTCGGCGTGATGGACGTATTGCTGTATTTGCAATGCTCATTGCGCATCAACCCGCGCTGGGCGGAAATCATACTGTAGAAACCGGAATAGTTGACCAGCAGGTTGTCGGCGTACATCTCGTCCACGGGATGTTCCGTCAGGAACTCCATATTGCAGGAAGCGACGGACAACGCCAGAAACACAATGGCTAATTGGAATAATATCTTTTTCATAAGGCAGTCGTGCTAGAAACTGAGTTTGACACCGAATGTACAGGAGCGGATCTGCGGAATCGACCGCTGACGGCCGGAAGAACCCACGAATTCGGGATCGAGACCCACCCACTTGGTGAGTGTCAGGAGATTCTTGGCATTCGCATAAATCTCGACCCGGTTCAAATGCAGACGTCCGACCAGCTTTTCGGGGAAGCGGTACGCCAGGGTGACGTCTTTGATCTTGAAGAAATCGGCACTCCGGTAGTACTGCATACCCGTCGGGTTGCTGACACCGTTACGCGTACAGGAAGGATACTCGTTGATCGGGTTGGTTTCCGACCAGAACGGACGGTTGTACGTATTCGTATTATAGGTTTCGCGCGAAGGCGAGTACATATAATTGGGCGAAAGAGAACCGTAACGCCCGGTCATATAGATAGAGAGCGACAGCCCTTTGTAACGGAAAGTATTCATCAGGCTGGCATTGAATTTCGGCTCCCGCGACCCGACCACCATCTGGTCGGCCTCCGCGGTGATATTCCCGTCACCGTTGAGGTCCTTGTAGCGGATATAGCCTGGCTGGGAATGCAGTGGCGTATTTTCATCCGTCTGCCCGATCTGGTAGATTCCGTCGAACACATAGTCATAATAGCAGTTCGTCGGCCATCCGAGGAAATAGCCGGATGCCAGGTCGTCGATGGGATTCCCGTTTTCATCGTACAGACCCACGTCTACCAGTTTCGTCCGGTTCGCAAAGAACGTAAGCGCGGTTTCCCATGAGAAATTCCGCGTACTGACATTTACCGACGTGAGACCCAGTTCGATGCCGTAGGAATGCGTTCGTCCCGAATTTTCCCAGATGCTTGTCGCACCGTTGATGGACGGAATCGTCTTGCGAAGCAACAGGTCGGTCGTCCTGGCGTCGTAAACGTCGAGCGTACCGTGGATCCGGTTTTTGAACAGCCCGAAATCCAGACCGATATTCACCGATTCAGTAGTCTCCCACCCCAGTTCGGGCGATTCCAGTTTCGTGGGATAATACCCGTACGAAGTCGTCATATCGTCTTCGAAATAGTTGCGCGTACTCAGGGTCGGAAGCGTGGCATAGGCGGATATGGCCTCGTTGCCGTTCCTGCCCCAGGACAGACGCAACTTGAACTGATTGAAAATCCGGTCGAAAGCCGAATTCTTGACCCAGGGCTCATTGGTCACGTTCCAGCCCAAAGCCACGGACGGGAAAACACCGTATTTCTTTCCCTGGCCAAAGCCCGAGAAACCGTCGCGACGGACCGTCGCCGTAAACAGATAGCGGGAATCGTAACTGTAGTTGGCACGGAACATCTGGGAGACGTGGTTTTCGGAGTTCTCGCTCGAACTGCCGGTCAGCGAAGCGGCCTTGTTGGGCTGCCAGTAAGTAAGGAAGTCGTTCGGGAAGCCCACGCCGGTCATCGAATAGCTGATGGTCTGTTCGTGCTGCGCGGAGTACAGGGCGGTCAGGAAAATCGTGTGCTTTCCGAACTCGCGGTTATAATTGAGAAGATTCTCGATCAGCCAGTTCTGCGCGTACGTATTGGTGATGGAGAGTTCCCCGCCGTTGCGCGAACCCGTGAACGTATCGGCGCCCGCGTAATTCTGCTGCAGGCGGGAATCGTAACTGTAATTGGTATTGAGCTTATAGGTCAGGCCCTTGACCGGGAAAGAGACATCCAGAGCGTTGTTCGTGATGATCGAGCGGCGGATATTGCTGTTGATCTCATTGATCGGACTCAGCGGATTGGCCATATCGGTCGTGCTCTCCCAGGTTACCAGACGGAGACTGCCGTCGGAATTGTAGGCCTGCGCCAGCGGGTTCATATAATAGGCAGCGGCAAAATCCGCATTATTTCCGCTGCGGTCCACATAGTTGTATTGCGTATTGGTCGAGAATTTCAACCATTTCCCGAGTTTCTGCTCAAAATTGAAACGGCCGGACAATTTCTTGAAATCATCGCCTTTGGCAATGCCCTGATTGTCTGTCAGGTTGAAAGACAGATAATACTGATTGTTTTCATTTTTGCCGCTGACGGAGAGATTATGGTTCTGATTGAATCCGGTGCGCAGGGCAAGGCCGACCCAGTCCACGTAATCGTGACTGAGGAAGGAATTCCGCTCAGTCAGGGTAAAATCTCCGACGGCGATGTTCTTGTAATAGTAGAACGTGTCGCCGTCCATCATCTCCGGCAGATTGACCGCCTCGGCAAGCGTCACGTATCCGTGATAGTTCACACGCGGCTTCGAGCCCTCGCCTTTCTTGGTCGTAATGAGGATTACGCCGTTGGCGCCGCGGGCTCCGTAAATGGCCGCTGAAGATGCATCCTTGAGTACCTCGATCGATTCGATGTCGTCGGGGTTGAGTTCCGACCAGCTGTAATAATAGGGCGAGCCGTCCAGGATGATCAGCGGCGCATTGGATGCATTGATGGAGTTGCTGCCGCGGATCGTCGTTGAATTGTTCGAGCCTTCCGCATTGGAACCGTACAGTTCGACATTCAGGCCGGGGACGGATCCCTGCAGCACGGACACCAGGTTCGGTGCGGGGCGCTCCTCGATCAGGTCTTTGTTGAACGAAGCCACGGCACCCGTCACATCGCTTTTCTTCTGGACACCGTATCCCACAACGACGATCTCATCGAGCACTTCGCTGTCGACTTCCATCCGGATGTTGATCCGGCTGCGGGAATTCACGGGTACTGACTGGGTGGCCATACCGATACACGTATAAGTAATCTGGTCGCGTGGAGATGCCTTGATGGTATAAACACCGTTAGCATCCGTAGTCGCATATACGCCTGAAGACGTATTGTGGACCGTAACGCCCACCAGTGGTTCTCCTTGCGCATCGGTTACCGTACCTGACACCAGATTTGCGAAGGAAGCGGCTTCATCCGATTTCCGGATTACGATATTCTGGTGCACGATCTCGTAGGACAGGCCAAGCAATCCGCAGATCTCATCGAGGGCCTGCGTCAAGGTTACGCCGTTCATCGTGCAGGTAAGGTCCGGCACACCGGCAAGCACCTGCTTTTGATAAACGAAAGAATAGTTCGTCTTGCTCTCCAGGTCTTCGAGGACCTGGACGACGGGTGTCTCCTTATACTGGAGATTGAACGTCTGCGTCTGCCCCCACAAAGGCGTGAGGAACAGGAGCAGGACGCCTGCAAGTCCCGTCAGGAATAGTCTGTTTTTCATCGATCGGTATTTGGTTGTATTAATTGTTTCTGGAAATCAGGATTTTATTTCCCTCGGCACGGAAACTGAGGTTACCGCTCTTCTCGAGGATATCGAGCACTTCTCCGAAAGTGCCATAACGCGGCATGCGGCCCATGAACACGGTATTGGCGACATCGTCGCTCACGAAGCCATATGAGAAATCATACCAGCGGCTGAGCTGCCGCATGATCTGATCGAGCGTCTGGTTTTCGAATACGAACATCCCGTTGCGCCAGCTGGTCACCACTTCCGGTTTGACCTGCTGCACGGAAGTGGAGAAATCGGATTTTGCAGAGACGGCCTGATGGCCGGGAGTAAGGATCAGTTCGGACGAACGGACGTTATCCGGACAAATGGAAATACTGCCTTCGACCAGCGTGGTATAGACATATTTGTCTTCCTCATACGACATGACATTGAACTCCGTACCATAAACGCGGATCAGTTGGCCGGCTATCCGGACCTGGAACGGTCGGGCATCCTCGCGGGCGACCTTGAAATATGCCTCCCCCGTCAGGTCCACCTCCCTTCTGTTCCCGTCGAAATGTTCAGGGTAACGGAGCGAAGACTCTGCATTGAGCCACACCTCCGTCCCGTCTTCCAGCGTGATATGGAACTCACCTCCCCGGGGAATCTCAAGTTTGTTGATTGCAATCCTGTCCGCTTTATCTTTCCGGCTTTTCTCATTCTCTTCCGCCATAACCGTGCGGAATGCCGCGTCATTGTCGGTCGCATCACTCCCCAGTACGACAACCCTTCCATCTTCTGTCATCAATTTGGCCCTGGTCTGGCCGGGATGGATGGAATTCATATACTGCTGAGTCTGATAGGTCGCATATAGATCCTTAAACCTGCGTTCGCTCCGGTAAAGCGCGACCAGCGAAGTCGCCAGCAGCAGGAGGAATAATGCGGCAGAAGCGGCGATCAGCACAATACGGCGTTTCCGGTTCAGCATTCGGATACGATGACGCATCGCATCGCGTGGGGAATCCGTCCCCACTGACCGCCATAAACGGTATTCCTCTTGCAACCGGGCGGAATCGGAAAGAGTCTTCCACGTCTCCTCATTGGCAGGATCCTCCTTCCGCCAGGTGTCCAACGCCTGCTGCTCTTCCGCATCAAGCGACCCCGACAGGGATTTGAGCAACAAATCCGAAATACGATCAATATCCATAGGATAAAAACGGATAGGTTTGTTATATAAACGCAATGTCCCCCGAAAAGGACACCGGAACCGGACCTTTTTTCCGTTTTTTTCGTAACTTTGCTATATATGACCGGCAGGAGTCTATATTCGGATTTCAAAAGCGGGAAACTGGACAAGATGTACAGCGATTTCTATCCCGCGCTGATTGCCTATGCCGTCCGTTTCCTCGGTCCGAAATACGCCTATCTGGCAGAGGACTGTGTACAGGAGTCCATCTTCAAGACCTACCTGGTAAAAGACAGAATTGCCGACGAATCCTCCCTGAAAGCCTATATCTACACATCCGTCCGCAACCGTGCGGTCGGCATCCTCCGCAAGGACAGCTCACAGAAGAATTATCTCAGGCAATTCGACCTTTCGGAGAAAGACATCCTGGCGGGCCTGATCGAACGGGAAACGATGCGACGGCTCTTTATGGCCATCGACACCCTTCCGGAACAACTCCGCCGCATCTTTGACCTGAGTTTCGAAGAGGGTCTCAAGAACCGGGAAATCGCCGCAATGCTGGGCATTTCGGAAAGTGCCGTCAAAAAAAGGAAAGCCAGAATGCTGAGTCTTCTCCGCGACGCCATCGGGCCGGGTGAAGAGACAGCCGTCATTGTCTTATTTGTTTGTCTCCTTTCCGGAACGGCTTGACTACCAGACCGCCTGCGTAAACTCGTCGATGGACTTGGCGACGGCGGCGGCGCAGCGGAGGCGCTCGCTCTGCGTGTCGCGGTAGGAATAACGGAATTCGCACTGAATGGCATCGATCACCCCGCCGCCGTAGGAGCCGTATTGGCGCGTAGTATATCCGCCATAGAAATACGGCGTAGAACCCGGCGACAAATTACCCGGGCGCGGAACGCATTCCAGGCCGTTCCTGTAGAGGAAAGCCCCGAAAGACTTC
>JAEEGG010024010.1_pt1 | contig 11863 bp, 10 predicted proteins | sample 9134161 | NCBI WGS metagenome assembly JAEEGG01 (sample SAMN16246543, study PRJNA631951) | gut metagenome | biome: gut microbiome; feature: rumen; material: CR-attached | host: Bos | place: Iran: Karaj | collected 2018-10 | reverse complement strand
TGCTATCTGGTCTATCGCCGAGGTAACCACTTTTGGTCCGTTCTATTCCCCGACGACGGACGCGCGGTCGTAAAGAGCGGGCAGCATGTCTTCGGAAACACCGACGTAGTCGAGCATTTCCTTCCACCATACGCTTTTGTGAATGTCAAAATATATGGTCGACGACTGGAGCGTCTTTTCGGTTGCGAATCTGCCCGTGAGATTATAGAGAAGATAGTCCTCGAGCAAGAAAATCTTTTTGGTTTTCGCCCAGACTTCCGGCTCGTTTCTCTTTACCCACAAAAGCTTGCAGGCAGGCCAGGTCGCCGTAATTTCGGGCTGTCCCGTAATTTCGTAAACCTTTTTTCTGCCGAAATGAGCTTCAATTTCGCGCGCCTCTTTTTCCGCCCTGTTGTCAAGCCACACGATAGCGTTTCTGACAGGCTTTCCGTCTTCGTCCGCAAGAATAAGCGTTTCGCACTGCGTGTCTATCGCAAGACAGTCCGCGCCCTTCATCTCCGATAAAAGCTCTTTTAATATGTTCACATAGTTTTCGGCGGGAAATTCAACCGTGTCGCCCTTCGTGATAAGGGTGTAGTCCTTCGAGGACGCCGAAAGCTGATTTAGGTTTTCGTCGAAAAGGGCGGCTTTTACGGAGGTTGTGCCGTAATCAATACCCAAACATTTCATAATGAGCTCCGTTATCTTTTAAGCTGAAAATCGTAATGAATGTCGTATGCTTTTTCTTCCTCGGTGAACTTGTGCTTGGTGTCGATAACCTTGCCGTCGTTCCACTTGCGGTCGCCGACGTCCTCCGCCGTTCCCATAACCGTGATGTTTACCTGTCTGCGGCGTGCGAGAACGTGGTCCCAGTCGATAAAGTAGATGTGAGCGAATTTTCCGCCGTCAAGTACGCCGTCTTTAATGGTCATGGTCTCGCTTCTTCCGAAGAAAACCGATCTTAAATGACCGTCTGTGTTCATGCTCGAAAAGTCGCCGGGCTCGTCAACGTATCTGCCGTACTGTGCGTGTATCGGGCCGGGATGGCGGTACTGATGCTCTTCCGTGAAATCGGGAATGAACTTTCTCATAATGTCGAGAAGGTCGTGCTGTAAATATTCAAGGTCAAACGAATCTATGTCGTGCGAGCACTCCTGAACCATAACGGAGCAGGTGGTGTGGTGGGAAACGATGCTTACCGTGCCGTTTTTGATTCCCGATGCCTCAACTATTTCGTTTACTTCCTTTGAAATGTCGTGAAACGTGGGTATCCAGCCTCTTGACTGAAGTTCCAACTCTTTCTGAAAAACTTTGAATTCCATGATAAAATCCTCCTGAAAATATATATTTTTTATTGTTTTTCACGTTTGTTGAGCCGTTCTCCGACAGCGCCGCCGGGGTGAATTACCGCGAACTGCTCGTTTTTGTAGCCGGTCTCCTCAATGAGCGCCGTCTGAAGCGCATGGAAAATCATGCACAGCGCCGTCGACGAGGTCGTGCCCTGACAGTTGTATTTGTCGGTCTCGCGGTTGACGTACTGTTTGAGTACGACGTCCGCGCCCTTTGCAAGCGGAGATTCGAGGTTTTCGGTAACCGTAATAACGTTTACCTTTTTCGATCTGCATATTTCAAGCATGGGGAGAAGCTCTTTGGTCTTTCCGCCGCGCGAAGCGAAGATAATCACGTCGTGTGCCTGCAGAAATCCGAGTCCTCCGTGAACCGCTTCGGCGGGGGAAATGAATTTTGCCGGCTGCTCTATGCAGTTCATGAGATGAACGAAATGCTGACAGATTATGCCCGAATGTCCGCAGCCCGAAGCGCCGATTCTTTCGGCGTTTTTCAAAAGCTCAACCGCCTTTGAAAAGGCGTCCTCGTCAAAATAGTCGAGCATGGTTTTTATGCATTCGCTTTCGATGAGATACGCGTTTTTAACCTGAGATAACGTTTCTTTTTTCATAAAGCACCTCAAGGATGAAGCTCGTCCCAGGCTTTTCTGAGGTTGTAAAGCATTTCCTCAACCATTTCGTACGGCCTGTCCGACTTCATTATACCGCTCGTCGTGCCGGTAGCTTCGGCGCCGAGCTTTATCGTGTCGTAAACGTCTTTTCCGTTTGAGATTCCCGCACCCTGAAGCACCATGATGTCGGGATTTATCTCCCTTACCGTCCTTATCGTTTCGATAACGTAGTTGGAGTCGCTCGTCGTGCCCGTTCCGATAAGCTCCGTGGGCTCCGCGACAATCATGTCCGGCGACATTTTCGCAATGGTCTTTACGTCTTCGACGGTGTTTGCGCAGACTATGGTCAAAAGCTCGTTTTCTTCTGCGCGGCGTATCGTTTTTTCTATCGTTTCAAGTGAAATCGGCTTCTCCGCGTGGTTGAGCATAACGCCCTTCGCACCCGCCGCCTTAACCGCTTCGGGAAGCACGCTGCCCAAGCCCCTTCCGGGATACAGGCAGTCCATGTGCTGAGCGAATACCCAGATTCTCTCGGTGTTGTCCGCAAGCAGCTTTATATCGGTGTACTGCGGGGTTACCATGACGTCCAGGTCATATTTCATCGCGGTTTTGTCGATAACCTTTGCAAGTTTGAGCATTTCTTCGCCGTAAAGATAGGCTTTTGGGCCTATTTCAAAAAAGGGCGGTTTCAATCTTACGTTTTTTAACATGTTTTTTCTCCGTTCCGGTGTGATTTTTTCACTTTATAAAAAAACAGAGCGTCTTTTTACGAAAAAACGGCAATAATTATTATATAATACCTTTATTTTCATAAAAGACCTCCTGAAAATATTATATACCGTACGAAATTTTTGTCAATAGATTCAAAGATAACTTTAAAAATTCCGCGTCGCATTTTTTTGCGCGTACGCGGCGCGATAATTGACAAAGATTGCGTTTTATGCTAAAATATCATAGGAAACTTAAAATTGAGGATTATTGGATTTTTTAAGGAGATGCGAGATGGCAAAACAGCAGAGCAGTTATGATAACAACAGTATTTCAATGCTCAAGGGCCCGGATAAAGTAAGACTGAGGCCCGCGGTAATTTTCGGCTCCGACGGCCTTGAGGGCTGCGAGCACTCGTTTTTCGAAATACTTGCAAACTCCGTTGACGAAGCGAGGGAAGGCTTCGGAAATAAAATAGACGTAAAAGTAAGAAAAGATTTCTCGATAGTGGTCGAGGACTGCGGAAGAGGAATCCCTCTCGACTGGAACGAAAAGGAACAGAGATTCAACTGGGAGCTCGTTTTCTGCGAGATGTACGCCGGCGGAAAATACGATAACGAGACGGGAAACGTTTACGAATACTCGCTGGGACTTAACGGACTCGGCGCATGCGCAACGCAGTTTTCGTCTGAATATATGAACGTCGTGAGCTACACGAAGGACTGTAAATATTCCATAAGCTTCAAAAAAGGATTTCCCGTAACGGAGCTTGTTAAGGAGGACCCGGTAAAGAGGAAAACGGGAACGGTAATCGAATGGAAGCCCGATATCGAGGTTTTCACCGATATAAGCATGCCGTTCGAGTACTTTGACGAAGTTATAAAGAAGCAGGCGGTCGCAAACGCGGGACTGACGCTGACGCTTGATTACGAGTGCGCCGACGGAACGCATAAAACTTCCGAATACCTTTATAAAAACGGAATTGTCGACTACGTAAACGAGCTTATCAGCGTTGACGGAAACTATATGCTTTCAAAGGACGAGGAACCCGACGGGGAAGCGGAAACAGAAACCGAAGATACAGAGAAAGAAACGGAAGAAACCGGGGAAAACACGGAATCCGAAGAAAATTCCGAATACGAGACCGACGGCGAATCGAGGACGTATGCGCTGACAAAGCCCGCATATTTCAAGACCGAGTGCCGGGGCAGAGACCGCAACGATATGAACGACTATAAGCTGAAAATCGAGATGGTATTCTGCTTTTCGAATCTGATTAATAAAATCGAGTATTACCATAATTCAAGCTTTCTCGAATACGGCGGCTCGCCCGATAAGGCAACGAGAAGCGCGTTCGTGAAGGCGTTCGACAACTACCTGAAAAATAATAACAAGTATTCCAAAAACGAGAGCAAAATATCGTTTGCCGACGTCGAGGACTGCCTTATATTTGTCGTAAACTCCCATTCCACGAGAACGAGCTACGAAAACCAGACAAAAAAAGCGATAACCAATACGTTTATCGCGGAAGCGATGACGGAATTCTTTTACCGCTCTCTCGAGGCGTTTTTCGCCGAAAATCCCAAGCAAGCGGAAAAGGCGGCGTCTCAGGTGCTCATCAATAAGAGAAGCAGGGAAAACGCCGAAAGCGCGAGAATAAATATAAAGAAAAAGCTCGAAAAGAGCATAGATATCGTAAACCGAGTCGAAAAATTCGTAAACTGCCGCTCGAAAGACGCGTCCAAAAGGGAGCTCTATATAGTCGAGGGCGACAGCGCGCTGGGATCCGTAAAGCTTGCGAGAAACCCCGAGTATCAGGCGGTGATCCCCGTCAGAGGAAAGACGCTCAACTGCTTAAAGAGCAGCTACGATAAGATTTTCAAGAGCGATATAATCGTCGATTTGTTAAAAGTAATCGGCTGCGGCGTGGAACTCGGCACCTCAAAGGGAAAGAGCAAGAATCTCACGCAGTTTGACATGAATTCGCTCAAATGGAACAAGATAATCATCTGCACCGACGCCGACGAAGACGGATATCAGATAAGAACCCTTATTCTGACCATGTTTTACAGACTTCTCCCGACGCTCATACGAGAGGGAAAGGTGTATATCGCGGAATCGCCGCTGTATGAGATAGAATCGAAAAAATTCGGCACGCAGTTTGCTTACAACGAGCGTGAAAAAGCGGAAATTTTGAGTAAAATCGGCGGCGAAAAGTATAGGATAATGCGTTCCAAGGGACTCGGCGAAAACGAGGCCGACATGATGAGCAAAACGACCATGAATCCCGCGACGAGAAGGCTCATAAGGATACTTCCCGAGGACGAAAACGCAACGTTCATAATGTTCAACACCCTGCTCGGCGACGATATAAACGCAAGAAAAGAGTATATTGCGGCAAACGGCGCAAAATATATCGACTTTGCCGACGTGTGATAAAAGGGGGATAAAGTCTTGACACATACCTGCTGCGCTCTGTCGAGCGCGCACGGAAAAGCGGGAATTTCGGTTATAAGACTGTCGGGAGACGACGCGTTTGAAATCGCCTCAAAGGTCTTTTTCCCCGCAAACGGGAAAAAACTTTCGGAAATCCCCGCAAATAAAGCCGTTTACGGCGAAATACGGTCGACGGACAACGAAAAAATAGATACTGGAATCGCGGTTTGCTTTTACGCACCGCATTCGTATACAGGGGAAAATACCGTTGAAATAAGCTGCCACGGAAGCCCCGTCGGCGTGTCGGCAATTCTGGCGCAGCTCTTTGCGGCGGGCGCAAAACCCGCGCTTGCCGGAGAATTTACCAAAAGGGCGTTTGTAAACGGAAAGCTCGATCTTACGCAGGCGGAGGCGGTATCGGAACTGCTCGACGCCGACAGCGTTTCGGCGCTGAGGCTTTCGGGCGCAAAGCTTGACGGCGGACTCGGAAAAAGCATAAGGGAAATATCCGACGAAATAACGGATATCCTTGCGGCGGTGTACGCATATATCGACTATCCCGACGAGGACATGAGCGATTTGTCCGACGATGAAATAAGGGAAAAACTCACAAAGATAAAGGAAAAACTGCAAAGACTCGAAAGCACGTATTCATCGGGACTTGCGGTTACAAAAGGCATAAAAACCGTAATCGCGGGACTTCCCAACACGGGAAAATCCACTTTTTTCAATATGCTTTCAGGCTTTGACAGGGCAATAGTAACAGACGTTGCGGGTACGACGAGAGACGTCGTCAGCGAAAGTTTAATGCTCGGCGACGTAAAACTTTTGGTGTCGGACACCGCGGGAATTAGAGAAACCGACGATAAGATAGAAAAAATCGGCGTCGAGCGCTCAAAGGAAGCGCTCGGGGAGTGCGAACTCGTCTTTGCGCTTTTCGACGCGTCAAAGGAACTGTCGGCGGAAGACAAGGCTTTCGCAGAGGAGCTTGCAAAACTCGGTAAAAACGTAATTGTGATACTCAATAAATCGGATATCGCCGAAAACCGGAGCGAAACCGAAAAAATGAAGGAATTTTTCAAATCGCTCGGTCTTGAAAAAATATGTATAGTGTCGTCCGAAAAGCAAGAGGGAAAAGAGGATGTCGCGCGCGCGGTGTCCGAAATTTACGGCATTTCAAAAGAAGCCTTTGACAGCGGACGCGTGCTGACGAACGCAAGACAGTACGCGGCGGTAAGCTCGGCAAAGGAAGCCGTAGACAGAGCAAAAACCGCGCTCGACACTTTAACACGGGACATGGCGGGACTCGACCTTGAAGACGCGCTTTCGGCGCTTTGCGAGGCGGACGGCAGAAAGGTCTCGGAAACGGTTGTAAACAGCATTTTTTCTCACTTCGGCGTGGGAAAATAAATAATAAATTCAGGAGTAAGACATGATGGTAGAACTTGAAGAAGCAAAACAAAAAATATCCTCGCTTTTTTCCGACGTAAAGGAATTAAAGGAAGCGCTCGGAATAGAAAAGCTCACCGAAAAGGCGAAAGAACTCGAAAACATAACCTGCGAAGCGGATTTCTGGACCAGAGACGACGCGCAGAGCGTTATGTCGCAGCTTAATTCTGCAAAGGCTACGATAGATAAATATACCGAGCTTTCGGAAAGCCTCGACGCACTCAAGGAGCTTGTGGACATGGCGATAGAGGAAGATACCGCAAGCTTTACCGACGAGGTTGTAAATGAGCTTAACAGAATTGAAAAGAGCTACGAAACGCAGAGAATAGAGGCGCTGCTTTCGGGCGAATTCGATAAAAACAACTGCATTCTCGCAATTCACCCGGGCGCGGGCGGCACGGAAGCGCAGGACTGGGCGGAAATGCTATACAGAATGTACTGCAGATACGCCGAAAAGCATAAATTCAAGGTAAAACTGCTTGACTACCTCGACGGCGACGAGGCGGGAATAAAGAGCGCGACGATACTCGTTTCGGGCGATTACGCATACGGCTACTTAAAGAGCGAGGGCGGTGTGCACAGACTCGTTCGGGTATCCCCGTTCGATGCGTCGGGAAGAAGGCATACGTCGTTCGCCTCCGTCGAAGTCATGCCCGAACTTCAGGACGACAGCGCAATAGAAATAAGGGACGAGGACATCGAGATAGAAACCCACAGAGCGAGCGGCGCGGGCGGACAGCATATAAACAAGACCGACTCGGCGGTGAGAATTATCCATAAACCGACGGGAATCGTCGTTGGCTGTCAGACCGAGAGAAGCCAGCTTCAGAACAAGGAAACCTGCATGAAGATGCTCAAAGCGAAACTCATGGAGATAAAGGAGAGGGAAAAGCTCGATAAGATAGAGGACATCAAGGGTGAAAAGCTCAATATCGAATGGGGCTCCCAGATACGTTCCTACGTATTTATGCCTTATACGCTCGTAAAGGATGCGAGAACCGGCTATGAGGACGGAAATATAAGCGCCGTGATGGACGGAGAACTTGACGAATTCATAAACGCATATCTGAAAGCAAAAGGAAATTTCTTAAAATAAAGAAAAAAGGCTGAACGTAAGTTCAGCCTTTCCTTTATTTATCTTAAACAAAGATATTCGAATTTTGTAAGTGAAAACCCTTTAAAACGGAAATCTACAGGTCGTCGGCATCCTGAACGGGCTTTTCATCCCCGTTTTTCGGAACTCCCGTGTAACTGCCGTCGACGTCGGTCTTTGAAAATCCCTTCGGAAAAGAATCCGCGGGATTTGTTTTTTCGTCGTCCGGGTCAATAAGCTTTAAGCGGATTTTTTCCTTTCTCGAAGTATAGGAAAATCTCTTTGAGGTGCTTTCGTTTGCGTTTTTTCTCATGATAATACCGCCCTTTGCCGAATTTTTCCGCTTGTTCGGGTTTTGCCGCCTTACGTTATTATTATATTCTTAAAAAGATGAAAATAATCGGGAAAAATGAGGTTTTTCCGGAAAAATTTTCATCAGTTTTCGAGCGGCGCAAAGTTCTGGTATTTGTCAAAGGAATGCCCGATTTTCGCGCACGCGTCGAGAATTAAAGACGTGTCGGAAGGCTCGTTTCCTTCTCCGAACATGTAGGTAAGGTCGACGAGCATGAAGTTTTTGACTTCAAGCGTGTCGGAAACGGTGTTGTTGTCCGGCAGCATGATGCCCGCCATGGTGTCGTCGTCTACCATGGTCCTCGTGCCTGAAATCGCCGTCCACTCGTTTGCGGGAATGGTCGTGTCAAAGGAGAAAACCTCCGACGTCGGCGTGCTGCAAAGGAACCTTACTTTTTTGGCGGCGGAGGTCCTTACTTCCGCATACGCCGCATATTTATGCCCCGCAATTACGCTGCACGGACGGAGAAAACGGTTGTTGTTTCCGGTGCCCGCCTCGGTAATCGTGTAGGTGAGCACGTTGTTTTCGGCGCTTACCGTGCCTCTCATGGCCGCCCAGCCGGAAGTATCCGTGAAATTTCCGTTTTCGATAAGCTGGTTGAAGCGTAAAATTCCGTTTTTGCGGAAGGTTACGAGCCATCCGTATCTGCTTTCGTATAATCTGCCCCATTCGAAGCGCACGCAGGCCGCGCAGTTTGCGGTAACCGTAAAGTCGTAGTCGGAAATTTCGGCGCACGACGCGTCAAACGAAAGCGCGGTCGGAGATGCGCCGGAAATGAACTCCACGTCTATGAAATCGCCGTACCGCCCCGCGGGAGGTTTAAGCGTAAGCGATGTCTGCAAGCCGAGATTGTATATTTTGTTTACGCAGAGAAGTCCGCCTTCTCCCGTCTGCGTTTCCACGTCGGGACGGACCTTCAGCTCGTCGAGCTTTGACTTGTCGGACGAGCCTATAAGTCCGCATTTTTCGCTTGTGGCAAGCGGAATTATGAGCATGCGCCCGGTTTCCTGGATTTTTTCCTTCGTCGACTCTCCCGTCTGCAGATAAACCTCGGCACCGATGTTGTTGCGGGCGTTCATTCTCTCCTGCGCCGTCGTGTCGGTGCCCGCAACGTCGTATCTTACGACCTTTTTGTAAAGCTGGGTGTAAAGCGCGCTGCTCTTTACGGGATTTTCCGAATTTTCGGTAAGTGTGCTGTCGATAACGGTTTTCGTCGCCTGAGCTTCAATTCCCGAAAGCTTTTCCTTTTCGGAAGTCGTGTAGTTGTTGTCGGATAACCCTTTACCTTGAATTATGTCAACTTTGCCGGCAAGCGCGCCGTAAATCGCGCTGCTCTTTACGGGATTTTCGGAATTTTCGGTGATTGTGCTGTCGATAACGGTTTTCGTGGCCTGAGCCTCGATTCCCGAAAGCTTTTCCTTTTCGGCTGTCGTGTAGTTGTTGTCCGACAGCACTTTTCCTTGAATTATGTCAACCTTTTCGCTCAGCGCGTCTGTAATCGCCTTCTGCGACATGAGGCAGTCGGTCCCGCTGCCGGTGGTTTGCTTGATTTGCAGGCTGTCGTATATTTCCTGCACGGCCTCGGCGTTCTGTGCGGCGCTCTCCGCGTATTCCTCGGCCTTGCCCGCGTAAATTATCGCGTTTGCCCTTGACATCGCGGCGTCGGAGGCGGCCGATTCGGCGGTAACCGACGAAGCGTACGCATTGTCGGCGTAAGTGCCCGAGCTCTGCGAATACGTCCTTGCGCTTGTTTCCGAAGCAAGTGCGCTGCTTGCGCCGCCAAGTGCGGTCTGCGCGCTTCCCGCGGCGCTTGAAGCACTTGATGACGCGGACGCTGCGCTGACAGACGCGGCAAGAGCCGATGATGCCGCTTCAGAAGCTTTTGCGGCAGCGGTGTTTTTGCTTTCAAGCGCAGATGCCGCGTCGGCTTCCGTGCTTAGCATTGCGGTCTGAACTCTCGCTTCTATCTGCTCGAATTCCGAAACCGTGTGCTCGTTGCTGAGCACGTTTACCGCGTCGACCGATTTTTCGGCGATAAACTCCATAATATCGCTGTGCCAGACCTTTTCGCCGCTGTCAAAGGCTCGCAGCTGGGTTTTGAGTATTCCGCCCTCGCCTATCATTTCGGACGTGATGTTCCATTCAAGCACGAGACTCGTTTCGCTCTGCGAGTAGGTTGTAAGGTCTACTACGTCGGAGGTGTTTTCGATATCCAGCTTAAAAGAAAAACCAAACAGATTTGCGTCCTTTATCTCAAATAACCGCGTTTCGACGAGATTGTCGTTTACAAAGCCGATATGCCGGTCCTTTTCGGGAATGACGGCGCTTCGGCTGCGATTTATTATAATCATTTTTCGTTTTACCTTTCATCTTTCATTTTTGAACGTTTCCAAAGCAGTTTGAAATAAATCTGCCGCCTTTCAGGCTGCTTTGTGGTTTTGCTGCCGTGTAAATTATAGCACAAATGTTCTGCTTTTTTCAATTCGAAAAAGTAAACGTATTATGAAAAATGGAGGGTAAAACGACGTAAAAGTGCGTTCAAGAAAGGGACAGCGTGCCGGAAAGTATGTTTTTCATAACGTCCGAGAAGGTCATGCGGCGTATGTCCTCGTCTGCGATTACATCAGTTTCGGAAATGACGTCGTCGCCGATTTTGTAAATTATTTTGCCTATGACGTCGCCCTTTTTGACGGGCGCTTCGATGAAATCGGGAAGCACGGGAACCGTTTCGATGAGCTTATCCCTGCCTTTTGCGATAAGAATGCTGCCAAGGGCGTGAACGGGCGTTGTAAAAGGCTTGACACCGCCTTTAACGCGTATTTCGGGAAGCTCGGTCTGCTTTGTGTTGTATACCGAAAAGTTCGCAAAGCCGAAATCGAGCATCTTTTTCGCGTCGTTGAACCTGTCGTTTGAAGTGGGAGCCGTCATTACAACCGCGATAAGCTGCAGATCGCCGCGCTTTGCGGTGGCGCTCAGACAGTATTTCGCCGAATCGGTGTAGCCCGTCTTCATGCCGTTAGCTCCCGGATAAAAACGGATGAGCTTGTTGGTGTTTGAGAGTTCCATAGCGCCCGAGCGCAAAGAATCCATCCAGATTGTCGTATAATTGAAAATTATTTCATGCTTCAGCAGTTCTCTCGTCATAAGCGCGATGTCTTTCGCCGTCGTGTAATGATTTTCAACAGGAAGCCCCGTGCAGTTTGAAAAATGGGTGCTCTGCATGCCGAGTTCAAGCGCTCTTTTGTTCATTCTCGCGGTAAACGCCTCCTCGCTGCCCGCAATGTGCTCGGCAAGAGCCACCGTGCAGTCGTTTGCCGAAACGACGCACACCGCCTTTATCATGTCGTTTACACTCATCTGTTCGCCCGGTTCAAGCCATATCTGCGAGCCGCCCATAGATGCGGCGTTTTCCGATGCGGTAACGACGTCGTCGAGCTTTATTATTTCGTCGTCGAGCGCTTCACAGATAAGAAGAAGCGACATGATTTTAGTAACCGACGCGGGCTCGGCTTTCATGTCGGAGTTCTGTTCGTACAGAATTTCGCCCGTCGCAAAGTCCGTAAGGCAGGCGGACGCGGCGGAAAGCTCGAGATTTACGCCCGATTTTACGGCTTCGATGTCGTTTCTCGCGGCGAAAACGCCGAAATACAACGTATTGAAAATGAATATAAACGAAATGGCGGACGCCGTAAATTTTTTGAACTTGTTTTTCATGATTTTACGCATACCTTTCAGTTTTGTTTATTAAAGTATTATGCGTGATTTTTGCGGATTATTACATAAAAAAAGACGGCGTAAGCCGTCTTTTTTCAAAAGATTTCGTTAAGAATCCGAACGGTTTTTTTCAAGCCATACGGAACCGATGTTCAGCGCGTCGGATAAAGTTTTT
>JAEEGG010024009.1_pt1 | contig 11863 bp, 8 predicted proteins | sample 9134161 | NCBI WGS metagenome assembly JAEEGG01 (sample SAMN16246543, study PRJNA631951) | gut metagenome | biome: gut microbiome; feature: rumen; material: CR-attached | host: Bos | place: Iran: Karaj | collected 2018-10 | reverse complement strand
TTCGCCCAGAACGCCTCGAAGTCGGCCGGCGTGGGCTTCGTCTGGCAAAGCTTACGCGGATCGGCCGCCGCGCCGCCGTCAAAGAACACAGGAGACTTCTTGCCCTTCGCGTCCGCCATTCGCCAAGGCTTGCCGTCCGCCCCGCACAATTCGGCATAGAGCCGCACGAAACCAGGACGATTCAACGAAGTCTTCACGACGAGCGGAGAGGCGATGTCCGCCGTGCCCTTCTGCTCCTGGCCGTCATCGCCCGTGCGCGTCCAGCACAGCTTCAGCCCGGGCGGCAGTTCCTGTGCGCCCTGTACCGTCAGCGTGAACGTCATGTCCTCGCCAACGGCGTAGTCGAGCGGACCTTTGTCCGTCACGCCCTTGATCCAAGGCGTGGCCGCAAAGGCTACGCCGCAAAAAAGCGCGGTTGCCGCGCATGTGGAGAATCCAGTCCATGTTGTACGTTTCATGGACAGTAGCATATCACATTGCCGCCCTCCGGCGCAAGAGGATCCACGCAAAATGTGTAAGAAAATCAATCAAAGAGCCTACACACAGCCAAACGGTTTTTTGGTATAATTTGACGCCCATGACGGACGAGGACAGATATGGCGGCTACACGCCCATGCGGGCGGCACGTTTCTACGTGCCGCTTCTTCTGCAGGCGTTCTCGCAGTCCCTCACCTATCCGCTCGTGGGCGCGATCGCCTCGCGCGGCATATTCGGCGTGGACGAGCTGACGGCCTTCACGCAGGGCCAGATCGCCATGTTCTTCCTGGGCGCGATCGGCGGCGGACTCGTCACCACCGGCATGGTGTTCGCCCGCACGCGCGCCGGCTACGCCGCGTTCCGCACGCTCAACGCCGGCATGATGTGCGCGCTCATTGCCGTTCAGATCGTCTGTGCGCTGGGGCCGATCGGCCACTGGGTGTTCGCGACGCTGTTCAAACTGCCCGCGCATCTGGCGACCATCGCGCAGCAGACGATGCTCTTCGGCGCCGTGATGCAGGCGAGCTTCTTCCTACGCAACGTGCCGCTTGTGGCCCTCTTCAACGCGCGCGCCAGCGCAGAGGCCAACTGGGCCACCGTCGTACGCATCGCCGCCACCTTCGCCTGCTCAAGTATTTCCTCGATGAGTCCCTCCCTCTCCTGTTCCAAGACTAACGACGATATGAAAGCATATAGAATCCTTTTCGCGGCGGCCCTCCTCCTCGCCCCGCTGTTCGCCAAAGCCCAGGCGCCGCAGGCCGGTGAAGGCCAGCGCCTCACCCCGCAGACCATGGCCCGGATGTTCCCGGCCGGCGTCCTGTCCCCGGAATACCACGCCGACGGCTCCGTCACCTTCCGCTGCCAGGCGGCGAACGCCAAGGCCGTGGAGCTGGACTGCCAGATGTTCCCGCAGGCCCTGCCGATGAGCAAGGACGCCCAGGGCGTCTGGAGCATCACGGTCAAGCCCGGCAAGCCGGACATCTATCCCTACGCGTTCGTGGTGGACGGCACCAAGATCGCCGACCCCAACAATATGTTCATCTTCCCCAACGAGGGCTTCAAGTATTCCCTCGCCGACGTGCGCGGTCCGGAGCCGTCCGTCCAGGACATCCAGGACGTGCCGCACGGCAAGGTCAGCTACCGTTACTATTTCTCGAAGACCTGCGGCATCGAGCGTCCGCTGACGGTGTACACCCCGGCCGGCTACGATCCCGCCGGCAACGAGAAACTGCCGGTCCTGTACCTCATCCACGGAATGACGGACACCTATGAGACCTGGTTCAAGGTCGGCCACGTCAACAACATCCTCGACAACCTCATCGCGAAGGGCCTCGCCAAGCGAATGATCGTCGTGATGCCCTACGCGAACCCGTATCCCGAGATGATGCGCCAGGGCCTCGCCGACGCCTATGACGCCCTGGACACCGACCGCGTGGCCAAGGAGATCATCGACGACGTCCGGCCCTTCATCGAGGCCAACTACAAGGTCAAGACCTCCGCGCGCGACCGCGCCGTCGCCGGCTTCTCGCTCGGCGGCCGCCAGGCGCTCGCCACCGGTCTGGGGAATCCGAAGTACTTCCAGTGGGTCTGCGCGATGGCGCCCGCCATCTTCGGCACCGAGTACGCGGACCATTTCGCGGACGGCACCTACGCCCCGGTAAGCAGCCTCAACAAGAGCTACAAGCTCGTATGGATCGGCACCGGCACGTCGGACTTCCTGATCGACGTCTCCCGCGGCCTGGACGCCTACCTGACGGAGAACGGGGTCAAGCACACGTTCTACACCCCGGACGGCGGCCACACCTGGATGAACTGCCGGGACTACCTGGCCCACATCGCCCAGTTGCTTTTCAAGTAAACCGACTATATGAAGAAAAACCTGATCCTGCTCGCCGCCCTGCTGTTGTGCGGGGCGGCCTGCACCCCGAAACAGACTTACGAATTCCCCTATCAGGACCCCGACCGTCCGATCGAGGAGCGCGTGGAGAGCCTGCTCTCCCAGCTCACCCTGCAGGAGAAGGTGGGCCTGATGATGAACAAGAACGTTTCCATCGACCGCCTCGGCATCCCGTCCTACAACTGGTGGAGCGAGGCCTGCCACGGCGTGCGCCAGGACGGCTACACCGTCTATCCGCAGCCCATCGGGATGGCCGCCGCCTTCAACCCGCAGCAGATGTACGACGTCTTCACGCAGGTGTCCGACGAGGCCCGGGCCAACTGGAACCGCTCCGACCACGACGTCTTCAACGTCCCGATGGGCGTGACCTACTACCCCGGCAACCCGGAGCTCTCCTTCTGGTGCCCGAACATCAACATCTTCCGCGACCCGCGCTGGGGCCGCGGCCAGGAGACCTGCGGTGAGGACCCGTACCTGTCCGGCGTACTGGGCCTGCAGACCGTCCTGGGTATGCAGGGCAACGACAAGCACTACTACAAGACGCACGCCTGCGCCAAGCACTATGCCGTGCACAGCGGTCCCGAGCCGCTGCGCCACACCTACGACGCCCGCGTGTCGCAGCGCGACCTCTGGGAGACCTACCTCCCGGCGTTCAAGAAGCTGGTCGTCGAGGGTGACGTGCGCGAGGTGATGAGCGCCTACAACCGCTACGAGGGCGTGCCCTGCAGCTCCAACGACCGCCTGCTCAACGACATCCTGCGCGGCAAATGGGGCTTCGACGCCATCGTCGTCACGGACTGCGACGCCATCAACAACTACTACACCCCCGGCCAGCACGAGACCCAGCCCGACGCCCTGAGCGCCGCCGTGGAGGTCGCCCTGAAGGGTGCCGACCTGGAGTGCGGCAAGGTGATGATCGCCCTGATCGAAGGCCTCCAGGAAGGCCTGATCCAGGAGGAAGACCTGCACGAGCACCTGCGCAGGATCCTGCGCGGACGCTTCGAGCTGGGTATGTTCGATCCGGCCGACCGACTGCCCTGGGCGAATCTCGGCGAGGACGTGATCAGCAGCGAGGAGCACGACGCGCTGGCCACCCAGGCCGCGCGCGAATCGATGGTCCTGCTGAAGAACAATGGCGTGCTGCCGCTGTCCAAGGACGTCAAGACCCTGCTTGTGGTCGGCCCCAACGCCGACGACGTGGATCTGCTGAACGGCAACTACGGCGGCACTCCGACCGACAACCACAAGCATTCCCTGCTCGAGGGCATCAAGGCCGCCGTGCCCGGCGCCAACGTCCTCTACAGCAAGGGCTGCACCCTCGCCGACGACTACAACACGATCTACCACCTGCCCGAGTTCAATGACGGCCAGGGCGTGTTCGTGGAGTTCTGGGACAACAACGAAATGAAGGGCAAACCGGCCGCCAGCGGCTACTACAAGGAGCTGAATTTCAGCACCTTCGGCGCCTACGGCTTTGCGGAAGGCGTGCCCACGGACAAGATTTCCGTACGCATCAAGGGCCGTCTGGTGCCCGACTTCACCGGCCCGATGAGCTACACCGTCTCCTCCGACAACGGCTACATCTTCAAGGTGAACGGCCGCGTGGTCGAGAACGCGAAGGCCGCCGCCGGCGGATTCGGCTTCGGCCGCCGTGGCGGCGCGAGCTACAAGACCTTCGACGTCCAGGCCGGCAAGCCGCTCGACATCGAGATCGAATACCGCCGCGGTGCGGGTCCGTTCGCCATGCTGCGCGCCGACTTCGTCGAGCGCAAGTTCGCGGACTTCGCCGAGGAGAAGGCCCTGGCCAGCCAGGCCGACGCCATCATCATCATCGGCGGCATCTCCGCCCAGATGGAAGGCGAAGGCGGCGACAAGGCAGATATCGAACTGCCCGCCGTCCAGCAGCGGCTCGCCCGCGCCATGCACGAGACCGGCAAGCCGGTCGTGTTCGTCAACTGCTCCGGCTCCGCGATCGCCTTCGCGCCCATCGAGGACCAGTACGACGCCCTCCTGCAGGCCTGGTATCCCGGCCAGGGCGGCGCCAAGGCCCTCGCCGAGGTCATCTTCGGGGACTACAACCCCTCCGGCAAGCTTCCCGTCACGTTCTACGCTTCGACGGCCGACCTGCCCGACTTCCTGGACTACAGCATGGACAACCGTACCTACCGCTACTTCCGCGGCACGCCGCAGTACGCCTTCGGCTACGGCCTTAGCTATACCACCTTCGGCTACGGCCAGGGCAAGCTCAGCAAGGCTTCCATGAAGAAGGACGGCAAGGTGACGGTCACCGTTCCCGTGACCAATACGGGCTCCGTGGCCGGCGCCGAGACCGTCCAGGTCTATGTCAAGGCCCTGGACAACCCCGACGCTCCGATCAAGGCCCTGCAGGGCTTCCAGAAGCTCCAGCTCGCTCCCGGCGCCACGAAGAAGGCCAGCATCACCCTCGACGGCGAGGCTTTCTCCTTCTACGACGAGGCGGTGGACGGCCTGTCCGTCAAGCCCGGCAGATACCAGATCCTCTACGGCTCCTCCTCCCGCGACGAGGACCTGAAGGCCCTGGACTTCCAGGTGCTTTAATCCGTGCCTATGAAGACGATACTCACATTCGGGATCTTCGATCTGTTGCATATAGGACATATCCTCCTGTTCAAACACGCCAGAGAGTTGTTCCCGGATGATGAGTGTCGACTGATCGTGGCTGTGCAGGACGATAGCTGTATCCTCAAATACAAGCCGGGCACCAAGGTGGTGTACACGACGGAAGAGCGCGTCTTTATGGTCCTCTCGATCAAATATGTCGATGAGGTGGTGGTGTATCGGGATGTAGATGAAGATATCCGGCGCATCGATTTTGACGTCTTTGTCAAAGGGCCGGACCAGGAGCATGCCGGATTCCAGCGGGCCGTCGCCTGGTGTGAGGCCCACGGGAAAGAAGTCGTCACGATTCCCAGGACGGAAGGTATCTCGTCTTCGATGATGCAGTTGTTATGAACGAGCCCGTCCAAATCGTCGAGAAGCCTGACTGGGTAAGCTGGGACGAAATCAAACAATGTCTGGAGCTGGCCCACGAAGCCAATCGCGCCAAGGGGATCAACGTAATGCATTACCGCTGGTCGGCGGAAGAGCTGAGGGACAATCTTGACCGGGACGCCGTCACATATGTCGCGCTTGACGGTCGGAAAGTTGTCGGAACCGCCACCATCATTGTCAAAGAGGGGCATACCTGGTACACTCCGGGACGTTATGGATATCTTGGTTTCGGCGGCGTTCTTCCTGAGTACAATGGAAGGGGAATCAATGCACAGATGACACTTCGAATGGAAGAATATGCGAGAGCGACCGGCCTCCCCTCCTTGTGTCTATTCGCCCACGAGCGCAACACCCGCATTCAGCAGATAGCGTTGAAGAATGGATTCCATTATGTGAACTGTTTTCTTACGTCGGACAGGGATCACTATGACGTCGTGATGGTCCGGTGGCTGGACGGGAGCCCGTTTTCCACGTCGTATTGTCAGCGCAGATTCGCGCTGTCCAGGATCAAGGCCCGTTTAAAGAGAATCGTACCCTTTTTGTCGAAATGGAATCCACATCACTAGCGTTATTGCATTCCGTCCATCTGGATATGCTGGTCAAGTTCGACAAGTTCTGTTCGGACAACAAGCTGACCTATTTCCTCGACAGCGGGACGGCTCTCGGCGCCGTACGTCATTCCGGGTTCATCCCCTGGGATGATGATGTGGACGTCGGGATGCCGCGTAAGGATTATGAGGCGTTGTTGAGGCTTGGAACGGCCGCTTTGCCGGAAAACCTTTTCCTGCAGACTTATGAGACGGATCCCCATTATTTTTTCCCGTTTGGAAAGATCCGTCTGGGACATTCTTTTTATCCGGACAGGGAAGTCGAAAAAATGAAGTACCAGGGAATCTATATCGACATTTTCCCTTATGACAAGGTCCCCGCGAACAAGAAGAAAGCAGCGAGGCGAATCAGGTACTCGAGGCTTCTTTGGTTCATCTGTGTTTTTTGCCGCAGAAGCTATCCCGGCAAGAAGTTGTTCCCGCGTATCGTATCCGATTTGACGCACCGGTTCCCAGAAGAGTGGAAGATAAGACTCTACAAACTGTATGACAAGTATTGCGTCAAGTATAACCCGAAGGAGACGGAGTCGTGGACCTGCTATTGCTGGACCATGAGCCAGGAAGGCGTGTACATTTTCGACCAGCGTGAGCTGTTCCCGACAGACACGATGGCGTTTGAAGGGAAAGCGCTGAAAGTGCCGCATGATACGGATTCATATCTTGCCAAGATGTATGGCGACTATCACGTGCCCCCTCCCGAGGAGAAGAGAACGGGCCATCTGAAAGGCCGCCCTTTCCGGCTGGAATGATACAAAAAACCCGGTTGCTTCACAGCGACCGGGTTTTCCAATCAATTATTAACAACTAACCATTTATTACGGTTTGATGGGGTCACCCATCTCGGAGTTTTCAGCGTCGGCGGCGTCCAGCTTGAAGAGCATGAACTTGTTGTTCGCCTTGGTGAGCGGCGTCCAGCCGAGGCCCGGATCGCTGTTCTTGGCGAAGTTGGTCCAGGCGGTGAGCATCTTCTCGGAGAGATCCCAGTCACCCTGGGTCCAGGGACGCCAGCAGTGCTTCAGGCTCTTGAAGACGAACCACAGGTCGGAGGAGTGGAACGCGCCCTTGAGGCGGACGGTCACTTCCGGGTGGGAACCGTCGTCCGGGAGCGGACGGGCGAACTCGTAGGCCCAGGCCTTGGCGCCCTTCTCCTCACGGTTGACGCAGAACGCGGCGATGCCGTCGGCCATATTGCCCATATCATTGAGCGTGTAGCCGATCATATAAGGCACGTCGGCGAGGGTGCCGTCCTGTGCGGCGGCGTCAAAGCTCTCGAGGCTGACGTAGCCGTCCACGATCGGGGAACCGGTGATGCTGGCGTATTTGCCCGTAGCGCCATTGTAGATGGAGCTGAGGGCGTGGATCGTCTCGGTGGAGGCGGCACGCATCTTCTTGAGGTCGGTCAGGCCGGCCCAGTCCATGACTTCCTTGGTCTGCTGCTCGGACTCCTGGAGGGACATCTGGCGGAACATGCCGCCCATGCGGCCCATGCGGCCGGCCGGGGCGCCGGCTGCGGGCGCGGGCTGCGGCAGGGTAAGGCCGCCGCCGGACATGATGATGGCCTTGTTGAAGAGGCCGCGGGCCAGCGGCGACTCGCACAGCGTCTTGACGCTGCCGGCGCCGGCGCTCTGGCCGAAGATCATCACGTTGTCGGGATCGCCGCCGAACTGGGCGATGTTCTTCTTGATCCACTTGAGGGCCTCGATCTGGTCGAGGATGCCGTAGTTGCCGGACACGCCGTGCGGGCTCTCGGCGGAGAGCTCAGGATGGGTCAGGAAACCGAACACGCCGAGGCGGTAGTTGATCGACACGATCACCACGTCCTTGGCGCCCCACTCCTGGGCGTCGAACTCGGGCTCGGAGCCCCAGCCCTCGCGGTAGCCGCCGCCGTGGATCCAGAGCGCCACGGGGAGCTTCTTCTCAGTCTGGCCGGAAGCCTTGGTCCACACGTTCAGGTAGAGGCAGTCCTCGCTGTAGGGAGACTCGTCGCCATAGCCCCACTCGGTGGTGTAGCCGCCGGGATAGTGGACGGCCTGGTAGCCCGGATGGCCGAACTTGTCGCAGAGCTTGACGCCCTGCCAGGGCACGACGGGCTGCGGCTCCTTCCAGCGGAGGTCGCCGATGGGCGGCGCCGCATAAGGGATGCCACGATAGACAACGACGCCGGGAAGGTCGGACGCCACACCTTGCACCTGGCCACCTTCGATGGTGAGGACCGGGGTGCTCACGTTCTTGCTGCACCCGAACAGGGCGAGCAGAGCAAAAAGAAGAACAAGATTCCTTTTCATATGCGGTTAGAAAAAAGTATACGTCTTTTTGGTTGGACCGAAACAAATTTACCGCATCGCTTCCTGGAATGCTTGCAGAGATAGACCAAAATTCTGCAAATTTGTGTACAATGAAAGATTTCCCTAACTTTGCGGTCCAAGACTAAAGGTGGAGCGATCTGTCGCCCGCAAGGGAGGAAAGTCCGGACAGGACAGGGCATCCCGCTGCGGAAAGCGCAGGTGGGGGTAACCTCACGCCAGCCGTAACAGAAAATGACCGCCGTCTCCGGACGGTAAGGGTGAAAACGCGGGGTAAGAGCCCACGACGCGCGTCAGCGATGCCGCGCGGGTACGGCACCGGGACCTGCAAGACCAAATATACTGGCAGACGAGGACGGCCCGTCCGATGCCAGGGGGTAGGTTGCGAAGATAAATGACAGAAAATCCGTGAACAGAAACCGGCTTACGGCTCCACCTTTTCTTTTTTAAGCCGCCGCACCCTGCGGCGCAGGTTCTTCTCGGCCGCGCGGACCTTGCCGCGCTGACGGTTCAGGAATGCCGAGAAATTCCGCACACGGTCGTTTTCTTTCTTGGCGGAGATCCGCTCGACGAGGTCTTCCAGCTCGGTGCGCAGGCCCGGGAAACGGAGCCGGATGCGCGTGGCGAGGTACTTGAAGTACGGCACCTTGTGGCGGTCGCGCTTGTCGGCGTACATCTCCTCGAAGCTGATCATGATGCCCGTGTCGTAGCAGTCGAAGAACTCGTCGTTGATGCCCGTGCCGAGCATCTTCATCGTCGGCGAGGCGTTCATGTAGCTGTTGACCAGCGGCGGGATGTTGAAGCCCAGCTTGCGGACCGCTTCCTTGAGGTTGCGGTAGTCGGCCTTGTAGTCTTCGTCGCGCAGGACCAGGTTGAGCAGGCGCTCGTCCGACTCCACGGGCACGGGGCGCTTGGGGCGCGCCAGCTCCTCGGGGTCGGGGAAATGCTTCCACAGGAAATGCTGGATGAGCTCGCGGCAGGTCTTGTCGTAGCTGGGATAGATGGTCATCTTGCCGAGGAAATAGAGGATGCCGGGATGGCCCAGGATCACGGCGGCGATGCCGTCCCAGAGGTTGTCCAGGGCGAAGATCGCCTTGGCGCCGGCCTTGGAGCTCTGGTATTCGGGGGCCACGAACGAGCGGCCCAGCTCCATCACGTGCGGGAGGTAGTCCTGGATAAACTGCTCCGAGTAGTGGAACATGTGGGAGGACGTGATGTGCGGCTGGCCGTCTGCCTGGAGCTGGATGTCGGGGCCGAGGATATAGCGGTAGCCGCCCAGGATGGCGTTCGCCTCGGGGTCCCAGATGATCAGCTGCTTGTAGGGATGGGCGGGGTCGGTGTCGAACTCGTCCAGGTCGACGGAGCGGCCCGTGCCGCCGCCGCTGTCGCGGAACGCGATCTCGCGCAGGCGGCCGATCTCCTGCAGCACGTTGGGGGCGTCGTTGCAGTCGACCACGTAGATCTCGTTGTCGGCCTTGTTGGTGTCGCACAGTTTCCGGTCGGGCGTGAGCTCGGCCAGGAGCAGCTCCCGGCTTACCGGGTCAATAATCTTTTCGTCCATCTCGGTCAGAGTTGATATACCTTTTCGCGCACCCAGGCGGCCCATTCCGCCGGCTTGCGGGATTTGTCGAACGCGGCCGCCGGGATCGGCTGGCCGAAGATCACCCGGAAGGTCTTGTGCTGCGCGTGGTAGAACGCGTCGGGCAGGAAGAGCATCGGGATGTTGAACTTGAGCTTCAGCAGCTTGCGGAAGAACCAGTCGGCGCGGTAGAAGCGGCCGGGGTTGCGGCCCACGAAGTGGACCGGCACCACGGCGCGGCCGGTCTCCACGCTCTTGGTGATGAAGGTCTTGGTCCAGGGAAGGTCCTGGATCTTGCCCTTGACCCGGCGCGAGGCGCTGCCGGAGGGGAACATCAGCAGGTGGTTGTCGGAGCGGTAGGCTTCGTCGATCATCTGCGGGAGGTTGCGCGCCTGGCTGCCGACTTTGTTGATCGGCACGCAGAGCGGCGCGATGGGCTTGATGTAGAGCAGGAAATCATTGACCAGCATCTTCATCGGGCCGAAGTTGCGGGTGATCAGCGAGCACAGGGCGATGCCGTCCACGGCGCCCAGCGGGTGGTTGGAGGCGAAGCAGTAGCGCGTGCCGTCCACCGGGACGTTCTCCAGGCCTTCCACCTCGATCTTGATGTCCATCCGCGCGAGGAGGTCGTCGCAGAAGTCCGCGCCGTCCGACTCCATCTTCAGCATCTCGTTCATCCAGTCCTGGTGGATGAAGCGCTTGAAGAAGGCGACGACCGGCCTGGCCACCTTGCCCTTGCCGAACTTGGCGGAGATAATCTTCTCGATGTCGAGGAAACGGTCCTGGTCTGCGGTCATGAGTACACTTGGTTTTGTCGAAGACAAATATAGGAAAAATCAGCGAATCTGTTCACCCACCAGGTCGTAGTCGTCGGCGGCCACGATCCGCACCCGGATCATGTCGCCGACCTGCAGGCCGGGGGCAGGGTCGGACAGCAGGATCTCGCCGTCCACCTCGGGGCTCTCGAACTCGCTGCGGCACACGGCGTTGCCGTCCACGAAGCTGTCCACCATCACGCGCACTTCCGTGCCCACGCGGGCGCGGTTGCATTCGAGCGAGATCTCGCGCTGGAGCGTCATCAGGCGGTCCAGCCGTTCCTGTTTGATCTCATCAGGAATCTGATCAGGCATTTTCGCGGCAGGAGTTCCCTCTTCCGGTGAATAGGCGAAAGCTCCGAGCCTGTCGAATTCAGTTTCTTCCACAAAGTCCATCAGTTCACGGAACTGGTCTTCTGTTTCCCCGGGAAATCCGACGATCAGGGTGGTCCGCAGGGTGAGGCCCCTTTCCCGTGCGCCGCGGACACAGCGAAGGATATCCTCCCTTGTGCCCCGGCGGTGCATACGCCTGAGCATTTCGGCGTTGATATGCTGAACAGGAATATCCAGGTAGGGACAGACATTATCTACATCCGCCAGTACGTCCAGCAGGGCGTCATTTGTTTCATCAGGATAGCAGTACAGAACCCTGAGCCAGTCCACACCGTCAATGGCAGCGGCTTTCTTCATCAGGTCCGGCAGTGTAGTGTGGGGATGATCTTCCGTACCGTAGCGGGTGGTATCCTGGGCGACCAGGATATGCTCCCGCACGCCCCGGGAAGCCAGGGAACGGATTTCACCGAGGATATCCGCTTCCTTCCGGCTGCGGTACGGACCCCGGATCAGCGGAATCGCGCAGAACGCGCAGCGGTTGGAGCAGCCCTCCCCGATCCGCACATAGGCGGAATAGCCGGGGGTGGTGAGCACACGGTCGTGCTCCAGGTAGCTGAAGTCATCCTGGCAGCGGCTGATACGGCTTCCGCCGAGCACCTTGTCCAGTTCGTCCGGCAGGGAGGCATACTGGTTGACGCCGAGAAGCAGGTCGATCTCCGGCAGCTCCTCCAGGAGGGCCTTTTCATACCGCTGGGCCAGGCAGCCGGTGACCACCAGCGCGCGGCAGCGGCCGGACTTTTTATATTCGCCCATCTCGATGA
>JAEEGG010024008.1_pt1 | contig 11863 bp, 3 predicted proteins | sample 9134161 | NCBI WGS metagenome assembly JAEEGG01 (sample SAMN16246543, study PRJNA631951) | gut metagenome | biome: gut microbiome; feature: rumen; material: CR-attached | host: Bos | place: Iran: Karaj | collected 2018-10 | reverse complement strand
AATTCAGTCATTAATGAATAGTCAACTTTCTGTCCTTTCTCTTTATTTAACTCTTTCTTTTCTACACCAATAACAGCTGAAACATATCCATCTTTTTCTACTGTCTTATATCTAATAATTTCTTGAGGTAGCACTTTTACAAGAGTAACAGCAACAAATTTATCATCAATCCACATTTTTGTCATGTCTTGCTTTGCTACAACAATTCCTCATTTATTAGCCATTATCACAATTCTGATCAATTAAAAACAAAGTACAAATTACCAATTACGAATAAGTTAACACCCACAATTCGTAATTCGTATTTTATAATTCTCCAAGCCTAAAAAACTTTAACATCTACAAGAACCCCTACAGGAATAGCAAGATTTTGTAAATATTCCATAGTTTTAGAACCAGTTTCTACAACATCAACTACTCTTGTGTAAGAAATTCTTTCGAATTGTTCTCTAGATTTCTTAAACTTGAAGTTTGATCTCAACACTGTATAAACCTTTCTTTTCTTTGGCAAAGGGATTGGACCTTTTATTTCAGCACCAGATTTAACCAACAAACCTACAACCTTAGAAACAGAAGCTTCCAACATTCTTACATCATAACTCTTTAATTTTATTCTCAACTTTGGAGTCTGATCTTTTTTTACAGCTGACATATATCCTTTGATAGCAAAAATAAATATAAGAAAACAGACCTCAGAATACTATATAACCTTATCCAAGGTCTGTTTTTCTATGTTTAATTATTCGATTACTTTTGTAACAACTCCAGCACCAACAGTTCTACCTCATTCTCTAATAGCGAATCTCAAACCTTCTTCCATAGCAACTGGATAAATTAATTCAACAATAATCTTAGCGTTGTCACCAGGCATAATCATTTCAACTCCTGGAGCTAATTCAATATTTCCTGTAACATCAGTAGTTCTCAAGAAGAATTGAGGTCTATAACCACTCATGAATGGAGTATGTCTTCCTCCTTCTTCCTTTTTAAGTACATATACTTCAGCTTCAAATTTCTTGAAAGTCTTAACTGTTCCAGGAACACAAAGTACTTGTCCTCTTTCAATAGAATCTTTATCTACACCTCTAAGAAGAAGTCCAACATTCATTCCAGATTCAGCTTCTGGGAATTGTTTATGGAACATTTCGATACCTGTAACTACAGTCTTCAAAGGATCAGCACCTAGACCAAGAAGTTCAAGTTCGTCATTCATTTTAACAATACCTCTTTCAATTCTACCTGTTGCAACAGTTCCTCTACCTTTAATAGAGAATACATCTTCAACTGGCATCAAGAAAGGTTTTGCATTATCTCTTTCTGGAAGAGGAATATAAGTATCCAAAGCATTAAACAAATCCCAAATAGGTTTTGCAGCAGCTTCATCAGTTGGATTTTCAACAGCCTTAAGAGCAGAACCTCTGATGATTGGACAATCTCTATCATATCCTTCTTTTCAAAGAAGATCTCTAATTTCTTCTTCAACTAGGTCGATCATTTCAGGATCATCAACCATATCACACTTGTTTAAGAAAACAAGAATCTTTGGTACATTTACTTGTCTTGCAAGAAGAACATGTTCTCTAGTTTGAGGCATAGGTCCATCTGTAGCAGCAACAAGAAGAATAGCACCATCCATTTGAGCAGCTCAAACGATCATGTTCTTTACATAATCAGCGTGCCCTGGACAATCGATATGTGCATAGTGTCTGTTTTCTGTTTCATATTCTACATGTCTTGTAGCAATAGTAATACCTCTTGCTTTTTCTTCTGGAGCGTTATCGATTTGATCGTACGCTGTGAATTCTGCAAACCCTTTAGTAGCTGCAACAGCTGTAAGAGCAGCAGTCAATGTTGTCTTACCGTGATCAACGTGACCAATAGTTCCAACATTTACGTGTGGTTTAGTAGCCATAGTAATTGTGTTTTAATAAACTAAAAGTTAAACATAGCTAATGTATATAAGAATTTGCTATTCAATTTCAAGCGGATTCTCAAAAAAAAAGTTGATTTTGATCATTTGGCAGATCTCATCACAGCGATAAGCCACCAACTTTTTTTCAAAACCCTTTCTCCAGATATTAACCAAATCAAAGTAAGGCAATATATCCGAAGATTTTATTTAAGCATTTTTCTTATTCTAACATCGGGAACGCGGGACTCGAACTCGCGACCTCTTGGTCCCAAACCAAGCGCTCTAGCCATCTGAGCTAGTTCCCGTTAAGAATGGTGGGCGTGGGTGGACTCGAACCACCGACCTCACCCTTATCAGAGGTGCGCTCTAACCGCCTGAGCTACACGCCCATTCCTAACAAACTATTTGAGTGGTGCCAAGAGGCAGAATCGAACTGCCGACACAAGGCTTTTCAGGCCTCTGCTCTACCACTGAGCTACCTTGGCATCAAAAGATAGCAAAGGCCTTTATATAAAATTGGAATCTAATTGCAAGTGATTTTAACATATTTTTCACCTATTTGAACGTTTTATTAGTGAACAATAGACAAAATATGTCTACATTATAATTTCAATACTACTAAATTTATATAATAATGTATTTACACTATATATAAGTAGACAAAAAATATGAATTTTTTTTATTAACAAAAAGGATACTAATTACTTAGTACCCTTTCTATATATTAAAGTGTCACCTTTCCCTATTTTTCTAAACCTGCTCTCATTAACATTAACCATACCCATTGTCTTAATTCTGTTCTTCCTTCTGGGTTACCGATTTGAGTCATGATTCCATTCTTTTTCAATGCATTAAGATGATTTCTATAATAAGGAGTTCATCCTGCATATTTCTTTCACCAAAGTAATCTAGACATAATCGTTCCAAATTGAGCTCTTGATACCCAAACCTTTGGTTGGAATTTCTTCATATTTAATCACATTAATCATAGAGCACATGCTTTAACTGCATAATCTTTAATTTCTTGTGATTCCCAATCGCTTCTATAATCATTCCATCTACATTCACTTGGAATCTTTTCTGGAATCTTTTGACCAAGAACATTAGTTGCATAGTTAACTACCATCTTTGCTAAGTGTCCTCTGGTTACAACTCACTCTGGATTTGCATCTCTTAACGTTACCATAGTAGTTACATTATGTTCATAAGCCCATTGGTATGCATCAAGGATTTCATTTTGTTCTTTTGTCAACTTTGTTCTATCTACTTTATTTAATTGATCAGCAGTAACATCTTTAATTTCCTCAAATTGCATATTTTCAATAGGTTTTACATCAGACTTAACTTCTTCTTTTTCTTCCTTTGGCTCATCTACTTTCTTAACCTCACCAGTTAATTCAGCTGATCCATGCTCTTGTTCTTGAGCTCATGTAGTCACAGGTGTCTTATCCTTATTAGTATCAGAACTACTAGATGATCCACCTCCACCACCTCATCCTGATGGTGAAATCTTTGTCCATTTAGCTTCGATTACTAAATCATTAGCTGGCATTAAATCATTAGCTGGTCTATTTGTCCATCCATTAAATGTATATCCATTCTTTGATAATGAACCAAGATATGTAGAAATATTTGTCTTATATAATACATCTCATGAGAAGATGATAGTAGAACCATCTTTAACAGTTAAATGATATTCATTAACGATAACAAATGGAGTCAATTCTACATCTCATGTTGAAAGAACAAATTCAACTCCAGTTAAATCAGTAAATACTGTTTCACCACCTGAAGTAACATTCCATCAACTCCATGTATATCCAGTCTTAGCTAATGCTTCAACTGCAACAGGTGTCTCATAATAATATTCTCCAGACATTGTTCCTGAAAGAATTACACCTTCATTCTCATTAATTCTTACATTATGTCTATCTCTACTATAATAGTAATTAATTACAGATGATCCATCAGGATTAATATGAATAGTTTCAACAGCATCTCCACTTAATGTAAATCCTGTATAGTTTTCAGGTAAGATTCCTGTATTAACTGTTCCAGTTAAATCTGCATCAATTTTTGTTTCAATTTGAACAATCTTATTTGGAGTTTCTGAATATTCTCCACTAAGATTCATCTTATAATGATTTACATTTAATGTGAAATCATTTGCTTGCCAATGAGCTGTTAATGTAAGATCAGAATTTGGCATATTCAAATTACTATCTTCTGTTCCTGAACCATATCTTGTATTAGTAACATCATCATACCATCCTAAGAAAGTATATCACATTCTTGTTACTACTGGATATGTAATTCAACTATCATAATAGATAGGATATACATCAGCTAAATCTCATGAATCTCCAGTTCATCCATTTACATCAAATTTCAATGTATATGGAATATGATAAACTACTGGTGTTACTTCTACATTTACTAATGGCATATTAAACTCATATGTTGGAGCGACAATTCTTGTTGTTTCACCTCAACTTGTTATATCCCATCAACTCCATGAATATCATGTATCAGCCTTTCAAGATAGAATTATTGGTGTATCAAAGAACATTTGTGTTGTAGTAGCATTTGTTGTATAATCTGCATCAAGTGATCTCTTCCACTTTGTTGTTGCTCATACAACTGTATTATATTTATAGGTATGTTTTTCTCTCTCATATTGATAAATAATTTCTGTTGATCCATCCGCTTTAATTGTATCTGTCTTCTGATCTACAGGCATAATAAATCATACATAATTTGTTCTTCTTGCTGGAGTTACAGATTTATCTGTCTCTCATGTTAATTCATCAACATCAGTTCTTTCTATATTTGTTTTATAATATTCTCCATCAATCCATTGTCTTTCATGATATACTTTATATGGTGTATTCTTACTTGTTTCCCATCTTGCAGTTAATGTTAACTTATATGGTGAAATAAGTTCTGCTACTACTTCTGGAGTAATAGTTGTTATCTTATTCTCATCAGCATCATACCATCATTTAAATACATATCATGTTTTTACAGCATCTGTTAATACAATATTAGCTTGTGTTACATTATATGTTGTTGGATTAGTTTGAACTCATTCATTTAATACATATTTAATAGTATAATTAATAAGTTCACGTACTGAATATAATGATACTCTTCATGTTCCTCAGCTTACAGCTGTTGGATTATCATATACAATTGTTAAATCTCTAACATATTCTTTTGTATTATCATTATATTTTACTACTCAATCAGTACCTTCTGACCATCATAATGTTCTGTATCATGTCATAGCTTCTGCAGCTAAATCGATTCTTGAATCATAACCATACTCTGTTACAGTTGCTGTTCCAGTTGGTGTTGTTCCAATAAGATCTTGCTTGCTTACTTCGATTGGTACATGTACCCATTTAGCTCTTAATGTCACTGCTTGTCAATCAGCAAATTCAATTGTTAAATCATTAGCGGATTCTGCTCTACAATTTGCTCTTTCTGTTGTACCTTCCTTACATGTAGCATTTTGAATATTTGTTGTCCATCATAAGAAATTATATCCAGTCTTAATAGGATTCTTAATATTTATCTTATATGATGTTTCATCTCTTGTTACAGTTTCTTGAGGATTAACAGTTGTATGTTTTCATTCATCTAATACATAAGTTACACTATATGGTTTTAACACACAAGTATTTCCATTAGCTTCATATCATTCATTACAAGTATATACAGCATAGTATTCTTTATCTCAATGACTTCATTGTGAAATTACTACATTCAAATCTGGTGAAGATCCATTACTTCATGTCCATCCAATAAATGTTGAATTTTCTCTGGTTGGAGTTCCTAAAGCAATATTACCAGATTCAATATCGTAGGTAAATACGTAAGTTGTTTCACCACCCATATTTCATCAATTAAGATGTCCTGTAACAGTATAAGATTCAGCCTCCCAAACCGCTGTAAAATATTTATCTCAAACTACTCAAGCAGGAATAGTTACAGAAGTTTCTGGAGTATCTCCATTTTCTCCTATCCATCATTTAAAATGATATCCCATAGGAGATTTATTTGGAACTACTAATGTTGCACCATTTTCATAACTATATGTACTTACAAGATTAGTTGTTCATTGAACAGTATCAGAATAAATAATTCTATATTCATCTTGTTGCCAATGAGCGACAAAGAGCTTTGATCATCTATCTGATGGTTGAATACTAATATTCTTTACTGGTACAGTATTTGATCATGTTGTCCATCCAATAAAAGTATATCCAGTCCATATTGGTTCATGAATTTCAACCGTATCTCACTCTTGATAATTATCTTGTTGAGTTACTCCTGTTGGCCATTCTCAACCATCTAAATAAAAACTTATTGAGTAATGTTCTCCTGTTGAATAAGCAGAAATTGTTCTATCACTATACACAGTATATTGATCTCCTTTTGTCATTGGTCATTCCCAATACCATTCATATCCATTTGATGATTGTACCTCTGGAGCTATTAATTGACATCATGTTGCTTGTAGTACTGAATTATTACCATTATAAATAGCAGCTATTGTACATGAATCAGTAAATGGTGTAAAATCAATTATTCCAAATGAATCATTTTCTCACTTTTTATAAGTAACTGTACGTGTTACTGCAGGGCTATAAGTTTGTGCATACAAAACTTCATTTTTATTTATTTCAATATCTGTTGTTCATCATGCTATTGTAGCTGCATCTAAGGTTACAGTACCAAATTGTGCTATAGCACTTCATGTTGCTGCATTTAATGAATATCATAAAATTGTTGTTGTATAGATATTTTGATCAATAACTGGTACATTATTAATTGTACATTTAGTTTCATTATTATATCTATCACATTCTCTTACTACTTGTTGTTTTTGATTATCTACTGTATTTCAGTTTCAATTAAATGTAGCTGAAATTGTTTGTTTAAATACAGGATATACTTCTGTATCACCAGTAACTACTACACTATTTATTGTTGTTGTTTTTCATTCTTCATCTGTCCATCACAAGAAAGTATATCATTTATCAGATGTAGCTGATTTTACTCCATTTCATGTTAATTGTACTGTTCAATTATAATCAACAACTACTCATGTAGTTAACAATCCATCTACTTTTCAGCTATGTGCTCATGCATTATATGTTAATTCATATTTATCTTTCTTTAATACTAAACATTTAGTGTTATCTTGTGATTCTAATGAAGCAATTTGCATTGATGTTGCTCAACTTACTACTCATATTATACTTCATGGAGTCTTAACCTCATCTGAACAAAATACTCAATTTCATAATGTTGTTAATGAATTTGGTAAATCTATTTTTGAAAACTGTGCTCAACTAAATTCTCATGCTCAAATTGTTGTTATTGAATTTCATAATTTCAAACCTGTAAGACTTGGAGTACCTCAAAATACTCATTGTTGTATTTGAGTTAATGAATTTCAAATTTCTATTTCTTCAATATTTTTCATTGAAGAAAAAGTTCAAGGTTGAATGGTTGTCACTCAATCTCATATCTTAATTTTCTTTAAATAAGAAGAAGCTCAACAAAAATTTCAAGGGTTAAGTGAGGTAACTCAATTTCATATTACCAATTCTTCACAATCTCATCGATTACAAGACCCTAGATTATTGAGTCCATCTCCTATTATACATTTACTTTTTGATCAATACTTTCTTGTAAATGAGTCCGATCCCACGGAAGTAACAGAATCTGGAATTATTAATTCCGATAAAAGATTATACTGAAAAGCAGAATATCAAATAGTTTCAATTCATTCTCCAAGTATTAAAGTCTCCAATGGAACATTATAAAAAGAAGATCTTCATATAGTTTTTACATTTCATGGTATTGTTAATCATGTTATATTCGTAGAATAAAATGCAGATTCTCATATACCCGTAACATCTTCTCATATTGTTAAATTAACTATAGTAGAGAAACCATTAAAAGTATTATTATTAATCACTCAAGATCAATTCCAAATAACAGTCCTCAATGTTCAAGGAGTACTAAATGAAGCATTTGAATATGATGCATTTTTAGCATTAAACACTAAGGTTTCAATTGGTGTATTACTAAATACACTGCTTCAAATACTTGTTACAGTCGAAGGAATAGAAAATCACGTAAGACTACTATTATAAGAAAAAGCATTATTTCAAATTTTCAAAAGTCATTCATTTAACACAACTTTTGAAAGATTAGGACATGTATTAAACGATGATTGTGATATTATTCTCGTAGTATCCGGTAATATAAGTTCTTCAATAGCTGTATTTTTAAACGATAATCATCATATCAATTCAATTCATTCTTTAAAAACAACCTTCCTTAAAGAGGTATTATTTTCAAATGCTCAATTCGAAGAACCATCTTTTCAAATATACTTTAACGAACTAGGGAAATTAAGTCATGTTAATCAACAATTTTGAAAAGAACCTTCACCTATAGTTTTCAGTCACTCAGAAAATTGAATATCAGTTAAATTTCCATTATTACTAAAGGCATAATTATCAATTCAAGACAAAGATGATGGGAATATAACTTTCTCAATACTATTAGATGCAAAACCGTTCACTCATATTTCCTGGATTCATTCATCTAAAACCAGAATTCAATTTAATCATTTTCAAACAAAAGCTCCTTGACCTATCCTTCTAACCTCATATAATCTTCATTGTCTTTGTATTTCTCATAATATTTCTAAATTACTTCTAGTACAACTATCATCAACTCCATATCAAATTAACTCAACAGAATATACATCATTTTCATCTATACCCAACGATTTATATTTAAAACAACCATCTTCCCAAGTAAATCATTCCTGTTTTGGATCTTCCCATCTCGCATATAACACCAAATCCTTCGTTATAGGAGTTGAAAAGTCAAATATTTGAGTAAATTCTTCATCATAATACCATCACTCAAAATCAAAGCCATCGCTAATTGGTACAGGAGGATTTGATATAATTCATAAGAATTCTACTTCTAATGAATCTACAAGAGTTCATCAACTATAAAATTCAACATTTTTTAAACAAGATTCTCAGCAATTCCATTTTGCATATAAATTAATATCGCTAGATATCGGTTTAGAAAAATCGAAACTAGTATTTGATAATTGAACCTCTCCATCTAAATTTACTTCTCACGTATACCATCACTCAAATAACACTCATTGAATTGAAGGTTCAGATGGTTCTTGAACAAGATAATCCCCTGTTACAGAAACTGTAGCTGTAGATCATTGTCATCAGTTATAAAAAAAAGTTACTTCATAAATTTCTGGTGCATAAACATTTTTAAAACAACGAATTGGTAATCAATCTCTTGAATACGAACTATTTTGAGCTTTAACTTTTGTTGGTCCATTATTACCCAATGAAAAAGATTTAAAATTACTAGAAGAATCATGTTCTGATGATCGATAATCTCAACCATATTGATCAAAGTAACCACCATACGTCGTTGTAAGTTTTCAAGCACGCAATAATTTAAAACGATTCAAAAATTCAACAAAATGATTCCCAAAATCAATTACTCAATACTGATTTTCTTCTCAAATATCAACACCTTCACCAATTTTCCAATAATCTATCAATGTTTTCCACTCATTTATCTTTGGCACATGCCATCAAACGGGACATGGTCACTGTCTTGCAACTAATGTATCCGTTGAATCTCACCACAAATCCCTATTTGAAGGAGATAAATTCCACTTTGTATTAAAAAAACCTCACGTATAAGGATTTAAATACGAATAAGATGAAAGATTGACATCTTCAGAAATAAAATTTTTAGGACTCAACAATCAATAATTATTTCACCACTGATAATAATATCAACGAGAATCTATAGAATTTATATCATTCGTTAAAGCTCCTAAATTTCTATCCATAATTGTTATTCATTCTGGTCATTCTCATATATATCAATCTGGTCTAGCAATAGAAATTGTATCATATACAAAATTAGCTAATTGATCTCCTATTGCTTCAGGTCATTCTTCTGCTACCTGTGTTACAATTGTATAAATAGAGAAACTTTCAGCATCTACTACTAATTCTCATTCTTCATTTTTAACTGTTTCAACTGCTTCTACTTTAACTTCACTAATATCTTCTACTTTATTACCACTACCATCTTTATCATTTAAGTGGTATACTTTTAATTCTTTATCTTCATTTTCGTTAGCATCTGTTAATCATTCATGGTTTTCATAGTTAAATGTTACTTGTACAGTTTGTCATGAAACAGGTTGTACTTCTTCTCATGAATATAAGAATGAAATATCAAATGCTACAACAGTAGATTCTTCAGTAATTTGTTCTTGAGAATCTACTAATTGTTCTTTAATTTCATTTAATTCATTCTTCTTTTTAATAGGAGTAATAGATAAAGTAGTTCCTTCTGGGAAAGATTTAACAGGAGCTAATACATTAACAACAACTCCATTATAATATTTGCTTCAAGAAATTTCTTCTTCATTTAATCATTCAGATTCAACTTCAGATGAAACAGCTTCTTCAACAGTTGTTTCTTCAACAACATCTTCAGAAGGAACATTCTTCTTAAGAAGTTCTAATGCATGAGAAATAAGATATTCTCTTATTATATTATTTTGTTCTTTTGTTCCATAATAGTTTCATTCAATTCACGCTAGGACAGCAATTTCAGAACTATCTGTATACCAGTTGATTCACAATTCTTCAGCAATCTTTGCTACACTTCATTGTTTAGAAAGCTTTGCAATAAATGCCTCATCTTCTTCTGAAAGAACTAGACTCTCTTCTGAAATAGATTCTTCTGAAGATCATGCTGATACTTCTTCTCATTCAGAATCAGAGACTTCTTCTAAAGCATCAGATTCTTCAGTATCCTCAGAATCCTCATCTCAATCTAAAGTATCCTCATCTTGAGACTCTTCATCAGACGAATCTTCTTCAGTTACTTCCTCCGAAGCATCATCTTCTTCTGAAACTTCATCAGAGACTTCATCTGTATCATCTGTTGCTTCAACAACTTCTTCAGATGCTGATTCTTCTACATAAGTTTCAGAGACAAAATCATCGTCTCAAACGGCATAAGTTACTGGTGTTAATATTTGTACAGATAATAACACAGCTAAACTAATGACTCCTAACGTTTTTTTCATAATTTTTACAAAAGAATTAAAAATTTTCTTCAGAAAAAATTATAAACAGAAAAAAAACAATAGCTAAAAATGGAACCATTTCAGAAAAGAAACTACTTGCTATTTTTTAATTTTAAATATCGAATACTTTACATTATTAAAATATATGATATCAATAAAACGCAATATAAAAAGAGGCTAAAATGCCTCTTTTAACAAAAATTCAACAATCCAAAAATTACTTATTTACAGCATCAAATCTGGAATTACTCATACTTGAATATGATGATCACATATCACCGAGATAATTAATTTTACCTAGTAACCAATAAAAATCCATATTTCAAGTATAAACTCAATAACAAACATATATTAAACCTAAAATAAGAACTCGTTTAAAAAAAGTCTTCATCTTCATAGTGAATAATAAAAGTAAAAAATATATACAAATATAAATTAAAAAATCAAAAAAAAATAAAAAAGAGACCAACAGGTCTCTTTCTTATATATTTAAAGATAATTAGTTACCTTCTTTAATAGCAGCTTGAGCAGCAGCTAATCTAGCAACTGGAACTCTATAAGGAGAACAAGATACATAGTCTAATCCAACCTTATGACAGAATTCGATAGTTGTAGGATCTCCACCATGTTCACCACAAATTCCTAAGTGAATATCAGGTCTTGTAGCTCTTCATAATTCAGCAGCCATCTTAACTAATTTTCCAACTCCAACTTGATCAAGTTTTTGGAATGGATCGTTCTCATAGATTTTTTTATCATAGTATGCA
>JAEEGG010023998.1_pt1 | contig 11866 bp, 6 predicted proteins | sample 9134161 | NCBI WGS metagenome assembly JAEEGG01 (sample SAMN16246543, study PRJNA631951) | gut metagenome | biome: gut microbiome; feature: rumen; material: CR-attached | host: Bos | place: Iran: Karaj | collected 2018-10 | reverse complement strand
AACTGTGCCTGTGGATGCTGTTCACACATACGTTGCAACAATAATTCGTCATCATGGCAACCAGCCACCTCGATTGGAAAATCATACTGCTCCATCAGGTTCATCTCACTCTTGAACCCCTCGTACACGTGCAGATAATAATGTACGAACAGACCCTCACACTCATAGGAATGCAACGTATAGGCAGGTACGATATAAAGATAACCGGGGCGCAATCTTACAACCTGCTTAGGCAGATGTATTTGTGCCTCACCTTCCTTCACATAGTAGATACGCGTGAAGGGCGAACTGACATGCTTCCAGTTCCAGTCGCCGTTGTGGTGAGCCAGTCCCACATTCAGCATCTGGAAATTAAATGACTCTATAGGTAAATGCATCATTTCTTAGTCTTCATAAAGTTGAAAAACACGCTCTGCCGGTTGCCATTTCTCATCGCTACAAGCATCCGCGCTACATCCTTGGAAACGGGCCACAAAGGCCTCCCACTCTGCCTGCCTGGGCAAAGTAGCCAGACGACTCATCGCCTCCTGCCAATTGAAGTCGGCAGGAGCATCCACTATCATAACCAACTGATTATGACGCATATAAATCTCCATCTCAAGGATACCAACGGCACGGATACCCTCACGTATCTCCTGCCAGTGATGTCCCTCTGAGTGCCAATAACGATACTGCGCCATCAGTTCCGGATCATCCGAGATCTCCAGAAACTGCACATAGCGTTTTATCTTACCATTTGATAATTTTTGAATATAACCTTCCACTTATTATGATTCATTATCGTTTCTAACGATGCAAAGGTAACATATTTTCCCGTTGGTTGTATACCATAAAGCGAACTTTTTATAGGACTATATTATCTTTTTAACATTTTGTCCTATCTTGATGCAATATAATGACACCTTATCATCGACATATTTTCTACCTTTGCAGCCAGAATATTAACTAACTAAAATACTACAATGAAGAAACTACTTACGATGTTACTGACAGCATTTGCCATGTCTGCAAATGCGCAACAGGCCGACGTGACCGTGAAGACAGGCACGTTTGGTAATGATTGGGAGTCGCTCAGCGCCTGGGAGTGCCCTGAGTGGTTCAAGGATGCCAAGTTTGGTATCTGGGCCCACTGGGGTCCGCAGTGTCAGGCCGAAGACGGCGACTGGTATGCCCGTTTTATGTATTACGAGGGTAGCGGACAGTACAACTATCACGTGAGCCATTTCGGCAACCCCTCTGCCTTTGGCCTGAAGGACCTCTGCAACGCGTGGAAGGCTGACCAGTGGAATCCTGAGGAGCTGGTAAGCCTCTACAAGAGTGTTGGTGCCCGCTATTTCATGGCTTTGGGCAACCATCACGACAACTTCGACCTGTGGAACTCACCCTATCAGGAGTGGAACTCCGTGAATTTAGGTCCGAAAAAAGACCTCGTGAAGGGCTGGAGCGAAGCCTGTAAGAAGGCTGGACTGCCCCTGGGTGTGTCTATTCATGCCTCTCATGCCTGGACCTGGCTGGAACCCTCACAGAAGTTTGATGGTAACCTGACCAAGGCCGACGGTACAGGCAAATGGTGGGAAGGACTGGACCCACAGGAGCTTTACGCTCAGAATCATGCTCACTCTACAGGCTGGGAGAGCAGCGGCACTATCCACTCACAGTGGGACTGGGGCAATGGCGCCAACCTTCCCTCTGCTGAATACAAGCAGAAATTCCAGAATCGTGTGCTGGAACTCATCGACGACTATGACCCCGACATGATTTATTTCGACGACACCGCTATGCCTTTCTATGGCTGTGACGACCAGATTGGAAAGAATATCCTGCAGCACTACTACAATCATAGTGCCGCCAATCACGATGGCAAGCAGCAGGTGGTGGTCACCGGCAAGCAGCTTACCGCCCAGCAGAAAGGCTACATGATGTGGGACGTAGAGCGCGGAATCCCCGATCGTCCACAGGAAGCCTACTGGCAGACCTGCACCTGCATCGGTCAGTGGCACTATGACCAGAATGTGTATAATGGTAATGGCTACAAGAGTGGTGCTACCGTGATTCGTATGCTTATCGACGTAGTGTCCAAGAATGGCAACCTGCTGCTCTCTATCCCTGTGAAGGGCAATGGCACCATCGATGACAAAGAGCGCAAGGTGCTGGCCGACATCAAAGCCTGGATGGACATCAACAGTGAGAGTATCTATGGCACACGCATGTGGAAAACCTTTGGCGAGGGTCCTCTAGCCGAGGCTGCCAACCCCATGAATGCTCAGGGCTTTAACGAAGGACAGGCCTATTCTGCCCAGGACGTGCGTTATGTGCAGCGCAACGATACCGTTTATGCCACCATCATGGCATGGCCCGAAGCCGGACAGTTTGATTTCAAGGCCTTCTCTATCATCGAGTCATCGTATAGCGGTGACGTGGAGAAAGTGGAACTCCTAGGCTACGACAAGCCCATCACGTTCGAACAAAGCATCCAGGGACTGAGCATCATCGTACCCGATAGCAAGCCCAATGCCATTGCTCCCGTGTTCCGTATCATCTTCAAGAAAGAAGTACGTACAGCTTCTGAGTTGTTGCAGTCAATGATTAGTGAGTTGGAGGAGGACCTTCCTCTGCTCGCTAACCAGACTCACCCCTATAATACAGGTAAGATCAACAGCGCCAAGCTCGACCTGCTGCGTGCGGCCATCGAGAAGGCGAAGGCCGTGCCCTCCGGTTCTCCTGAGGCTGACTACGAGTCAGCCCGCCAGACGCTGGCCGATGCCTATCGCAGTCTGGAGAACGATGGTTTGAACAAGGGTGGTGCCTTTAATGGCGTCATCGAGGAGAATGTCACCACACAGTATCTCATTGAGGGTTCAGACTTCACCCGTTCCGCTGGTGGCAACAGTCGTTTTGGCGCACCCAAGAACTGGACCGTGGAGAACTTCGACATTCCGAATGGTAGCGACGGCACCAAACACGGACTGGATAAGTATTCTGGTAAGGATGCCCTGATGCTCGGCGTATGGAATGATGCCGGCAACAACACTACTGGCAGTCTGAAGGATGCCCGCATCTACCGTAAGGTGACGATGCCCGCTGGCAAATACTATTTCGGTGCTGCCTACAACACCACTTATAACATGAGTCAGCAGGCCTACATGTTTGTCAGCACCCAACTCTCTGAGACCGAAGACATCCCTGCTGAAGCCCTGGCCTACTATCCCATTAGCAGTTGCACAGGTGACATGAAGATCCAGGGTCTCAACTTCCAACTCGACAAAGAGACAGAGGTATATATCGGATTCCAGGCCAACCTGCTTAATGGTTCCGGCACGCAGGAGTTCCGCGCTGAGCGCGTGGTACTCTACACCCCAAAGGAAGTTGGCGAGCGCCATGCAGAAGCTAAGGGCTGGCAGAAGATTGAGCTGCTGCCCGAGGATGTGAGTCAGTTTTTCTTTGCCATCTACGACCACAATACAGACAATGGACTGGTTTTGGCCACAGGCAATAAGCAGGGGTCTGCCTATCAGACCATGTGGTACGAGGATGATGTCTATCCTGAAGGTAACAAGAACGCCCTGTGGACCCTTGATGCCTTTGATGCCAACAACTACTCTGGTGCTAAGGGCGATAACCTGAAATGGCTCATCATCACCAATGCCGGCAATCCCGATGTTTGTCTGCAGTCTAACGATGCCCCCAACAACTGGAACTATCGCACAGAAAACAACGGCGAGGGTTGGACAGACCGTGCCTACGTCACCGCTGTGGCCGAGGCATCTCCGTCGGGCATCTGGACCCTCACCAACAACAAGGGCGGCATCCTGGGTCGCTACGACGGCACCAGGGAAATCAGCGGCGACGCTACCTCTGAGAATATCGGTCATTTCGATTTCTATGCCATAGAGCGTGGAAAATACATTGCCGCCGTTGAGAATATCGACAAGGCAACGGAAGAGAATCCCATTGACGTCTCTTACCTCATCACCAATGCCGACGGCACACGCTATAACAACTTCCACGACAAGCACCCCGTGGGCTGGACGCTCTCACAGGACGATGCCTTCGAGTGCGAGTATGCCAACTACCTGCCTGCTAAGGTTGGCAGCAGTTATTTCAACAAATGGCAAGGCTCAGGCAACCTCACCGATCGCTCTATCGTACAGCATCTCTCTGGCCTGCCCGCAGGCAAATACCGCGTTGGCGTGCGCACCAGCGAATCGACCATTCATCCGGGGGCTTCACTCATCGCCAATAGCGACAAGGCCGATATGACCAAGCTCACCGACAATACTGCCAGTGTCACAACCGAGGTTACCGACGGCATGCTCACCTTTGGTGTAGAATTAAAAGACTACCAGAGCAACGACTGTAAATTCGACCACTTCACCCTGGAGTATCTTGGTCACGACCCCATCGTTGACAACATCTATAACCCCAATTCTCAAACCACAAGCATCAAATCTCCAATCTACGATCTTCTGGGTCGTCGCAGCACACGTCTGACAAGAGGCTTGAATATCGTAGGAGGTAGGAAAATCGTAAAGAAGTAGTAAAATTTCTCATATAACAAGTTATTACTAGCGACGGATGTTGATGATTTTTATCATTGGCATCCGTTTTCTTTTTCCCTTTATCCATACTTTTTTCAGTTAAAATAGGTGATTATACAAAAAATAGTTGTACATTTGTAGCGGAAAACATTAAGAGTACTAACTATAAAAAAGGACAGCCCTATGAAAAAGTTCAATTCGTGGCTACTCGTGACGGCAGTAGCAATATGCTGTAGCATCCTTCTTCATTCTTGTTCTGAAGATGACAATATAGCAACACAGGGACAGGATATTCCTGTGGCCTATGCCGACAATATTGACGGGACCGTTAGTCCTGGTGACAACTTCTATATGTACAGCATCGGCTCATGGTGGAACCGCACAGAACTGCCCGAAGAGAGCGATCATTATTTCTATCTGGAAGAGGTGGGAAAGCTATTTCAGGAGAAAATAGATGCCATCGAGAGTGTCGATGAGCATACCATTACCATGAATCGTCATTCTAGGAGTCTGTTCACCAATGCCGAGGCCGACCAGAAACGACTGGGAGACGCATTGAGACAGGTGAATGCAGCACAGAGCCGTGAAGACCTGTGGACGCTGATGGGTCAACTGGCTGCAGAGGGTTTCCAGATGCCTTTCGGCCTGTTGTCACTCTCGCAGAATGGCGTGATGGGCGTGGTGTTCACCCCCTCGTTGGAAAAAGATATCGCCTCAGCCTTTGAGGGCAATGACGATGACGAAAAGGATGACGATGATTTCAACTTTGAAGATGATGGTGGTTATAACTGCAGGGCCATCGAGCCTATCCTGACCACCACTTCCACGCGAAGCATTGCTCAGGAAAAATGGCCGATGCTGGTCAAGGTGTGCGAGGGCATGGGTTTTGCCCCCCAACAGGCCTACGTTGCACTTGATGATTTCTATGAGCTTGCCACGGAAGACCTCGAAATCAAGCCAACGGAACAGCTTGAGGAGCTACAAGCCATGGATCGCGAAGCGCTGGCAGAGACGATAGAAGACTATATCCTTGATAACATGCCCCTCTGTAGCCCTGAGGCCTTGTCGCAATTCGAGGAAGAGGCAGGAGCACCATTTGATCCTGAGAAGGTGGCAGCAACGATTGGTCAGAACTACATGAAGTATTATCTTAGCTATATCTTTGCCAAAAACTATTGCACGCCTGAAATGAAGAAACGCGGTGAGGCCGACGTTGCAGAACTGGAAGAGGCTTTCCGTGAGCGTATCACGGCTAATACCTGGCTCAGCGAAGCTTCTAAGTCCAACGTGATCGACAAGCTCAATGCCATGGCAGTCAATGTGTCGGAACCCGACTGGCTGGAGGAGGGACTGATAGACCTCAGTCAGACTAAGTCTTTCTTCGAGGACGTGATGGAGGTGCGTAAGACCTACTTCAACTTCATCAAGAAACTCTACGGCATGAACGTACAGCAGGGTTCCTTCCACGCATTTGTAGGCTGCTTCACGACCATCATGGAATTCAACTCGACCTATGCGCCCAATTTCAATTCCATGAATATCCTCCCGCCATTCCTCATGGACCCCATCTACGGCGAGAACTCATCTACTGCCACGAGATACGCGGCCATGACGGTGTTTGGTCATGAGATAACACACGGCTTTGATACCGGTGGTGCTGAGTGGGACAAACTTGGCGACAGAAACAGCATCTGGGCTTCTGATGCCGATGCCAACGAGTTCAATCGCAGGGCACAACTCATGGTCGACTATTACAATACCTTCGAAATTGCACCTGGCGTCTATGCCGACGGCGAGAATACACTAAGAGAGAATATTGCCGATCTGGGCGGCGTAGAGCTGGCTTTCCAGGCGCTTACCAAGCACCTTAAGAAACAGGGACTCACAGGCGAAGCACTCAAAAAAGAGCAGCGCAACTTCTTTGTAGCCTACGCCAACTACTGGCGCAACAAATACAACGATGAATATGCTGAATCACAGAAATATAGTGATGAACACTCACTGAGCCGTGAACGTGTAAACGGCGTCGTGACCAACATAGATGCATGGTATGAACTCTTCGACGTGAAGCCTGGAGACAAACTATATCGTGCACCAGAAGACAGAATACATATTTGGTAAACAAACAAAATGAAGATAGGTAACATAGAATTTGGTCCCCAACCGGTGTTTCTGGCACCGATGGAGGACGTCACAGACATTGGGTTCCGACTGCTGTGTAAGCGGTTCGGAGCCTCAATGGTATATACAGAATTTGTATCGGCCGAGGCGTTGATACGTGATGTAAAATCCACCCAGCAAAAACTGACCATCAGCGACGAAGAGCGCCCCGTGGGCATTCAGATCTACGGACGTGACGTGGATGCAATGGTAGAAGCGGCAAAGATAGTGGAACAGGCTGGTCCTGACCTCATCGACCTGAACTTTGGTTGCCCTGTTAAGAAGGTGGCTGGCAAGGGGGCCGGCGCTGGCATGCTACAGAACATCCCCAAGTTGCTGGAAATTACGCAAAAGGTGGTTGATGCCGTGAAACTGCCCGTTACCGTGAAGACCCGACTGGGTTGGAACCAGGACCAACTGATCATTACCGAATTGGCCGAACAACTGCAGGACTGCGGTATTCAGGCACTCACTATCCATGGTCGCACACGTGCCCAGATGTATACTGGCGAGGCCGACTGGACCCTGATTGGTGAGGTGAAGCGCAATCCCCGCATCCATATCCCCATCATCGGCAATGGCGACATCACCTCACCCGAAGAGGCCAAGCAGGCTTTCGAGCGCTACGGCGTCGATGCCATCATGGTGGGTCGTGCCACCTTTGGCCGCCCCTGGATTTTCAAGGAGATACGCAACTATCTGGACCATAACATGGTGGACGAGAGCTTTGGCTTCAACGAGAAACTGGACGTGCTGGAAGAGCAGTTGCGCATCAACGTGGAACGTATCGATGAGACCCGTGGCATCCTGCACACCCGTCGCCATCTTGCAGCCACCCCCATCTTCAAGGCCATCCCCAACTTCCGTCAGACACGCATCGCCATGCTGCGCGCTGCCAAGATGGACGAACTAACGAGCATCCTTGAGGACACCCGCAAGCTATTAGGATAAAAAGGGTTATTTATACCGGTAATGCTTCCTGGTTTTCAGATAGCTGAGATCTGACTGATGGGCATAGGCCTCTTCCTCAAAACGGATATGGAAGTAGGCCTTGTTGGCATCGCGATATTTAAGGTAAAGTACCAGCCACTCTATGCCATACCAGATAAAAAAGGGAACGTAGAGCAACTCCTTTTGTTGGGCGGCATGGATGGACTCATGGTTGGTCTCTACGGCATTTAAAGGTCTGATGGACAAGATAAAGCCAAACAAGCAGATTGCATAATAGTCCTTTTTCAGAGGTAACCTCTTGAAAACGAATACCCGTTTGGTTTTTATCTTGTCCATCAGATTATATCATCCGTGCAGGCAACTTTATCGCTTCAGCACCTTACGGCCATTGCGGATAACAAAGCCCTTGTAGCCCTCAGACACCTTCTGCCCCTTCAAGTTGTATATAGGTGCCGACTGACGGCCATCGGCCTCAATATCATCAATGCCCGTACTCTGTTTCACGGTGAAGATTAGCTTATCTATGTTACACTGCTTACCCTTGATGGTGATGCGTAACACATGTTCACCTGCAGACAGGGTGGTAGAAATATCCTGTGTCACTGATTTATACGTGCCCCAATCGTTGTTGGCCGTCTGCGGCACATTGATGGTGGCAAGTAGCGTCTTTGAGCTGCCCAAGACACGCTGAATAATGAATTTTGAGCCTGTCACGCCAGAAGAGACAACAGCCTCGCAGGTATATTTACCAGTCTCTTTCACATTGACGGTATATTCCATCCACTCATCAGCCTCTGTATAGCCAATAGCCTTACCGTTGTTACCCTTTACCACATCCACACCATCATTGGTACGGAAGTTGGCATCACCCTCATTGGCCGTGCTGGTATCGTGATAAGAATAGCCCTCGCCACCAACATCATAGTTCTCGGCCTGCAACGTGCCAGGGATAGAGATAACGCCAGCATAAGGCTCACGCTTTGGATCAACGGTGAGCGCCACAGCCGATGAGGTCTTTGACCTGCCCTCAGCATCGACAGCAATGGCCGTGAGCTGCTGTTTGCCATAGACAATAGGCTCATACTCCAACGTGTAGGGAGCCTCGGTCAGCGTGCCGATAAGAAGGCCGTTGGCATAAACATTCACCTGGGCAATGGTGCTGGTCTTTGAAGAGGCATTCACAGTAATGGTAGTCTTATTGCCAACAGTCACGGTAGTTGGTGTGCGACTCACAGTACAGGTCATTGTATTGTCCTCCGCATAGGGAGTGATGCGGATATTGCGGATGTAGAAGCCGGCCTTGTCGGTATTCAGACAGAGCGTGTGGCGACCTGCGGTGAGTTCCTTTCTGAACACACCGTGCAACTCCTGGAAATTGTCGACAGCACCTGTTGCAGGCACCTCAACAATACTGGTGTAGAAGGTGAGGTCGTCAAGTCCATACTCAGAGATATGGAAGGCACCACCCGTCTTGGCAGCAGCTACCTCGGCATCAAACTGGTAGAGGCCTGTCTCCTTCACGTCAACGGTATATTCCATCCAACCATTAGCCTTTGTAGCTGAGTTAGAGGCACGTGTGCTATAATTGAACGGCGCATTACTATAGGTCACGCCAGAAGCACCCTTGTCGAACTCAGCAGCATTGATGACACCAGGCAGGGAAACTGGTTCGCCATGATAAGGCTCACGCTTGATGGTAGAAGACTGTACGGTGATACGTGAGGTGCGCTCATAGGTCTTTTCATCATTTGTATAGACCACAGCCTTCAGTGTGCGCGTACCTGCTGTCTTGCCAGTATATTCAGCGATATAAGGTTCCTCGGTCATCTTAGCGATGAGCGTAGTACCATCGTAGAGCTTCACAGAGTCGATGGCGATATCAGCCTTCTCGGACTTAGCATCATCGGTGATAAAGGTGCGAACCTTGATAGACTGCGTATCACCCTTGGCCATCTTGAAGTCCTTAGCCTTGATATATACACCAACACGCTTTTTCATGCCAGGGAACGGACTCTTGGCATTCTTAGCGGCATCGGTAGCCATATACTCCTTCAGCCAAGTCATAGCTGCACGTTCCTGTCCATTCTTATAGATACCAGAAGTTCCTTCATTCCAAGTGGCACCATAGACATAGCCCCAAAGGGTGATGCCGGCACAATAGTCTCTCTCCCAGAGATAAGGAATCTGATTCTTGTAGTCGTTCAATTGCTTCTGATCGTCCTCTTCCTGAATATCATACTCCGTGATATACATAGGCATCAACAGGGCATTCTGAATCTTCTTGTCTACAGCTGGCAAATTTCCGAATCCTTTCAGGTCATGACTCTGACAGCCATAGGCATCGATTGGCGCACCACCATCGCGGATGGCCTGTACCAGCGTGATAAACTGGTCAGTGTTCCACTGGAAAGTATTGAAGTCGTTGTAAATCAGGATAGAGTTGGGGAAACGCTCGTAAGCCATCTCGAAAGCCTTGATCAGCCAGTCGTAGCCCGTCTTACCGCCACCACCCAACGACTCTTTCATCAGGGGGTTACCATCCTGGTGACCATCGATGGCCTCATTGACCACATCGATCATAGGCAGGTGGTTGTACTTCTTCTTCACCTGATTATACCAGTTCTCGATAGCGATAAAGCGGTCAGTAACAGAGAGGTTGGTATTGAACCATTTGTCAGGATACTGTGAGCCCCATACCAGCGCATGGAACTTGTAGGTGAAGTTGTGGTTCTTGGCATAGTTGAAAGGAGTGTCACATCCCCAATTGTACTTATTGCGGGTGCCTTCTACAGAGCCCCACTTCGACTCGTTCTCAGGCGTCACCTGATTCCAAAGTTTATAATAGGCGGGAACGCCACCACCTGCATCCATCTGATAGCGGGTCGTGATATTTCCTAGAAACTTATCCTTGTTGGTTGATATCTGTGCTTCCGATACAAGGGGCGAAAGACAGAGTGCCGACAAGGTCAGACATGAAAAGGTTTTGGTAAATTTGAACATTGCAAAATAGTTTTTTATAGTTTTAATATCATATTTGCGTGCAAAGGTAGAACTTTTTTCCAGAAATTATTTTCGTTTATGTTTCAAATACCTTGTAAAATTCTAGTTTTTTGCTGATTTGTTTCTTTATATGAGAATAATTGCTTACATTTGCATCAAAATCTGACACTATGCTGATGAGAAAGATTCTTTTTGCTTTTTCGCTTATCTGGATGATGGCGGGAATGGCAAGTGCACAGGCACCTGCCAACACAGGATATTACTATCAGAAGGCTGACGGCAAGAAGGGTGCGGCACTGAAGACGGCACTCCACGAGATAATCCGTACGCCCAGTGTAGTGGACTATGACTCGCTGTGGCATGCCTATCAGTTCTCGGATGCCCGACCTATGGGCGACAGCCTCATCATCTGGGATATGTATTCAGATATCTCGCACTACAGGATAGACTTCCCCTTGCACAAAAACTCCATAGAAGGTGTCAGTGGCTTCCAGCGTGAGCACTCCATGCCTAAGAGTTGGTTTAACCCCAAGGAGAGGACCAGTAGCGGACTGACCTATAAGGACGTGAAACCGATGTATTCAGATATCGTCCACGTGATCCCCACTGACGGCACGGTGAATAATAAGCGCTCGAATAACGCCTATGGTGAGATTACAGACTCGGCAAAGGTGGACTGGCAGTCGGCTAATGGCTTTAGTAAGCAAAGCAAGAAAGGTGGATGCGGCACTCCAGGATGGAAAGAATACATGGGTGCCGATGCGAAGAAGGCACGCGTGTTTGAACCCAATGATGAGTACAAAGGCGACCTGGCACGTATCTATTTCTACATGGCTACCTGTTACGAGGATACCGTGGGCACATGGACCAGCCCAATGTTCGACTCGTTAGCTACGGATGGCTACCAGCCCTTTGCACAGTGGGCTTTCGACATGCTGATGCGCTGGGCGAAGCAAGACCCCGTGAGTAAGAAGGAGATAGACCGCAACGAGGCCTGTTATCAGCTGCAGGGCAACCGCAACCCGTTTGTGGATTACCCTGGACTGGAGGACTATATCTGGGGCGAAAAGAAGGAAGAGACTTTTTATTATGGTGGAGAACCTCTGAAGGACGATCTCACGGCCTCTAACACGATCATCAGTCTGAACGAGAAGACCTTCGGCGTGGACTGGACGGCAACGAAGAACATGCGCAACTATTATTCACGCCTGCCGCTG
>JAEEGG010023993.1_pt1 | contig 11867 bp, 11 predicted proteins | sample 9134161 | NCBI WGS metagenome assembly JAEEGG01 (sample SAMN16246543, study PRJNA631951) | gut metagenome | biome: gut microbiome; feature: rumen; material: CR-attached | host: Bos | place: Iran: Karaj | collected 2018-10 | reverse complement strand
ATCATCAGCCAGTCCGAGGGCAGCAAGCCTCGCAAGACCCTTATTACCCGCGAGCAATACGCGGAAATGATGCAGGATAATTGAAGAACACAAAAAACGCACCCAGCCGGATGCGTTTTTTGTATGCTTTAAAGGGATTTTGTAGAGTACAGAGTACAGATAGAATAGTCTGTTCTTTTGAAAATCTGAACTCTCAACTCCCAACTCTCAACTCTGGTTCATGCTTCGTTTTCTCTCCGGATGCCCGTGCGGTCCCGCTTCCAGCGGCCCGTAAACACGAACCAGCAGGTCAGGATCACACTGGCCAAGGTGGCGGCGGGCGCGGCGAGACCTACGCCCATGAGGCCCCAGCCCAGGGCAGAGCCGAACAGAACCGCCACCGGGATGCGCAAAAGCAGGGAGGACAGGGCGGAAGAAAGCAGGGTGAATTTGGTATGCCCCGCGCCCATGATCAGGCCGTTCATGCAGAACTGAATGGGCACCAGCATGTAATCAAAGCTGAACGTGCGCATATATTCCACGCCCGCCCGGATCAACTCCTGATCCGGGTTGAAAATGCCGATGATCGCTTCGGGGAACAGCTGCACCGCCGCAAACACAGCGGCGGAAATAGTCATTGCGATGATGGTGCCCACGGTCAGGCTCTTTTTGGCCCGGTCGTGCAGCCCCGCGCCGATGTTCTGGGCGGCAAATGCGCTGACGGAGGAGCTCATGGCCACGGCGGGCAGAATGGCGAAGGAATTGAACTTGCCCACCACGCCCACGGCGGCGGAAGCCGTGGCCCCGCCGATGCCGTTGACCAGGGCAGTCATCACCAGGAAGGAAATGTTCACGATGATGCTCTGCACAGAAGACGGGATGCCCAGCTTCACCATCAGCTTCATTTTTTCTTTCTGGATGCGGAAGGAACGCAGCTTAAAATCGAAAATGAATTTGCTCTTGCTCAGGTACAGGGCGGCCAGGATCAGGCTGACCGCCTGGGCGATCACGGTGGCCCAGGCAGCGCCCGCGGCGCCCATGCCCATGCCCTTCACCAGCCACAGGTCCAGCACCACGTTTACCAGGCACGCAACGCCCACGAAAATCAGCGGGCGGATGGAATCGCCCAGGCCGCGCTGGATGGACGAAATGGCGTTATAGCCGAAAATAAACAAGGTGCCGCTCAGGCAAATCATCAGGTATTCCTTGGCGTGGGCGAAGGATTCCGGCGGCGTTTCCAGCAGATGCAGGATGGCGTCGGAAAAAAGCATCATCACCGCCATAAGCGCCAGACCTACGATGGTCATTAAGGTGAACATGGTGCCCACGGTTTCGGAAGCGTCCTTCTGCTTCCGCGCGCCGATGTACTGGCCCACCATTACCGTGCCGGACACTGTCAGGCCGCTGACCATCATGGCCACCAGATGGGTGATCTGGCTGCCGATGTTCACGCCGGACAGGATCTGCACGCTGATCATGGGGTCAGGGTCGGAATAATTGCCCACCACCAGCATATCCACCGCACCGTACAGCGCCTGAAGGATGTTGGACAGCAAAAACGGCATAGAAAAAGCGATCATCCCCTTGGCGATGGGGCCTTGGGTGAAATCCCGCTGCGTCTTGCTCATGAAAAAACCTCGCTTCTGATATTGGTATACTTTACCATCATAAGCCACGATTCGTCAAAAAACAAGCCAGTTTTCCGGCGAAATTGCGACCAATTCATAAGGTCGCTTCTTTTGCCAGCATGGCCGCGCCCTGAGCGGGAGAATAACGGGGAGAAATCATGCTTACGTCGGGCAGCACCGCATGGATGCGTTCTTCCGTCAGAGCGCGGATGTGGGCGTACCGGTTCAGGATGCTGCCCGTCATGGCGATTTCGCCGTCCTCCATGCCGGTTTTCCGCCAGCCGGTAATCACCAGCTCGGAAAGATCCTCCGCCGCTTTCTTCGCGATAGCCAGCGCCGCTTCGTCCCCCGCTTCCAGGGCGGGCAGCAGCAGCGGGGCCAGGGAAGCAATTTCCTTTTTCCCTGTGCCGGGGGCGTACAGCCAGGTGATCACGCCGCGGATATCCTGAACGGACAGGGCCTCAATAACAGCCTGGCGTAAGCAGGTATCCTTTCCCCTGCCGTCCACCGCCCGTGCCGCTGCCATAAGGATATCCCGGCCAATGGCGTAGCCGCTGCCGCCGTCGTCGATCAGATAGCCCCAGCCGCCCACGCGGAAGCTGTTTCCCGCAGGATCGCGGCCATAGCAAATGGCTCCGGTCCCGGCAATCAGCACCGCGCCGTGGCCCCGGATGGCCCCGGCCAGGGCAATTTCCTGATCGCCCTTAAGCCGCAGAGGGCCCGTATACCCGGCTTCCCGCACGGTCTGTTCCACCATCTGGGCGGCTTCCCGATTGCTGACCCCCGCCATGCCGATCACCAACATGGCGCAGCCTTCCAGCCCTTCCTGCCGGGCGCGCATATACTTGACCGCGTCCCGCACTGTCTTTTCCACCGTTTCCCGGGACGCACCGTTTACGTTCAGGGGCCCGAAAGCCTGCGACGCCATATTTCCATCCTGCTTCAGGATGCAGACCTCCGTTTTGGTGCCGCCGCCGTCCCAGCCGCAATAATACATACGCATCTTCCCTCGCATCTTCCATTTAATTGAAACAGCAGACCGCCCGAAAGGACGGCCTGCCACTGGATTGGTGATTTGTCAGTCCTTGATTACTTTTTCCGTTTCCCCATCGAAGAGATACACGTTTTCGTAGGGGATGGAGAAGGTAATATCCTTGTCCGTTTCCGGGGTATCGTGGCTGTCCACCTTTAAGATAGCCTGATCCTTTCCTGCTGTGACGTACACGTTGGTGTTGTCGCCTAGCATTTCGGTCAGCTCCACATTGCAGGTGACTTCATAGGCGTTTTCATGGCTGCCCAGCTTGATGTGCTCGGGCCGGAAGCCAAACACGATCTCCTTGCCTTCCCATTGCCCGATGTTCGGGAGCTTTTTGCTCAAATCCAGCTTCATATCGCCAAAGGAAATCGCGCCGCCGTGCACCTTGCCCCGCAGGAAGTTCATGGGCGGTTCGCCGATAAAGCCCGCCACGAACACGTTTTCCGGCTCAAAGTACAGTTGATACGGTGTGCCGATCTGCTGCACGTAGCCATCCTTCATTACCACGATACGGTCCGCCAGCGTCATGGCTTCGGTCTGATCGTGGGTCACGTAAATGGTGGTTGCCCCGGTTTCCTGATGGATCTGGGCAATTTCATAGCGCATGGTCACGCGCTGCTTGGCGTCCAGGTTGGAAAGGGGCTCGTCCATCAGGAACACGCCCACTTTTCGGATGATGGCCCGGCCAATGGCCACGCGCTGGCGCTGGCCGCCGGACAGGGCCCGGGGCAGCCGATCCAGGTAGTCTGTCAGGCCCAGGATGCGGGCGACGTTGTTGACCCGCTGCTCGATAATATCTTCGTCCACGCCCTGCAAGGTCAGGCCGAAGGCAATATTATCGTACACCGTCATCTGCGGATACAGGGCATAGCTCTGGAACACCATGGCGATTTCCCGCTCCCGGGGCCCCATTTCGTTGGCCCGCTTGCCGTTGATCAAAAATTCGCCGTTGGAAATCTCCTCCAGGCCTGCGATCATGCGCAGGGTGGTGGATTTCCCGCAGCCGGAGGGGCCGACGAAAACAACAAATTCCCCTTTCTCAATTTCCAGATTGAAATTGTGCACGGCATGGAAGCCGTTGGGGTAAATTTTGTTGATGTTTTTCAGCGTCAGGTATGCCATGGTAATACCTCCTCAAGAACGTTTGCGCATGGACAAAACGGATCAATCTTGGTATAATACAGAAAAAATCACCTGTGATCGGGGGGCTCTTCCATGAATGACATCGTTTACGCGGCCTTGCTGACCGCTTCCCACGGGAGCCAGCCGCTGATCCACGATCAGTGGGAATTCGCCTTTTGCCTGTCGGGCGGCGGAGAATATGCGCTGGGCGGCCAAATACTGGCTTTGGGGAAGGGCGATATGGTGGCTGTGCCGCCCCTGACGCCCCATTCCAGCCTGACCGATAAGGGCGCCAGAATCATCCAGGTCTTCATGAACCAGCCCACGCTCCGGATCAAAGAGCCCTGCGTGGTTCACGGCGACGGCAGCCCCCATCTGCAGGCCGCGTTTGAAGGAGCGCTGTACCATTACCATTCCGGGCATCCTGCCAACACGCATCTGCTGAACGCTTACGGCGCGCTGATCGTGTGCTATCTGGCGGCTTACCACAGCGGACAAAGCATTTCCCCCGTGGTGCTGGAAATGGAAGAGGACATCCGCGCCCATTTTGCCGATCCCGCCTACGAGCTGGACGCTTATCTGCATTCCCTGCCCTTCAACTACGATTACCTGCGCAAGCTGTTTCAGCGGGAAATGGGCGTGACCCCCCTTCAATACCTGAACAACCTGCGGCTGTACACGGCGGCGGAAGCGCTGCTGAACACGGAAGGAGCTTCCGGCAGCGTGACGGAAATCGCCCGCATGTGCGGTTTCCGGGAGCCATTGTACTTTTCCCGGATGTTCAAAAAGAAGTACGGGCTTTCCCCCACGCACTACGCCGCGGCCGGAAAGGGCCCTATCCCTGATTCGGGAGAAGCATGATCTCCGTGTAGCACATCAGGAAGGGTGCCACGCCCTTGGCGTCGTTTTTCACCACGGGTTCGGAAATGTAATAGGCGTAGGTGCCGTCCCGGCGGCGGTTATTCTCCGGCCCCAGCCCGGCCACCAGGCAGATATTGCTTAAGCACAGCTGGCCGTCCGCAAATTCCAGACAGGTGTCCACGATGCCGTCGAAGGTTTTCTTGCCAAGGGCCGCGAATTTTTTGTCCAGCACGCCCAGCCGCGCGCCTTTCAGCATAGCGTAAGCGATCATGCTGCTTCCGCTGCTCTCCTGATAATTGCCTTCCCGGCCCGCCTGATCCACCACCTGGTAATACATGCCCGTATCCGGCGCGGCGAAGGGGGCGATATCCGCCATCAATTGGGCGAAAACAGCCGCTATTTTGTCCCGTTCGGAACCGTTGGGCAAAATCTCCGCAAGGTCGGCCAGGGCGACGGAGAACCAGCCGATGGCCCGCAGCCAGAAGCAGCGGCTCAGTCCCGTTTCCTGATCGCACCAGAAGGCGGTTTTGCTGGCGTCATACCCGTGGTAGTACAGACCCGTCTTTTCATCCCGCATGCGGGCGCGCACGATTTCCACCTGCCGAACGATGTCGGCATAATCGCCGGAGCCGAAGTATTTTTCATACAGGGCGGCGAAGGGCTGCGCCATGTAAACGCCGTCCAGCCACACCTGGTTGGGGTAAATCTGCTTGTGCCAGAAGCTGCCCTCCCAGGTGCGGGGCTGTTCCAGAAGCCGCTGTTTCAAAAAATCGGCGGCTTTTTTGTATTTTTCCTTGCCGGTCTTTTCGTACAGCTCAAACAGCACACGGCCTTCGTTGATGTCGTCCAAAGTATGGGCGTCCGGCTTGTAGCCGCGGATGGAGCCGTCCTCCAGCACAAAGGAATCGATGAAGCTGTCCACAAAACGGAAATACCGGCTTTCTCCGGTGATGCGCGCCATGGACAAAAGCGCGTTCATCATGCACCCGTCCACGTAATTCCAGTTGGCGGGAATCCCGTCCCGCAGCTTTTCCACGTTCCACACGGTGCGTTCCGGGGAGGATTGCTCGATCAGGCTGACCACATAGCGGTCAATATCTTGATAGCGTCCCATAATTTTAGATAAACCCCTCTGCCTTTATGATGGACGGGCGCTGTTTTTGGCGTCCGCCAGGATCCGTTTGAACAATCGCTTCGCGCCGATGAACAGCATATCCCATCCCATGACGAAAAGGCCGAACAGGAGCGGTTCCACCCCCAAAGCCGCCGTTCCTTCCGTGTGAGTCATGGCTGCGGCCACAATATTCACCACACGGTAGGTCTGCACCACGCAGAACATCAGCACAAAGGCGTACAGCACATTCAGGGGCAGGGAAACGAATTTTTTCGGAGGAATCATCATCCACCGGTCGTTGGCGTTTTCCGGCTTGGCGATGAAACGGAAAATGTTATTGGTGACAAGATCCGTCACAAAGCCGAAAGCGGCGGCGGTGACCGCCAGCAGATCCAGCTGATCGGCCACATACATGCCGATGCCCCAGATGAAAAAGTAGCACACGATCCCGGCCATCCACGCTTTGATGAGCACAGCCTTGACCCACCCCGCCATTTTGATGCCGGAGGCGGCGGACTGGTACTTCCGCAATTCCTGCCTGCTGACGGGCGGGGAATTTTCCTCGGTGGCGTTTACCAGATCGTCCACGGCTTTGGTGTTCAGCTTATAATACTCCGCCGCGGACTTTTCCGGTTCTTTCCTTAATTCCTGTTTCTTTTTCGCCATGCGGTTTACGCGTCCTCGCCGCTGATATCGATGGCGGCCATATCGCTGTTTCCGGCGACTTCAACATTGGTGTTGATCTTCCGGATCAGGGGGCTGTACGCAGGCAGCAGCGCCAGCAGAGCCGCCCCGATGATGACCAGGATCATATGCACCCGCAGCACACCCTGAGCCACGGCCACAAAGGCGTTCTTCCCGGTGGGGCTGATGGGGCTGTCTTCCCGGGTGAGGGCAGCGGTGATGCGTCCACCGTAATAATAATCACAGAAAATCAGAACGCCGATCATCAGGAACGTGAGCACCAGCATGGGCACGTTGGCTTTTTTGCGATGAGGAAAGGCGTTCAGGAAGGTTACCAGCGCCAGGGCGGAAAACAGCATGGTGGAAAACTCCGCCAGCCCCATATGGGGGCCGTTGATGAGCGCGGTGGTATTGGCAATCTGGCTCAGGTTCAGGGAGTAGTACACATAGGCGGCCACCAGCACCAGCAAGGCGATGATCTGCGGCTTTCGTTTCAGGGCGACCATCCGCTTGCGGAAAAATTCCCTGACCACGGAAGGTTTCTTTGCCATCGTTTATCGCGCCTCCTTTCGGATCGCATTGGTGGTTTCTTTGTCAAAGAAGTGCATTTTTCCAAAGCGGAGGGATACCTGATCGCCGCTGCGGTAGGACGCCCAGCCGCGCAGCTTGGCCGTAACGCGGCAATTATCGCCCATATAGCCCTGCACCAGGGTGTTCATGCCCAGGTTTTCGTTGACGCTTACCTTGGCCAAAATGCCCTCGCCCTGAGAAATATCCTCCGGACGGACGCCCAGGACGATGGTTTTGCGGTCATAGGAGCGGAGCATATCCTTTTGCTCTTCCGAAAGCTCCGCTTCAAAGCCCTTGCCCCGGAGTTTTCCGTTCTCGAACACCACGTCGAAGAGATTCATGGGCGGCAGGCCGATGAAGCTGGCGACGAACAAATTGTTGGGCGTATCGTACAATTCCAGCGGTGTGCCCACCTGCTGCACATGGCCCATGGACATGCACACGATGCGGTCGGCCAGAGTAAGCGCCTCGGTCTGGTCGTGGGTCACATACAGAATGGTCGCATGCAGGCGCTTATGCAGCAGCAGGATTTCCCGCCGGGTGGAGGAGCGCAGTTTGGCGTCCAGGTTGGACAGCGGTTCGTCAAACAGGAACACCTTGGGGTTGCGCACGATGGCGCGGCCCATGGCCACGCGCTGCCGCTGTCCGCCGGAGAGCTGGGCAGGCTTTTTGTTGAGCTGCGCCGTCAGGTCCAGAATTTCCGCGGCGGCCAGCACCTTTTTATGGATCACGTTGGGGTTTTCCTTGCGCAGCGTCAGGGAAAAGGCCATGTTTTCGTAAATGGTCATATGGCCGTACAGGGCGTAGTTCTGGAACACCATGGCCATATCGCGGTCCTTGGCCGGGGCCTGGGTAATATCCCGCCCGTCCAGGAGCAGCTTGCCCTTGGAAATATCTTCAAGGCCCGCCACCATGCGCAGGGTGGTGGATTTCCCACAGCCGGAGGGGCCGACCAGCACGATCAGCTCGCCGTCCTTCACGTCTAAATTGAAATCGTACACCGCCTGCACGTTGTTGTCGTAAATCTTATCCAGATGCTGCAGTTGTAGCTCAGCCATATATTTTCCTCCTTACGCCTGCAAAGAAGCCGTGTATTTTGCCAGCGTCCGGCTCTTTTTCATGTTGACGAGCGCGCTGGCAAAGAGGCATACGGCGGAAGCCGCCAGGTAAATCACAACCCGGATAAACTGCCCGTCCCCCATCACGGGCATGTTGTTCACGATGGCACCGTGGGCGTTCATGGGCAGGATGAAAATGCGGGCGATCTGCACGATCCCCAGCACGATCAGGGCCCAGGAATAACCGATCCGGTAGTTTTTGACCCCTTCGGAGCACAGAAACGCGGCCAGCAGGAAAACGAGGTTATAGATGATGGACGCGCCGATGGTGATAGTGTAATAATACGTGCACACGTCGGATTTATAGATACTGATGAAGAAAAGGATATCAAATACGATAGCCAGCAGCGCCAGCCTGGAGGAGGCTGTGTTCTTGGTATAGCGCATCCGGTCGATCCGCGTAGCGATAGCGTCGCTCATGCTGATACCGCCTTTCCGGAGGACTGGAGCAGCGCCCGTTCCTCCCGCATCATTTTCTTCTTCCAGATATAATTCGCAATCAGGAGCGCGGCGGCCAGCAGGGCCACGCCGCACACAAGGTAATGAATATCGAACCAGAAGGTGGAATCGGTGTAGGTGCCGCGGCGGGACAGCCGCTTTTCCAGCTCCGCGAAATCCACCGTCGTCAGATACTGGGTTTTGAAGGCGCTCACCTGGAGATGGCACCAGACGGCCAGGGCACATTCCGCCACGACGTTGAGGGCGGTGGCAACGGCATTGCCGATATAGTATTTGCGCCTGGATTGGGTGTTGGTCAAAAACAGCAGGCAGGACAGCAGGAGCATCCCGATGGAGCACCTGAGCAGCGTGCGGTTGAAGGGCTGCATATCATAGTAGATCCTGGCGCCCTCCACCTTGGCTGAATCCAAATTGTTGGGATTCGGAATCATGGAATACAGCGTGTCGAACAGATCCGTGAGCAGGCCCAGCGCGTAAATGAATACCAGCGCCCCGGCCACCACGGTCAGGAGACACACGATCCTCTGGAAGACAACCTGTTTTTTATACATATCGATCTCAGCCCCTTCAGGAGGAGCCCGCCGCCCCGTCCCAAAGAAGGGACGGAGCAGCGAGCCGGTTGGATTGGCCGTTCCCGGGGCCGCAAAAGAGCCCCGGGAACACAGCGATTGGACATACAGGATTACTTGGTGCCATTGAAGTAATTCAGCAGACGGCCCCAGGCATCGTTCTTCAGCTCGGTGTATTCATAGCCGTACCAGTCGTTTTCTGCCTTGGCAGCCTGTTCCTCGGCGGTCATGCCGTCGGGAATGCCGTTCACCACGATATCGTCAAACAGGTTGAAGCTGTTGCTGAACTGCGCCTGCAGATCGCTCAGGGCGTTCAGGTCGTCCGTTTCGGTGGTGTAGTGGGGCAGCGTGCTGGGAACGGAGGTATACCAGCCGTTATCGGTCACGGCCAGCTCGGGATGCTTGATGGTGCCCAGGGCGATGGCAGCGGAGAGCTTGGCAGCGCCTTCCTTGCCAACGTCGTGAGTGCACTGATATTCAAAGGCCTGGCTCTTGATGAAGGACAGGGTGGAGCCCAGGTAACGGCGGGCGAAGTTGGTGTAGTTGCCGGAAGCCAGCGCCCACAGATTGTCCTTGGTGCCGTCGGCGATTACAGGCATTTCCTTGCCGTTGAAGTTGAAGGTCACATAAGAGCCGTCCGCGTTGGTCTTGATGAAAGCGTCGGGGCCGTAGCTCATGAGGATCTGGCCCTTTTCGGAGTAAGCGTAGTCGATCAGCGCCAGCAGCGCGTTCAGCTTGGCTTCGCTGCCCTCCACGCCGGCCTTGGAGATGGCCCAGGCGTTGCCGTTCTTCACAGAGCGCCAGGATTCGGTAAAGCGCATATACACGCCTTCTTCATTGGTGCCGTCGAACCAGCGGGACACGGGCACCATGATGGCCATGTACTTTTCGCCTTCCTGCAGCTTGGCGTTCAGGATGGTCTGGGTCTGGTTGTAGTCGTAGGACATGAAGCCCAAGTCGTCGGGCAGGTAGTTCTTGGTGGAGCTGGTTTCGGCCTTGGACATGAAGTCGGCGGAAATCAGGCCTTCCATGGCGATGTCATGCATCTTGTCGGCAGCTTCGTAGGCGATCGCGGTCTGGCGGCCGTCCACCAGCTGTCCGTCGGTGTCCACATACAGGTAATCCTGGCGGGATTCATAGCCGCGCACGCCGAAAAGCACACCGCCCAGGCGGTACACGTCAGGCCGACGGGCCATGGAATTTTCTTCACGGGAGAACAGGCCCTGAATGGAATCGGTTCCGTTCAGGCTCTGGGGGTTGGCCACCACGCAGCGCAGCAGGGCCACCATTTCGTCGGCGTCCCAAGCGGCGTCGTAACCGGCAAACAGGTTGGAACGGGTAGCGCCATAATAGCCGTCATAGGTCTTGTCGATATACTCGCGCAGCATATTGACAGCTTCCACGCCGCTCATAACGCCCTTTTCGTTCATCTTTTCGATGATGTTGCCGTAAGCGTCGTAATTCTTGGTGAGGGTGATCACAGCGGTGCCGTCCGCATTGGGGGTTTCAATGGCGATGGAGCCGCTGGTGGGCATGAAGGGCTGGTACACGGGAGCCTGGATGTCCTTGCAGGCTTCGGCGGTGAATTCGCCTTCGCCGTCCAGCAGCTTCTGCAGGTAGTCCACGCGCATCAGGGGCATCTTTTCGATGTCGTTCACGCCGTCAAAATAGGGAGCGAAGTAGAACGCGCCCGTATCGGTGTTGGCGGTGATGGACAGGCGGACGATGGGGTTTTCATCCAGGTACTTGATCACGTTGGGGATCTTGTCGGCATATTCGGCCAGGTTGACCAGACTGCCCTGTTCGCCGTAGGCGTTGATGGTCTGGGAGGGGCCGAACACCATATCGACCTTATCAAGCTGTTCCTTCCAATAGTCGAATTCCTTGGAGTCGCTGTTGCCCTGATAAGCAGAACCGTCAATGATGATGTTGTTGCCGGTCAGCTCGCTCAGCACTTTTTCCATTTCGACCCAGGTGGGCTTCAGGTCGCCGGTATGGTAGGTGACGCCGTCAGCCAGGGTGATGCCTTCGCCGGCGATATCAGCGCTGAAGGCAAGGCCGGTGTTGGCGTTATTGTAGCCAACAGCCATACGCAGGGTGACGTCTTCCGCGCCGGCTACCGCCGCCACGGACAGAACCATCACGCAAACCAGGATAAGAGACAGGATACGTTTCATGGTTGGGTTCCTCCTTTAAAATTATTCCTTCACACCGCCGGCGTTGGCGCCTTTGGCGAAGTACTTCTGAATGAAGGGGTAAATGATCAGGATGGGGATGATGGAGCAGACGATGAGGGCAAAGATGATGGAATCCGGCGCGTAGGGCGCGCTCCAGCCGCCCAGCTGCTCCAGGTCGGTATACTGTTCCAGTTGGTTGCGGATGAACACCTGCAAGGGCTGCTCGTTGGCGTTGGAAATCATCTGCCGGGCCCAGAAGTAGCCGTTCCAGCGGGAGATGGCGAAGAACAGGGCCACGGTGGCGATGGTGGATTTGCTCATGGGGATGAACACCTTGGAAAGCACCTGCATTTCGGTGGCGCCGTCCACGATGGCGGCTTCCTCGATTTCGCTGGGCACGTTTTCAAAGGCGTTGCGGAGCAGGATGATGTTCATGGCCGCCATGCCCATGGCGATGACAACCAGCCATTTATCGTCCATGATGCCCACGGAATTGAACGCCGTTTTGGTGGCCAGGTAATTCAGGTACTGGGGCACGATGCCCGCGGAA
>JAEEGG010023991.1_pt1 | contig 11868 bp, 9 predicted proteins | sample 9134161 | NCBI WGS metagenome assembly JAEEGG01 (sample SAMN16246543, study PRJNA631951) | gut metagenome | biome: gut microbiome; feature: rumen; material: CR-attached | host: Bos | place: Iran: Karaj | collected 2018-10 | reverse complement strand
GAAGGGAAACACGGAATTAGAACAACAATTGCATAAAGCCATAAACCGGATTCAACGCGATAAACAAATCGCGCAAGGCTCAAGAAATACCCTATATAGCAAAGAATCAGAGCTAGTATGCACCAAACCACGTATGATTTTTTGTAATTAGTAAAAATTAACAAAAAAGAAATCAACATCCAGAACCACACGATAGGATACTTTGCGAAACGAGGTAAAATATTTATTGTTGAATTAAAAAGTCTAGCAGGGTCTTTTTTAACAATATGTGTTTTAAGGACACTATCGAAAACACTCAAATTTCTTATGGAAAACACTTCATTATCGTAGAACTTCCAATTTCGAACCATATTAAAATCATCGCCCCAATTCCCCAATTCCTCTAAATCTTCATAAATCTTTTCGTCATCAGTTGCATGGAAATCATTTAAGCGCACTCTCGCCTTTTGAAAATCAACATATGTCTGATATTCCGGAGAACTATACGCTAGTTGGTCTATTTTCCTAAGGCCAAATGTACAAGCAACAAGCATAGACAAGAATACAATAAATAATTTTTTTCTGCGCATGCGTTTGCAATTCACTGCCAAAAGCACTGCAAAAAAAGGCATACCCATCAGAAATGCTTCATAACGCATTACTGAGCCCCAGAGCAAAAGAAACAAAGATAAAACAAGTACAATTATTCCATTCCGTCCTTCATCCGGACCTATTGATAGCATTTCAAAAACAAACAGAATTATACCTGCTGCAGTCAGTGCCGATGCACATTGCGTAAATTGCAAAGATAGATAAAAATCAGGAACAAAAATAGTTAAGAAAAGCATTGCCAAAATTGAGCCCAATCTCACGCCTAGCAAACGAATAATAACGTAAGATATTGTAGTAAAAGACGCAAAAACAGCAAAAGTTTCTCCTATATAATACCAGCCTATCTTTGGAAATAGGTGATATAAAGGAAGCAATGCATAACCATACACAACATTAATAAATGTCATGTGAACATTATAATCATCTCCATAAGCACCTTCGAGAATTCGAGCCATGGCGTAATCATCTGAAATGCCAAACATAATCACGCCGAAGAAATGCGTAATAAAAATGAAGAATACATTAACAATTACAGCTAGGAATAATGGATGTTTGCTAAATAAATACATATTTCAATTCTCTACACCAACTCAATTCAGCACCACATACGGCACCCATCGACGATAAAATTTTCGCTGAAATTCCAACGGCGACAAAATGGGTTCGTGATCCCCCTGCACAACAAACCGTACATCAGGGTGTTTTTCAGCCAAATCAGCAATAATCCGCAATGTTCCGAACAGTCGTTCATAATAGAGTTTTTCAGTTTCAACAGGATCTTCACTAATCGGGAATCGCGTATCGCGGGTTGTCCAGGCAATAAAATGCTTAGCGCTATCCGACTGACTCAGTAAAGAATCAATCTTTGCCGCCATTACAACGTCAGCCGCTGCAGAGTCTGTCCAGATTACATTTTGGAAACCGATGTTTTTAATGTATTTATACCGCCACTGGATGGTGGAGTCGCCTCCAAACAGAAATATTGTCGTGTAGTCCAATTCGGCAAAACGTTTGGGCATAAATAAGGAATCTCGACGCCCTGTAGAATCACGCCAAGCAGAATCCAGAAGATCTTCTCGTTCAGCGGTACGTGTACGGCTATACATTCTAAAATGTATTCCGCGTTCTTTTAAAACCCCGTCAAACATTGCAAGTTCTTTGGTGAACATAGTGGAGTCCATAGGGATTCCCCAGGATTCAACAAGCACAACAACATTACTACGCGTCGTATCTACATACTCTTTAGTAATCGACACAGAATGAACAACATTATATACTGATTTCATTGTTTCAGGAATACGAGATCGATCTACTTCTTGCTGGCCCTGCGCCATAAACAACGGTATTGAAAATTGCATCAATGGTTGATCCGGATAAATTTTCATTGCTCCGAAATGAGCAAAAAAAGAAACGAACAAGATTATATTCACATTTCGTACAGATATACCCTTGACATCTTTCAAAAGAGCAAGAGCAACAACGCTACTCAAAAACGGAATCAGGCCATAAAAGCCAATGTCGCTTTTTTTCTCCGCCAGTATCGTCAACAAATCGATCCATGAGAGTACAACCAGCAATACATAGAACGCAGGTACAAACCATTTCTTTTCACCAAAGATTTTTCTAAGGCTTGCATAAAACAGCAGTACCGCAAAAATTCCATATTCGAACAGACCTCGGATAATCCCCTGCCCTTTTTCAAAAGTCAGCAAATAAGGGGTTATCGTCATAAGCGCAGTCGATATACCCACAAGAAATATTGTTCTTACGTTTCTTTTAATTTTATTCTTTACCATTTAAAATTACCACCGGCACCCAATGAAACTTATATGAATTTCTGATTTTAGGACTACACAAAACAGGGCGATGCGAACCCTGCACAACATAGTTGACCTCAGGATGGCGTAAGGCTAAACCAGCTATCAGCTTTAACGATTTACGCAAACTATCCTTATCTCCACCACGAGAGCTTTGCGTTGTCCATGCAATAAACTTAAGAGAATCATTTTCGAGCAAAGAATCAATCTTCACAGACATCATTTCATCCCCGCATTTTTGACAAAATAACGTTTTCTTAAAACCGATTTCGCCAACAAGTTCCGGACGACGATATTCCAAAGAATCTCCGCCAAACAAATACATCTTATTTTCTGGACCATCTCGAAATTCTACACGTTCCGCATGTTTATTACGGGCACCAAGTCGCTGATGAAGAGCAAACGCATGCGGAATCTTTTCAAAATACGCAAATTCATCTTGCAGCACAGATTCTTGATTCGGCACGCCCCAAGCATCCACCAAAATGAATACATTCACGCGAGAACTATCGTACAATTGCAAGCGTAAAGCTTTTTTGTCCAAAATGCGGTAACGTTCTAAATACTCCTGAGAAAGCGAATCCTCATGAACCGAAGGCAATAAATGCCATGGTTTTTCAACTGGTACAGAAAAACTCGTTCTTCCCAAGACATACACCATTGTAGATGTCGCAAGTACAAGTACTAAAAATACAATCAAATTTATAGTTTGCCACTTTCGCATCACTTTTCTCCATTTAGGGGCGATTCATTCACAACACGATACTTAAGCAACATTAAATCACCAAATGATTGCACTGTATCTACATCTAGTTCTCTATGATAATGGCGTTTATAAAAATCTTGTAACGATGGTTGATTATTATTTTCCAACAAATAGACGTTATCATGCACAATATCTTTAACCGGATTTGTCACACCCCGTTTTTGGAATTCCTTTACCATTGCAGGCAAATAAATATTCCAGTACCCCAAAGAAAAAATGTTGTCCCAACCACCAGGATCTATTGACAAATAAGGTGGGTTATGGATTGTTCCCAATGACTTATACCGGTCAAAAGACAAGATGAAAACATCATCAAGATGGCTGTATGCATAATCCAAAAACATTTGCCAGTTCTCAGGCGTTTCAACAGTTTCGATTAAGTGTTTTTTATTCTTAAGATGCACCTGCTCCGCCATTGTAAAATAGGCAAAAAACACCGACAAAAATAACAGAACAACGGGAATTACACGATTCCATTTCAAGACCGCTAAATTCAGCGAGAACTTGTCCTGCGACATAAAAGCAATGCTACATACAATAGCATAAAGCCATACACCGGACTCTACATGATAAACAAGACGATTGACCAGCAGTAAGTACCCTATAGACATTGCGATAAAAGACAACGACACCCATGGATATAAATTCGCTTTTCTTGACAAGGTTAACAACAAGAACAGGCTGAATACAACCCAGCACCAACCACTACTACGCATAAGCGCCCTTGATACCGACAATAAAAAAGTTACAGGCATTCGAGTCAGATTTGGCGAATACAAATTATTTTGAGAAACCTTAATTATCCTTTTCAGTGAATCAACAGAAAAAACATCCGTATCATAAAACATCCATGATATCAACTCATTAAGGTCTTTTCCAGACAGCCCTCTTTCTTCCAGTTCATCGTATGTTGATTCATTATCGTAGAAAGCACCATCGCCAAAGTATGCACGAACCGGCTGATAAGCCGCATATTGTTTGTATTCTCCTTCAGTATATAAATTCCTGTCATAATAATGCAGACCAACAATAGCAACAAATATCAAGCCCAAAACAACAACAGTTTTTTTCCAAAAACTCCGTTTTTCAAGCCATACCGCAGCAAGTAAATAACACAAATAAGGCATCCCGAGCAAAAAGCCTTCCCAACGCATAAAGCTCCCGACAAGCAGGCCCAATCCGCCTAAAGCAAGCAACCACTTATTTTCTTTAGACAACCCAACAGAAGCGAGCAGAATTCCGGCGGCAGTATAAGCAGTGGCGCACTGCGTAAAACTCAACTGGAAATAGAAGTCAGGCGTAAGCGAAGCCAGCATCAACAAGGACAACGGGATACCATACCTAAGCCCCATTTTCTTGATTAAAACATAGGTATATGCAGTAAACGCCGCGAATGTCCCGACAAGTTCAAAAATAAAGTACCACCCCACCTTCGGGAACAGCCAATAGAACGGTTTCAAGAAATAGCCATAGGCCGCATTGACAAAATACATGTGAACATCATATTCGCCCCCATACGCCCCCGTGAGCACGCTCGACATAAAGTAATCGTCAAGCGAACCATGCTTCACCTGCCCCAAAAACAGGTACAGCAAGAAGAAGACTACATTTAGGCACAAAGCCAAAAAAAGAGGTTTCTTAAATATCATACGGTTTATTTATTCAAAAAAAAGGCAAACTTTCTGTTGTAATTTATAAAATCGTATTTTTCTCTTGAAGAATTCAATCACAATAGACAACAGCAGGGAACTCAACAGCAGCGCAATAAAAATCAAAATCGGATACTTAAAACTATATATAAAATCACGAAAGAAATACCCAAAAATAAAGGTGTGCGTCAAATACATATTCATGGAATGCTTACCCAAATACGCCATTACAGACATTCTCGTTTTACATAACCTGCAAATACTGACCACGGCAAAAGAAAGAAAACTAGCAATAAACGGATCCCCTCCCATCCCCCAAAAGCAGTATAGCACATAATGATTCCTCATGTAAAGCAATAATATAGTTATAATCAAAGACGCCACAAGGAATACATAGCCATTCACCCTATTTAGCACTTTGTTGATTACATCAATATGCACTGCGGCACAAATTCCAAAAGCAAAAACAACTAAATACTGCAAAAGAAATTCAGCCAAAAGGCCAAGAGGGCTCAATATTCCACCAGGATTAAATAGAATTAAAACAAGAACCCATACACAAACAAACTTGTTTTTCAAAGCCCAATAGAGTATCGGAAAAAACACCCAAAGGACAAGAATCAAGCTATTGAACCACCATGTAATGTTATACGAATTATAGACCTGAAATCCAAATACATCCCGCAAAAAGCATACCAGCAAATCAGACCCATAAGCAGTTTTCAAAGAGCGGTCGAAAACAAAAATCCCTATAGGAACACTTATAAAAAAAACAATCCAATAATTCAAATAAAACTTAAAATATCTCCTGGCCAAAAATTTTACGACGTCAACGCACGTAGAAAATTTGCCGTTTAAGTTAACTTTCCCAAACTGCACCGCCATGCCATAACCAGATAAAAAAACAAACAACGCAACGCAGACTTTACAAGTCGAAGCTAGTTTAAAAATAACCTCACCATATTCATGGCTTTCTAGGAACAGATGATGCCAAAGCATTGCGCATATTGCAATCCCTTTAATTACATTCGTCTCGTTGAGCGTAATACTATAATCAACTTTGGAGTCAATCACCAGCTAAACCATCCGAATACTTGAAAAACTTAACGGGGCCTATTTCGCGAAGCGTATCTACCTTTGCATTTTCATAATAATGCCTATGCAAGTAATCTAATAAAAATTCATTGTTCGCAACGACAACAACGTTTTCTTTTACAACATCACGCATAGGATTTTCAACACCATATTGTTTTAGGGAGCTCTCAACATCAGGGAAATAGGGTGTCCAAAATCCAATGCAAATTATTCTTTTCCAACTGCCAATTCGTTCTGAACGATAAAGCGGTCCACGGTAGCCTGCAAAAGACCAGTATGTATTCATCGGCACTACAAATACCGTATTGCCAGGCAATGAATCCATATAATCCCAAACTGCACTGTAACCAGATAGAACAGTCTTCTTTCTCGAGACATCAATCAAACTACCGCTTGAAATTGAGCGCTGATAAGAGCCAGTGAAATAAAAACATAAAATATATGCAATTGCAAAAAAGACTAAAAGCATTGTGAAACGACGGTTCGATATAGAACGCATTTCTTTAAGCAAGGGTATCGCCAGGACTGTTGCATAGAAAAACAATCCCGTTTCAACACGGTAAACCATCCGCATTAAATAGACTAGATATGCCATTAGGGCAAGTAATATTGCTAGAGATCCCCATGCATATAAGGATTTCTTTCTCCCAGAATATAAAAGAATTAGGCAAATCAAAATATAGGCCCAACAGCATGGATGTGTAATAGAAATGTCAAATCGGTAGAGGGCTTTGGATGGCAATGCCGGTATTTTCAAAGGTGAAGTGTATTTTAGAATTTTATCTGTTATTCGCTTTAAAGAATCCACGCTAAATGTTTCGGAGTCATAGAAAATCCAGTTTAGCAACATGGAATAATCTTCACCGTACATGCCATTTTCTTCTATTTCGTCGTAAACAGCACCTTTGTCATAATTGTCTTTATCTCCCAACATGACCCGGTGAGGCTGGAATTCAGAATATTTTTTGTACTCTGGCGTAGTGTAGTGAACTTCGTTTAAATACTTACACCCCATCAATCCAAGGAATACAAGAGCAGCACATAAAATAAATTTTCGTTTGTTATTAATTATTTTCTTTGCGAAAAATATTAAGGAAAGAGCACAAAAAGGGATTCCCATCAAAAATGCGTCACTACGCATACAGAATCCCCACATCATAAGAAGAAGAGCAAAAAGAAACATTTTTTTCTCGACAAATTTACAATCGAGACTATATACGAACAAGAGCATACCTGCAGCACCCAACGCTGCAGCACATTGGGTAAACTGGACCGTAAGGTAAAAATCCCTTGCGAAACAGGCGACAAACAGAGCAGAAAGGATAGTTCCCCATTGTAAGCCCATTTTTTTTATCAAGACATACGATACTGTAGTAAAAGAAATAAAAACGGCCGCAATTTCACCTACATAATACCAACCTACACTTGGAAATAAATGATAAAGGGGGAGCAACACGTATCCGTAAAGGACATTTACAAACACCATGTGAACATTGTAGTCATCCCCATAGATTCCCTCCAAAATACGGGCCATGAAGTAGTCGTCAGAAACACCCAAGCAAAATTTTTCACCTAGACAGAAGCAGACTATAAAAATGAAAAAATTAATGGCCACCGCCACTTTAAAAGAAAGATGTCTGCTATTAAACATAAATCATGTCCATTTTCAACTTTTTGAAATCTAAAAAATCTTTTTTAATATAAAAAAAAGACCTTCCATAGGGGAAGGTCCTTTAAACAAAGGGGTTCGCTCTTATTAGTTGCCGCTAGCAGCAGCAGTGCAAACACCAGTGGTTGCAATCTTGCAGAAGTTCGGAACCAATGCCGTCACGCAAGCGGGTTCAGCAGTAGAAGATGCTACCGTGGTGATGCCGCCATTAGCCGAAGTATATGAAGTGCTAAGAGACCATGTATTATTTGTTGCGCAATCGTTCAAAGCGACCTTATTCGTAGCAACCCATGCACCAGCAGAAGCACCGGCATAGGTAAAGGAACTCGTTTCGCTATTGGAGGCATCTTTATAAGAACCCGGTCCCTTGTAGCCGACTTCTGCCCATGTGCCAACATTATTATTTTCAGCAGCATAAGCTTCCTGCAACTTCACGAAGGTTCCAGCTGCCGGGCCGATTTCGGAGGCCTTGGACTTAGCAATCATGCCGAAGAGTTTCGGGACTGCGACTGCTGCGAGGATGCCCATGATCACGATCACGACCATCAATTCAATAAGGGTAAAACCTTGCTTCTTCATAGTGTATCTCCTTGTTTTAGTTACACATTCTTGTTGTGAGCGTTATTGCTCGTTTACATTTGATAATATAATCACTTTTTTTTCGAAAAGCAATACTTTTGTCAAACTTTTGTCATGTTTTTGTCATGGTCAAGTCTAAAAATTGTCAAAAGTGCCGTTTTTCGCTCAAAATCGCAAAAATTTCATCAAACTTTCGATGGTGTAAGTATAGATTTTTTTTTACGAAAATGTGATTTTCATCATTTTTTTATACTCCAAGTTGGAATATATTTTCGATTTTCGTGACGGCGGTCACACCCATTTCCGTCACTTTTGTTTAGAAACCTTTACCAAACCACCTTATTTCCGGATTCAACAGGATTTCCACCGCCCCAACCAGCCTCCAGAAACGAAAAAAACGACTATAATTCATTCAAATTAGATCGATTTCGCGGAATAAGCCATGCAGACATTTCTGGCTTCAAAAGAATCAATTTATTCTTTGGCAAAAACAACTGTGGCAAGTCGTCGCTGCTCGAGGCGATTTTTTTTGACATGTGGGCAGTCGAATCCGCTTTTGCCGCTGAATATAAACAATTTTAGGGATTACAGAAAAATCCTAAAGAAAGATATTTCACTTGACTTTTATAAATTAGACACGGAAAAAGAAATCCAAATTTCCCTTTATAACGAAGAAACAAGGAATTTGACCATATCCTTTTTCGAACAAGTTCCCCCGATGTAAAACTGGAAGAAGACAGCAAGTCAGTTTCAAGCATCCCCAAAGACCAATACGGCCATATTTTGCTTTTCACCTACGGTGGTCAAAATATGGTTTCAAAAATAATCTTCGGGACCAAATATCGTACAAAATATAGACTCTCGCTATAAAGAACGTTTAATATGCAAGTACTTGGGGCCAAAGTTTGACTTTTACGCATCAATACAGGGTTTGGACAACAACATCAAGAACAAGGATGAAAGCGTCATTCTAGATGCGTTAAAAATTATTGAGCCCACTATAAAAGACTTCCGTTATTCGGACGGCGATATACTAGTCGATAAAGGCCTTGAGCAACGGTTTCCATTATTCTGTTATGAGAATTCTTTGGAAAGCCCTTGAAAAAGCGTGTCAAACAAACAATGTGCAATTGTTCGCCACGACGCACGACCTGGATTCAATCAAAGGTATAGCGGGACATCACGACAACAGCTCTGTTGCAACATTCCATCTAAAAAAATGGACGACGATGAACTTAAAGCGTTCTTTTTTTCAAGAGACAATCTGGAATACATGCTACATCAAAGCATTGAAATGAGGTAGCCATGGTTCACATTTTTATCGAGTCTAAAAGTCCCAAACCTTAAGGGGAAGCTGCACACCTACATTACGGCAGTACCAATGCCTCAAAAAATGCGGAACTCTCTCGGCAAAGGCAACTGGCAATTTGAAAACGAAGAATATTGATTTGGATAGTCCAACTCTAATTCCACTTAAAACAATCCTGCAACAAATCTAATCGCTGTGCGATATCTTCATTCACCCCAAGACAAGCCTCAATAACGGCTTCGAAAACAACTGATGCCGGCACTTCGACAGGCTCAGTGGCCTTAGTCCGGCATGACATCCTTTAATAGGAAATCGTTAACGTCGTTTACCGTATTACTTCATCACGGCATCGGCGAGCACAACACGGTTTCCGCAGACCCAGCACAGCCTTCAGGGACGGGAAACAACTAAAAACTTGTTTTACAAAGCGTATATTGCAGGAGTGTTTGCAATAATCAGCTTCACATTTAAAGCTCGGAATTTTTTCATTGCGTTCTGAATTAACGGAGATGATGAAGGATAATGATTTCTTCCGACAACAAAAGCAAGCTTTTGCTGCAAACAAGCGGGATTCAACCGGATATCTTTCAACGAAGCTTCCAATTGTTCAACCGCATGCTTTATATCACTACCTTTAAGCTCTACAAAACAAAATTGAGGTACAGATTTTTCTACAAGCAACTTATCGCACCTCAACACTGTTTCGCTTGAAGAAACAACCCCACCATCAACATCAACTTTTAAACAATCCTTTCTCGATTTGTTGACAAATGTTATTTTACTTTTAGCTTCTTCAAATTTGATATTGGATTCATTCGTCGATGCAAATGAATTCAAAGGCAAACTCGCAATCCATTTCTTTAATGAATCATCGGAAAATTTCGTCATACATCCAGCAATCGGCTAAATTCATTTGAAATATCAATAGAAGCAGAATCTAAAAAAGATTGAGATATCAGGCGATTTTCTTTATCTAACAAGGTTTTTGCACGCCCTTTATCGATTCCATAGACACTTACATCTTCAAAATTCACAAAATCAGCCTGCTTCATAATTTTCTTTACAATACTTTTCGAAGCATTCCCTATCTGAGACGACTCATGCGCTTGAATAAGATTGTTCAATGAAGAAAGGATGTATGGGCTATGCGTACTCACAAACAGCTCGTTCAGCTTATTGCCATTCAACTTGCGAGCAAGCCACTTAATCAGGCCATATTGCGTTCTTGGGAACAAATTTTGTTCAGGCTCTTCAAGAAAAACCTTGACTCCGTTATTCCATTGATAATGGTCTAAAACATCAGCCCTCTTCAAACTGGGGTCCTGCTCAATAACACGCTTAATATGAGCAATCGTTTCGAGTTTTCTTAGACTGGCAGGTTCATTATAGAGAGCATTATCGAATAAATACGACAAAAGAGTATACTGCGGAATAAAGGACTGCAATCCACTCGATGCGTTCGAGAATTTAATAGTTTTTCCGTTCTGGACAACCTTGTCTATTTCTTCTGACTGATCGTAAAAATACGAAACACCCATTTCTTGAATTTCAAGTTTATGCGATTGATCAAAAAATTTCCTTGCCGTTCCCCATTCAGCCATATAATTCCGAAGATTATTGAACCTGTCAAAATTAATGTCTATCCAATTAGGAATCGCGGCAACAATGTTCCGTTCTGCGGGTATATAAGTGTTTTTTGTTCTTTTATAAGTCCAACGTTTATGGTCGCACCAATGGAAATCAGTTTCTATACGACTCCTCTCCAAAAATCGTATACAAATAGAAATCGTTTCTGACTTGAACGCAATTTCAGAACCGGCAACAGCATACCCCTCCAGCCTATGAAAAGAAAGTAATTGATCTTTAATCGACTGCTGAGACACCCACTTCATCGGATCTTGCGATAGCTGTATTTGCTTTTCAAGCCAATTGCAAAAACTAGCAATCTTAAGAATCGTACTTTTACCGGAACTCTGCGGACCAATAAGAACATTCACCCTTTTAAAACTAAGGGATGTCGCCTTAATCGGGCCAAAATTTTTTATTGCCAACTTAAAAGCCATACAATCAATATAATAAAAATGAAGGAATACAAGAATCAGCTTTCCTTACACGGCCAAAAACGAGCCGCAATAACGGCTTCGAAAACAACTGATGCCGGCACTTCGACAGGCTCAGTGGCCTTAGTCCGGCATGACCGACTTTAATAGGAACACTTTAACGTCGTTTACGATTTTACTTCATCACCGCATCGGCGAGCACGACGCGGTTTCCGCCCAGCTGCATGGCCATCTGGAGCGAGGCTTCCGCAGTATATATGAGGGATCCGGAATCGTTTGCGTGGGTAGGCATAACGGCAACGCCCATGCTGAGCGTAGTCGCAAGGATTCCGT
>JAEEGG010023984.1_pt1 | contig 11871 bp, 6 predicted proteins | sample 9134161 | NCBI WGS metagenome assembly JAEEGG01 (sample SAMN16246543, study PRJNA631951) | gut metagenome | biome: gut microbiome; feature: rumen; material: CR-attached | host: Bos | place: Iran: Karaj | collected 2018-10 | reverse complement strand
CCGCAAGCCTGATTGTCGTCTCGTTCCTCACCGTCTTTACGGTGTACAACTACCTGGATTCCGAAGACATCCTCATGACAAACGTCGCCTCCGATGAACTCGTCTCATGGTACGGAAATCTCGGTGAAACAAGCGATGACGAACTTGAAAATTTGGACACATACAAATCCATCAGCTATTTATTACAGGAGACTAAATAATGAACGCATCCACCAAGACTTTCCTCGCAAGCATCATCATTCTCGCTTGCTCTCTCGGATTTGCCATTGGCGCCTTCTGCTTTGCAGACCGCGGCTTCGGCGCCTCTTGCTGCTCCAAGCAGTCCACATGCACGCCTACGCATAATCAATGCGTCTGCGGTTGCGAAAACCATGACTGCGCCAAAAACGACTGCTCTTGCAACTGCTGCAAGCGCGGCGGAATGCATCACGGCAAACACCATGGCGAATTCCACGGGGAACGCTTCCACGGCAAGGACTTCCGCGATGGCCGCCCTGAAGGTCCGCGCGAACATTTCAAGGAAGGCAAACATTTCGACAAGAAGTTTGACTTCAAGAAAGGCCCGGGTCCTGAATTCATGGATTCCATTCTCCAGGTCACGCACGAACAAAAGGCCGCATTCGAATCGCTCCGCTTGAAGACGGATTCCACATTCAAGGAACTCCGCAAGCAAAAGATGGACGCCGAAAAATCTTTGCACGAAGCACTCGACAGCAATGACGAAAAGAAAATTGCAGCCGCCAAGGCAGGCATCCTCAAGGCTCAAGAAGCATTGCTTGACCACAGAATTAACGGAGTAAAGAACTTCAACAAGATCCTCACCAAGGAACAGCTCGAAAAGTTCAAGAGCTTCCACAAGGATCACCGCAAGCATCCCTAGAATTTTATTTTCATGATTCCTTGAAAAATAAGTCTCCGGTCACCCGACCGGAGGCTTTCTGTTTTTTTTCAACAAACAACATTGAAAGACGATGTCATTCCCGCCACCTTTGTCATCCCGGACCCCGTTCCGGGAGGGAATCGCCATTTCAACCATCTAAATTTTCCCACATGTTTTCATCGCGGGTAGCATCCAGATGTTGTTCCGCAGTCTCGGCAATCTTTTCATTGTGGCCGCGCAATGCCGCAAACGGGCTGAAAATTTTTGCACGATTCGCCACAGACATTCTCGGGTGCTTCATCAAGAAATTCCAGTCATTCCGCGGATACGGCAAGTCAATGATGTCTTTGTAGTTGTCAATCATGCCTTGTGCCCTCCGATTTGCTGGTTGCGCTCACGCGTAGTCGCGCCCTCCTGCATATCCATTCCCTTGAAAATAGCGTTCTTGCCAAAGCGCTTTTTGATGGCGATTTGCGCCTGCATCATCTTCTTTTCGCGTTCAATCTTTTTCACATCCGTGAAGAGGTCATAGCTTTCTTGCGTTGCCTCCAAGACGTTATTCGCCGTGAGGTTCAAGCGCTTCACCGTAAGCAACGGATTCATGATGCGGTCCGCAAGTTTCATCACAGCATCCGCAATTGTCGATGCCGATGAAGTGTAATTCATGAGCGGGGCAGTTCCATGCGCAGGCTTCGGGATTTCGCGCCCGTAATTATCGATAACCGTTTCGCCGTGATAAATTCCCTTGTCCACATTTTCGCGGTCATAGCCCACATGGAGCGTAAGGCCGTTTGTGACCAAACCTTTCTCGACAAGGTCGAGTGCAAGCGTATCGACCATTTCGCGGATGACGATTTTCGCCTTGGCGCAGTCATACGCACAACTTAAAACCTGCCCGCCGCCAATACTATGCGTCTTGGATTTGTACTGTTTGATTTCGGCAATGCCGCACGGCTCATAGCCCCACGCATGGTCAATCAAGATTTCGGCATTCACGCCAAACATCTTGTAAAGCGCATCCGGATGCTTGACGCTTGCACGCGCAAGATCACCCATTGTAAAAATGCCACGACCATTATTCAAATAACAATGCGCGAGGCGCTCTGCAATACCGCGCCCCAGCTGCCAAAAACTCGTAATCGGGCGATGGCCCCAAAGTTCCTTGCGATACGTCATCTCGTCAAGTTCTGCAATGCGCACGCCATCCGCATCAGGCGCCACATGCTTCGCCATCACGTCCATCGCAATTTTGCAAAGGTAAAGATTTGTCCCAATGCCCGCCGTCGCTGTGATGCCCGTCGTTTCAAGCACATCGCGAATCATGTCTTTAGCAAGTTCCCGCGCCGACTTCTTGTACATCGAAAGGTAATGCGTCAAGTCGATAAAGCACTCGTCAATGGAATAGACATGGATATCGTCTGCGCTCACGTATTTCAGATAAACGTTAAAAACGCGGGTGGAATATTCTACGTACTTTGCCATTTGCGGAGGCGCCACAATGTACTCCACATCCTTGCCCGTTTGGCGCTTGACTTCGCGCACCTTCTGAATGACCTCGAACAGTCGCGCACGTCCGGGAATTCCGTAAGCCTTAAGGCTCGGACTCACCGCCAGGCAAATCGTCTTTTCGGTACGGCTCGCATCCGCCACCACAAGATTCGTCTTTAGCGGATCAAGTCCGCGGAGCACGCACTCCACAGATGCAAAAAACGACTTCAAGTCGATGGCAACATAAGTACGTGTTTCGCGCGGCAATCTCATACGTCAAATATAGAAATTACTGCACAAAAAGTCACTCTACCGATATTTCAATTCCGGATTGGCCATGTAATAGGCATTCTTGTCGGCGTACATGCACTCGTCAGCATGACGCATGGCAGCACGTATATCCATTTCGCCATAACTCAAGCCTATTGAGAAACGGACATCATCCGTAATCTTTGACAAGTAATGGACTTGGTCTATACGGCGTTGCGCTTCGCGCTCATCAATTTCGGACACGAGCACCATGAACTCGTCACCACCCGCACGGAATACTTCCCCATCATGGAAAATACTTTGCAGAATCGAGGCCGCCTTGCGCAACATCTTGTCGCCCGCCACATGCCCCTGTTCATCGTTCACGCGCTTGAGACCGTTCAGGTCTGCAAAAAGCACAGCCTTCGGCATCGGCACCTGACCTTCAACAATCTGGTCCACGTAATTATTCATCACGTTTCTGTTCTTGATTCCCGTCAAGGAATCAATCGTGCTCATTACTTCTAGCTTGTTCAAAAGCTTATAGCTTGCAATTTCAGAAGCGATAAAGAACGTCGTGAGTTCAAGAGTTTCCTTAATCTTTATCACATCGTCGATGTTGAAATTGAGCGCCCACATGTAGCCGAGCAATTTACCGCCATGTCGCAGCGGGAAGAGCACAACAGACTTAACACCTGCGTAATCCAGCGAGGCGCTCCAGACAGGATTTTGTTCACGCAACTTGTCCATGTCACGTTCATCTTTCAGAATGATGCAAGTACTACCTGCCAGCGTATCCGGCCAGGTTTCCGTAATCGTGTAAAAGCCCTCTATATAACGGGCCATCGGATAAAGGCTAGACCCGCGACGGAGAGATTCTGCAAAAATCGAACAAGTGCATTTTTCATCATCCGTCAACAGAATACAGCAATGGTCGGAGCCACAAATTTGGCGAATATCTTCAACAACGTCCTGGAACGCATGCTTGATATCGCCCGAGCCGCGAAGCTTGATGCAAGCCTTCAGCACATCCGCAGCGGTATCCGCAGAAAGGTCTGCCATCGCCGAGGAGTCCGCCTTGGGAGTCACGTCATAACAGTAAATGCAGTAGCCGATATTTTCCTGGTCCGAATCCAGCGGAAGCAGGAACATGTTAAGCCAAAGGCCCATCATATAAAGGTCTACATAGGCATGGAGCGGCTTGCCTTCATGCACGCAGTGGTAACAATGTTCTTCGAAATTCGGATTCTTGGGGAAGCACGCCTCATAAGGGCAGCCAGGTTCAAACGGATGATTGAGCGAAGCCATGTCATCACAGTGGGCCTTGTTGCCCGCAACCACACAGATATTTCCGTATGTTCCATCCGGGAAAAAATCAACAGATACAATGCAGGCTTTGGCCTTATAGTGAGACAGTAACTCGTCAAAATTCATAGCGATCCCTTTTTTTTACACACTTGTTAATATAGTACAATTATCCATTCATGATATATTCGGCATTTTCAAGGATATATAAATCCTTTGTCTTCATATCTTCGGGGAGGCGGTCAAACGGGATGATATCATGACGTGTAAACGTCCGTTCATCGGTAGGACCCGAGCGGTAGCCCATCAAAAGCATGGACATCATCCAGCGGCGATGTTCGGCTTCGCGGAGCAGGATATCGTCATCCGAGATTTCAAAACAACGTTTACGGAGCGGGAGCGCGTTTGCGCAGTAAATGGCGGATGTCTTGTCGGCTTCGCTCAAGCGGTACCACATTTTTTCTTCGGCATCGCGGGTATCTGGATTTTGGTGGCGTTCGCGCACATAGTTTGCACGTTGGCCGCGTTCCACGCGCTTGGACTGCACGAACTCCTTCATTTCATCAATGTCACCCATGATTCGCACATAACCGTACATTTCACTTTCGTTGATATGCCTGATAATGTCGTCGTTCGCTTCACGCCAGTAGACAGCAATGTCTGCATTATCATAGACGACACGCGGCAAATGCACGAGCGTTGAAATCGCCCTGGAGGCATCTTCCTTACAGATGCACACGACAAGGCGTTCCTTGGGACTTGCGGCTACGGCTGCAATAAAGTTACGAGCCAGGTCCGCTTCGCAGTAGGCATCGACAAAGTTCCATTCCACATCAAGGTAGTCACCACGCGTCGTTTCCGGATCGTGCGTAACCTTGTTTCCATTGGCATCAACGTAAGTGTACTTCGAGAGTCTAAAGAGTCCCATGCGGGAGACCACAAGGCGGTCCACCCATTTTTCGCAGTCCTCATCGACAAACGTAATGCAAGTCTTCAAGCCCGTGCGGCTGTAATTCGGATAGTGGCAAATGTTTGCAACGGCAAATGCAACCGCCTGCGCAATCGGTCCCGTGCCAACAAGCACAACATGCAAGCGCTCATTTTCCGCCTCACGGATAGTCGGCAAAAAGTCCGTCCCCACAAGCAGCTGTTCCGACATGAATTCGTATTCGTTAAAGATATCAACGAGCAAATGCCCTTTGTTCTGTTCAGGCGCCTTCAGGTACCACAAGATTTCAGAAGACGAAGGGTCGCTCAACAGCAAATGGCAGTGGATATCGCGCGGGGCCTTTTCACATAAGTTGCGCAGCACCTCAATGCAGTGCAAGTTACGGGAATCGCGTTCCGGACCATCTTCGCCAATCACGAGAATCTGGTCTGCTAAAAGAGCACCCGCAAAAAGCAAATCAGCATCGCTTTCGTAATCCTTTTTGTAATGGATAAAGTGGCCGTCGATATCATGGAGGCTCATGACAACAATCGGGCGTTTGTCACCCTTGAGCGCGCGCAAAATACTTTTGAGTTGATGGCCAGCGCCAAGCACAAGCACATGACCACGGACATCAACGTGCTTTTTGCCCTCTCGCATGGATTCGGACGTGTTCTTGAAAACGTTGATCATCACGCTGATGAACAGCACGGCAAAGACGACGTAGCCAGACAAGAAACCTTTCCAGCCAAGCGTCTTTTCGCCAAGCACCCAAGAACCAAGCAGAACGCCGATGACAAAGATAACCAGGGAAAGGCCAAGTAAAATCAAGAGTTTCTTGGCGATGCCATTCGACCAGGCGCCTTTAATAAGTCCGTTATAATTCATGAAACGCTCCCGATAAATCCAGCTATATTATAGCTAATTTTCGGGATTTATGGCGCAAGGAATTTCTTACGGTAATATGCACCCCGAACTTTGCGGCCATCATTGACAATACGACCCAAGGCGTTATACGTTTTCTTCAAATTGACCATACGGGGGTTGCCGCCAATCGTTTTGGAGCGTGCAATATCGACCGGACCAACATCAATTATGGTGGTATCCTTATAGCCGCGCCCATAGTAAATAAACGGCTTTTCTGTACGGTAAGTCCATTCTTCACCATCAACAATCAGTTTTCCAAGCGTGCTGTTAGAATTGGCAGTCCCCACGCTATAAGGGCTATCGTCTGCATGTTCCGCATCCACATCAACGTACACCATCACAACATCCGGTGTAATAACAATGTTACCACCATGGCTATAGATTCCTGCCCCAAGTCCCGAAGAATACCTACCGCCCGTGGATTTCACCGTTCCACCAGTGATGATGATATCGCCAAAAGTTTTGTACTCGCTAGCAACGAAGCCCGCGCCTCCAATACCCGGAGCATCACGGCCACCGACAGCTGTAACAGCACCGCCTGATATCACCACAGAATCTTCACTGCAGATTCCCGGGACCTCATAAGTTCCTGTTGCAGTCACGTCACCACCGCTAATCAAGACAGCGCCTCTGCCACCGCCAATCGCAGCCCCAGCATTCGTTCCTGCCTCAGCGACAACAGACCCGCCGCTAATTTCAACAGTAGCACACATTGTCCCAAATCCATTATAATCCGAAACCTTGCTACATCCAATCCCGGCACTAGCATAACCGCCCTTTGCCGTAATATTTCCGCCACCAATCTTGATAATGTTGTTCACACTGTACAAGCCGCCACCAATAGCAGGAGCATTTTCTCCGCCCTCGGCAATAACAGTTCCCCCCGTAATTGTAATGGCACTATTTTCGCCACTACCACTGCTATAGCCACCGCCAATGCCAGCTGCGCCTCCATTTCCTATTGCAGTAACAAAGCCGCCCTTAATTGTGATGCTGCCATTTTGGCCGTCATTGCTACCACCAATCCCAGCCGAGCTGTGTTTACCCGTAGCCTTAATGGTTCCGTCAAGGATTACGACATTACCACTTTTAGAAGATTGACCCACACCGCCGATACCCGCACCCCATCCACCTGCAGACGTTTCCAGAGAACCCTTACCATCAATCGTGAGCGTACGGCCCTGCGGCACATAAATACCGGCACTCGTCCAGCAATGTCCCTTTGCAATATTATCGCCATCCAAAATAATCGTGCAATTTCCTTCGCATGTAAGGCCAGACCAGCTGGGTTTATCCCAGCCACACTTGTACACGCCTTGATATTCGTAGCGCTCTTCATCAACACTATCGATTACCGCATCCTTGATTTTTATCGTCGCATCGGCCTCAACCGAGACCTTGCAAGAGTCCGCAAGCTTGCCCGTAAGGATATCACCTTTTCTCGCAACATAGTCACCCGTCAACGAAGACAAATCAACAACCTTCCCCTCACTCACCGTAAACTTGAAAGACTGCGAGCCCTTATAGTCGCCAACGCCTTTAACCGTAAAGACATAATCGCCAGCAGAAGTTATAGCATTCGCCCCGACTTCATTTTGACCTTTCGTAACAACGACTTTATAATCCGTACCTTCCTTCAGATTTTTTCCGTCTAACGATGTCACAGAATAAGCCACCGGAACAGGATTTTTTCCATCAAGGAAATAATACGGCCTGACATCGTCAATGGTAGCCCATGCAAGGTCGGCCAGCTCTTTCCACTGAGCGTAAAGCGTCACCGTATCACCGACATTGCGTGCATGGCAATTGACTTCGGCACGGTCGCCATAAGAAACGCCTTTGCCATCGGCAGATGTATTCCAGCCGACAAACATCCAGCCATCACGAACAAACGCATTTTTTGCAAGTATTGCGGTCGCGCGATAAATAGCCTTCTGGTTATCCATCGTTCCCGTTGCGTCGTCATGATTCTTGTTGAACTTGATCGCCCAAAAATTTCCTGGAACAAAAGTAAAGACACTGTCGGGCGCTTTTTCTATTTCAACGCCATCAATAGTCACCTTGCCGTGAATGCCGATGTCGCCCAGACCAATTCCACTCACAGCACCTACGCCTTTTTCAGCAACAACTTTTGTCACTCCAGACGTAATCGTGACATCGCCACACTTTCCATGGTGAGAGCATCCAATAGCGGCGGCTTCACCACCACCTTTAGCAGTCACCTCGCCACCGCTAATGACAATATTGCCACATACACTACCGACGTGACCACCACCGATACCCGCCGACGAAGACCCGCCAACAGCTGTAATCACGCCACCACGAATTTCAATATCGCCACAATCCGAATAATAGTAACCGGAACCAATGCCCGCAGCAAAGTCGTCGGAGCGGACGTCAAGGGAACCAGGGCCATCAATAACAAGCGTGTGGCCTTCCGGGATATGAATACCGGGAGAACTCTGATTTGACTTAACAAAATTAGAGTCTTCAAGGAAAATCGTACAGGAACCTTCACAAATTATTCCTGCACCACCTTCATACCCTTCCCTGACAACAACCGCATTTTTGAGCACCACTTCGGCACCATCAGCAATCGACAGCATATAGGCACTACTCAACGTATCCGTAAGGGTGTCACCGGACTGCGCTACGTAGTCCTCTTCTAGCTCAGCAAGATTTATCGGTTCAGCAAAAGCTGCCGATGAAGCAAACAACGCCATCCATAAAAGCGCATAACGTTTAAACGGAACCTGGGCTTTGAATTTTGGCAACATCGGCATACTTTTCACTCCTTCTCAACGAGCTATGAATTATAGACTTTGTGCAAATTATAGCAAAGCCCATCATTTCAATGGCCGTTTTTCACACCCGCCCCGCTCAAGAAGCTACGGCCACCATTGTGTGTAACTTCAATATGTGTTCTGAGTTCACTTTTGACCACATCCACGTGCGTAATGACACCCAGGAGCTTGCCTTTTTCCTGCTGCATTTTCTGAAGCACGACGACCGTTTCCTGGAGCATCTTAGTATCAAGCGTACCAAAACCTTCATCGAGGAACATGGAGTCAATGCTCACATTGCGGCTTGCGAGCGTCGAAATTCCAAGCGCCAAGGAGAGGCTCACGAGGAACCCTTCGCCACCAGAAATGTTGTCAATCGGGCGCACGGCATCGCTATTGTCATGGTCCACAAGCTGGATATTGAGCGTATTTTCCTCGGTCACCATCTCGTAACGCGGGAACATGTCGTGCAAGTAGCCGTTTGCAATTTTCAGCAAATTGCGAAGCGTAATCGTCTGGATGAACTTGACAAACACATCGCCATTACCAGTTTCAAGCCTGTTGCCGTTAAACCAGCGCTGCATCTGTTCCCAGTCGCTACGCTTGGACTTGAGTTCCACAAGTTTTTCTTGCATATCGCTGAACTTTTGACGGTTCAACGCATCAGTTTTCTTCTGCTCAGTCCAAGTCGCAAGATTCACGGTGCATTCGTTCAGTTTGGACTTTGCCGTGTCACGGTTCTGCTTTGCCACATCTTCGGTTTCTTCAAAGTTGCGCTTTTGCTGGTGTTCCGCAAGCTGATCGTTGAAATTCTTGACCGACGTCTGTGCCGTCGTCAAGTTATCATCCACAAGCTTTTGCTTTTGCAGGAGCGCTTTGCGATCCGATTCCGGGAGCTTTGATGCCAGGAATTCCTGCTCGTCTGCAAAAGATTTTGATGTAAGATTTTCAAGGAAGAGCTTCTGAAGTTCAGCAAGTTTCGGTTCCGCATCGGCAATATGGCTATTCAAGTCCGCAATAGACTTGTCAAGCGCAATTTTCGCTTCACGCATTTGCTGTTCTAGGCGGCGGGCGCTATCGGCTTCACGTTCTGCGGTTTCACGACTTGTTCTCGCCTTGTTGCGTTCTTCTTCGACAGACTTTTCGCCAAAGAGTTCCTTGCGGCGGTTTTCAAGAGTCGCGAGATTTCCGCGAGATTCCTCAATCTTACGTTTTGCCTCATCAAGTCTTGACTGCGTGAGTCCAAGATTTTCGTTCAGCTGCGACACGTTCGAACGGAACGTTTCCAGTTCGCCCTGGAGCTTGACCTGCTTTTCTTGAGCCTTGTTCCACAAGCCATTCTTCTTTTCCAATTCGGCAAGAAGCGCATCCAAATCTTCCATGCGGATATTCGAGAACCACGGTTCAAGCTTGCTTTCCAATTCCTTAGAAAGCTTCTGCACCTTATCCTGCGCCTTTTTAAGCGATTCCTCAACGCGACTCAAAGTCCCCACAAGTTCTGCACGTTGGATTGCGGCATTATTTACATTGTTCTGCAAGCCATCGGCACTTTCTTTTTTCTGCAAGAACGTCGTCTTGAGCGACTGCAAATTTTGCAAAATACCACGGACGCTTTCAAACGTCGCCTTTTCAAAATTCGCCGAGTTTTTCCACGGTTCAAGTTTTGAATTCAAAAGTTCAAGCGACGATGTTTCGGCATCCGCTTCTTCTTTTGCCTTCTGGGAACTTTCGCGAATCAGCTCTTCAAAGTTCTGCTGCTGCGTTGCAAAGCCATCCAAAGCACGCTGGACTTTTTCCATTTCACCATTGATCTTACGCAACTTGGCGGCAAAATCATTGAGGCGATCTGCACCATTTTCAACCTTCGCAGAATCTTCGCAGGAGAGGTGTTCACGTGAGCCACAGACCGGACAAGGTTCGCCCGGTTTCAAGGTATGTCGCAGTTCCGCGACAACGACAGGAATGTCCTCCTGGATAATGGACTCCTTCTCGTTCTGCAAAGTCGTCAAATTCGCAAGAGCCTTTTCGCGCTCCGAAATAACACCGTCCAACGACTTCTGCCTAGACGAAATTTCACCCTGCAAGCGTACCGATTCCTTGTGATGGCGATCCACATCGTTTGCATAGCCATTCATTTCGGGCAACAAATTCACGAGCTCGGCATCAATCTGATGCTCATTCAAATAATCCCGCAATGCACCCAATTCCTGCTTTTGCTGTTCGCAAGCTTCATCAAATTTCTGCAGAGCCTTTTTCTGATCATCAAGCTGCTGAGATTCTTTTGAAACAGAAGTCCATTCCTGCGTTCTTTCCGAAGCAAGAGCTTTCAAAAGCGGCAACAAACCATCTATCTTTTCATCATTGCCGTTTTCTGCAATGTACGTTTCAACCTTTTTCAGAGCTGTTTCATTTTCAGAAATTCGATTGCCGAACTCCTTGATTTTCGTCTGGGTTGAGCTAATCTCCGTTGCAATTTTTGTGGAATCATCTTCCAAGCCCTTCAACTGCGTATGCGAATTTCGAATATCGCCATCAAGCGCCGAAACCTGTTCCCACAGCGTTTCACCGGCCGAGTATTCGGCCTTTCGCTTTTCCAAGGCTTCCTGCTTTACGCTATTGTCATTTGTAGCGCGTTCAAGATTTGATTCCGCTTCCGGCAATTTGCCCTTGCTCTTTTCAAGCTGATCCTTCATGCGTCCAAGATTATCACGAACGGAATTGTATTCCGCATACGACGATTCTACTTCCTGCGCACGAACAGCGCGTTCCAGCTTTTCGCGGTCCGGCTCAAAATCGGCCTTTGCGCGCTCGGCTTTTTCAAGACCTTCTTTCGCCGTATTCAAATGCGACTCAATGTTATGCAGGGTCTCAAACCACGTGCAAATATAGAGCAAACGTTCCACATTTTCGTTCAGCGCCTTTTTCTGAACAGTAGCTTCTTCAATTTTCGCATTCAGCTCTGCAAGCTCTTCTTCGCTCAGCATCGTGACATCGCCAAGCCTATTTTCGATGTCCTCGACAGCCCTGTTTGCGTTGGCATACAAGTCATGGACCGCGACTGCAATTTTTCGGTAGATGCCGTCGCCCGTCAACTTTTCAAGAATCGCAGCACGTTCATTTTCACTACACTTCAAGAACCTGTTGAACTCGCCCTGCGCAAGCATCATGGACTTGGTGAACTGTCCAAAGTCAAGCCCAATCACGCGGGTCATCGTCGCTTCTATTTCACTTTGGTTCGACGATGAAACTTCCACGTTCTGCGTTGTTTCGTTCTTAAGCACCCAGGTATACTTCTGGAGCTTTTTCGTTTT
>JAEEGG010023981.1_pt1 | contig 11872 bp, 11 predicted proteins | sample 9134161 | NCBI WGS metagenome assembly JAEEGG01 (sample SAMN16246543, study PRJNA631951) | gut metagenome | biome: gut microbiome; feature: rumen; material: CR-attached | host: Bos | place: Iran: Karaj | collected 2018-10 | reverse complement strand
TAACAACTTTCCACGAATTCTATCACACGATACAACTCAGCTACATCAGTTACCTCATCAATGAATCCTTCTGGTTTGAAGCTTCAGCCGCCGGATTTGAAGAAATCACCAACCCGGAAATCGATGATTATTTCCGTTATTTACCTAGTTTTTTCGAAAGAACTGGAAAGCCGCTCTCTGATACATTCCAAAATTACGGTGCTTCAACATTATTCCTTTACCTATACCACAAAATATCTAACAAACTAGAAAAATCTATTTGGGAAAATTATTCTAGAAATCCAAACAAAAATTTCGAATACCAAATTGAAGCCGCACTAAAAGAACTCAAGCTTGATGCAGATAGCGTTTTCCACGACTACTCCGTCCGGCTCTCATTTTCAGGGCAACGCAGTTCCACTCTCCCTAAAAAAGAATGGATTAACGACGACCAATCGCAATGGGCCTCAGCAAAATTTAATGTAGGCAATTCCATCAAGCCCAAAATTGAAAGTCTTGCATTCGATTTTTACCACAATTCCAAAGGATTCACCGAGCCCGATTTGACAGACTTTATCGGTAAAGCAACTGTCATTGCATACCAAGACGGCAAAGCAACATTCCATAAAATCCAAGACAACAAGACACTTAACAGTCTCGCCATCGTCTTGGCCTCCAGCGATTCAACCACTTGGGTTTTCAGCCGACTCGGACAATCCGAAAGCATCCCCATCGTCAACAATACAGCAGCACCGCACGCATTCCCGGTTCCATGGCGGAACGGCCCACTCTGCTTTGCCCCTCTCCCCCACGACAAAAAATTCATCGAAATACGCAATAGACGCGGCGATTTAGTCTCGCAAGAAAAATACGAAGGGACAACATTCTGCTTGCAAGAAGACCAAGTCAAATCGATGATGGCACCAGGAGTTTACCGCTTCCGCATCGGCAATAAAGGCAAATCGACAAGCTTTATCGTAGTACACTAGGTGTTAGTTTTTTACAAAATTCTTTATAAAGTTTTTACATTCAAAAAAGCCCAGCTTAACGGCTAGGCTTGTTTTAATTAAAATTATTTTATCACACATGTAGCAACCAGTTTGATTTCTGATTGCATTTTTTTAGCTATACCACTACAGCTTTATATCGCTCAAGAGAGAGTTCCTCACCCAGAACGATTTTATCGGACTATAGCTTTAAATCCGAAAGCCTCGAACTTTCCACTCTATCGAACTCCAGCTGGATTTCGGCGGAGGGTTCCTTGGTCAAAAGGCTCACGACGACGATTGTCACAAACGAGAGGATAAAGCCCGGCACGAGTTCATAAATCTGGAAGATTTCGGCGGAGAATCCGGAGAGGTAGAATTTCCAGACAAACGTCGTGATGCCGCCCACAAGCATACCGCTGACAGCACCTGCGAGAGTCGTACGTTTCCAGAAAAGTGCAAGGAGCATCAGCGGGCCAAAAGTCGCGCCGAAACCGCCCCACGCAAAGCTTACAAGGCTCATCACCACGTCTAAAAAGCTCTTGCCGTGCTTCACGCCATCGGCACTCGGTGCGCCCTGCATGGCGACAATCACGGCGATAAGCGTAATCAAGACGACAACGCCACGGCTCACCCACATCACTTCCTTGTTGCTTGCGTTCTTGCGGAACAGGTGCTTGTAAAGGTCGTTACTGAAAGCAGATGCAGACACTAAAAGCTGCGAGTCCGAAGTGCTCATAATCGCAGCAAGGATTGCGGCCATGAGGATTGCAGCAATCGCCGGATGGCAAAGCGCCTGGCAAAGAATCATGAAAATGCGTTCCGGGTCATCCACGGTAATGCCGTGAGCAGTCACGTAATAGCGACCGAGGAGAGCAATCATAATAACAGCACCGAGGCAGATAATCACCCACGTCATTGCAATGCGACGGGAATCCTTGATTTCTTCGGCATTCTTGATGGACATGAAGCGCACAAGGATGTGCGGCATGCCAAAGTAGCCAAGGCCCCACGAGAGGCTAGAAATCAGCGCGATAAGGCCAATGGACTTGCCCGTCGTTGCATTCGTGAAAAGGCTCATCAAGTACGGATTCTGAGCGTTCACCGCATCCATCGTCGAGGCAAAACCGCCCGAACCGCTCATGATCATCATCGGAATCACAAGCACCGCGATAAGCATCATCGAAGCCTGGATAAAGTCAGTCCAGCAAACGGCAAAGAAGCCGCCCATGAACGTGTAACTCACGACCACGACCGCACCGAGGATAAGGCCCGTCGTGTAGCTCATGCCAAAAATCGTTCCGAACAACTTAGCGCAGGCGACAAAGCCCGAAACCGTGTAGAACAAGAAAAACGCGAGAATGAAAATCGAAGCGATAACGCGGATGATTCCCTTGTTGTCGCGGAAACGGTTCGAGAAGAAGTCCGGGAGCGTAATCGAATCGCCACAGAAATGGCTGTACTTGCGGAGTCTGCGACCGACAATTTTCCAGTTGAGGTACGTGCCGATCACAAGGCCAATGCCAATCCAAGCTTCGGAAAATCCGCTCACGAACACCGCACCCGGCAGCCCCATCAGCATCCAGCCGCTCATGTCTGACGCCTGGGCGGACATGGCGACCACCCACTTGTTCATGCCGCGGTTGCCGAGGTAATAGGCGTTCAGGCTGTTCGCCTTGCGAGAGAAATACGCCCCGATGCCAAGCATCATCAAGAGATAAAGGATAAAGACGACTAACGTCATGTGACCTCCGAATTGTTTTTATAAAATTATAGTAAACGACATTAAAGTTTTCCTATTAAAGTCTGTCATGCCGGATTTGTACAAGTACAATGCTCTTCGGCTCAGCCATGCCAAAATGCGGGCACTTTGTCGCGGCCTTCGCCTTGGCGGCATTTATTCCGGCATCAGTTATTCCAATTGAGATATCTAAAATTCGCGGAGCTGGCGGTTATAGACGATGCGTTTACCTTTCACGCCGTCGGTCGCACAAACATGATCCACAGGCGGCTTGAGCATATTCGCGACGAGATGCGCAGCGACAGTTTCTGCACGTGCCGGGCGAAAATGAGCCGGAATCCATTCCGGGTGCGCGCCAAAAATCTTTTGCATCAGTTCTTCGCCAAAGCGTTTGTCCTTGTGCTTGCCCAAGAGCAGCGACGGACGCACAAGCGTGAGACTCTCGAAACCAATCATCGTGAGTCCTTCTTCGAGTTGTCCCTTCAAGCGATTATAAAAAAACGGCGAATGGGAATTCGCACCCATTGCACTGATGCACAGAAAATGCTTGACGCCCTGACGTTTCGCAAGTGCCGCAAGCGTAAGCGGTAGCCGCAAATCGATTTTTTCTTGAGCGGGTTTGCTCCCCGCCTGCTTGATAGTCGTTCCCAAGCAACAAATCACGGCATCGCATCCGCTAAAGTTCGTACAAACGCTAGACGTCCATTGTTCTTCGGGCCGCGAATTCAATAAAACGTCAAAATCCACAACATCAAAAACGAACTTCGACGCCCCTTGCAACACGCCCAGTTGCGCCAAATTAGGCAACGAACGCACCGGGCAATACACACTCTCCACTTCGTCCAACTGGGCTAGCAGCTGGACGACATTTTTACCGACAAGCCCGGTAGAACCTAGGAGAGAGACTTTCATTACTATTCTTCGATAATTTCTTCCGAAGGAACCATCCAGCCAATGTCATCGCCACGAACAGCAAGTGCCGTAACGCCGCCCGCTTCATCGACAATCACTGCTATACCGGACAAGTAATTGACCCAATGGAACGGTTTTTCAAAAAATCTCAAATTAATCGTCCTGTCCGAGACAAACGCGATAAGCGGTTCAACAAGCATATCGTGGCTTACGAGAACGCTCACGCGCTTCCATTTAGCAATATTGGCCACAATGACTTCTCGCAAGAACTGGTTTCCGCGCGGATAAAAATCATGGAAGTAAGCCCCAACAATAGAAGCCGCCGCCGCCGGCACCTTACCTGCAAAAGGGACACCGTAAGAATACAAGGCGATGTACTTCGGGTTTCCTCCCTTAGTCGAAACGAGAGCATCCAAAGTATCGCTAGGAACAGTCAAGAAATAACTGCCGTAGATGCCTTCGTCCCAAGTCACAACTTCAGCACCCGTTTCGCCACGCCCAATGGCAATGTTTTCACAAGTCAAGCGAGTGCGATCAAAATTCGTCGAAGCATAATAGAACTGTTCATCGCCCGCAAGCTTAGCGCCAAGCTTTTGAGCCATCTGTATGCCAATCGGAGTCAGCTGGGACTGCGTTCCCGTATTGTTTTTCTCACGCTTGGAATGGCGGATTACAAAAGCAATCTTGCTCGTCTTGGGTACAGCCTTATAGACGTCGCCCATGTCGTAGAAACCGTCAGCATCAGGGGTAAGAGCTAGAGCCCCCGGAGTGTTCGAGAACGAAAAAGCCACGTCTTGCGTAGCCGCAGAACTTGCAGGGGCTACCGCCGCAGACGAACTTTCCGGCACAGGCGGATTCACATCCGTTGCACTAGATGCCGGAGTTGACGTAGCAGAAGAAGGCGCACTGGAAGCAACGCTAGATGCAACACTTGCAGGAACGATTTCGCTAGAAGAAAGACCCACCGGCGGATTTTGTTGCTGAGCCACGCTCGAAGACGAAACCACACTGACCGAAGGCACAACTGGTGACGAAGAATCATCGCCACAACCGGCAAAAACACAAAGCCCGGTCAAAAGGGCACTGGCTAAATACTTGGCAGAAAAATTTTTCATTCTAAAATTCCTTAATGTCTATCAATTGAAATTTAAATTATTCCCTAAAATTTTCACGTAAAAGTTTCATAAACACCGCCAATAAGTGATAAAATTCCATAAAAACACTTACTTTGGCAAATTTTAACCGTTTTCGCCCCAAGCTCCGCAAAACTATTTATATTTGACACATCACATTTTTAATGAGGCTGGATGTTATCTAGTAAATATGGGTTCATTGTTTAGTGCCTTGGAAGACGATGTTTTCTAGGCGGTCTTCCAAGGTGATTGTGCCGATTCACACAAAAATTTTGGAGATAAACAATGAAAAAATACACAATCCGCACGGAACAACCGCGCGACTTTAAAATCGTCGAAAATCTCACCCGAGAAGCATTCTGGAACGTCTATCGTCCCGGCTGCGTGGAGCATTTCGTCCTCCACCATTATAGGAACGACCCAAGCTTTATCCCGGAGCTTTCGCTCGTCATGGAAGTTGACGGACAAATTATCGGACACGTGATGTACGCGTGGTCGAAAATCGATGATGACGACGGACGCAAAATCCGCATGATGACCTTCGGGCCCATCAGCATCCATCCGGACTACAAGCGACAAGGATACGGCAAGGCACTCCTCGACTATTCCATGGAACTCGCCCGCAAGATGGGAGGCGGTTGCCTGCTCATCGTCGGAAACATCGGATTCTACGGCAAGAGCGGATTCGTCCCCGCTTACACCAAAGGAATCCGCTACGCCGACGACCCGAACAGCGACGCACCGTACTTTTTGTGCAAGGAACTCGACGAAGGCTTCTTGGACGGAGTGACAGGCTCGTACAAAGACCCCGAGGGCTACTTCGTGACCGAGCGAATGCCCGAAGAATTTGAGAAGTACGAGGCAAGCTTTCCGCCTAAGGAAAAGCTAGTGCTCCCCGGACAATTGTAGTAGCAACGCCTGTTCAAGAAAGCAACTCTTTCAGTTGCGACTTGACTATAGTCAAATCAGGGTTCGTTAAAATCGGGATGAGTTCATTGATTTCTTCGATGGACTTGTCCCACCATTTCCACTGGAGCAAAAGTGCCGTCAATTCCTCGTCAAAGCGATTGCGTATAAACTGTGCCGGATTCCCCGCCACAACCGTGTAAGGTTCCACATCGCTCCCCACGACAGCATTCGCACCGATAATTGCACCATCGCCAATATGTACGCCCGGCAAAATCACCGCATTCTGCCCAATCCACACATCGTTTCCAACCACCGTATCGCCCTTGAACGGTAAATCGCTTTTTGCAGGCGGCTTCATGTTCCAGCCTTCGAGCATGGAGAACGGGAAAGTCGAAACGGCATTCATCTGGTGGTTCGCGCCGTTCATCACGAACTCCACGCCTGCAGCAATCTGGCAGAACTTCCCGATGATGAGTTTGTCGCCGAGAAAGTCGTAATGGTGCGTCACATGGCTTTCGAATTCCGAGTCAGCGTAGGTAAAATCCCCGACGATGATGTTCGGATTCTTGATAGTCGGCTTGACGTAAATTTCCTTGTCGTAGCCTGCAATCGGGTGGACTGTATTTGGATTAGGGAGTGTATTTGGCATGGGAACCTCCGTAGGTGAGATATATGGAGAAAAGTAATAAAAAGCAAACAGACCTGTCAGCCCCGCCTCGCACAGTCATTTCCCACTTGATTGGAAAATCCTTTTTACGCACCATACATTAAACGTCATTTTATGACATTAAAGAAACATATATTTACGAAAAACAATCCAATGGAGGTCTTTATGAACCAGGAACAGAAAACTATCCGCGTCATGGGCACAGGATTCGTCAAAACCGCCCCCGACACCACGAAACTCACTTTCGAGGTGGATTCCCTGCACGACACGTACGAAAAGGCGTACGCCGAAGCCGCGGTCGGAAACAAAAACCTGCGAGAAACGCTTGAGAAACTGAATATTCCGAAAGATTCGCTAAAAACCACGAACTTTTCTATAACCAAAGAAACAGAGTGGAAGCGCAAAGAAGACAAGTTCGTCTTTGTCGGCTTCAAATTGAACCAAAATCTCGCTATCGAATTGCCACTAGACAGCATCATCACCTCCAAAGTCATGTCCGCACTCGGCAAAGCATGGCCCGAACTCGAAGTGAACATCGCCTTCATCAAGAAAGACACCCACGATGTCAAGCTCCAAATTTTAGAAACCGCCGTCAAAGACGCTCGCGAAAAAGCCGAAGTCATCGCAACGACATTGGGGCATAAGCTCGGCGGCATCATCAGTGCGGATTACTCTAAGCGGAGCATCGACATCAACTACCACGAAGAACGGCTAGCACTATGCGACTGCGAAATGCCAGAAAGCCAATCCATCGACTACACGCCCGACGATATCGAAGCCGGCGATACAATCGAAACCGTGTGGTATTTGGAGTAAAGCTAACACGCGATTTCAATGTTCCAACACCTTACAAACCAAAATTTGGCGATTCAGCGCTAAATTCGTTAATTATAACATTTTTCCACGATTATAACATTTTGAAATGTTATGATTGAGGGGAAATGTTATAAAGGGTAAGACAAAGCGAAATTTTTCCAAGCGCCTAAAAAAGTCATAATTTGACATTTTTCGATTGTATATTTAGAGATGATGAAAGATTTATACGCGACAAAACGAAAAAACATGCACTCGTTGGCAGAATACCAGCGAAAGTTGTGGAAAAATCCGCAACTCGCATATTTGTTCCTTGAAGTGACCGATTGTTGCAATTTAAAATGCAAGCATTGCGGCAGCGGCTGCCTATCCACAAACCGTAACTACTTGCCTTTTGAGACCGCCCAAAAAGTGCTGGACGAAGTCGCTAAAGAATACGACGCATCACAGATTTTCATTTGCATTACAGGCGGCGAGCCTATTTTGAACAAGGACCTATTCAAGATTATCGCCTATTCCAAGCATTTAAATTTTTCTTGCGGAATAACGACTAACGGAACCTTATTGTCCGAAGCCGTCGGTGAACAGTTCAAGAAAGCCGGACTGGACACAATTTCTATTAGCTTGGATGGTCTGGAAGATACTCACAACAACTTTCGATGTTCCCCAAATGCATTCCAACAAGCGCTGACAGGTATCCGAAATGCGAAAAAAGCAGGGTTATATCCCGAAGTTGTGACCGTTGTCCACAAAAACAATTTGAAAGAACTGGATATCCTATACGAATTCCTTTGCGATGAGAAAATCGAATCATGGAAAATTGCGAACATCGAACCCATCGGCAGAGCCAAAGACAATTCGTCGATGTTCCTTGACGCTCACGAATACAAAATGCTGCTCGATTTCGTTAAACAAACCCGATTTAATCCGGACAACAAGATGGAAATTAATTTAGGTTGTTCGCACTATCTCGGAATGCAATACGAGTATATGGTTCGCGATTTTTACTTTCAATGCGGAGCGGGGACCAAAATCGCAAGCGTCATGGCAAATGGCGATATCGGAGCATGCCTGGACATTGAACGGAACGAATTAACAATACAGGGAAACATTTATAAAGATTCTTTCGTAGATGTTTGGAAAAATCGGTTTGAAATTTTCCGTCAAGATAAAGCGGAATTAAACCCGCAATGCAAACAATGTAGCGAAAGGGAATTTTGCATGGGAGATTCAACCCATACCTGGAACTTCCAAAACAACGAACCCAATTACTGCGTTTTCAAAATGCTGGAGGGGAATTATGCAGGGTAATACAAAGAAAACCACGAGCAATGGGGACAAATGCGCCAATTGTCAAGCGTCATTGTCCAAAAACGCATTGTATTGTGATACGTGTGGAACAAAGAGGGGTGAAGGCAAATTTAAGCCTCATAGAAATAGACCCAGTATCATTTACGGTCCACCAATAAGGATTACTCACCACTGTTCTTCGTGTGGTTATATATGGCAAAAATTCGGCATGAAAATAAAGAATTCATCTAGTTGCCCTAAATGTGGAGCCTCGTTTGTAGATTATTTGACTAATAGGCCTAAATCTAAAGGCAACGTTGTTGGCAGTTATTTTGAAAAGAATGAACCTGTTCAAAAAATTTCTGAAGCAGAAGTTGAAAAGCTCCTTGATCTGCGTGAAAAATATAAGGAGGAAAAACCACATGTTCTTGAAGGCCATGAAGCAGATAATTTATCCAAATTTATGATACAAAATGGTTTTTGTGAGTTTAAAAAACATGAAGAAGGTAAGAAACTTTCTAATTACGAGGCAGAAAGAATAAATCTGGCTAAAAAGATAATGAAATCCTTTGGATATAAAAATGCGATGCCCTCAAAGCTAACATGCCCAAAATGCAAAGGTATCTTCGCATGTCAAATCAAAAAACTGGAAAAGAAAGAAGGAACAAACAAAGAATTCATTCCTCGAAATAAAAAAATTTTGACCATATTAAACAGCCGCATTCGAGCTACGAATGATATATCGCTAATGTGCTTACAATGCGGTCTTGTATTCAAAAATCCTAAAAAAGAAAAATAAACAAGAAGGCAATAGGTGAATTTACAGAGGCCTGATTTATTAACCCCTCGATTTAGAAATTTCTAAAAATCCGCAACATCTTGCAGATTTCAATTGACAAATTAGGGAAAATTATATATTTTAACACAAAAATCGCAATATATTGCATATTTTCGTAACAAACAATACGGTTTAACAAGTGAATTCGGAGCGACTGTTATGGAAAATCTCGGAAAGCAGATCACAAAACGGCGAAAGAAGCTGGGCCTGTCCCAAGAGGATCTGGCCGAGATTTCCGGCATTTCCCCCAGAACCATCAACTCCGTCGAACTCGGGAAAGCGAACCCTTCCATCAATGTGTTGAACAAGATGGTAAAGCCACTCGGTTTCGTGGTCACACTAAGCGAGAGGGTCTCTCATGAATAGCCACAAAATCCGCAGTGCATGCGTATTCTACAATAACATCCTTGCTGGCTACCTCTTGCAAAACAGCAGGAGCTACACTTTTTTATACGACTCCAATTATGTTGTTTCACAAAACCCATCCATCGCATTGGACATGCCGAAAAAGAAACGCCTGTTTAGATCGTCTTACCTTTTCCCGTATTTTCAGGGATTGTTGCCTGAAGGAGCAAACAAGGCCTTCTATTGTGAGCGCCTCGGCATTAAGCGCACAGACAAATTTGCAATGCTTCTGAACCTCGCGAATCACGAAACTATCGGCGCCGTCACCGTACGAGAAAGGAACCACTAATGGGCATCTGCCACTGTTGCTTAAAAGAAACAGAACAAGATTTTTGCCGCGCCTGTTCAAAGGCGCTATTTGGCGTTTCTAGGTTTAGCGCAACCTTGGATTTTGACATTCCACAGCTCGCATTCGCAAAGGATGGGGCCGTCAAGAAAATTTCTATTTCCGGGGCGCAGACAAAGTTTTCCGTAAAAATTGAAAACAAAAAATTGGTCAACACAGATCGCGGTGGGACACACATTCTCAAGCCTACATTGCTACCGTACTACGAAAACCATCAAGATGCTCCTGCCAATGAACACGTGACCATGCTGATAGCTCGCGTCCTTTTCAAAATTCCTACAGCGTTGTCCGCACTGCTTTACTTCAAGAATGGCGACCCAGTCTACATCACCAAGCGTTTCGACGTGATCGAAGCTGGCGAACATACCGGTGAACGCTTGAGCCAAAGCGACTTTGCGCAAATTGCGGGCCTTGTCCCCGAAATAAACGGCAGCGACTACAAATACAAGGGAATTTCATACGAAGGAATTGCCACACTAATTCGCGAAAACGTCAGTGCAGCCGATGTTGCCGTTGAAGTATTTTTCAGGACAGTCCTATTCAATTATCTCGTATGCAACGGCGATGCACACGCAAAGAATTTTTCCCTCCGTAATTCCGTCGAAAATCCCGATGTCTACGATTTGACACCCGCATACGACTTGTTGAACACATCGCTCCACATTCCCTACGAACAATCGCGTACAGCGCTTGACTTATTCAAGGACGAAGACGATTTCAAGACCCCCTTTTACGAGGCAAACGGTTTTTACGGTTCTCCAGATTTTATGGAATTTGCCAAGAGAATCGGAGTTGTCGAGAAGAGAGCCGCCCGTTTTATAAAGCAAGCCATCGATGCCGTTCCTGCAATGGAAGAAATGCTAGACAAATCTTTCTTAAGCAAACAAGGCAAAGCGAAATACAAAGAATCTATTCGTGATAGAGCAAAGGCACTAAAGTTATCTTGGACGAAATAATAATGCCCACCTCTCGTGAAATTTTAAAATCCGTTTTTGGCTACGATTCCTTCCGCCCCATGCAGGAAGAGATTATCAACCACGTTGTCGCACGCAACGACGCTCTGGTTTTAATGCCTACTGGCGGCGGAAAGTCCATTTGCTACCAGATTCCGGCTTTGATGTTCAAAGGCATCACAGTCGTTATTTCACCGTTGATTTCACTGATGAAGGACCAAGTGGACGCACTGAATGCAAACGGCATCGGGGCAGATGCGCTGAACAGCAACAACGAAGAAGGCGAAAACGCAGCAATCCGGCAGCGTTGTAAAGCGGGACAGACCAAGATCCTCTACATTTCGCCGGAGCGTTTGCAACGAGAAATTCCGTGGTTGCAACAGCACTTGAACATTTCGCTGTTCGCTATCGACGAGGCGCATTGCATTTCGCAATGGGGGCACGACTTCCGTCCGGAATACACGCAGCTCGGCGGGTTGCATCAATCGTTCCCAAGCGCAACCGTCATGGCACTGACGGCAACGGCAGACAAGCTCACAAAAGAAGATATCGTTCGGCAGCTGAACTTGCGTGACTTCAAACTTTTCGTGAGTTCATTTGACCGCCCGAATCTGAGTCTCGATGTGCGTCGCGGTTATTCCGCTTCCGAAAAGCTGAAAGCGATTTTATCCATCATTTCAAAGCACAAGCACGAATCGGGAATCATCTATTGCCTTTCGCGCAAGAGCACCGAGAAAGTCGCCGAAGAACTCATCAACGCAGGCGTTTACGCAAAGGCATACCATGCTGGGCTAACAGCTGAGGAACGCAATAACGTTCAAGAGGATTTCATCAACGACAATATCGATGTCGTGTGCGCGACAATCGCATTCGGCATGGGCATCGACAAAAGCAACGTCC
>JAEEGG010023980.1_pt1 | contig 11873 bp, 4 predicted proteins | sample 9134161 | NCBI WGS metagenome assembly JAEEGG01 (sample SAMN16246543, study PRJNA631951) | gut metagenome | biome: gut microbiome; feature: rumen; material: CR-attached | host: Bos | place: Iran: Karaj | collected 2018-10 | reverse complement strand
TTTTATTCTCTTTTTCGCCAATTTTCGTCATCCACTTTTAGTTTGGCTTAACAACAGAAACCGCTTCTTCTTCAAAATCAAAATACTTTTGTAATATGTCTTCTACATCATTTACTTTTATATCTAGATACTTATTAACATACTCAAAAATATCTACACCTCTAAAAATATTTGCCATAAACATATGTGCAATCTTATCTACGGAATTAAATTGCCTTATATAATCGCCAAGTAATCTTTTCTTTATTCTTTCAAATACAGTTTCATCTATTCCATTTTTCTTAAATTCGTTAATAGATGCTTTTATTTCCTCTATTACCTTATCTGGCTCCCTTGATTCCCCAGAAATATTGACAAATGAATACTCCTTTTCAAGAGTTATATCTACTCCAAGTGGAGAAGTAACTAATCCACTTTCATATAGTTTTTCATATAAATCCGAACTTTTCCCAGTAAGTATTTCAAGTAAAATATCCATAGAAATTTCAGTTTTTATTAAATCATCTATTTTAGGATTAACTTTAAAACCATACATAAATATAGGCATAGAAACATCGCAAATTGCCTCATGACGTTTTTTAGCAATATTCATATCTTCATCTTTATAAAACCTTTTTATCTCTAATTTTTCTTTATTAACGGGAACCTTCTCTTCTACTATTTTAAATACATCTTCAGGCTTTACGTCACCCACAACAAAAATAACCATATTAGAAGGGTCGTAAAATGTCTTAAAACATTTATACAATAGTTCTTTATCAATTCCCGAAATGCTTTCTATAGTTCCTGCGATATCTTTCTTTACAGAAAAATCTTTGTATAAACAATTTATAAAGTTAAAATAAACCTGCCAATCTGGATCATCCTCATACATTCTAATCTCTTGACCAATGATTCCTTTTTCATTTTCAACACTTTCGTCAGTAATATATGGATGTTGAACGAAGTCTAAAAGCAATTTAAAACTCTCGTCAAAGCCTTCTGTACAAGAAAATAAATAAGCGGTATGAGTAAAACTTGTATATGCATTTGAGCTAGAACCCATTTCTGCAAATTTATCCATCGCACTTCCGTCTTTCATAGAAAAAAGCTTATGCTCAAGGAAATGTGCAACGCCATCAGGCACTTCTACCATTTCTTTTGTCTCAGGATGAATGAATTTATCATCAATAGAGCCAAAATTTGTCCCAAATATAGCAAACGTCTTTTGGTACCCAGGCTTTGGCATAACATACGCTCTAAGGCCATTTTTATATTCAACTTTATACATTTTTTCATTTAATATCTTATTTTCTATAATCTCCATTTTTAATCACTTCCCTTTCTAAGCATTTTTACCAGTCATAAAGTAAATTGTATCTAACTCTATTTTATCTGCTATTTTAACAACATCTTCAATTGTTACCTTATGAATTGCCTCTATTATATCTTCTAAAGTTCTATTATTCCCAGTTAAAATCTGAGTATAATTAAAATCAAGCATTTGAGCCTGTTCATCCCTCATAGAATTTAAGCTATTTTCTAAAGTTTTAATAGTCGTATTATACTCATACTCAGAAATATTACCTTTCTTCATATCTTCAATTTGCTCTAAAATTGTATCTAATGCCTTTTGGTAATTCTTAATTTCAATACCAGAGCTAATTCCCATTACTGTTTTTATCTTTTCAAACCTTGAAAATGAGTAGTATGCCAAACTATTTTTTTCTCTAACATTCTGGAATAACTTAGACTGTACTCCTCCACCTAAGATTCCATTATATACAAGCATTTTATAATAATCATCAGTATTTACATCTATATTTACTCTAAATCCTAAAGACAATTTTCCTTGGTTAATATCAAACTCCTCTGTAGTATTTTTAACTTTATCAACATGTACAATTTCAGCTGGTTTAATTTTAAGTTCATTTCTTGGTTCAAAATTAAATTTAGCCACAATATTTTTAAACTCATCTTGAGTAATATCTCCTGCCAATACTATATCTACTTGATAATTCTTTAGCATATTATAATAAGCCTCAATAAGTTCTTTATTACTCGTTTTTTCGACACTTTCTGTCGTTCCAAATTCAGAAACGCCATAAGGTTCTCCTTCAAACATAATCTCATAGCATCTCTCTAAAGCATATTGTACCTTATCATTCTTTCTAGATTCAATAATATCCTTAACTTGCTCTTTTTCTTGTTTTACATATTCTTCTCTAAACATCCCATTTTCTAAAACAGGATTAAAAATTACGTCTTTTATAACATCAACAAACTCAGAGAAAATATCTTTATTTTCGCCAACAAACTTTCTATTAACAATCTCTCCATAAAATCTTATAACTTGATTTTCACCTTTTTTAGAAATTCCGCAATCAAACTTAGCCCCGTATAGCTCCTCCAATTTCTTGGAAATATCCTTCATAGTAGGGAAATTATTAGTCCCGCGTCGCAAAACAGCAGGTATAAGTGCATTTATACTAGCATTTTCTAATGTCATAGGTGTAGAAAAAAATACTCCTACCATATTTGTCTTAAATTTATCCGTTTTTATTAAATTGGCTCTAACTCCTCTTACTATTTCCATTCTATAACTCCTCCTCAATATTAATTACTTTATTATTGTATCACTTTTATTTTATTTTTTTCATTATTATTAAAAAATTTTAATTTAAGCCATAAAAAAAGTGGGAAATAAATTCCCACTTTTTAATTGCTATATTATTTTACTGTTTCAAAATTTTTAAGTATCGCTGAAACTTCAGCACGTGTTGCGGATTTATGAGGTAATATTCTATTATAGTTATCTCCCTTCATAATTCCTTTAGCTATAGCCCAACTTACTGCATCATATGCCCAGTCATATACATCAGCATAATCGTTAAATGTAGTTAAATTAGCTCTTGCATTGGTGTTAATTCCAGTAAATTCAGCATATTTTTTCAATACTGTAACTACCTGCTCACGATCTATGCTTGCATCTGGTCTAAATGTTCCATCTGGATATCCACTCATAAGGCCTACTTTATTGCCCCATACTATAGCATCTACGTTATGTATTGATTTAACATCCTTAAATGAACTTGTACCTGCTATTTCTGGTTTACCTGCCATATTATATAGCACAGATATGAACTGCCCTCTTGTCATTGGAAGATCTGGGCCAAATTCTTTAGCAGATAAGCCGCTTATATAACCTTTTTCTGTTACAAATTTTACAACTTCACTATCATAATACCAATCTCCTGGTCTTACATCTGTATATGCTTCAACGTTATATTGTACTTCTTGTGTAGGAGTTGGTATTGGTGTACTTGATTTAAATCCAACAACAAATAATATGTTAGCTTCAACAAATCCACCATCTGCTGGTTTATTTGTATAAGGTATTACATATAACTCTTCATTTTCAATTTCAGCTCTTAACGCATTAAATGTCATTGTAGAAAGCTTACCACCTCTAGCATCATAGACAACTGCATCTTCTGCCACTTCTACTTCGCCTAAAGATATTTCTACGTCATTTTCGTCATCTTCATATTTAAGCAACAATTTTTGAGTATCAATAACTCTAAAGTTTGCTTTTAAGTATTTACCAGTTTCAAAAGCAACTGCTAGTTTGGTTTCATTGCCTGACTTAATTTCATTTGTTATATTGTTTTGATCTTTTAAGTTCTTAAATGCAGGCGCATCAATTAATAACGCTGCATCTGCTAATTTTGAGTCATCTAATTTACATTCAACAACCATATTTTCCATCTCTAAAACATAATTTTTATTGAAATCTGCAGTTTCATATGTTTGCTCTTCTGCTTCATCCACAAAAATCATGTCAACAAATTTCTTTATTGTTGAACCTATTTTTTCTTTATAATCATCTCTAACAACTACTGCATACAAAACGTCAAAATCTGCAATATTTTCCCTTTTTTCATTAATTAACAAATACTTAATTATGTGTGAATCTTTTTCATACACTATTGTTCCACTAACTTTTATTTTCTCATCCTTTATTAATGAATCAAATTTTTGTGAAACTGAAGGTTTTTCTCCATCACCTGTGTTAAAGATTACAGAATCTTTAGCAATAACATATCTAATTGTATCATCGGCTTCAATTCTGTAACGATCTTCATCTATACCATTACCAGTAGTTACTGCTACAGCAAGATATTCTTTATTTGTGAAATTACCTGCATTATCAGCTAAAGTATTTGTGTTTACTCGCTCATAATCGCTGTATTTGATAGATTTATTTGAATCAGCTTTAAATACTATCAATTTATTCTTTAATGAATTAACATCCTTTTCCCAAGTAGACTCATCTGCAAATTCTTTGCCCTTATTATATATGAACTCATATTCTCTTGATGTAGTGCCATCTGCGAATAAAATTCTTACAGGAATACAATAAATACCATCGTCTTCCTCATCATCGTCTACATCTCTTACATCTGTTACTATACCAAATTGCCAATTTGAAGTTTGTTCCTTGTACACTATCTTTGTGTTTTCATGTTTTTCTACTTCAGCTGTTGCATTTATGTCCATTATTAATTCTTCCATTGTTTCTTGTGCACAATATAATAATTTTAATTTTTTATTTTCACTTACATCTAGACTACTTAATTTGTTATCCTCGCAAGTCAACATTGTTAGCCCTGTATTCTTGCTCACGTCTAGACTGCTTAAGTAATTCTTATCACAATGTAAATTTTCTAATGAAATATTTTGACTTACATCCAAACTATTCAAATTATTTTCATAACATGATAATGTTACTAATGCTATATTATGACTTACATCTAAACTACTTAAGGGATTCGTATTACACTGTAAAGACTTTAATGCAATGTTTTGACTTACATCCAAGCTACTTAAATTATTGCCATAGCAACGCAAAGTCGTTAATGCCGTATTTTGCTTTACATCTAGGTTGCTTAAGTCATTAGCAGCACAATCCAAATATATTAGCGCTGTATTTTTGCTCACATCTAAATCAGTTAATTTAGTCAATGAACACTTTAGCTCTCTTAATTTTGTATTTTGGCTTATATTTAGACTAGTTAACTTATTTTCTCCACAATTCAAAGCTTCCAATAATTGGTTTTTACTTACATCTAAACTAGTTAATTTATTTGATTTACAATTCAAAACTTCCAATAATTGGTTTTTACTTACATCTAAACTAGTTAATTTATTTGAAACACAACTTAACTCTTTCAATTCTAAAGCTTTACTTACATCTAATCTACTTACTCCACAACCAACCTCAAAAGAAACTTCTGGGAAAGTTAGCTTTGTTATCTTATCCCCTTCTACTTTTACTGTGTATTCTCCTTCAGATTCATATGTATGTGTTTTTCCTTCCTCCCTAGGTGAACTTGGGTATTGTCTCATTGTAAATTCACCAAAGTTGTCGCCCCAATCTATATTTAGTTCGCCATCAAATTCTATAATAAATCTTTTATTTAATTGCCCTGTTGTATCCCATGTAAATTCAATAACTGATTTTGCTGAAGGTGTTGGCGTTGGTACAATTGTCTTAGGCCCAACAACAAATAATATGTTAGCCTCAACAAATCCACCATCTACTGGTTTATTTGTATAAGGTATTACATATATTTCTTCATTTTCAACTTCAGTTCTTAACGCATTAAATGTCATTGTAGAAAGCTTGCCACTTCTAGCGTCATAGACAACTGCATCTTCTGCCACTTCGACTTCACCCAAAGGTATTTCTACGTCATCTGCACTATCTTCATATTTAAGCAATAATTTTTGGGTGTCAATAACTCTAAAATTAGCTTTTACGTATTTACCAGATTCAAAAGCGACTGCTAGCTTGGTTTCATTCCCTGATTTAATTTCATTTGTTATATTATTTGGTGCCTTTAAGCTATTAAATGCCGGCAAATCAATTAATAACTCTGCATCTACTAATTTTGAGTCATCTAATTTACATTCAACAATCATATTTTCCATGTCTAAAACATAATTTTTATTAAAATCTGCAGTTTCATATGTTTGCTCTTCTGTTTCATCTGCAAAAATCAAGTCAACAAATTTCTTTACCGGTAAATTTTCAAGTTTTAACTTATAATCGTCTGTAACAACTACCGCATATGAAACAGTCGATGTTCCAAGATACATTATCTTTGTATTCTCGTGTTTATCTACTTCTGTTGCAGCTTCTTTATCCATCAATAATTCTGTCATTGTTTCTTGTGAACAATATAGCTTGTCTAAATTTATATTTTTACTTATATCTAAAGTTTTTAACTGATTATTTTGACAAAGGAAAGTTTTTAATTCTATATTTTTGCTTACATCTAAATCTGTTAACTTATTTCCCATACAGCAAAAATATGTTAAACCTGTATTATTTGATATATCTAAACTATTTATATTGTTGTAAGCACAATGTACATATGTTAATTTAGTATTTTTCCTTAAATCCAAGCTGTTTAACTTATTAGTCCAACAAATTAAATACTCTAATGCTGTGAAATTGGCCATATCTAAATCGGCCACCTTACTATTTGAACAATCTAAATATGTTATAGCACTAGGATTATATATCGTTACATAATATGTTCCTTCGCTTTCATAGTGGTGAGATAAAGTAACCATCCCAGAAGCCTTCTCTACATTAACAAGTCCAGTATTATCTCCCCAATCCATTAATGTTGAACTATTTAACTTTATTTTTATTTCTTTATCCAACTGTCCTGTTGTATCCCAAACTATTGCTGGGGCTGGGCGTGGCGTTGTGCCTGGTGGTGTTGGTATTGCTGTTATTAGTGGCGTTGGTATTGCTGTTATTGGTGGTGGTAACTCTGTTGGCGCTACTGCCACTATATAAGTTAGCACATATGGGTTTTCTTTGCTACCATCCCCACTTATTATTTGTATGTCATCTTTTAGTGTAACAACTACTTTAACTCCTCTAGTATATGCTGTTTCTTGCTCTGTACCATATTGAGATATAGAATATAAATTACTATCATCAAATTCTCCTACTGACATCAAGCTTCTTACAAAATATTTGTCCCAATTTTCATCAGATTCAAAATTTCTTGATGCTAACCATATTGAATCATTGCTATCTAATAAATTGTTTCCTTTTATCTTATTTACATCATCTTCATAATTATTATCTGCGTAATCAGCTTCATTATTTCCGTATTCTAACTCTGACGTTATATGAGCAATGCTATCATTTGCGCTGCCTATACTTCTAGCTTTTTTTGCCAAATTAGAATTTATATATTGTGTGCTTAATTCATTTAACACCGCTACTGCATTTTTATATCCATTAGCACCCTTTAATGTTAAACTTCCTACACTGCCTTCGTTTATTATTTCAACTCCATTATCTGTATTATATACTATCCAATTTGTTGTTTCTCTAGGATTAAACTTTTGCGTTGCGAAATCACCAGTTTCAGATGAATCTACAGAATACGATGTTTTAGTAGGAATATATTTTATATAATCTCCAACTTCCACTTCATCAATATCCTTAATAGAGCTTGTCACATTTCCTGTTGATGTGCTTGTCCCTTCATTAGTATAAATTGTTCCATTTGGATTTGCTAATACACTCGGATCATAGTTGCTTGCGGGAATGAACTGCCCCACAATAGCTTCTTCACTTGCATGATCCTCCACACTTATAGAAAACTCTTCCATTGAAGAAGTACTCATACTTCCAGAATTATTCCATGTAGAAGGAATATTTAATAGAGCTGCTTCACCATTACTTGTGTTTGCTCTCGTATTAATAAACAAAGCTCCTCCAATAAACAGCATAATAGCCGCCATTATTATAGGAATGATTACTTTTAGCTTTCTACGCATAAAATCCTCTCCTTATTATAGTATCTAATCACATATCGAAAAAATATTTTTTAGGTTTAATTTATAGGCTAATCTACAACTTTTTTAGCCCTTATTTAATTTCTATAAAAGGATTAGCGGCAATATTTATTTTACTGATTAAATATTGCAAATTTATACATCCCTAGGTCAAAAAAAATCGTACTATCCGTAAATTGACGAATAGTACGATTTATATTTTTATCTACTGTTCTACTAATTCTGCATGATGATACTCTGATGTACCAGAAAATTCAACAACACTATTTTCTAAAACTTCATGAACAAATACATTTTTAGTAAGTGCAACCGCTAAAACATCTTCCATAGTAGTTGCAGATACAAATTTAATTTTATCTCTAATATTTTCTGGTATTTCCTCTAAATCTTTTTCGTTATCCTTTGGAATAATAATTGTCTTTATTCCCGCTCTATAAGCTGCAAAAACTTTTTCTTTTAATCCCCCTATTGGTAAAACCCTTCCTCGAAGTGTAATTTCACCAGTCATTGCAACATCATGTCTTACCTCTATGCCAGTCAAAGCAGAGATAATTGCAGTTGTCATCGTAATTCCAGCTGATGGCCCATCTTTAGGAGTAGCTCCTTCAGGAATATGAACATGAATATCTAAAGTTTTATAAAAATCTTTTGGAATATTAAGTTTATTGGCGATTGACCTTATATAACTAAATCCTGCCCTTGCAGACTCCTTCATAACGTCTCCTAGTTGTCCTGTAAGCTCTAAATTTCCACTACCGGGCATCGTATTAACTTCTATATTTAATATTTCTCCTCCAACAGCAGTCCAGGCAAGGCCAGTTACAATGCCAACTTCATCATTTTTGTTAGCTTTATCATGTATAACTTTTACAGGGCCTAAATAATCCTCTAAATTTTTATTTGTAATGCTTACTTTGCTAATACCATCTTCTAAAATTTCTCTTGCAACTCTTCTACATATAGTAGCTATTTCTCTTTCTAACGTTCTAACTCCTGATTCTCTAGTATATCCATTTATTATTTCCTTGACTACCGAGCTATTTATAGAAAGTGCATTCCTCTTTAACCCATGCTTTTCTATCTGTTTAGGAATTAAGTATTTTGTAGCAATATTTAACTTTTCTTCCTCAGTATAGCTAGATAATGTAATTATCTCCATTCTATCTAAAAGTGGTCTTGGAATAGTATCTAAATTGTTAGCAGTCATAATAAACATTACATCTGATAAATCAAATGGCACTTCTAAGAAGTGATCTCTAAAGGAAAAATTTTGTTCTGCATCTAAAACTTCGAGCATAGCAGAAGCTGGATCTCCTTTAAAATCCGAACTCATTTTATCTATTTCATCTAATAATATAAGCGGATTTTTACTTCCTGCCTGCTTCATCGCACTAATAATGCGACCAGGCATTGCTCCTACATAGGTTTTCCTATGGCCTCTAATTTCTGCTTCATCTCTTACCCCGCCCAAAGACAATCTAACGTAATTCCTATTAACAGCCTTTGCAATAGATTTAGCTATTGAAGTTTTTCCAACTCCCGGAGGCCCATATAAACAAAGTATCGGACCATTTAGTGAATTCGTCATCTTTTTAACTGCAAGATACTCTATTATTCTATCTTTAACTTTAGTAAGCCCATAATGGTCTTTATCTAAAATCTCTTTAGCCTTCTTTAAGTCTATAACTTCATCTGTCTTCTTATTCCAAGGAAGATCTGCAATGCAATCAAGATAATTTCTAATAACTGCACCTTCTGCAGACCCTGATTGCATTTTTTGTAATCTATCTAACTCTTTTTCGGTTTTAGTCTTAACTTCTTCAGGAAGTCCAAGCTCCTCAAACTTCTTTCTATACTCAGCAATTTCTCCATTAATTCCGTCTTTATCTCCTAGTTCGTTTTGAATTGCCTTTATTTGCTCTTTTAAGTAATATTCCTTTTGCATATTATCTATATTTTGCTTAACTTTTAAACTTATATCTTTTTCAAGCTTTAATATCTCAATTTCTTTAGATAAACAACTAATTAATTTTTCTAATCTTAATTTTGAATCAAATTCAGATAAAATTACTTGTTTATCTTCAGAAGGAATAGTAATATTTGCAGCAATAACGTCGCTTAATTGACTTAACTCACTAATTTCTGAAATCCTATCAAGGAGTTCTGGATTTATCTTTTGATTTAGATTAACATATTCTTCAAAGACAGATATTGTTTTACGCATTAATGCTTTTATCTGTGCCTTGTTTTGCTTTTCTTCTATAAATACCTTTTCACAAACTTCGGCTTCAAAATAAGGTTCTTCTTGGGTGAATTCAGCTATTTCCGCTCTGCTTATACCTTCTACCAGTACTCGCATTGCATCGCCTGGCAAACGTAGTATCTGCCTTATTATCGCTATAGTTCCTACTTTATACATTCCATCTGTATCTGGATCTTCGTTCGCAGGATCTATTTGAGTTACAAGAAATATAAGCTGATGATTTCTCATAGCTTCTCCAATAGATCTAACTGATTTACTTCTTCCTACATCAAAATGAACCGTCATATGAGGAAATACGGTTATCCCCCTAAGCGGTAAAACCGGAAGTATCTGTCTTTTCATAATCTTTTTGGTTTCATTCATGTCAGTCTCCCCTTTATTCCTTCCTGTATATAATCATTTTAAACCCTGTATATTGCATAATCAAGCGGTTATTTCTGGTTAAGTCCTCACTAAATGGAAGTGTTTTTTCAAATCATATTAATTTATCGTAAAAAAAATTTAGATATATTAGTGGTAACTTCAAGAAATAAAGGAAATATTTCGACAATAAAAATCGCTAAAAATAGCAAAAAAAGAGGATTGTTTTTACACAATCCTCTTTTTTTGAATTTATTTCTATTTAGTTAAATAGTTCATTATCATAGTTGCAACTTGTGCACGAGTAGCATTCGCTTGAGGTCTCAACATATTATTTGAATCTCCTGAAATTATTCCTTTAGCTACCGCCCACTTAAATGCATCTTCTGCCCAATCGTATACATCACTATAATCGCTAAATTTTGTTATATCTGCCCTCTGAGACGTACCTTCCCCTCTATATTCTACATACCTTTTTAATGCTACCGCCATCTGTTGGCGGCTTACGCCTTCCTCTGTACCGAACTTGCCATTACCCATTCCACTCATTATGCCGTTTTTGCGTCCCCAAATTATTGCATTTACTGTAGTCTTGTCTCCTGAAATATCACTATATTCTTCAGTTATATTTAAATCTTCACTAGGATAACCCAATATACTTGGTTTACCTTCAATAATATATAACATCTTAATAAACTTGCCTCTTGTCATATCTATATCTGGTCCAAAATTATTTGTAGATAAAGGCTCTATATACCCATTATCTGTTACAAATTTTACAGCTCCATTATCATAATACCAAGAACCTGGATTTACATCAGCAAATGGCACATTTTTCTCTACTGGCGGATTCCCTTCATTATCTTTAGACGCCCCGCAAACCGTACATATATCATTGCTATCATATTGATGTCCTTTTGGTTTGCCTATGTATGCTCCGCACATGCAAGATATTGGCTTTGTACATGTTGCAGGTTGAGGTTTATGTAATCCTTTTTCTCCACCATCTTGCCAATGATAATATACATCTTTTTCCCAATTTTCAGTACTGGTCGGTATAGATGTAGGGGTTGTGGTTGGTACTGTAGTTGGTGTTGCGGTTGGCGTTGTAGTTGGTGTTGCGGTTGGTGTTGCAGTTGGCGTTGTAGTTGGTGTTGTAGTTGGTGTTGCGGTTGGTGCTGCGGTTGGTATTGGGTTATCTGGTTGCACTGCTCCACACTCTGTACATACACCATCAATATAATTATGTTCTAACCAATAATAACGTCCACACCTAGGACAATATTTGTTTTCCTTACAAGTTGGCTCTCCTCCTTCGTGATCACCACACTCCCATTTCGTATGTCCACCCTCACAAATTACCCAACATTTATATGCTGTT